>Ga0268386_10000454_pt1 | contig 25837 bp, 19 predicted proteins | sample RVTome_15_FD_200260 | JGI IMG/M metagenome (GOLD analysis project Ga0268386, IMG submission 200260) | Soil microbial communities from uranium-contaminated site in the Upper Colorado River Basin, Wyoming, United States - RVT150D86... ... | reverse complement strand
GCTGCGCGCGCATGCGGTACGGCGTCCGGCGGATCTCGCGCGCGTCCCGTTCATACACGACGATTCGATGCGTCGCGCCGGCCGTCCCCCGGGCTGGGCGGAGTGGTTCCGCGCGGCGGGCGTGCGCGGCGTCGATACCGGCGGCGGGCTGCATTTCGACGACGGGCATCTGGCGTTGCAGGCCGCCGCCGCGGGTCAGGGCGTTGCGCTCGGCCGCCTCGTTTATGCGGCGGGCGACCTGTCGGCGGGGGCGCTGCGGGCGCCTTTTCCACAAGTGATCGAACTCGACCTGCATTACTATCTGCTCATACCGGATTCCCGGATCGGTGAGCCGGCCATCGCGGCCTTTCGCGAATGGGTGCTCGCCGAAGCGACACGATTTCAGCGCTCGGTGCGGCAGCATCTCGCCGCCGGTCGCTGGTAGGCGCCGCCCGAGAAATAGCTCCGAGCCATTTTGTTCAACGAATGCACGAAGAGGGGATACCGATGATCGGCCAGCCGCTACGCAACCTGCTCATTTGGGCCAGTTGCCTGTTCGTGGCCGCGGGCGCGCACACCGCGGCGGATGCACCCGCAGACCCGATCGCCGCGGCGATCGGCAGCAGCGAGCGCCCAGCTGACGATCGGAGCCAGGATGCCGTGCGGCAGCCGGCCGCGATCCTCGCGTTCTTCGGTGTGAAGCCGGGCTGGCGCGTCGCGGACATTTTTTCCGCCGGCGGGTACTACACGGAACTGCTGTCGCGCATCGTTGGGCCGCAGGGCGAGGTGATCGCCTACAACAACCCGCCCTATATGAAGTTTGCTGCCAAGGACGTGGTGGCACGATACGCGGGCAATCGCCTGTCCAACGTCCGGCAGATCACTTCCGAGGTCGATGAGCTCACGCTTGCGCCCGGCAGCCTCGATGGTGCGATCTTCGTGATGTCGTATCACGATATGTACTGGCGGCCCGCGGACGGAACGTGGAACAAGACCGACCCGAAGGTGATGCTCTCCAAGCTGCACGCGGCGCTCAAGGACGACGGCGTCGTGGTCGTGCAGGATCACGTCGCCACGCCGGGCGGCGACACGGCCCAGATCGTCGAGAAGGTGCACCGCATCGATCCGGCGGTTGTCCGGCGCGATTTCGAGGCAGCAGGATTCAAGCTCGACGGTGAGTCCGCCGCGCTCGAGCACGACGCCGACGATCACACCAAGCTCGTGTTCGACCCGGTGATCCGCGGCAAGACCGACCAGTTCATCTACCGCTTCCGCAAGGCCGCCCGCTGACGGCCGCGGCATGCTCCGACTCGCGATGTGGTCGGGACCGCGCAACCTCTCGACCGCGCTGATGCGGTCCTGGGGCAACCGCGAGGATACCGTGGTCGTCGACGAGCCCCTGTATGCGCACTACCTCGCGGTGACCGGGCGTCCTCACCCCGGCCGGGAGCAGGTGATCGCGCATCATGAAACCGACTGGCGGCGGGTGGTCGAGATGCTGCTCGCGCCGCAGCCCCCGGACACGCGCATCTTCTACCAGAAGCAGATGTCGCATCACCTGCTGCCGGACATCGGCCGCGAGTGGCTCTCGCAGATGACTCATGCGTTCCTGATCCGCGAGCCGCGCGCCATGCTGGCCTCTCTCGCCGGGAAACTCGAGCAATTCACGCTCGCGGACACCGGGCTGCCGCAGCAGGTCGAGATCTTCGATCACGTCCTCGAGGCGACGAGTCGCGTGCCACCGGTGGTGGACTCGGCAGACCTGCTCGCGGCGCCCGAGGACATGCTGCGGCGGTTGTGCGATGCGCTCGGCGTGCCGTTCAGCGAGCGGATGCTCGCCTGGCCGCCGGGCCGGCGAGATACGGACGGCATCTGGGCGCCATGGTGGTACTCGCGCGTCGAGGAGTCGACCGGGTTCGAGAGGCCGCCGGCGCAACCGCCCGCGCCGCTGCCCGAGGAGCTCCGCGCGATCGAGGCGCAATGCCGGCCGCTCTATGACAGGCTCTGGCGTCATCGATTGAGGGCCTGAGGATCACCCAGTGCAGCAACGCTTCGACGAGCGCAACCGCAACCTGATCGTCAACGTGGCGGGGCGGCTGGTGCATCGCGACGAGGCGGGCGTGAGCCCGTTCGACTCGGCGGTGCAGGGCGGCGATGCCGTCTGGGAGGGATTGCGGCTTTATTCGGGGCGCATCTTCCGGCTCGAGCAGCATCTCGATCGGCTGGTGGAGTCGGCCAGGGCGCTGGCTTTTCAGGCCATCCCCTCGCGCGCCGAGATCACCGAACAGCTCCGCCGGACGCTCGAAGCGAACGCGATGTTCGACGGCGTCCACATACGCCTCACCCTGACGCGTGGGGTGAAGTTCACCTCCGGCATGGACCCGCGGCTCAATACATCGGGTCCGACGCTCATCGTGCTGGCGGAGCACAAGGCACCGGTGTACCCGCGCGACGGGATCTCGCTGGTGACCTCGAGCATCAGGCGCTTTCCACCCGACTGCCTCGACCCGAAGATTCATCACAACAACCTGCTCCAGTCGATCCTGGCGAAGATCGAGGCCAACGTCGCCGGTGTCGACGATGCGCTGATGCTCGACACGCGCGGCTTCGTCGCCGAGACCAACGCGACGCACCTCTTCGTCGTCGATCGCGGCCTGGTGCGCACTCCGCGCACGGTGGCCTGCCCCGAGGGAATCACGCGGTCGGCAGTGCTCGAGCTCTGCGCCGCGAACGGGATCGCGCACGAGGTCTGCGACCTGTCGTTGACCGAGGTCTACCGGGCGAAGGAGATGCTCTGCACCGGAACGATGGGGGAACTGGCTGCGGTTACTCGCGTCGACGGCAGGACGATCGGCGATGGCAAGCCCGGCGCGATGACGGGCCGGCTGGTCGAGCTCTTCCGCGCGCTGGTCGCGCAGGAGGGAGTGCCCGTGGTCGCGGCGTAGGGGACGATCGGGCGCTGACCGAGACTAACGATCCGGTCGCTTTCTCTGTCAGGTGTTCAGGGCGCTGGCGTGCCAGGCGAGATGATCCGCTATGAACGTCTGTATGAAGTAGTAGCCGTGGTCGTAGCCCGGATGCATGCGCAGCTCGAATGATTGCCCGGCGCGCCGGCAAGCCTCGGCGAAGATCTCGGGCTTGAGCTGTTCGGCGAGGAACTTGTCCGCCGAGCCCTGATCAATGAGGATCGGGCCGTGGAAAGGCGCGTGCGCGACCAGCTCGCTCGCGTCGTATTCGCGCCATGCGGCTTCGTCGGTACCGAGATAACCGGAGAACGCCCTGCGTCCCCATGGGCAGCGCATCGGCGCCGAGATCGGCGCAAAAGCCGACAATGAACGGTACTGCGTGGGGTTGCGCAACGCGCACATCAGAGCGCCGTGACCGCCCATCGAATGACCGAAGATGCCCTGCCGCTCGGCAAGCGCGGGAAAGCTCGACTTCACCAGCGCAGGAAGCTCGCTCGTCACGTAGCTGTACATCCGGTAGTGCGCGGCCCACGGCTGCTGCGTGGCGTCGACATAGAAGCCGGCGCCCAGTCCGAAGTCCCAGCTCGCATCGTCCCCGGGCAGCCGCGGCTGGCGCGGGCTCGTGTCCGGTGCGACCAGCATCAGCCCCAGCTCGGCCGCGAGGCGCTGCGCGCCGGCCTTGGTCATGAACGTCTCTTCGGTGCAGGTGAGCCCGGCGAGGTAGTAGAGCACTGGTACGCGCCGCTCGCGGGCCTGCGGCGGCTCGTACACAGAGAATCGCATCTCCGTACGGCATTCCCGCGACTGGTGCGCGAGGAAGCGCTGCGTGCCGCCGAAACAGGCGTGTTCCGAGATGACTCTCATAAATTTGGCTCGGAGCTCATCATTCGGAATAAATCAGCTCCGAGCCGATTTTCGCTAGAACGTGACGACGCTGCGGATCGACTTGCCCTCGTGCATGAGGTCGAAGGCGTCGTTGATCTTATCGAGCGGCATCACGTGCGTGATCAGGTCGTCGATGTTGATCTTCTGGTCCATGTACCAGTCGACGATCCTGGGTACGTCGGTCCGGCCGCGCGCGCCGCCGAACGCCGTGCCCTTCCAGACGCGGCCGGTGACGAGCTGGAATGGCCGTGTCCTGATTTCCTGGCCCGCGCCTGCGACGCCGATGATTACCGACACACCCCAGCCGCGATGGCAGCACTCGAGCGCCTGGCGCATGAGATCGACGTTTCCGACGCACTCGAAGCTGTAGTCGGCGCCGCCGTCGGTCAGCGACACCAGGTGCGTCACCAGGTCGCCGCCCGCTTCCTTCGGATTGACGAAGTCCGTCATGCCGAATTTCTCGGCGAGCGGCTTGCGCGCGGGATTGACGTCGACGCCGATGATCCGGTTCGCGCCTGCTAGCCGCGCGCCCTGCACCACGTTGAGCCCGATGCCACCGAGGCCGAACACGACCACGTTCGCGCCTGGCTCGACCTTGGCGGTGTTGATCACCGCGCCGATTCCCGTCGTGACGCCGCAGCCTATGTAGCAAACCTTTTCGAAGGGCGCATCCTCGCGGATCTTCGCCAGCGCGATCTCGGGCAGCACCGTGTGGTTCGAGAAGGTCGAGCAGCCCATGTAGTGGTGGAGCATCTGCTTGCCGATCGAGAAGCGGCTGGTGCCGTCCGGCATCATTCCCTTGCCCTGTGTCGCGCGGATCGCCGTGCAGAGGTTGGTCTTGCGCGACAGGCACGACTTGCACTGCCGGCATTCCGGTGTGTAGAGCGGGATGACGTGGTCGCCCTTCTTGAGCGAGGTGACGCCCGGGCCCACCTCGACCACCACGCCGGCGCCCTCGTGCCCGAAGATCACCGGGAAGAGGCCCTCCGGGTCGGCGCCCGAGCGGGTGAACTCATCCGTATGGCAGATGCCGGTCGCGCGGATCTCGACCAGGACCTCGCCGGCCTTGGGCCCGTCGAGATCGACTGTTTCCACGACCAGCGGCTTGCCAGCGGCATAGGCGACGGCGGCACGGGTTTTCATCTCTCCGGCTCCCAGCGGTGCGTGTGAGGGTGAGGCCCGCAAGCGTACCGCAACGGCCGCTCGATTCGCAGGCGATGCAACCTTTGCGGTGGGCGGGGCATCCAAGCTGCATCCTGCACTCAAGGCTCGATGCTTCGGGGGAACCGATGATTCGTTATGCACTTGCGGTCACCTGGGCCGTCTCGACGGTGGCACTCGCCGCCACCGGCAACATCAGCAAGGTAAACGGCAGTATCCAAGTCGAAACCGGCGAGGAGGCGGGTGACGTCTCCACCGTCAACGGCGGGATCGTCATCGGCCAGGGCGCCCGGGTGCGCGAGGTCGAGACCGTCAACGGTTCGATCCGCCTGGAGGACCGGGCGGTCGCAAGCTCGGCCGACACCGTCAACGGATCGATCACCGTCGGCGAGCAGGTCGAGATCGACGGCGCGGTCGAAACGGTGAACGGCGGTGTCGAGCTCGGCAAGGGTTCGCGCATCGGCGGCTCGCTCGAGACGGTCAATGGCCGCATGTCGCTCACCGAAGCCACCGTGAGCGGCGGTCTCGAAACCGTCAATGGCGATATTACCGTTGGCGCCGATTCGCGCGTCGAGGGCGGCATCCTGGTCGATAAGCCCAGCGGCAACTGGTCGGTGCGCAAACAACGCAATCCGCGCATCACGATCGAGGCCGGGGCCGTGGTCAACGGCACCCTGCGGTTCGAGCGGGAAGTGGACCTGTACGTGAGCCCGTCGGCCACGATCGGCGCGGTCGAGGGCGTGCCACCGGTCCGGCACACGCTGCAGTAGCTCGCGCGGAGTATCCTGTCGGGCATGCCCGGGGCGCCCGACCATCCCACCACGACGAAGCTGCCGCCGCCGCCCGCGCCGGTCGCGCGTGATGCGAATCCCTGGCCGATGCCGCGGCAAAAGGGCGAGGCGCCGCGGGTGCGGGCGGAGCGAGCCCGCGTGGCAAAGCACCCGCTGCCGTCACCCGATCCCGTACGCTCGTCGCGTCACGGCCTCTCGCGCTTCGTGCCGATCGCGATCTTCCTGGCCATCCTCGGCACCGTTGCAACTGGCGCATTGGAGGCCTTGGGGCGGGGCGACCGGCTCGGCGCAATCATCCCGCTGGTCGTGCTCGGTGTTGCCGCCGTCAGCGTCTGGCGGAGTGCACGGCGGCGCAGCAATCAGTTACCGGGGTTCCCGGACGGCGGCCAGGACGATCGATGATGCCGACGCAGGCGTCGCAGCGCATTGCCGAGTGGCACGAGGTCGACGAGAGGAAGTTCCGGGAGGACATCGTCACTCAGTACCGGCCGGCGGTGCTGCGTGGGCTCGTCAGGTCCTGGCCGGCTGTGCAGGCAGCCTTGACATCGCCCGCGGACATCGCGCGCTACCTGACTGCGTTCGACAACGGCACCCCCGTGGATGCGATCTTGATGCCGCCGCACGTCCGCGGACGGATCTCGTACAACGACTCGATGGACGGAGTCAATTTCGCTCACAGGCGATTGCCGGTGTCCGCCATCGTCGAACAATTGTCGCGATACGCGCTGTTCGACAAACCACCGTCCGTGGCCGTGCAGAGCGCGCTGATTCCGGAGTGCCTGCCGGGTTTCGCTGTTGAGAACAGTTTGCCCGTCCTCGACCAAGCGGTCGTGCCGCGGATCTGGCTTGGCAACCGCGTGACGGTGCCCGCCCACGTCGACGAATCAAACAATGTCGCCTGCGTCGTGGCCGGCAGGCGCCGGTTCACGCTGTTCCCCCCGGAGCAGGTTGCCAACCTCTATATCGGACCACTCGACTATGCACCGACAGGCGCGGCAATGAGCGTGGCACACCTCGTCGAACCGGACTTCGAAAGATTTCCGCGGCTGAAGGAAGCGCTCTCGGCGGCGTGTGTCGCGGAGCTCGCCCCCGGCGATGCGCTCTTCATTCCCACCCTGTGGTGGCACCACGTGGAGTCACTCGATCAGCAGCTGAACGTCCTGGTCAACTACTGGTGGAAGGGCACCATCGGCACCGTCGAGAGAACGGAATCCGCCCTGGACTGTCTGTTGCACAGCCTGCTCAACATCAAGCCTCTGCCGCCGGACCTGCGGCGGGCGTGGGCCTCGATGTTCCATCACTACGTTTTCGACGGGAGTGATGACCGCTTTGCGCATATTCCCGAACACCGCCGCGGTGTGCTCGGAAAGATGTCACCGGACGTCGCACAGCGGATCAGGAGCCAGCTGATCGCGAAACTTCACCAGAAATAGATCTGCAGGGACTCCTCTTCGCGCCTGGGCGGAATCGTCTCGAGCAGCTCCTTCTGATCGCGGAAATTGACGGCGCTGCGGGTCAGCAGATTGTCGATCTCCGCCATGCTGAACTGATTCTCGCTGGTATTCGGCGGTCGCAGGGTCTTCTGGTCCGGGAAGATACCCATGCCCGCCATGATGCAGTACCAGGAGAAGACCGGGTAAGCCTGGCCGATGCTCTGCTTCACCTGCTTGACGATGCTGTTGCCCACCATCCAGTGGTTGTACAGATCCTTGAGCGGATCGGAGATGTTGAGATTGGCGGCATTGGCACGCCAGTACTCGGTATCCGTCCTGGAATTGGTCTTGTAGTGCGTCACGATGTAGTCGCGGGTGCCTTCGAAGTGCTCGTTGACGCGTTGATTGAAGCGCTCATGCGCCGCCTCGCTCAGATCGCCCTGTTCGAGGCATTCGACGAGCCCTGAGGCGGTCTTCTGGATGAAGAGCAGGGCGGTGGCCTCGAGCGGCTCGATGAATCCCTGGGAAAGGCCGACCGCGAGACAATTCCTGTTCCAGTGCTTCGTGACGCGTCCGATCCGCATCTTCAGGTGCCGAGCCGGCGTCTCGGAGTTCAGCAACCCAAGGGATTCGCGCAGCTCAAGCTCGGCCTGATCGGCTGAGCAGAAACTCGAGCTGTACACGTACCCGTTGCCGTAGCGGCTGGTCAGTGGAATCTTCCATGCCCATCCATTCTTCATCGCGGTCGACACCGTCTGCGATGGAATGAACCCGTCCATCGGCGTCGGCATGGCGATCGCCGCGTCGTTGAACAGGTTGTCCGAGAAGCTCACGAACGGCGTCGACAGCGCCTTTCCGATCAGGAGCGAGGCAAAGCCCGTGCAGTCGACGAAGAAGTCCGCACTGATGGTGTCACCCTCCTGTGTCGACACGGAGGCGATGTCGCCGCGCTCGTTCAGGTTCACCTGGCTGACGTGACAGCTCCGGTACTTCACGCCGCGCTCGAGCGCATTCTTGTGCAGAAACCTGCCGAGCAGCATCGAATCGAAGTGATAGGCGTACCAGACGTCGAACGGGAAACTGCTGGCCGGAATCGGCGCCATGTGCGCCTCTGCCAGCCGCGATGCGATGAAGAACCGGTCGGGATGGGCGTGAACGTCGGCGCCGTTCACCCGCGCGCGCGCATTGTGAACGAACTGCGTCATCGTGAGGTTGTCGAGCATCGAGGCGAACGGATGAAAGTAGCGTTCGAAGCCGGGCTTCGTCGACCACTTGTCGAACGCGATACCGCACTTGTACGTGGCGTTGCACTCCGGCATCCACTCGGATTCCTCGATATCCAGGCTGTCGAAGAACCCCCGCAGCCACGGTGTCGAGCCTTCGCCAACGCCGATGATGTCCACGCTGGGGGACTCGAGCACCGATATCTCCACGCCTTTCCTGATCAGCGCCTTCGCCATGATCATGGCGGTCATCCAACCCGCGGTTCCACCGCCGACGATGACGACGCTCTTGATAGCGGCTTGCGGCGCGGCAGGGCGGTTGGCCTCGGTCGACGATGTCTGGTGATAGGAATAGTTGAAGAGCGTGGCGGTCACGGCAGTGGCCGTCCGTCGATCCAGGTCTGCTTGACATCGAGTGCACCGTCCACGAGCGCCAGGTTGGCGCGATAACCCGGCACTATCCGCCCGAACTCGCCGCCCAGTCCCAGGAACTCCGCCGGATACTGGCTGGCCATGCGCACCGCCTGGACCAGGTCGACGCCCAGCAGCTCGACCGCGTTGCGTACCGTCGTTGCCATGTCGATGTCGGAGCCGGCCAGCGTGCCCTCTTCATCGACGAGCATGCCATTTGCGGCCGAGATCGTGCGTCCCTGGAGCTTGAACGACTTTTCGTCCGTGCCCACGCTTGGCATCGCGTCCGTCACCAGCATGAATCGGTCGTGCCGCTTGCAGCGGAGCGCAATGCGAAGCACGGCCGGGGCGACATGGTGTCCGTCCACGATGATGCCGCACCAGCTGTCCGGATCGTCGAGCGCCGCGCCGACCACTCCCGGCTCGCGCCCGGTCAGCTGCGACATGGCGTTGAACAGGTGCGTGAAACCCGTGAGCCCATGGCGCAGGGCAGTGCGGATCTCGTCGTAGGTGGCATTGGTGTGACCGGCCGACACGACGACTCCCGCCGAGCTCAGCTTCGAGATGATGTCGGGAGTCGTCATCTCCGGTGCCAGCGTCACCAGCGTTCGGCCGCCGCGAAGGGAGGTCAGCAGTCCGATGGCGCCTTCATCGAGACCGCGTAGTTTCGCCGGGTCATGTACGCCCTTGCGCGCGACGTTCAGGAACGGGCCCTCGATGTGGATGCCGAGCACGCCGGGCACCCCGGCGTCGATCGCGCCGCGCACAGCTTCCAGTGCGCGCGCGACGATGTGCAGATCGTCGCTGATGAGCGTCGGCAGGAATCCGGTGGTGCCGAAGCGCCGATGCGCATGGCCGATCTCGCGGATGGCATCGACGGTCGGTTCGGCATTGAAGAGCACTCCGCCGCCGCCGTTTACCTGTGTGTCCAGGAAACCGGGAATCAGCAGATGGCCGTCGAGATCGTGGCGGACCGCGCCGCGGCAGCGCGCGTCATCGTCGGACACCACGTCGACGATCCGCTTGCCGTCGAGCAGCACGGCTCGGTCGTCGAGGATGCCGCTGTCCCCCAGTACGCGACCGTTGACCAGTGCGACCGCCATCAGACTGTCTCGGTCACCTTGCGCAGGTGCGGTGGGCGATCCGGGTCGAGACCACGCGCGATTGCAAGCGCGTTGGCGAGCCGGTAGAAGCTCTGGATCATCAGCAGCGGTTCAATCGCCGCATGCGCGCGCAGCGTCGGTAGTGCAAGGGTGCCGGGGATCTCGAGCCCGGCAACCATGACGTCGGCGCCCACACCACTCAGCTCGCGAGCCAGCGCTTCGACGCCTTCTCGCGTCTCGTCGGCCTGCGAGAAGGCGAGTACGGGAAATCCCGCGCGCACGAGCGCCATCGGACCGTGGCGCAGCTCCGCGGCACTGAACGCCTCGGCGTGCAGGCCGCAGGTTTCCTTCAATTTGAGCGCGGCCTCCTGCACGATGCCCAGACCGAGCCCCCGCCCGATGACGAAGAGACTGCTGGCTGAACGAAGGTGCTCGGTCGCGGCGCCCCAGTCGAGCTGCCAGGCACGTACGAGCTGGTCTGGCGCCTGCTCGAGCGCCAGGTGAAGCTCCCGGTCCTGCGTCCAACAAGCGACCAGATGCACGATCGCGGCGAGCGAGGCGATATACGACTTGGTGGCCGCGACGCTGGTTTCGACGCCGGCGCGCAGCGGAATGGTGTGGTGGGCGGTGCGCGCGAGCGGTGAGCCTTCCGCGTTGACGAGCGCGAGCACCAGCGCATCCGCATCCCTCGCTGCCTCTGCGGCGGCGAGCAGGTCCGGGCTGGCGCCTGATTGTGAGATCGCAATGAAGAGGACCCCTTCGAGATCCGCCTTCGACGCGTACACCGAGCTGGTAGACGGCGCCGCGGAGGAAGCGAGCAGGCCCGTACGGGTCTCGATCAGGTACTTCGCGAACGTTGCGGCATGGTCTGAGCTGCCACGCGCGCAGGTGACGACGGCACGCGGCGCCATGCTTCGCACCACCTCTCCGAGCCGCTCGACCAGGGCGCGATTTGCGTGCAATTGGAGGCGCACCGCAGCAGGAGCCGCAGCCGCTTCCCGGAACATGCGGGTATCGAGGATCACGGGGTGCTGAGCTCGGCGACGAAGTCGTAGGTATCGCCGCGATAGAACGATTGCGAGAACTCGATCGCGCGCCCGTCCTGCAGGAATCCGACTCGTTCGACCAGCAGACCCGCGTCGCCCGGCTTCGCGCGCAGCAGCTCCGCCTGCTCCCGTGTCAGCAGCACCGCACGCAAGCGCTGCAGGGCACGCACGGGGCGGTTCCCGGCGCGCTCGAGGGCCTCGTATAAAGACGTCTGGACGGCGTCGAGGGAAGGAAGGCAGTCAGCGACGATGGTTGCGTATTCGAGCGCCATCGGCGCGTCGTCCGCGAATCGCAGCCGATGAAAACGAAACACCGGCGTGCCCGGACTCGAGCGCAGCGTGAGCGCTTCCTCGGGCGTGACTGTTCCGTTCATGCGCTTCAGCCAGTCGCTGCGCGGATTGCGACCGCGGGCGCGCATGTCCTCGGAGAACGACGTCAGCATCGAGAAGTTCTTCTCGACCCGGCCGCGCACGAACGTGCCGGAGCCGTGGCGGCGAACGAGCAGACCTTCGCTCACGAGCCCGTCGATGGCCTTGCGCACCGTTATGCGTGAAACGCCGAAGTCGGCCGCCAGATCGCGCTCGGGCGGCAGGGCGTCGTCGGCGCCGAGGATGTTCCGGTCTATGGCGTCCCGCAGCGCGCGCTGGAGTTGCTGGTAGAGCGGGAGATTGCTCGATGCCCTGAGCGGACCAATGGTCTGCGAGAGAAGGCTCGATCGGTTGTCCGCGGGCGGAGGCAGCGATTCATCAGATACCAATACCATACCACAACCCCTCGTCCATGTACTTCTGTGGCCCGTAAGCAACGCTTATACAGGCAATTTCGGTTGGTTTGGGCATGTTATGAAGGCTTGCCATTCCGTCTCAGGTGGTATTATAGTGGCATCAGAGTGGTTCTGCCATTGGGCTTTCTGGCCAGGTTGCCAGCGCCGGGGAAACCAAGGCAGCCGAATGACAGCTCCTGCACTGATCGGCCGGTGGAACTTAAGCCTAAGGGGGACTTGAGCACATGAACAGAACACGATCGACCTTGATCGGGACGGCAGTCGCCATCGCCCTGTTCGGGCCGAACGATCGGGCGCGCGCGCAAGCGACGGAAGAGGGCCTCGAGGAGATCATCGTCTCGGGCATACGCCAGTCGCAGAAGCTGTCGCTCGAATCAAAGCGGGAAGCAGACTCGGTCGTAGAGGTGATCACCGCCGAGGACATCGGCAAAATGCCCGACAAGAACATTGCCGATTCGCTGGCGCGCGTCCCTGGCGTCACGGTCAGTTCCGCGAGTGCCGAGGAAGGCGGATTCGACGAGAACGATCGCATCAGCATGCGCGGCACGAATCCGAGCCTGACCCAGACCCTGCTCAACGGTCACAACGTTGCGTCTGGCGACTGGTTCGTGCTCAGCCAGGTCAACCAGGTCGGTCGGAGCGTCAGCTACACGCTGCTGCCGTCGGAGCTCGTCGGTCAGGTCGTCGTTCATAAGAGTTCGCAGGCCTCGCTGGTCGAAGGCGGCGTCGCGGGGTCGGTCGACATCATCACGCGCAGGCCGCTCGACTTCTCAGAACAGATGACGATCGGCGGATCGGTAGGCGCCGTCTACGCCGACCTGCCGGATGACACCGATCCTCAGATTTCAGCGCTCTTCAACTGGAAGAACGATTCCGACACCTTCGGCGTGCTGCTGCAGGGATTCTCGGAGGAGCGACACCTGCGTCGCGACGGGGTGGAGATACTGGGATATCGCACCATCGCGCCAGGGAGCTCCGTCGCGCTCAGTAACCCCGACCTTTCGGGAGTGGAGTATCCGAGGATGATCGGCGCCGCGTTCTTCGAGCAGGAGCGCAAGCGCACGGGCGGACTCATCGATCTCGAGTTCCGGCCGAACGACGACCTGAGGCTCGATCTCCAGTACTTCATGTCGGAGCTCGAGGCGACCAACTACAACCGCAACTACCTGCTCTGGGCGGTGAATGTGCTCAACGACGGCCAGGGCCAGGCGCCGGATCCGGGCTACGTCGTCCGGAACAACACGCTCATATCCGCGAACTTCTCCCCGCAGACCGGCTGCGAAGTAAACCCCGTCGATCCCGTTATTCCCGACTGCACGTTGTACGGTGTTTACGACCAGATCTCGCGCCCGGACGAGAAGGCCACGTCGAACTACGCCAGTTTCGAGGCTGAGTATCAGATCAGCGACGCGCTCGAGATCTCGGGTCAGATCGGCACCTCGAAGGGCCACGGCGAGACGCCGACGCAGGACGTATCCGAGACGCACCCGGCAAGGAACAGCGGCGCGAGCTGGCAGCTCCAGGGCCTCGGCAGCGCGCCGAACTTCGCCTTCGGCACAGCCAACACCTCGACACCGGTCCCGGGCGGCACACCGGTCGTCTTCGGCTGGATCTTCGGCGCCCAGCACGTTGACACCGAGGACGAGGAAAACTGGGCGAAGGTCGATGCCGACTTCGCGGTGGACCGCGGCGCCTGGACCGGTCTGCAGTTTGGCGTCCGCTACCAGGAGCACAGCCGCGAGTCGCTCAACAACGTCAACCAGGGCCCGCTCGCCCCGGCCATGGACCCGGCGAACTATCCGGGGGACTTCCAGAGCTATCCGTCAGACTTCAACACCTTCGGTGGGTCGTTTCCGACCAACTTCTGGTTCTGGTCGCCGTCGCAGCTTGCGGAATACAACGGCGCGCCGGGGTTCGTGAACCGTGACCCGACTCTGCGCGCTGATGCCGCGCTTTTCTTCCAGGTGGAAGAAGAGAACGCCGCGGGCTACGTGCAGGCGGATTTCCGGGGTTCGAACTGGAGCGGAAACGTCGGTGTGCGCTATGTGAGGACCGACGAGAGCGTGGTCATCTTCGATCAGCCAACTGAGGATCCGAACGCCGTCCAGGGCTCGCTCTTCGGGAACTACATCGGGATACCCGTCGACAACACGTACAACGACTGGCTGCCGAGCGCAAACCTGAAGTGGGATATTTCCGACGAGTTGATTGCTCGCTTTGCGGTCGCCAAGACCATGACGCGCGCCGACTACTCGGCGCTGGGCGGCGCCACGAACCTGATACCCCCGACTACGGTCGGCACACTCGGGTCAGGTACGGGTGGCAACCCGGACCTCGAGCCGATCCGATCGACGAACTACGACGCTGGACTCGAGTGGTACTTCGCCGAGAATTCGCTGCTGGCGGCCACCGTGTTCTACATGGATCTCGATAACTACGTCGGTTTTGGCACCGCGACGAAGAGCTACTTCACCTTCAGCACGCTATTCCCGGACGGGGCGGACGTTCTGTACGAGCTGGACGTGCCGGTCAACGCCTCGGGTCGCGTGCAGGGCGTCGAGGTCGCGTATCAGCAGGCGATCAACGAGAACTTCGGCTTTGCCGTCAACTACACGTACGCGGACGGGGAGCAGACCTCGCTGGTGCCGCCGGGCGGCGACGACCGCCTGTTCGGAAACTCCAAGAATACGTACAACCTGAGTGCCTACTTCGAAAACCAGCGCTTCAACGCCCGCGTGACCTACACGTTCCGGTCGGACTTCCTGAGCGGCCTCGACCGCGGTACGGCCTTCTCGCAGGACGACACCGAGTCACTGGCGGCCTCGCTCGGATACACCATCAACGAGAACTTCTCGGTGACGCTGGACGGCCAGAACCTCAACGACCAGACCCTCAAGTACTTTGCGCGCAACGAGGACCAGCCGCGCGCGTTCTACAAGAACGGCGCGCAGTACTACCTGAATCTCCGCTTCAAGTTCTGACCGGGTTGAGGGCAAGCGGTTTGAAGGGCGGGGGAGGCAACTCCCCCGCCCTTCGTCTATGGTTCACGCCGTGACCACGACGATGGCAAGTTTTCTGCGGTGCGGGTCGCTCCTGCTCGGCGGATGCGTGACGCTTGCCGACTGCGCGTCGCCGGCTGTTGCACCGGGACGGGAACCGGTTACGCCGGCGGTGATTCCGACGCCGGCGAAGGCGGAACGCCTGGACGGCGGATTTGTCGTGACGTCACGCACGCGGATTTCCAGCGGAGGCACCGCGGAGGGCCTGTCGGCCGCAAGATACTTCGCCGGTCTTGTCAGACGCACTCACGGACTGTCACTGCCAATCGATTCGGCCGTGGAGGCAGCGGACGCGTCGCCCGGGATTGCGTTTCAGCTCGTCGAGGCTGCCGGTGCGCCGTCTCCCGAGGCCTACGTGCTGTCCGTGGATCCCGAGGGCGTGGCGGTGTCGGCCAGCGACCGCAGAGGCCTGCTGTACGGCGCGGTAACTCTCTGGCAATTCTTGGGATCGGCCCTGACCCCGAAGCCGCGCGTCGCGTTGCCGGCCATGCGCATCGACGATGCGCCGCGCTTCGCATGGCGCGGGCTGATGCTCGACTCTGCGCGGCACTACCAGTCACCGGAATTCATCGAGCGCTTCATCGACTGGATGGCGCTGCACAAGCTGAACGTGCTGCACTGGCACCTGACCGACGACCAGGCCTGGCGGCTCGAGATCGCGAAGTACCCGCGACTCACCTCGGTTGGCGCATGGCGCGTGCCGGCCGGGCGTGCGGCGGCGGCGAACATCGACCCGGCCACCGGCCGGCCGCGCGTTTACGGCGGGTACTACACACAGGAGACGGTGCGCCGCGTCGTGCGTCATGCGGCCGAGCGCGGTATCACGATCGTGCCCGAGATCGAAATGCCGAGTCATGCCACCGCAACGATCGTGGCCTACCCGGCGCTCGGTGTCGACGGACGCGCCCCAGCCGCGGTGCCGGCGGACTGGGGGATCTATCCGAACCTGTTCAACGTCGAGGACGCGACCTTCGCTTTCCTCGAGGACGTCCTGCGTGAGGTGATGAATCTCTTCCCGGGCCAGTACATCCATGTCGGGGGAGACGAGGCCATCAAGGACCAGTGGAAGAGCTCGCCGCAGGTGCAGGAGCGGATGCGCGAGCGCGGAATCGCCGACGAGCAGGCGCTGCAGAGCTACTTCATACAGCGCATCGGCCGCTTCCTCGCCGCGAACGGGCGGCGGCTCATCGGCTGGGACGAGATCCTCGAAGGCGGGCTCGCGCCGGATGCGACCGTGATGTCCTGGCGCGGTATCGATGGCGCGCTCGCCGCAGCCGCGGCGGGTCACGACGCCGTGCTCTCTCCGTGGCCCGTGCTCTATTTCGACAACCGTCAAGGCACCGGCGTCGCCGAGCCGCCCGGCCGCGGCCGCGTCATAGACCTCGAGACCGTCTATCGCTTCGACCCGATGCCGCCGGCGCTGCCGCCTGCGCAGCGTCATCACATCCTCGGCCTGCAGGGCAACCTCTGGACCGAGCACATCCGCACCGAGGACCGGCTGCAATGGATGGCGTTCCCGCGCGCCGCGGCAGTGGCCGAGGTCGGCTGGTCGCCGGCGGAGCGGCTCGACTATGAGGATTTCCACCGACGGCTGATGCGCGCCCGCGGCTGGTACGATGCGGTCGGGCTCGAAGCCGCGGACTCGTCGCTTCGCCCGGCGGACAGGCCGAAACCCGGCGTCCGCCGGAGCCAGGAGCTGCGCGCGTGCAGCGACAAGCTGGTGCTCAATCTCGAGGACGATGCGCCGCTTGCAGGTACGCGCGCCGTGTTCCTGGTCGACATCATGCAACCCTGTTGGATCTACGAGCGCGCGGACCTGTCGCGGGTCACGCAGATCGTAGCGTCGGTCGGGCAGTTTCCCTTCAACTTCCAGATCGGCCGCGATCGCGACGGGATACGGCTGCGCCCGTCCGCGACGCCGGAGGGGGAGCTCGAGATCCGGCTCGACGGCTGCGAAGGCGAGCTGATCGCGACCTTGCCGCTCGGCCCGGCGGTGGCCAGCGACGCGGTAACGCGGCTGCCGTCCGCGGCGATCCGGCCGCGCAGCGGCACGCATGACCTCTGCCTGACCTTCACCGGCCACGGCATCGACCCGATGTGGGCGATCGATTCGATCGAGGTGCGCGAGTGAGTGCGCCGATGACGACGCTCGCGCTGCTGTCGCCGCTCTCCGGATGGGCCATGCCGCTCGAGGAGGTGCCGGACGCGGTTTTCGCGGACCGGATGCTCGGCGACGGGCTCGCAATCGACCCGACCTCCGGCATCCTGCATGCGCCCTGCGCCGGGGAAGTGATCTCGGTCGCGCCCACCGGGCACGCCGTGACGCTGCGCGCCGACCATGGAGCCGAGCTCCTGATGCACGTGGGCATCGATACGATCGCACTCAAAGGCGAGGGCTTCGAGGCACAGGTCCAGGCCGGCCGCCGGGTGGAGGTGGGCGCGCCGCTGATCAGGTTCGATCTCGACGTCATCGCGCGTCGGGCACCGAGCCTGGTCACGCCCCTGCTGGTGACGAACGGCGAGCGTTACGAAATCGTCCGCAGGCTCGTTGGTCGGGCGGTCTCCCAGGGAGAGCTCTTGATGGAGCTCCGCGCGACCGGTGCCGCCTCGCGGGCGGCATCTTCGGAGGGCGACGGGACAGCCAGGCTGCGGCTGCGTGTGACGCTGCCGCACGGCATCCACGCTCGGCCCGCCGCCCTGATCGTGCGAACCCTGCGTGACTTCGATGCTCATGTGACGGTCGTCGCGCACGGACGCCGCGCCAGCGCAGCCAGCGCGGTGTCGCTGATGTCGCTCGGCGTGCGTCATGACGACGAGATCGCGCTCGAGGCCGCGGGTGTCGATGCGCACGCTGCGCTCGCGGCGGTGGCCTCGCAGCTCGAAGGCGTCACAGTGGAGACGCGCGGCGCGCAGGCTAGACCAGAGGCAGCCAGGAGCGCTGCGCCGGCCGTCAGGCCACCCGCCTCGGGTGCCACGCTGCCGGGCGTCATCGCATCGCGTGGCGTCGCGCTCGGAACCGCGGCGTTCGTCACCCGCGCCGAGCGCAGCGTCGCCGAGATGGGGGCGGGTGCGTCGCACGAGGCCGCCGAGCTTGCCCGCGCGCGGAGTGCGGTGCGGGAGCGGCTGCGCGTCGTCGCCGCCGGCAAGCGGGGCCCGCAGAGCGAGATCGCCACGGCGCACCTGGAGTTTCTCGACGATCCCGATCTCATCGGCGCCGCGGGAGAGTCCATCGCAAACGGGCGCAGCGCGGGCTTCGCGTGGCGGAGCGCGGTGCGCGCGAGCATGGCTGCGCTGCGCGACCTGGGGGACACGCTCCTTTCCGAGCGCGCCGACGATCTTCTGGATCTCGAATCGCAAGTGCTCGAAGCGCTCGCCGGGGAGGAGGGCGACACGGTGATCAACCTGCCGGAAGCGGCGATCGTGCTCGCCGACGAGCTCCTGCCCTCGCAACTCATCGCGCTCGACGCACACCGCATCGCCGGTATCGGCACGGCGCGCGGCGGGGCCACGTCGCATGTCGCGATCCTCGCGGCGGCGATGAGCAAGCCGATGCTGGTGGGACTGGGCTCTGCGATTCTCGGGATCGAGAAGGGGGCACGCCTGTGGCTCGACGCCGAGCGGGGCAGCCTGCAGGTCGAGCCGCCGCGCGACCAGATCGCCGCGGCCGAGCGTGAGCTCGGAGAGCGCGCTGCGCGCGAAGCCGCCGAGCGCGCGTCAGCGCGGATGCCGGCGGTGACCGCAGACGGCGTACAGATCGGAGTGCTCGCGAACATCGGTTCCGTGGCCGAGGCGTCCGAGGCGGTGTCGCTGGGGGCGGAAGGATGCGGGCTTCTCCGCACGGAATTTCTGTTCCTCGACCGCCAGACTGCCCCCGATGCGGCCACTCAGGCCCGCGAATATCAGAAGGTCATCGACGCGTTCGCGGGCCGCCCGGTCGTGATCCGCACGCTCGACGCAGGCGCCGACAAGCCGATCGCCTACCTGCCACAGGCACGCGAGGACAACCCGGCACTCGGCGTGCGCGGCATCCGAGTCAGTCTTCGGCACCCGGAGCTGCTCGCGACACAGCTCGAGGCGGTGCTCGGGATCCGCCCGCTCGCGAGCTGCCGGGTAATGCTGCCGATGGTCAACGAAGCCGCCGAAGTCGAGCGCGCGCGGGCGCTCCTCGATGTGACCGCCGCGCGGCTCGGCGTCGACGCGCGACCAGCGCTCGGCGTCATGATCGAGACGCCCGCGGCGGCGCTCTCGGCCGCGCAGATCTGCGAGGTCGCAGATTTCATCTCGATCGGGACCAACGACCTCACCCAGTACACGCTGGCGATGGACCGCACGCATCCCGAGTTCGCAACCGAACTGGACGGACTCCATCCGGCGGTGCTGCGCCTGGTCGCGACGGCGGCGCACGCCGCGCGGTCGCGCGGCCGGCACGTCGCGGTCTGCGGCGGCCTGGCGTCGGATCCGCTCGCCGTGCCCGTGCTGCTCGGTCTCGGCGTGCAGGAGCTGTCGGTGGTTCCCGGTCTCATCCCGCGCATCAAGGCGCAGGTCCGGGCATTGACGCACGCGAGCTGCCGGGCACTCGCCGAGCAGGCGCTCGCGCTCGATTCAGCGCCGAAAGTACGCGCGTTGCTGCGCGACGCCGATCGGCGAACGCATCAACACGCATCGGCGGTGACCACATGAAGCGCGCCCTGGCGGGGGTGCAGCAACTGGGCCGGGCGCTCATGCTGCCGATCGCCGTGCTGCCGATCGCGGGCCTGCTGTTCCGCCTCGGCCAGCCGGACCTGCTCGGCTTACCCGTGCTCGCCGCGGCTGGCGAGGCCGTGTTCTCGAACTTAGGCGTGCTCTTCGCGATCGGCGTCGCCGTCGGTCTCGCGCGCGAGAACCACGGTGCGGCCGGGCTCGCGAGCGTCGTCGGCTATCTGGTCGCCACCAAGGGTGCCGAGGTCCTGATCGCCGTGCCGCCGGACGCGGTCGCGGGACTCGCCGGCCAGGCACGCGATCTCGCCGCGGCGGCGTACAAATCGCGCGAGCTCGCGAAGCTGAGCGTGCCGGCCGGGATCATCTCCGGGCTGCTCGCGGGGCTGCTGTACAACCGCTATTCCGACATACAACTTCCGAGCTACCTCGCGTTCTTCGGCGGCCGCCGCTTCGTGCCGATCGCAAGCGGGTGCGCCGGGCTGGTGGTGGCCGCAGCGTTCGGCTTCGGCTGGCCGGTGCTCGAGCGCGGCATGGACGCGCTCAGTCGTGCAGTGCTCGGCTCCGGTGAGATTGGTCTGTTCGCTTATGGCGTGCTCAACCGGGTGCTGATCGTCACGGGTCTGCACCACATACTGAACAACCTCGCGTGGTTCCTGGTTGGCGACTACGGCGGCGTCACCGGCGACCTGAAGCGCTTCTTCGCCGGCGATCCGTCGGCGGGGGCGTTCATGTCCGGATTCTTCCCGGTGATGATGTTCGGGCTGCCCGCCGCCTGCCTCGCGATGTACCACGAGGCGCGACCCGAGCGCCGTCGCGCGACCGGCGGCCTGCTCGCATCGATGGCGCTGACCTCGTTTCTGACCGGGGTGACCGAGCCCATCGAGTTCACCTTCATGTTCCTTGCGCCGCTGCTATATGCCGTGCACGCGGTTCTGACCGGGCTCGCAATGGTGATGATGGACGCCCTCGGGGTGCGGCTCGGCTTCAGCTTTTCCGCAGGGCTCTTCGACTACGTGATCAACTTCGGGCAGGCGACCCGTCCCTGGTGGTTGCTGCCGGTAGGGCTCGCATACGCCGTCGCGTACTACGCCGGTTTCCGTTTCTTCATCCGTCGCTACGCCCTGCCGACACCCGGCCGAGAAGCCGACGCGCCGGCGGCAGCCGAGGCCGCATCCGGGACCGACCGTGCGCGGGCGATGATCACGGCACTCGGGGGCGCCGCAAACCTGCGCGCGGTGGATGCCTGCACGACGCGGCTGCGGCTCGAGGTCGCGAACCAGTCGGCCGTCGACGAGGCGGCGTTGCGGGCGCTCGGCGCCCGCGGCTTGGTGCGTCCCTCGGCGGAATTGCTCCAGGTGGTCCTGGGCCCTATGGCGGACCAGGTCGCAGGCGAGCTGCGGGCAGTGCTGCGTGACGCGGGATCCATGCCTGCGCCGTCTGACACGTCGCCACGGGACCTGCATGCGCAGCCCGTGGTCGGGCAGGTGGACGAGGACTTCCTGACGCGCCTGCTTGCCGCACTCGGTGGCCGCGAAAACGTAGCAGCGCTCGATGGCGCCTCGACCCGCGTCCTCGTCACGCTGCGCGATGGCGCGTCCGCCGATCAGGAGTCGCTGCGTGCGCTACGCGTGCGCGGCATCGTGCAGCCGGCGCCGACCAGCCTGCATCTCGTGATCGGCCCGGATGCGAGCGCGACATTGCACGGGCTGCGTCACCTGATCGACTCATCGGCCTGAACGCGGTGCGCCGCCCGGCGCTTGACAAACTGGACGAACTTGACAAAGTGGACGATACTGCCGTCCGAGGCTACGCAGTCGTGAGCGGAAAAACAACGAGAATCGGCCAGCGACCAGCAGCTGCTCGGGGGGTGGGCGGCACCAGAGCCGTGGCCGAGGCGCGCAAGCGCAAGCGGGCGTTGTTGATCGCGACTAAGAAAACCAATCGTGGCGCCGCGCGCGAATCCGCCAGCGGCCGGGGATTCCCGATGTCGTTTCCGAGTGGAGCGCGCGGGGACGTCGCGAAGCTCGCCGTGCAGGAGGTGCTCGAGTCGGTCGGCCGGATTCCGGCGAGAGCGGCCGAGCGGATTCTGGCGGAGGCGCTCGGTGCTTCGGCGCCGGCGAGCCGCGTAATGGAATGGCTGCGGGACGGTGGGCGGAGTCGTTCGAATCGCAAGCAGACAATGCAGCAGGCGTTTCGGCGCGGAGATGAGCGACGAGCGGCGATTCTGCGCGATCCGTCGATGTTGACGGGCGAGGCGGCGGCCGAGCGGCTGGGTGTGTCCCGGGAGACGATCAACAAGCGGGCACAGCAGGGCAAGCTGCTCGCGCTCGAGTTTGGAAAGCGCGGTAAGCGCTATCCAGAGTGGCAGTTCGAGGACGGCGTGGCCGGTGCGGCGTTGGAGTCGGTGCTAAAGGCGCTCGGGTCGGTAGATGCGTGGCAGCGATTTCGGTTCTTCAGCCAGGCGCAGGTGGCCTTGGGTGGACGAACGCCGATAGAGGCCTTGCGGCAGCGGATGGCAGAGCGGGTAGTTCGGGAAGCTGAGGGATGGGCCGCAGGCGAGCAGGGTATCGGGTAGTCGATGCCCTTATCGGCTCCGCCGAAGGACTTCGGCCGGCGCAGTCGTTCTGGAGTCATCCCATCAAGGCGGATGGGATCGTGTACCGGTCCGGATTCATGGGCTCTCGGCGGTCGGTCGTGTTGTTCGATCGGTGCCGGTCGCGCATCCGACGCGGGCGAGTTCTGCCGTTGATGCGGCGGAAGGATCCAGGAAGGTCTTCAGGATCCGATCGAGGCTAACCTACGCCGCCTGAGCCGCGTGCCATCTCGCACTCCGCTTGTTTGACACGAAAGCGCCGCCAGCGGCTCAGCGCGCCAGGCCCGACAGCGGCAGTCCGGCCTGCGTGGTGAGATAGGTGGCGAAGGTGCCGAGCCAGTGGCCACCTTCGTAATGTTCGCCGGTCACCGCCGGCAGGGCCGCGGCGGCATGTGCGCGCGCCGCAGTCAGCAGGGCGTCGACGCGCTTGTCGCCTCGTGGCAATCCCGACGCGATGCCTTCGAGCATCCACGCACGGCTCAGATTGAGCCCGTCGATGTGCGCGAGCTTGGGATCGCTGCGATCCGTGACCACGCCCGGTGCCAGCCAGGCCGCGTCGGGCCGCGTCGGAATGAGTGGCAGGAAGTTCGTGAGCCATTTCGCGTACTCAGCGGCCGGCATGATCCGGCGCATCAAATCCGCCTCGGCGAGGCAGGGCGACAGAAAATCCTCGCCGGACGGCTCGTATGCGATCGGGCAATCGCGATCCGCGAGGTAATAGTCGCGGCCGCGGCGCCCGAGCAGTTCGAGCATCGCGGAATCGCCCGCGACTTTCGCCCAGTCGTGGATCAGGCCGAAGGCGAATGCCGTCTGGCTGTGTTCGCCGACACGAATCGGATAATGCAATTTCGGCAGCCAGTTCGTGATCCGCGCGGCGGCCTCCGATTCGAGCGGCGCGAGCGCGGCCGCCCAGCCCCGGGCCTGCGGGTCGTCCCAGGCTCGCAGTTCCGCGGCGAGCGCGAGCAGCCACGCGAGGCCGTACGGTCGCTCGAACGTCGTGCGCCCTTCGCCGCGCAGATAAATCAGCTCCGGGCCAATTTTCTCGGGGGTGAGGCTCACGGCGAGCGCCGCGCGTGCGGCGCTTGCGGTGCCGCTGCCGGGAAACTGCCGCGCGATCCGTGCGAGCAGCCAGTGCGCATGCACCGCCGAATGCCAGTCGTAGCAGCCGTAGAACGCCGGCGTGAGCGCCCGAGGAGGTCGCACGTCCGCATCGCCCGCGAGGACGTGCGCGATCTTGTTCGGATATTCCTTGTGCACGCAGGAGAGCGCGAGCGCGGCAAAGCGCTGTACCGCGCCTGCGTCGAGCGGAGTGGACGCAGCGGCAGGCACCGGCCGCGTCAGGACCGCGGCAAGCAACACGAGAAGCGGCACAGCACCGGGTCGGGCGCGCAGTCGGTGATCGATTCTCATCCAGCCTCCACGATCAGCGCAGTGTCCGCCCATCGGCATCGAGGACGCGCACCTCGCCGAAACCGAGCTCGCGGATAGGACGCTCGATGACATCGAGATCGCCGACGACGATCCAGGTCAGCCGCGACGGGTCGAGGGCCTCGCGCGCGGCAGCCTGCACGGCCGCATCGGTCTGCGACTCGATGCGGTCCTTGAGCGTGCGCACGTAGTCGTCGGGACGGTCGAACACGATCATCTCGGCGATCGCGCTCGCGACCGCGGCATTGGTCTCATACCGTCCCGACAGCGCGCGGACCTGCCTATTCATGACCTTTCGGATTTCAGCGGTCGTCGACGGCCGCGGTCCGACGAACTCGTCGATCTCACGCTTGAGCTCGCGCATCGCCTCGACGGTGCTGTCCGTCTGCACCGGTGCGGCGAGGAGCCACGGGCGTTCGCCCTGCGCGTCGGGCAGGCTCGAGCGCACGCCGTACGACCAGTGCTTGTCCTCGCGCAGGTTCATGTTGAGACGCGACGTGAAGGTTCCGCCCAGCACGTCGTTCATCGTATCCATCTCGATGGCGTTCGGTGCCGCGCTCGAGGGAGCCACGAGGCCTACGAGGATGCTGCTCTGCACGGCCTCCGGCTTGTCGATGAGGTACAGGCGCGCGGCGGACGGGCGCGCGGCCTCAGGCATGGGCTTGGCCGGCCGCGGTGCCGCCGGCGGGGACCAGCCGCCGAGGTGCTTCTCGAGCACCGGCAGGATCGCCTCGCGCGTCGTGTCGCCGACCACGATGAGCGTGACGTTGTCCGGCCGCAGCCAGTCCCGCTGGAACCCGAGCAGATCCTCGCGCGTGATGGCCGCGATCGCGGTCTCGGTGCCCGAGCCCGAGAACGGGATGGCATACGGATGACCCGCGCCGTACAGCAGGGGCGGCAGCAGGCGGCGGGCGAGCCCGTCGGGGCTCGACTTCTCGCGCTGGATCCCGGCGATCCATTCCCGCCTCACCCGATCGATCTCGTGCTGCGGGAACGTCGGCTCGCGGATCAGCGTTGCAAGCAGACCGACCGACTCGTCGGCCCGCTCGGTCAGCGCCGAGACCGAGACAGCCGAGGTGTCGAGCGATGAGCCGGCCGCGAGATCCGCGCCGAGCGTCTTCGCGCGATCGGCGATCGCGAGCGCATCGAGCTGGCCCGCGCCCTCGTCGAGCATGGCCATCGCGTAGCTCGATAGCCCCAGCCGGGGCTCACGGTCGGCCGCATAGCCGGCATCCAAGAGCGCGGAGACTCGCACCACTGGTACGTTTGGACGGCTGGCAACGATCACCGGTATGCCGTTTCCGAGCCTCGCGCGCTCGAGCGTCGGAAAGGCGAGGTCAGGATACGTGTCGATCACCGGCAGCCCCTTGCCGCGATCGACGGCGTCGGTCGCGGCGGCGTGATACGCGGGGTACGGTCGCACCTCGAGCGTGTAATCGCCCTGCGCGAGCCAGCGCTCGACGACCTGCCGAACCTGCGCGGGCGTCGCCTCCTCGACCACGCGCAGCGATCGTCGATAACAGCCCGGATCGGCTTCGTATACCTCGCAGGATGCAAGAACATCGGCCTTGCCGCCGAAACCGCCGATCCGCTCGAGGCCCTTTATGAAACCGGCGCGCACCGCCATCCGGGCGCGATCGAGCTCGGCCTTCGTCGGGCCCTTCTGTATGAAGCGGCGCAATTCCTCCTCGATCGCCGCCTCGACCTTCCGCTCGTCGACGCCGGCCTTCACGTCCGCCGTGATGCCGAACAGCCCCGCGATCTCGAGCGCGCTCTGGCCCGCCGACGCGCTGTCCGCGATCTGGTCCCGGTACACGAGACGCTCGTAGAGCCGCGAGGTCTTGCCGCCGCCCAGGATCTCGCCTGCCATCACCAGCAGATCGGCTTCAGCTGTGCCGTCCTGGGGCGTGTTCCAAAACCGGTGCAGGCGCGTCTGCGCCACCTGGTCGTACATCGTCTCGCGCGTGGACTCGGTGCGTGCCGCGACCCAGGTCTCGGGCCGCGTGATCGCCGGGCCCGGCGGTATGTGACCGAAGTACTTCTGCGCCTGCGTGCGCGCCGTGGCGACATCGATGTCGCCCGCAAGCACCAGTACCGCATTGGCCGCGCCGTAGTAGGTGCGGAACCACTCCCTCACGTCGTCGAGGCTCGCGGCGTCGAGGTCCTCCATCGACCCGATCGGCAGCCAGTGATACGGGTGACCCGCGGGAAAGCTGCCGCTCAGCACCGAGTCGAAGACACGCCCGTACGGCTGATTCTCGCCCTGCCGCTTCTCG
>Ga0268386_10000453_pt1:12500-25866 | contig 25866 bp, 19 predicted proteins | sample RVTome_15_FD_200260 | JGI IMG/M metagenome (GOLD analysis project Ga0268386, IMG submission 200260) | Soil microbial communities from uranium-contaminated site in the Upper Colorado River Basin, Wyoming, United States - RVT150D86... ... | reverse complement strand
TGGCCAGAACCTCCGCGGCAGCCCGTGCGGTTTTCCGCACGGCGTCGAAGTCGGCGCTGCGATCGAGAGCGACGACCACGTGCATGCCGCTGGAACCGGTCATCATGCACCAGGGCTCGCAGCGCAGCTCACGCAGGAAATCGCCGACCGTGCGCGCCGCGTCGCGCACAACCGCGAAGTCCGCGCCGTCCGGCGGGTCGAGGTCGAAGACGAGGCGGTCGGGGCAACCGAGCCGGTCCGTACGGCTCAGCCAGCGATGGAAGGCGAGCGTGCCCTGGCACGCCAGGTACACGAGGGCGGCAATCCGGTTGGCCACGACATGGTCCACTTCGCCCTTGCCGCCGGCGCGCCGTGCGCGGCACGAGTCCACCCAGTCGGGGAAGTGCCGCGAGCGCTGCTGCTGGACGAAACCCTCGGAGCCCAGGCCGTCGGGGAAGCGCTGCAGCGTGAGGGGCCGCGCGCGCACGTGCGGCAGCATGTAGCGGCCGACCCGCCGATAGTACTCCGCCACGTCCGCCTTGGTGATGCCGTCGTCCGGAAACAGCAGCTTGGCGGGCCGCGAAATCTCGACGGTGTGCCGCCCGAGCCGCATGTGCGTCATGGCACGGTTCTCGTTCGGGCAGCAGCAGGTGGACGCGTCCCGCTCATCGCCAGAGTCTAGCCTCGTGCCGCACGGCGCGGGCGTGCAAGAACTACACGGCGGCGACGGAAATCATTGCCGTCTGCCGGCGGGCGGGACCGCAGGTCCCTGCCCTTGGACGGCGACTTCGTGGCATGGACCTTGCTGAAATTGCACGGAGCGCGGCAGCGCCGCGCGGTCTCTTCCAATCCCCATCCGAGAGGTCACCCGATATGCTGATTCGAGAAGTCATGAGCAAGCCGGTCACGCTGCTCACCCCGGACAACACGCTCGACGAGGCAGCGCGGAAGATGAAGGCCGAGGACGTCGGCTCGCTGCCGGTCGGCGAGAACGATCGCCTGGTTGGGATGCTGACCGATCGCGACATCGTGGTGCGCGGCATCGCCGCGGGCAAGGACCCGGCGAAAACGCCCATCCGCGAAGCGATGAGCGAGGGCATCCTCTACTGCATGGAGACGGATTCGATCGAGAAGGTCGCCGACATCATGGCGAAGAAGCAGGTGCGCCGGCTGCCGGTCATCAGCGCCGAGAAGCGGCTGGTGGGCATCGTGTCGATCGGCGACCTCGCCACCAACGGCTCGAAGAAAAAGGCCGGCGAGGCCCTCTCCGAGGTCGCCAGCGACAGGCACTAGGGATGGTCTGCACAGGTGCAGACCATCCCGTGCGGGGCACGGATGCCCCGCCGCGCCAATCGCGTTAGCGATTGATGGCGCGTGAGCAAGGGCGAAGCCTGGCTTGCCCTTGCGTCACTGCACCAGGCCAGGATGGATTCGTGCAGAGGGTCCGTATCACAGCAGCGAGGCGTGGTAGCGGAGGTGGTCTTCCATGAAGGTCGAGATGAAGAAGTAGCTATGGTCGTAGCCGGGATGGCGCCGTAGCTCCAGCGGGTAACCCACCTCCGCGCACGCCGCCTCGAGCCGCTCCGGCTTGAGCTGCGTTTCCAGGAAAGCGTCGTCCGCCCCCTGGTCCACCAGGATCCGGGGGCGGCCTCGCACGTCGCTGATGCGCCGCAGGAGCTCCGTGGCGTCCAATTCGCGCCAGGCGTGCTCGTCCGGCCCCAGGTAGGCCGCGAAGGCCTTGCGGCCCCACGGCACCTGCATCGGCGCCGTGATCGGCGCAAAGGCCGACACGGAGGAATACACCTCCGGATTGCGCAGGCCGATGACCAGCGCGCCGTGGCCGCCCATCGAGTGACCGAAGATTCCCTGCCGGTCCAGATCGGCCGGAAAGTTGGCGCCGATCAGCTCCGGCAGCTCGCCGGTAACGTAGCTGTACATCCGATAGTTGGCGGACCAGGGGGCCTGCGTCGCGTCCAGGTAGAAGCCCGCCCCCAGGCCCATGTCCCACGCGCCCTCGGGATCGTCGGGGACGTCCTCGCCGCGCGGGCTCGTGTCGGGCGCCACGAGCATGAGGCCGAGCTCGGCGGCGACCCGCTGCGCCCCGGCCTTGATCATGAACGTCTCCTCGGTGCAGGTCAGCCCCGCCAGCCACGTCAGCACCGGTACCGTACCCTGCGCCGCCTGGGGCGGCGTAAAGACCGCGAAGCGCATGTCGCACTCGGTGGTGCGTGACCGGTGGCGGTAGTAACCGACGGTACCGCCGAAGGTCCGATGCTGCTCCAGGGTCTCCATCAGGCGGCCCGGTGTTGTGCGGCCTTGTCGTAGAGCACGACCGAACGGATGCTCTTGCCCTCGTGCATCAGCTCGAAGCCGTGGTTGATTTCCTCGAGGGGCATCGTGTGCGTGATGAGGTCGTCGATGTTGATCCGGCCTTCCATGTACCAATCCACGATCCGCGGCACATCCGTGCGGCCGCGCGCGCCGCCGAATGCGGTCCCGCGCCAGCTGCGTCCGGTGACGAGCTGGAACGGGCGCGTCGAGATCTCCTGCCCGGCCCCAGCGACGCCGATGATCACGCTCGTGCCCCAGCCCTTGTGCGTGCATTCCAGGGCCTGGCGCATCACGCGCACGTTCCCGATGCACTCGAAGCTGTAGTCCACGCCGCCGCGCGTCATCGAGATGAGCTCGGCGGTCACGTCCTTGACCTGCGAGGCATTGACGAAATCCGTCATCCCGAAGCGCCGCGCGAGCGCCTCCCGGTCAGGATTCAGGTCCACGCCGATGATGCGCGACGCCCCGACGAGGCGCGCCCCCTGGACGACGTTCAGGCCGATTCCGCCCAGGCCGAACACGGCCACGGTCGCACCCGGCTCCACCTTCGCAGTGAAAACCACCGCGCCGATGCCGGTCGTAACGCCGCAGCCGATGTAGCAGACCTTGTCGAACGGCGCGTCTTCACGGATTTTCGCGACAGCGATTTCCGGCAGCACCGTGTAGTTGGAGAACGTGCTGCACCCCATGTAATGAAGCAGGGGCTTGCCGTCGAGCGAAAAGCGGCTCGTGCCGTCCGGCATCAGGCCCTGTCCCTGCGTCGAGCGGATCGCCTGGCAGAGATTCGTCTTCGGATTCAGGCAGAACTCGCATTCACGGCATTCCGGCGTATAGAGCGGAATGACGTGGTCTCCCTTCTTCACGGATTTCACGCCGGGTCCGGCATCCACGACGATGCCGGCGCCTTCGTGGCCGAGGATGGCCGGAAAGGCCCCCTCCGGATCGTCGCCCGACAAGGTGAAGGCATCGGTATGGCAGATGCCGGTGGCGTGGATCTCCACCAGCACCTCGCCCTCCCTGGGCCCATCCAGGTCGACGGTTTCGATGGACAGCGGCTTGCCCGCGCCGAAGGCCACGGCGGCTCGTGTTTTCATGTAGTTCCTCCCGGGTAGTCCGGGCAGATTATGGTAGCGATCCTCGCGAGTCGCCACCCGCTTGCCGCGGCGGACCGCGGCCATTAGCCTTCGGGATACCGGCAACGGAAGCAGGGGGTCGCAGGATGGGACGCTGGAGAGCGGCCGCGACCGTACTGGCTGCGTTTGCGTTGCTGACCGATTGCGCCGCCCCGCCGCCGCCGCGGGCCCCACACGATCCCAGCCACGCGCTGCCATCGACAGGCACGTACCTCGGGTCGCTGCTCGCGGCTCCCACTGCCGCCCACCCCGCCGAGTCCGGTTTCGCCCTGGTCGCCGAGGGACGCGATGCATTCGCGCTGCGCGCCGACCTCGCGGAGCTCGCGGAACGCTCGCTCGACCTGCAGTACTACATCTGGGGACAGGACGCCGCCGGCTACCTGCTGGCCGCCCAACTCCTCGCCGCCGCAAAACGGGGCGTGCGCGTGCGCATCCTGCTGGACGACATCCATTCGGAGCTTCCCGACGAGGGCATCGTCGCGCTGGACGCCCATTCCAACGTCGAAGTCCGCCTGTTCAATCCGTTCCGGCGCGATGCTCCGCGGGGCCTGCAGCTCGTCATCGACTTCCAGCGCGTCAACCGCCGCATGCACAACAAGGCTTACGTTGCCGACAACGCGATCGCCGTCGTCGGCGGCCGCAATATCAGCAACCTGTATTTCGGACTGGACGACGACGCCAATTTCCGCGACCTGGACCTCGTCGCCGCGGGTCCCGTGGTCGGGGAGGTCTCCCGCAGCTTCGACCTGTTCTGGAACAGCGACTGGTCGTACGCGGTTCCGCAAGTGACCGATGCGGCCGATGGCGAGCCGGCCCACGCGCTGCGGCGCTGGCGGCAGGAGGCAGGCGAATTTCCGTACCGGCTGGACGACGATCGCGCGACGCTCAGGGCGCGGATGGACGGGCTGCGGGATCGTCTGCACTGGGCCCGGTCCGCCGCGCTGTACGATTCGCCGACCAAGATTGAAGGCGACGGGGAGGATACCGGGCTGCGCGACAGGATCGCGGCCGGTATCGCGGAGGCGAAATCCTCGGTCCTGTTCGAGGTGGCCTATTTCGTCCCCACACAGGAGGATCTGGATCTCCTGGCGAGGCTCACGCAGCGCGGCGTGCGCGTGCGGCTGCTCACCAATTCGCTGGCAACCAACGACATTGCCGCCGCCCATTCGGGCTACTCGAAATACCGCAGCCAGTTGCTGGAACACGGCGTGGAGCTTTACGAGCTGCGGCCGGACGCCACCGCGCCGCGGGCCGGCTGGTCGCTGACGGCCGGGGGCTCGACCTCGAGCCTGCACACGAAAGCCATCGCCGTGGATCGCAGCCTCGTGATGGTGGGTTCCTTCAACCTCGATCCACGCTCGTATCGGCTCAACACCGAGATGGGCATCGCAGTGCTCAGTCCGGAGCTGGGCGAGGAGGTGGCGTCATTCATCGAGGAGGGAATGGCACCGGAAAACAGCTTCCGGCTCGAGCTGGTGTCGCGCATGGACGGGCCCGGCGAGCGCCTGCGGTGGACCGCGCTCGACGGCGAGGGTAAGCCGATCCATTACTGGCACGAACCGGAAACCAGCTGGTGGCGCCGGCTCACCTCGTGGTTCGGCTCGCTTCTGCCGATCGAGGAGCAGCTCTAGCCCGCATTTCTCACCGATCCACGGCTGCGGACGCGGGGAGCTCGGTAAAATCCTGCGTTGCGCTCGGTCCGGGTGCTCGACGTACTGTCGAGTACGCCTGCGCGCCCGGACGGTCTCGCGCCTGGTCTTTTCCCGAGCTCCGCGCCCTCGCTTCGCGCCCCGGTGAGAAATGCGGGCACGGATGCCCCGCCGCGCCAACGCGTCAGCGATTGATAGCGCGTGAGCACGGGCGAAGCTCGGCTTTGCCCTTGCGTCACTGCACCAGTCCAGGATGGACTTGTGCAGAGTTCCCCTAGCCCGCAATCCTCACCCGGTCGCTCGCGGCACTCAGGGCAGGCGGATCTTGCCGCCGCCCGGCAGCCCGCCGGGTCCGCCTCCGAGTGCCCCGGACTCGGGGATGATGATCGAACCGGCAGCCTCGCGGCGGATCTCCTGCAAGCGCTGCATCGTATCGCCAACCGCCTCCTCCGCCGCCGCGCCGAATGCCCGCACGGCCTCCTCCAGGGTCCGGCCGGGAATCTCGAAGGACAGCGGCAGTGCCCCCGCCGGTGTCAGGATCTGGGTCTGGCCGACGTACAGCACGGGCCGCGCCGGGTCGGGATCGCCGGCGGGCGTCACGGGGGTGAGTCGCTGGATCGTGCCGACGCGACGATCGGTGAAGGTTTCCTCCTGGTAGAGATCGGCGGCGCTCATGCGCGCGTCCATCTCCTTCTCGTATTCGGGCATGGGGGCTCCCGCCGGTGATGGCTGAATGGATGTGACAACCTTACCACCCCCGGCCGGGCAGGCGTCCACGTCGCCGGGAAGCTTTCCTATACTGGAAGCGACCCATCCATTAGGAGTACCGGCATGACGCGAATCCTGAGCCTGATGTTGCTGGCGGTGATGTTTGCCCTGGGCACGGCCGCCTGCGAGCGTGAGGGTCCGGCGGAACGGGCTGGCGAGGACATCGGCGAGGCGGCCGAGGAAACGGGCGAGGCGGTCGATGAGGGAATGGAAGAGGCCGAGGACGAACTGGAAGACTAGGGCGGCAAAAACGAAGGGGGCCCCTTACGGGGCCCGCTCCGTCGATCGGACCGCGAGGTCCGGTCTTACCAGCGCGCGCTGCGCGCCGGCCGCTCCTCGCGGGGCTTGGCCTCGTTCACCTTGATCGTCCGGCCGCTCAGCGCCTTGCCATTCATGTTCTGAATGGCGGCTTCGGCGCCGTTCGACATCTCGACGAAGCCGAATCCCTTGGACTGGCCCGTGGCGCGATCCGTGATCACCGTGGCACGGGTGACCGTACCGAACTCGGAGAAGGCCTGCCGAAGATCGTCCTCGGTCACGCTATAGGCCAGATTACCAACGTAGATGTTCATACTCTCTTACTCATTCCATACTAGTGCGTCGTTGCTTCATTCAGTGCCGGGCAGCCAACGCACAGATTGGCCCGCCACCGACTTGCCCTCAGGGGCAAATTCTTTGCCTGTCTCCGGGGCGTCCACGGGAACGCCTTCCGCGCCGTGCACCCGCCGGCTGCGCATGGCCGCGCGGCACCGCATGAGGTGCCGACCTGCGGCCGGTCTCGATCGGCTCCGGGCGGATGGAGGGATCCGGTTCGAAGCCGGCCACGACCTGGCGGGGAATTTCATGGCCTAGCACCCGCTCGATGTCGCCGAGCAGCCGCCGTTCGTCGACGCAGACCAGCGAAGCCGCCTGGCCTTCGCTGCCCGCGCGGCCCGTACGGCCGATGCGATGCACGTAATCCTCGGCTACCTGGGGCAGCTCGAAGTTCACCACGTGGGGAAGCTGATCGATGTCCAGGCCGCGTGCCGCGATGTCCGTCGCCACGAGCACGCGCACGGTGCCCGCCTTGAAGTCGCTCAGTGCCCTGGTCCGAGCTGCCTGGCTCTTGTTGCCATGAATCGCCACCGCGCCGATGCCGTCCCGGCCGAGCTGCTCGGCCAGCCTGTTCGCGCCGTGCTTCGTCCGCATGAACACCAGCACCTGGCGCCAGTCGCCGTCGATGATGAGACGCGCCAGCAGCTCGCGCTTCCGCCCGCGGTCGACCGGATGGACGACCTGGCTGGTGAGCTCGGTGGGTGTATTGCGGCGTGCGACCTCGACCTGAACGGGCGACTTGAGCAGCCCTTTTGCGAGGCTCCTGATCTCTTCGGAAAACGTTGCCGAGAACAGCAGGTTCTGGCGTTGTGCCGGCAGCAGGGTCAGCACGCGGCGAATGTCGCGGATGAATCCCATGTCCAGCATTCGGTCGGCCTCGTCCAGGACGAGGATCTGCACCGCCGAAAGGTCCACCGTGCGCTGACCGACGTGGTCCAGCAGCCGTCCGGGGGTCGCCACGAGGATGTCCAGGCCGCGCTCCAGCGCCGCCTTCTGGGGATTGATGCTCACCCCGCCGAAGATCACCGCCGACTTCAGCGGCAGGTAACGCCCGTAAGTCGCGACGCTCGCCGCGACCTGCGCCGCCAGCTCGCGGGTCGGCACCAGGACCAGCGCGCGCGGCTTGCGCCGGACCCGGCCCGTATCGGAGCGATGCAGGAGCTGCAGCATCGGCAGGGTGAAACCCGCCGTCTTGCCGGTGCCCGTCTGGGCGGCCGCCAGCACGTCCCGTCCGGCAAGGATCACGGGGATCGCCTGGCACTGGATCGGGGTGGGGGAGTCGTAGCCCTCGTCGGCGAGAGCATGGAGCAGCTCGGCCTGTAGGCCGAGAGTATCGAATGACATGCGGAAGCAGTTCTCCTGGGCGGCCCTTCGGGTGCATTTGCCCCGACCGGTCCAGGCCTTGACCTGATTGTGTTTCTCGAGGCCGACCAGGGGCTGCCGCAAGGGCCTGATGCAGACCGGGGCGCATCAGGGCCGGGGAATCCTAGCAGGTCCCGGCCGCGAAGTCTCCTCCGGGCCGCCCCGTCAGTCGTCGAGCACGGCGAGGCACTCGATCTCCACGCGCGCGCCGAGGGCCAGGCCGCTCGCACCGAGCGCGCTGCGAGCGGGTTTCCCGCCCGGGAAGAACTGCACGTAGACCTCGTTCATCGCGGGCCATTCGGCCATGTCCGCCAGAAAGACGGTGCATTTGACCACACGCTCCATTGCGCCCCCATGGCGCTGGAGAGTATCCCGGATGTTCTCCATTGCCTGCCGGGTCTCCGCCTGGATACCCCCGGGCACGAGCTCGCTCGTCCCCGGTCGGTTGCCGATCATCCCGGACAGGTACAGCACGTTTCCCGCCTCGACGGCTTCCGAGAACGGCAGCTTGTCGCCGGCGCCGGCCGGCGGGTGGAAACGGATCTCTTCGCCGAGCGCCGGAGCCGACAGCGCCAGGCAGGCGATCCCCAGGGTCAATCGCGGGAACGGGTTCACCGGCAGGTCTCCTTCTCGTCAGATTTCGCCGCGCCTCGCAGCTCCGGCAATGTGCCCGGCGGCGCGGAATGCCAGCGCCATGATCGTCATGGTGGGCTGGCCGCGGCCGGAGGTGACGAAGCTCGAACCGTCGCAGATGAACAGGTTGGCGACGTCGTGGCTGCGATGGTACCGATCCACGACGGAGCTCGCTGCGTCGTCGCCCATCCGGCAGGTACCGAGCAGGTGCGCGCCGTCGGTGGCAGGCGCGACCGGCACCGTCCATACCCGCTCCGCGCCCGCCGCCTCCATGATCTCGACCGAGCGGTCCTGCAGGAACCGGGCCGTGGCGAGGTCGTCGGCGTGGTCACGGTAGGTGACGCGCAGCGCGGGCCGCCCGTAGCGATCCCTGGCGTCGGGATCCAGCGTGATGTTGTTCGACGCCACCGGGAGCGACGTGGTCGACCCCGCCATGACCATGCTGCGAATGAAGTAGTGCCTCAGCAGGCGCTTGTATTCAGCGCCCCAGCGCGGCGCGTCGGGCGGCAGACCCTGCAGCGCGTAAAGCACGGGCGTGGCGTTGAGGAACGGACGCGCGTCGATGCCGCCGCCGCCGTAGTAGCCGCGCCTGGGATCCGATTCGTAGAAATCGTGCACGATGCGGCTGCATTGCACGCTCTTGTAGTCGTGCAGCGGCTCGTCGAACCAGGCGTGCGCCACCGAATGCGCGTTGAACATGAGGTATTTGCCGACCAGCCCGCTGGAGTTCGCGAGTCCCTGCGGAAAGCGGTCCGACGCGGACATCAGGAGCAGGCGCGGCGTCTCCGCGCCGTTCGCGCACACCACGACGGCCCGCGCGCGCTGCCCCTGCTCCCGGCCCTCCGCATCGAAGTACAGGACCTCCGACACCCGCCCTGCGGCGTTCGTCACGAGACGGTGCACCGTGGAACGCGGGCGTATCTCGCATCGTCCCGTGGCTTCCGCCTGCGGAATCATGCTGACGAGCGTCGACGACTTCGCCCCGGTCTCGCAGCCGAACCCCATGCAGAACCCGCAATGTATGCAAGCTGCGCGCCCGTTGAACGGCTGCGACAGGACCGCCAGCGGCGCCGGCTGCGGATGCAGGCCCAGCTTGCGCGCGCCTTTCTCCAGCAGCGCGCCGGACGACTTCAGCGGCAGCGGCGGCAGCGGATATGGCCGCGACCGCGGCGGATCGGACGGGCCGGGCGCTCCGGAGACGCCGATCTCCCAGTCCACGCGCGAGTAGTACGGCTCGAGCTCCTCGTAGGTCAGCGGCCAGTCCGCGAATCCGGTTCCCGCGATGGACCCCAGCTGCGATCGTTCCCTGAAATCCAGCGGGCGCAGGCGCCAGAAGTTCGCGGAGAAATGCACGCTGCTGCCGCCAACGGTACGGGCATAGAACGCCGGGGGAAAATCGGCGACGACGGCCTTGTCCGCCTCACTCGCGCGAAAGGTCTGCGGATCCACCGTCGCCCCGCCCACGAGCTCGTAATTGAACAGCACGCCGAGCTCGTCGTGGGTGAAGTCGCGATTCGTGCGGTACGGCCCCTGCTCCAGGACGACGACCTCGAAGCCGGCCACGGACAACTCGCGCGCCAGGATGCCGCCTGCGGACCCGGAGCCGACGATGACGAAGTCCACGGGCCGGCGCGTGGGGAATGCCGCCCTAACCCGCATTTCTCACCGCTCCACGGCTGCGGACGCGGAGCTCGGGAAAATCCTGCGTTGCGCTCGGTCCGGGTGCTCGACGTACTGTCGAGTACGCCTGCGCGCCCGGACGGTCGCGCGCCTGGTCTTTTCCCGAGCTCCGCGCCCTCGCTTCGCGCCGCGGTGAGCAATGCGGGCTGGAAAAAAAGAAACCCCCGACCTCTTTCGAGATCGGGGGTTCCGGAATAAATGCCTGGCAGTGACCTACTCTCACATGGGGAGAGCCCCACACTACCATCGGCGCTGGGCGTTTTCACTTCCGAGTTCGGAATGGGATCGGGTGGTTCCCGCCCGCTTTGGCCGCCAGGCAAACTGGTTCACGTTACACGCCCCGCCGTTTACGGCCGGGCGCCGCGAAATGGGAAAGTCTTGACGTGTTCGCGTCGTCCAGGCGACGCATTCTGCAGTCCTGTCGCGACATGCCTTCGCATGCCGGTAACCAGCACCCGGACCGCTTGGGTGTTATATGGTCAAGCCTCACGGGCAATTAGTATCGGTTAGCTCAACACATTGCTGCGCTTACACATCCGACCTATCAACCTCGTAGTCTACGAGGGCCCTTCAGGGGGATCGAGTCCCCAGGGAAACCTTATCTCAGGGTGGGCTTCCCGCTTAGATGCCTTCAGCGGTTATCCCTTCCGTACATAGCTACCCGGCTGTGCCACTGGCGTGACAACCGGAACACCAGAGGTACGTCCACTCCGGTCCTCTCGTACTAGGAGCAGCTCCCTTCAAGTTTCCAACGCCCACGGCAGATAGGGACCGAACTGTCTCACGACGTTCTGAACCCAGCTCGCGTACCACTTTAAATGGCGAACAGCCATACCCTTGGGACCTGCTACAGCCCCAGGATGTGATGAGCCGACATCGAGGTGCCAAACTCCTCCGTCGATGTGGACTCTTGGGAGGAATCAGCCTGTTATCCCCGGAGTACCTTTTATTCGTTGAGCGATGGCCCTTCCATACAGAACCACCGGATCACTAGGACCGTCTTTCGACCCTGCTCGACGTGTCTGTCTCGCAGTCAAGCACCCTTATGCCCTTGCACTCAATGCGCGATGTCCGACCGCGCTGAGGGTACCTTGGTGCTCCTCCGTTACTCTTTAGGAGGAGACCGCCCCAGTCAAACTACCCACCATGCACTGTCCCCGACCCGGATAACGGGCCTAGGTTAGAACTCCGAGCAAGCCAGGGTGGTATTTCAAGGTTGGCTCCACCAGGACTGGCGTCCCAGCTTCAAAGCCTCCCACCTATCCTACACAAGCGTGCTCAAAATTCAGTGCAAAGCTGTAGTAAAGGTTCACGGGGTCTTTCCGTCTAGCCGCGGGTACGCTGCATCTTCACAGCGAATTCAATTTCACTGAGTCCCGGGTGGAGACAGTGTGGCCATCGTTACGCCATTCGTGCAGGTCGGAACTTACCCGACAAGGAATTTCGCTACCTTAGGACCGTTATAGTTACGGCCGCCGTTTACCGGGGCTTCGATCAAGAGCTTCGCCCGAGGGCTGACCCCATCAATTAACCTTCCGGCACCGGGCAGGCGTCACACCCTATACTTCCACTTTCGTGTTTGCAGAGTGCTGTGTTTTTGATAAACAGTCGCAGCCACCTGGTCACTGCGACCCCCAACAGCTCGAGGAGCAAGTCCTTTCACCATCAGGGGCGTACCTTCTCCCGAAGTTACGGTACCAATTTGCCTAGTTCCTTCACCCGAGTTCTCTCAAGCGCCTTAGGATTCTCTCCTCACCCACCTGTGTCGGTTTACGGTACGGTCCCGTACTGCCTGAAGCTTAGAGGCTTTTCCTGGAAGCCTGGCATCAACCACTTCGCTCCACATGGGAGCTCGTCATCACGCCTCAGGATATGTGCGACCGGATTTTCCTGGTCACACTCCCTACACGCTTGAACCGGGACAACCAACGCCCGGATGGCCTAGCCTACTCCGTCCCCTCATCGCAGCAGTACAGGGTGCAGGAATATTGACCTGCTTCCCATCGACTACACCTTTCGGTCTCGCCTTAGGGGCCGACTCACCCTGCGCCGATTAGCGTTGCGCAGGAAACCTTGGGTTTTCGGCGAGCGGGTTTTTCACCCGCTTTATCGTTACTCATGTCAGCATTCGCACTTCCGATACCTCCAGCAGATCTCACAATCCGCCTTCGCAGGCTTACGGAACGCTCCCCTACCACCCGCAGACAAGTCTGCGGATCCGCAGCTTCGGTGCATGACTTAGCCCCGTTGAATCTTCCGCGCAGGCCGACTAGACCAGTGAGCTATTACGCTTTCTTTAAAGGATGGCTGCTTCTAAGCCAACCTCCTGGCTGTCTGTGCCTTCCCACATCGTTCGCCACTTAGTCATGACTTGGGGACCTTAGCTGGCGGTCTGGGTTGTTTCCCTTTCCACGACGGACGTTAGCACCCGCCGTGTGTCTCCCGTGATTGCACTTCCTGGTATTCGGAGTTTGCATCGGTTTGGTAAGCCGGGATGGCCCCCTAGCCGAAACAGTGCTCTACCCCCAGGAGTGAGACACGAGGCACTACCTCAATAGCTTTCGGGGAGAACCAGCTATCTCCGAGCTTGATTAGCCTTTCACTCCTATCCACAGCTCATCCACTACCTTTTCAACGGGAGTTGGTTCGGGCCTCCAGCAGGTATTACCCTGCCTTCACCCTGGCCATGGATAGATCGCCCGGTTTCGGGTCTACTCCCAGCGACTGATTCGCCCTATTAGGACTCGGTTTCCCTACGCCTCCCCTATTCGGTTAAGCTCGCCACTGAAAGTAACTCGCTGACCCATTATACAAAAGGTACGCAGTCACCCGGCCGTAGCCAGGCTCCCACTGCTTGTACGCACGCGGTTTCAGGTTCTATTTCACTCCCCTCTCCGGGGTTCTTTTCGCCTTTCCCTCACGGTACTGGTTCACTATCGGTCGGCAGGGAGTATTTAGCCTTGGAGGATGGTCCCCCCATCTTCAGACAGGATTTCTCGTGTCCCGTCCTACTCGTCGTGCCTAACTGACAACAGCATTTCGGATACGGGGCTATCACCCGCTATGGCCGGACTTTCCAGACCGTTCTCCTATGCAGTTGCCCGATACGGGCACAGGGCTGTTCCCCGTTCGCTCGTCGCTACTGGGGGAATCTCGGTTGATTTCTTTTCCTCCGGGTACTGAGATATTTCAGTTCCCCGGGTTCGCCTCCACTGCCCTATGTATTCAGGCAGGGAT
>Ga0268386_10000453_pt1:0-10000 | contig 25866 bp, 19 predicted proteins | sample RVTome_15_FD_200260 | JGI IMG/M metagenome (GOLD analysis project Ga0268386, IMG submission 200260) | Soil microbial communities from uranium-contaminated site in the Upper Colorado River Basin, Wyoming, United States - RVT150D86... ... | reverse complement strand
CGGTCGGTTTGCGGTCTGACGAGAGCCGCGAGGAAGGGCCGCGGATTATAGGCGCCACACCCCTGCCGTCAACCCACCCGTTGCGCGGCCACACTGCAGCGACCCGGCCCGGTAGTCGGCGTAATGGGTGCGCCGGCCGGGCCGCGCCCGGCCTGCACGCCGATCGTTTGCAGGCTGGCGGCCAGCGACGAGAATCACGGTTCCGGATCGACGTGCTACAGAAAGCGTCATCTCCCCGCTGCTCCGGGCCCCGCAGGAGTGATACGGACTTGAGCCACGCTGGCAACAATTCACGGGTGACGCTCGTGTGGGACCTGCCGCTGCGGGTGATCCACTGGCTGCTGGTTGTGCTGGTGCCCGCGTCCTGGCTGACGCAGTCGCTGGGGGGCCGCTACATGGACCTCCATGTCTGGCTGGGCTACGCGATGGGGGTGCTGATCGTTTTCCGCGTCGCCTGGGGCCTGCTCGGGCCGCGCTCCGCACGGTTCGCGACCTTCCTGCGGGGCCCGCGTGCGGTAGCAACCTACCTGGGCGACTGGATTCGGGGCCGCCCGGCGGTGCATGCCGGCCACAATCCGGCGGGTGGCTGGGCCGCAATCGCCATGCTGGCGCTGCTGGCGGCCCAGGTGACGAGCGGCATGATGAACAGCGACGACACGCTGCACTACGGACCGTGGCATTTCGCCGTATCGGCCGAGGCCGCAGACACGGCAGGCGCGGTGCATGATCGGGGCTTCGATGTGCTTCTCGCCCTCATTGCCGTGCACGTCGTGGCGATCCTGCTCTACCAGCTGCGCCTCGGCCACGACCTGGTCCGCCCGATGATCACGGGCAGGATGCCCGTCGACGGGCCGGGCATCGGGGGGTCTCGTCTTTGGCTCGCGTGCCTGCTGCTGATGATAGCGGCAGCGGTGATCTGGGCGGTGGTGGCGTCGGCGCCGGCGCCCGATCCGGTGGACATGGGATTGTTCTGATGCTGCGGCGGCCGGACGGGGCCGGAGGCTACTCCTTCTTGTCCCGGAACCGGTCGTGGCAGGCCTTGCAATCGTCCGCCATCGCGAGGAATGCCTTGCGTGTCGCCTCCTCGTCGCCATCCGCGGCTATCGCGACCAGAGCCTCGGCGCTCGCCCGGACGTTGCCCGCGAGTTCTTCGAAGCGTGCGAAGTCCTGCCAGATGAGCGGCTTCGCCTCGGTCTCGAGCGACATCTGCGAGGTGTCGGTGCGGAAGGCATCCGGAATCATCGTCGTCATCCAGGCGACGCGCCGGGCATTGCGGGCGAACAGCGCTTCATCCCATGGAATCAGGTCCTTCGCCATGGCGCCCATGGATCCCACGTTCCAGCCGACCACCTTCAGCACCGCCTGCCGGGTTTCTGCCACCTTGACGGCCTGATCCTGATCGAGGCCCAGCGCCGGCGCGGCAAGCAGTGCAGCGAGCCCCGCAGCGGCAAGTCTCACTCGCATGAGGTGTCCTCCGTGGAAATGGAAGGGGGCGCGCCGGCCCCCCGGTGTACCTCGACCCGCTTGATCCGGCGCTTGCCGACTCCGATCACGTAGCTCTTGCCGGCCTCGAGTTCGAGCCGCTGGTCCTCGACCCGCACCCCGTCCACCCGCACGGCTCGCTGGCGGATCTCCCGGAAGGCTTCGGAATTGCTTGCGGTGAGCCCGGCGGCCGTCATAGCAGCTGCCAGCCCCATGCCATGCCCGTCGCCGGCGACTACACACGATTCGATGTCGTCCGGGATACTGCCTGCGCGGATCCGCTGGTCGAAGTCCTGCCGAGCTGCGTCGGCAGCGGCCTCCCCGTGAAACCGCGCGGTAATCTCCCGAGCCAGCTCGAACTTCACTTCCATGGGATTGCGCCCGTCGGCCACTGCGCGCCGCAGGCTCTCCACCTCAGCCAGGGGCCGGAACGACAGCAGCTCCAGGTAACGCCACATGAGCTCGTCCGATACCGACATGAGCTTGCCGAACATCGTGCTGGCCGGTTCCTGGATGCCGACGTAGTTGCGCAGTGATTTCGACATCTTCTGCACGCCGTCCAGCCCTTCGAGCAGGGGCACGGTGATCACGACCTGCGGTGGCTGTCCCATGGCCTGCTGGAGCTGTCTGCCGACGAGCAGATTGAACTTCTGGTCCGTACCGCCAAGTTCCACGTCCGCCTTCAACGCCACCGAGTCGTAACCCTGCACCAGCGGGTACAGGAACTCGTGGATCGCGATCGGCCGCCCCTCCTCGTAGCGGCGCCGGAAGTCGTCCCGCTCCAGCATGCGCGCCACGGTGTGCCGCGCGGCGAGCTGGATGAGCCCGGCGGCGTTCATCTCCCCCATCCAGCTCGAATTGAACATCACCAGGGTTCTTGCGGGATCGAGAATGCGGAAGATCTGCTCCTCGTAGGTGCGGGCGTTTTCTATGATTTCCTCGCGGCTGAGCGGCGGACGCGTCGAGTTCTTCCCGCTCGGGTCGCCGATCATTCCGGTGAAGTCGCCGATGAGAAAAATCACTTCGTGGCCGAACGCCTGGAACTGGCGCATCTTGTTGATGAGCACCGTATGCCCGAGATGCAGGTCCGGTGCCGTTGGATCGAAGCCGGCTTTAACGCGCAGAGGGCGGCCCAGCGCCAGCCGCGCTTCCAGCTCCGGCTCGACGAGCACTTCTTCGACACCACGCTTCAGCTCGACGAGCTGGTCCTTGGAAGGCGTCATCAACTCTCCCGGCTGAGCGCATGAAAAAACTGAGAAATGCCGCATTGACCGAACCCGGCGGTGCGGCTACGGTTAGGGTCCAATTTTGCAGCCTGTGCCGCGGTGGGTCGAGTGCGCAGCGGGATCCGATTCGATTACAAGCCCGAGCCCGTCGGCCCAGTGCCGCCGGGGACGCGTGGCTCAGGCCGGCGCGCCGTCGCCATTTCCGGGGCTGCGGTGATGCTGGCGCTGGTCGCCGCGGCGAGCTACCCCGCCGCCGAAGGCAACCAGTCCCAGCCGGTGCCGGAGGCTTCGACCGACGCCCGGGCCCTGCCGCCGATCGTCCTCCTCGCGCCGGACGCTGAGCTCGCGGCTGAGCCCGACGCCGAGGCCGAAGCGCCGCCGCCCGCCGTTGCACCGGCCGACGAAGCAACTCTGTCGGCCCCGGGCGAACTCACCGTGCTGGAGGTCAGGTCCGGCGACAGCCTCGATGTGCTGTTCCGCCGGCACGGCCTGTCCGTCGTGGATCTCGCACGGCTCCTGAAACTGAAGGAGGTGGCGCCCCACCTGAAGCGCATTCGACCGGGGGACCTGATCGAGGTCCGGCACGACGGGGATTCGGTGCTCGCGCTCACACGAAGGCTGGATCTCACCCGGAGCCTGGTGGTCGAGGCAGGTGACGACGGCTACGGCGTCGGCTACCTCGACCATCCCGTCGAGGTGGTCGTAAGGCAGGCACACGGCCGGATTGCCAGCTCCTTCTATGTCGCGGGAATCGAGTCGGGGCTCTCCGATCAGGCCATCATGCGCCTCGCAGGCATCTTCGCGTGGGACATCGACTTCGCGCTCGACATCCGCCGCGACGACTGGTTTGCGGTCGTCTACGAGGAAGTGTGGCAGGACGGCGAGAAAGTTCGCGACGGCGAAATCCTGGCGGCCGAGTTCCGCAACCAGGGCCGGAGCTATCGCGCAGTGCGCTACCTGGGACCGGACGGGCGCGCCGATTACTACACGCCCGAGGGACGCAGCGTGCGCAAGGCCTTTCTTCGCGCGCCAGTGGACTTCACCCGCGTCAGCTCGAACTTCAATCCAAACCGCCTGCATCCCATCCTCAAGGTGAAGCGCCCGCACCAGGGAGTGGATTACGCCGCCGCCCAAGGCACGCCGATCAAGGCGGCCGGTTACGGCAAGGTGGTCTTCGCCGGCACCAAAGGTGGCTACGGACTGGCCGTGATTCTCCAGCATGGCGGTAACGTCACCACGCTTTACAGCCACATGTCCCGCATCGGGTCCGCTGCCAGGGTGGGCCGGCGGGTGCAGCAGGGCCAGGTGATCGGCTACGTGGGCCGGACCGGGCTCGCCACGGCACCTCACCTGCACTACGAGTATCGGCTGAACGGTGTCCACCGTAATCCACGCACGGTGACGCTACCTGAAGCCGATCCGATTCCCGGCGAACTCAAGGCGCAGTTCGCGTCCGCTACGAACGATCTGATTGCGGAGCTCGACTCGCTCGCACCGACCCGGCTCGCTGCCGCCGAATGACCGCCGCCGCGGGCGGGCTCTATGTGGGCCTGATGTCCGGGACGTCGATGGACGCCGTCGACGCCGTCGTGGTCGAGTTTGCAGCGGGCGTCAGGCTGCTCGCGACCGAATCAACGCCGATCCCGGCCCCCCTGCAGGCCGAGCTACGCGAAATCGCCCGCCCGGGTCACTGCGACCTCGACCGGCTGGGGGAACTCGATGCCGAGCTGGGCGAGCTGTTCGCATCGGCAGCGCTCGCCGCCATTGGCTCGGCGGGCCTTGCGCCGGAACGCGTAAAGGCTATTGGCAGCCACGGACAGACGGTGCGCCACCGGCCCAGGGCGCGCTGGCCGTTCACGCTGCAGATCGGCGATCCGGCCCGGATTGCCGCCCGCACCGGAATCGCCACCGTCGCCGACTTCCGGCGCCGTGACATGGCGCTGGGCGGGGAGGGTGCGCCCCTCGCCTGCGCATTCCATGCAGCCGCTTTCGGCTCCGGGACGGAGCCGCGCGCCGTACTGAATGTGGGCGGCATCGCCAACGTGACGCTGCTGGTTCCGGGGCAGCCCGTCGCTGGGTGGGACACGGGGCCGGGGAACGTCTACCTGGACGCCTGGACCCGCCGCCAGCTCGGCCGTCCCTGGGACGAGGGCGGCGCATGGGCGGCGTCCGGCCGGGTAGACGAAGCGCTGCTCAAGGCCCTGCTGTCACACCCGTTCTGCGCCCTGGCGCCCCCGAAAAGCACGGGCCCGGAGGAGTTCAGCCTTCAGTGGCTGGACGAGGTGCTTGCCCGCGCGCCGGTTGGCGCCGACCGGCCGGAGGACGTGCAGGCAACGCTGAGCGAATTCACCGCCGCGGCGGTAGGGGCTTCGCTCGGACGGCGGCGCTTCGACCGGCTGCTGGTGTGCGGCGGCGGGGCCCTGAACGAAGACCTGCTACGGCGCCTGCGCCTGCGCCTCCCCGGGACTCATGTGGAGACTACGGCTGCACTGGGCCTGGATCCGCGCTGGATCGAGGCCGCAGCGTTTGCCTGGCTGGCAGCGCGCACGCTCGCCGGTCAGCCGGGGAACCTGCCGTCCGTCACTGGCGCGCGGCAGCCGGCCGTGCTCGGAGCAATTCACCCCGCGTGAAGGACGCCGTTAGCCCGCATTTCTCACCGGGGCGCGAAGCGAGGGCGCGGAGCCCGGGAAAAGACCAGGCGCGCGACCGTCCGGGCGCGCAGGCGTACTCGACAGTACGTCGAGCACCCGGACCGAGCGCAACGCAGGATTTTCCCGAGATCCGCGTCCGCAGCCGTGGATCGGTGAGAAATGCGGGTTAGTACGGCGGCGGTACGTCGAGGAGCACAAACGACGCGATCAGCGGCTCCATTTCCGGAATGCGACGATCTCCCGCCAGTGCTTCGACAATCTTCGGGCCCAGAACGGCCTCTTCGGCCAGGTAGTGCTTCATCAGCCGGTTCTCGTCCGCAAACGGCTGCGAGGCCGGCCATTGCAGCGTCAGCCGCAAGCCCCTCCCGGGCTCCCCCATATCGACCACGGCGTACATGGGGTTGATGCCCAGTCGACCCTGGGCGTGGGGCCAGTCGGAGAAAGCGCCGTGCTCGGCAAATACGGTCAGGTCGCAGCTGGCAACGAGCGCAATGAAGTCTTCCTGCTGTAGCCACTCAGGCGCTGTGCACTGGTGCAAGGGAGGACCCAATCCGTTCAGGTAGCGGCCGACCAGCTCCGATTCGGAAAGCATCGAGAGCGGCATGTCCTTGAACAGCGACCGGTACCCCTGCAGCGACAGGGCGGCATTCGGCGTTTCCGAGGCGCGCAGGCTGTGGCGAACCGAGCTCATTGCCAGGATCGCGTTCGGGTTCGAGACTCGCCGCATTTCCCGGACACATCCGGCTTTTCCGATCAGGAAATGCAGAACATTCGCCATGAGGACGTTCCCGAAGGTAGCGTCTCGGAACGGAAGGCCCTTCTCGACGTCGCAACAGACAAAGTGGGCGTCCGGCGCCACCCGCGTACTGCCAATCAGCAGCATCGGAAGATGCACATCCACGCCGACGAGCGAGCGGGCGCCATGCTGCTGCACAACGTGTCGTGCGATGTGACCTGCCCCGCAGCCGAGATCGAGGACGGGCCCCCGCCCCAGATTCACCAGGCTGGCCAGAGACAGCCCCGCCAGGTGCCGCGGCTGACCGAACCGGTAGCTGAAATAGTGGCCCGTGTCGCGCCTCCCGGCCGCCTCGAAGTAGAGGTCGAAAAGGCGCCGGGCCGAGCCATTGCCATGATCGGACAAAGCGGTGGACATGGCTGCACGCCAGGTCGCGTGCCGTGCCGTGGCCCGACGACGACGGCGCAGCGCCGCGATTGCAGCCAGGATTCGGGAGCTGCTCCGCTGCGGGGGTTGATCCCTCCGCAGCGTCGGCGGCGAAGTGGCCGACAGCAGCGCTTCCTGATCGCGTCCCGACCGCAGCAGCCCGCACAGCCTGTCGGCTGTCGCCGCAGTACCGGGAATCCGGCCCCGCATCAGCACGGGCACTCCTGCAATGACGGGGTAGGCTGAGCAGTCGCAGCGCAGAATGCCGAAATCCGGCGCCGACCTGCCGACGATCGGATCTTCTTCTCGCAGGTCGCCCCCGCACGCCGGACAGCAGAGCGGGATGCCGCCGGCATGAGCCATGCCTGACGCGGAATCAGTCACGTGGAGAGCGGATGACCGCCCGCCGGTGCAACGCCACTGGCTGACCAGTCACGACGAATTCACTGCTGGCCGCGCAATTTGTCTCGCGTCCGGGCCCCGATACGCCCGGGAGTCAATCGGCTTTCGACGAGTCTGACCGTTCCGAATGCCAGAAGTCACGGCAAGCCGTTTACCTGAAAGTGAGCTTCAGGTCTACCGCCGACAGGTAGCGTGCCTCCTGGACGAGGTCGGCCCGTGTCAGCGGACGCGCATCCAGCCAGCCCGGGGGGAATTCGAGCGTCAGCTTGTGGTGCCCGTCCCTGGCCGTCGGCACGGGCGGCGGCTCGATGTTGCGGCTGCGGTTCAGCAGGACGGCGAGTCGCAGCAGTACGACCAGCGACGGCATTCTCTGGCGCCAGGGTTGCGGAATGGCCGCGAAGGCATCGGCCCGCATCTTGCGTCGATGTGCTCCGACTAGGGCTGCGAGGCGCTGCTGCTGGGCGAAAGAGAAACCCGCCAGGTCCGCATTTTCGAGGAGGTATGCGGCGTGGCGATGGTGATGCGAGTGGGCGATATCCAGCCCAACCTCGTGCAGACGGGCCGCCCACGACAGCAGCTCGCGGCATTCCTCGAGAGGCAGCTCCCACGACGGTGCCAGCTGCGCCAGCAACGCAAGGGCCATGGCTTCCACACGCTCCGCGTGCGCAGTGTCCGCGTGGAACCGCAGCTGAAAAGCCCGCACGCTGCGGTCGCGGGCGTCCTCGTCCGTGAGACGCCCGACGAGGTCCCATAGCAGGCCCTCGCGAAGCGCCCCCTCCGCGACATCCATCCTGCTAATCGAGAGGGCGTCGAATACCTCCGTCAGGATGGCGAGACCCCCCGGATACACGGGCGCCCGCTCCGCGCTAAGGGCCGGAAGGCCATGGTGCCGGATGTCCCCGGCGGCCAGCAGGCGCTCGCGCAGCGCATCGAGGCCGCTGCGCGTGATCTCGCCCGACCCGAGTCCGAGCTCGCGAAGCTGCCGGGCTGTCGCGCGGATCGTCCCGGACGTGCCGACCGCCTGCCGCCATCCCTCCCGGCGGAACAGCTCCCGCACGGGCTCGAGCTCCTGGCGGGCCAGCAGGCGAGCCTTGCGAAAACGGTTCTCGGTGAGCACGCCGTCCGGGAAGAACCTGGTGCTCGCACAGATGCAGCCCATGTAGAGACTCTCGAGGCGCAGCGCCTCGTAGCCGTCGCCCACGATGAGCTCGGTGCTGCCGCCACCGATGTCTACCACGAGGCGCTTTCCCGTCTGCGCCGGCAGGCTGTGGGCTGCGCCCAAGTACACCAGGCGCGCTTCCTCCACGCCCGATACGACTTCGATGGGATGGCCGAGCGCGGCCTCGGCCCGCGACAGGAAGGTGTCGCGGCGGCGCGCGCGGCGCAGCGTGTTGGTGCCGACGGCCCGGACCTGTGCCGCTTCCAGCGTCGCCAGCCGCTCGCGAAACCGCTGCAGGCACGCTATTGCACGGTCGGTAGATTGCCGGTCGATGCGCCCATCCGCGTCCAGGCCCGCCCCCAGCCGGACCATCTCGCGAAGGCGGTCGAGAATCGCGATGTCGCCGTGGTCGCGGCGCGCCACGATCATGTGGAAGCTGTTGGAGCCGAGGTCGACGGCGGCGATGACGTCCGGTCGGGCGGCCGCCGTCATCCCGCGATCACGTCGTGCCGGCGATCGGGGTCAGACGTCGAACGAAGAGCCACACCCGCAGGTGGTGGCGGCGTTGGGGTTGCGGATGACGAACTGCGCGCCGTTGAGATCCTCGCGGTAGTCGATCTCAGCCCCCGACAGGTACTGAATGCTCATCGGATCCACCAGCAGCGTGACGCCACACTTCTCGATCCGCGTGTCACCGTCCTCCTCGCTCTCGTCGAACGTGAAGCCGTACTGGAAGCCGGAGCATCCGCCTCCCTGGATGAAGACCCGCAGCTTCAGGTTGGGGTTGCTCTCCTCGCGAATCAGCTCGCCCACCTTGGTGGCGGCGGCGTCGGTGAAGAGCAGGGGCGCCTCGGAAGGCGCATTCGTGATGGCGTCCATGATTTTCCGGTCGGAATTGCGTTTGGGCCATTCTATCCTAGCGCGGGCGGCGCTTCGACCTCGTGATTGCCGCAAGCGGTCCCGGGCCGCCCCGTGCCGGTCGCTTTAGCCCTCGGGCGACCACGGAAAGCTGGCCGTCACGGGCGTGGCGCCCTTGCCCCGGGGTGTCAGCACGACCTGGGCCGTCTCGGCCGCGAAATCCTCCGGCAGCGTGATCTCCAGAACGATGTCCTGGAAGTACAGGAAGTCGAAGCTGGGCGGCTCCGCCGCGAGGTCCGCCAGCTCCAGGGTCTCCACCTCCCCGGCGCGGCTGCCCTCCAGTTGCACGCCAACCTGTCCCTGCGCCTTGCGTTCCTGCTCGCGTGCCTGCACCAGCACGAGCTTCAGCCGGTAGCGGTCGCCCTCACCCTCCCGCGCCACCTCGAAGGCCTGCACCCGGAGCCCGCCCTTGCCGTCGGGCGGCGACATGATGCGCCGGTAGAAGGCCAGGTCCTCGTTCAGCTCGGCCACCTCGGCCTCGGTGGCTTGCAGCGATTCGCGCAGGCGCCGCTGCGCCTCGACATCGACGTCCAGAGTGGTCTGCAGGCGCGCCACTTCCTCCTTCAATGACTGATTCTCGGCGCTCAGGCGAGCCAGTTCCGCTTCCATGGCGGAGCGTTCGCGCCCGGCCTCGAGGCTGAAATAGCCCCCGGCGCGCCGCCCGAGCTCGAAGACGCCGAACCCCAGCAGCAAGACGAGGGCAACGGACAAAGCGATGAAGATTCGCCAGCGACGCGGGTTGTGCACTCTGACGACGAGTCTGGATCCGTCCACTGGCTTCCTCCCGGATTCGACCAGGGGCGGTTCAGACGACGTGCCGGCGTGCTGGCAGCGGTCCGGAGCGCGGGGGCGGGCCTTCGGGAAACACCAGGCGGCCCAGCTCCTTCAGCGCCCGCAGGTAAACGCGCCGCTTGAAGTAGATGACCTGGTTCACGGGCTCCCACCAGCTCACCCAGCGCCAGCGATCGAATTCGGGCCGGTCGCAACAATCGAAGCGCAC
>Ga0268386_10000452_pt1 | contig 25884 bp, 23 predicted proteins | sample RVTome_15_FD_200260 | JGI IMG/M metagenome (GOLD analysis project Ga0268386, IMG submission 200260) | Soil microbial communities from uranium-contaminated site in the Upper Colorado River Basin, Wyoming, United States - RVT150D86... ... | reverse complement strand
GTTCCCAGTCGTTCGGGCCAGGCGTCGCGCGGCAGGTGGAAGGTCCCGAACAGCCGGTCAATCCAGGGGAAGTGAACGGCGAAGTTGCGGTCGGGTGGCTCGATCGCGTGATGCCAGTGATGGAAGCGCGGCGTGACTAGGAGCTGCTCGATCCAGCGCATCTGGAAACGCAGGTTCACGTGGTTGACGGTCGCGTGCAGGCCGATGATGACGAGCCAGACATAGAGCGCCGCCGGCGCGAAGCCCACGGCGAAGATCGGGACCAGCACCGCCGCGCGCGTCACGACGACGTCGACCAGATGCAGCCGTGAGCCTGCGAGCCAGTCGAGCTCGCGGCAGGAGTGATGCACCGCGTGATATCGCCACAGCGCCCGGACCCGGTGAAAGGCGCGATGCACCCAGTACTGCGCCAGATCGCCGAGCAACATGAGCTCGAGCACCTGCAGCACGAGCGGCTGCGATTGCACGACGGTGCGCCACCCTGCACCGGTGAGCTGGGCGGCGACGAGGCTCGCCGGCAGCAGCGACAGGAAGGTGAGGAGCTGAATGCCGAGATGGCTGACCGCGAAATAGGCGGTGTCGGTCGTCCAACCGGCGCGCAGCACGCGCTGGTCGTGCCGCTGCGGAAACAGGCGCTCGAGCGGCACGAACACGAGCGCGAACACGAACAGGTTGAGCAGGAACCAGTCGAGACCCTGGTAAAGCGGTGAGCCCAGATCGCCGTCGATCTCGACACGCGATCCGCCGGCCAGCATCGCGAGCCCCCCGAGCGCCACGCCCGTTGCGCCGAGCGCCTTGCGCCGCCGCAGCAGCAGACTGACGCAGCCGAGCAAAAAGCCGACGCCGACGACCGCGGCGATCAGCGCCCGCATCGCGCCGAGCGGGTACTGCGCCCGGAGTTCGGCAGAGCTGAGCCACTGCGGAAAGTGCAGGACGGCCACAGCGCCCAGGCCGCAGAACCCGAGGAAGACCGAGATCACACCACTCGTCCAGCCCGAGCCGAACCGCTTCGGATCGCGGTCGCCGAGCTTCCGCGCTAACCAGCGCTCGAGCCGAGAGGCCGCAATCGGCGGCTCAGGCGCGGCCCCGGTGGCGGGTGTTGATGCCGGGTCGGGCGGCGCGGGGGTCATGGCGACAGACTATCCCGGATGGCCGCGGGCCGGCAGCTTGCGGTAGATTGCGCGCCCCCACCACCCCGGCCGGGAGCGCGCCGCGATGGGCCGCATCTTCGAAGTCCGAAAACACGCGATGTTCGCGCGCTGGAACCGCATGGCGAAGCAGTTCGCGCGGATCGGCAAGGACATCACGATCGCGGTCAAGAGCGGGGGCGCGGACCCGGCCTCAAATCCCACGCTGCGGCGGGTCATCCAGAACGCGCGCGCAGTCAACATGCCCAAGGACCGGATCGATGCGGCCATCAAGCGAGCGTCGGGGCGCGATGCAGCGCACTTCGAGGTGATCCTCTACGAGGGCTATGCACCGCACGGTGTGGCCATGCTGGTCGAGACCGCGACCGACAACCCGACCCGCACGGTCGCGAGCGTGCGCAACCTCTTCAACAAGCATGGCGGCAACCTCTCGACCACCGGCAGCGTCGCGTTCCAGTTCAAGCGCATGGGCGTGTTCCGGTTGAACCCCGAAGGCATCGACCCGGACGATCTGGAACTGTACTTGATCGATCACGGGCTCGAGGAGATGGGCGAAAGCACCGGCGAGAGGGGCGAGCCGCAGCTGGTCGCGCGATCCGCGTTCGCGGACTTCGGCCAGATGCAGAAGGCGCTCGAGGACCGGGGCATCACGCCGGTGTCCGCTGAGCAGGAGTACGTCTGCCTCGCGCCCACCGAACTTCCGGAAGCGCAGGCCACCGACGTCCTGGAACTCATCGACAAGCTCGAGCAGGACGAGGACGTACAGAAGGTCTATCACACGCTCGCGTGAGCATGCGTCACGGCGCCCGGCCGAGAGTGCCCAGGCGCCGGCCGCGGACGTCCTCCGACCCGAGGGCTCCGACCGGCAACCGGCGGTCAGCGCACCGCCAGGGTTCGTCCGCGGTTACCCAGCGGCCGCTCTGTCGGCCGTGACGAAGCAGGTTTCGGTGATGGTCTGGTTGCCGTTATCCGCGATCGCGAGCACTTCAAAGTCGTACTCCGTCCCGGGTTCCAGCACCTCCGCCGGTATCGTGAGCGCCGTGCCGGTGTCGGCCGACAATATGACGTCGAAATTCAGGTCGTCATTCTCGACGATCACCTCGTACGCCTCGATGTCGATCGGGTCGCCGTCGATACTGGTCGTCACCTCGTTCCAATCGACGACGACGGGAATTGGAACGTTTTCGGCGCACTCATCCTCGCCTACCACGGGCAGGACGATTTCGGGTCCGGCCGGAATGTCGTGCGAGAACTCAGTCTCGCCAGTCAGTCTCACGCCATCGGGGGTACGCCCGGCAAAGCGGTAGGTTCCCTCCGGAAAAATCTCGAAGAACTCCTCGAGCGACAGTTCGTCGAGCGTGGGCTCCTGGCTCTCGACAAACATCTCGGTGCCACCGCCCTGAGTGAGCAGGCAGGCTGCTCTTGCTTCGGGCGTCGAAGATCTCCTTGCCCGCCGGGTTGAAGATCCTGACCGACTGCCAGCTGTCGACGTCGAGAAAGAACTGCACACCGACGTCCTCGTCGCTGGCGTTGAACTCGATGATCAGGCGGACCTCATCGAACTCCACCGCCGCCTTCTTCTTAGCGTTCGCGGCCCAAACGCCCGCCGGACCGGCGGCCAGGGTCACCGCGACCGCCATCCCGGGCAGAGTGAATCGATCTCGCCCGGTCGCTGCCGCCGATCCGGGCGCGTTCGCGCTCCGTATTCATCGCTATTCCTCCTGTGCAAACCTCCGTCCTGGAGCCGCTCGAGGCCCCCGAGTCATTTAGACAGGTTGCAGGCCCGAATCCTTCGCAGTCCACGAGCGCATCGCCCGCACGAATGATGTAATACCGCCCATGGACGCGGCCCGCGACCTCTTCTCCTATCGAAAACACTGGGCCCACCGTTTCGGCCCTGCATCCTTCCTGCCGATGTCGCGCGCCGAGATGGATGAGCTCGGCTGGGATGCCTGCGACGTCATCCTCATGACAGGCGACGCCTACGTCGATCACCCGAGCTTCGGCATGGCGATCGTCGGGCGCGTCCTCGAGTCGCAGGGCTCCGGGTCGGTTGCGGCGCATGGGCCGCGCGGACCTGATCGGCAACGGCAAGCGGCACCTGGTGCCGGCGTACCAACCGATCGGCACCGGGCGTGCGCACGAGGGCAAGCGCCAGGCCGGCGCGAAAGCACAGCCGTTTCGCACGCAGCACACCGGGCTGCCGAACGCCCCTGGCCGGAGCCGCCCGGGAGGGCGGAGCCGTCGCCGCGGTGGGGGAGCACGGCCCGGATAATCCCGGTCCCGGCCCACGTGCAGTACCGCAACTGGAAGGCGCGCTCGTAGCACGCCCCTGTCGTGCATCGCATGACGGTTGCAAAAGCCCGGCAAATGTCAATGTTTGCAGTGATTTCACAACTGCTCCGGGAGAGCCAACGTGCCTCGTCACACGGTTGGTCCACGCTCGACGTCTGCGGGCCCCAACTCCGCGCTCAACAGCTCGACGTAGCGCCGGTAGCTGAATACCCGTCCGCGCTGTCGCTGCGTCAGCTCGGCCACGACGCCGATGCCGGTCAGGTGGCCGAGCGTCTTGTTGATCGTGGCCGGCGTTAGCCCCGTGGCCCGCCACTTACTACGAGCTGCTCAACGCGGTGCGTGCCGACGGTGACTGGGAGCGCTGGCTGGATTTCTTCGCCGAGGGTGTGCAGCGCAGTGCAACGCAGGCGGTGGCCACAGCGCAGGGTCTGATCGCTCTGGTGTCGGAAGACCGCGACCGCATCGCGACACTGGGCCGCGCGGCTGTCTCAGCGCTGGCTGTGCGCCAGGCTATGCAACGCCAGCCGGTCGCGACATCGGCCGCGCTGGTTGAAGAACAGACTCGGGTACAGCAGCGGCTCGTGCAGCAATCCGTCGTTTACGAGTTGCAGCACGATCAGGAGGCGGCCATGCGGCCGTTGCCGTCGAGGAACGGGTGGATCGTCTCGAACTGCACGTGCGCGAGCGCGGCTTTCACCAGCGGCGGCGTGGGCTCCGGCTCGTCGTGCAGGAAGCGCTCGAACGCCTTCAGGCAGTCCGGCACTGCATCGGCCGGGGGCGGAACGAAGGCCGCATTGCCCGGCCGCGTGCCGCCGATCCACACCTGCGTTCGCCGCAACTCGCCCGGCGCTTTACCGTGACCGTGCACATGGTCGAGCAACACTTCGTGCATCTCGCGCAGCAGCCGTACGCTCAATGGGAAACCGCCGCGAAGCCGCGCGAGGCCGTGCTCAAGGGCGACCACGTCGGCTGACTTCGCGCGCGTCATCCACGGGCACCCCGGGCTGCTCATCGATTTCGTAAAGCAGCAGGTCGGCCAGCGACGACTGCGTGCCTTCGAGCATTCGATGACAGCACCGCCTCTTTGCGCACGAAGCCGTAAAGCAGCAGTGTGGCATTCGGAAGCAGCGTAGTGACTGCATCGAGCCGCCCGAGCGCGAGCAGCGCGTCATCGAAGCGTCGGCGCAGGGCGGGCGTCCAGTCCACCGGCGGAACGGGTGGCAGCGGCGCGGGCACGAAAGCGCGGAAAGGCTCGCCCGCCGTCGATACGGAGACGTACTGGCCGGGCGGCGGGCGCTGCATGGGCAGGGGAACCTAAAAGAAGGCGACTGTCTAATTTTAGGTTAGTACTCAGAAAGTAAAACAACCTGCGGCTGAGCTCAGGATCACGCCCGGGCCGCCGTGTGCCACGGATACGTCGACGGTCAAGATGACAGACTCGCCGTTGGCCACGCCCAGGCAACCGATAGATGCCAAGCTCAATCGCATTCTTCCCTTGGGTTTCGATAGACGACCGTGAGGAGATCGGAAACACAAGGCTTTTGCCGTACAGGCAGGGTGCGGCGCCGGGAGACCTCGCACATGCGAGCCAGGCCGCGATCGATGGCGTCTTCAAGGCCTACGCAAATCGACCGCGAGTTGCCGTAACGGAAGCCACGATCGTGGAAGTCGGCGATTGGCACACGGGGACGGATGCGTCGAAGCTTGCAGCTCGGTTGTTCCTCGCTCGCAACCTCATCGCTTTCTCAGCGCTGTCTCGGCGACGATTCTTTTGCGGCCACTTCGACTACTGCAACACCGATGCATTCGAGCTGGTCGTGCAAAACTACTCTCCGGACCGACCTGATCGCTTCTCGTTCGGGACCCGTCGTCGCGACGGCGGCATTCAGAACATGTGGGCTGCCGATTCCTTTGCGTTTCATCGCCCGTATCACGTTGCTGCGAATCTGAGGATGGAGTTCGACCGGTCCTTGCTCGTCGCTTTACTGTCGCTTGATCCCGACGATCCGGTCAGGGAGTTTAATGCGACCAATACGGACTCTCCAGCCATTCCCGAGCACGTTGAACTGGTGATGATGAAGTCCGCATTCGAGTGGCTGTTACAAATCGATACAAATGCGAGTGCCTTCACCCGAGCTCTGTTGTCAGTTGTCGGTGAACCGGCCGACGATCAGGCATCGGCGGTCCCTGTCAGCGGCGATGGGCGGAGCGCTGGCCGAACTCCTTGCGTCCACTGGACGCTTGGGCGAGGGAATTCTGCGTACTCAGGGGTGCTTCGGCGCACGGCTTGGAGCGCGGTTCGCTCAAGCCGGTTTGGAGCACGATGTCTCACCTCGCCTTCGCGGCCATTCTGTTTCCGCTGCTGGTGAAAAAACGATTGTCGGACGCCCGTGGTCTGGTGCTCGATGAACGCGACTGCGAGCGCCTGCGGCGTATCGACAGATATCTGATCAATGATCCGTTCCAGCCGGATTCATTCTCAAGTGATGCGCCGCATCCGTGGAGGCAGCTCGACATCGACATCAATATGCGCATGGTCGGGCGGCGGATCCTGCAGGACTTGACGCCGTCACAGGAACGGTGACCTCAGTCTTGCGGCAACCCACTTTCCCAAGTCACTCGCGCTCGATGACGAACCCGCGCGGATCTGGGTGAATGAACGCGCGAATCTGGAGTACTGAGCGATCAGCGACTCCCGAAGCGAAAAGACTTCCATCTGTGCTACTTCAGTTTATCGTTCAACGCGTTACGCGCATGGGACACATTCGAATCGGACCCTACCGCAGGTCAGGCTCGCGGTGTGCGACCCGGGTCATGCTTGTCGTCGCTAGGATTGAGCCCAGCCAGTTTTGCTGCGGTCAGAGGGCGTGTTTTCTGAATTCTGGTACAACGTCATTCCGCCATAGCGAAGCACTTGCAGTGCCGTGCCCCTTGCACGTTCAATACCGACACTGGAAGGAGCATCGACCATGAGCATTCGGCTTGCACGGTGGCGCACCACGCACTTGCTAGCGCTGAGTTGCGCACTCGCCCTCGCCGCCGGTTGCCAGATGACGCCTCCCACGGCCGCCGTGCCCTCGCCCACGCCAAGGCTGCTCGACGCCGGCCGCTTAGACCTGCCGACCGGATGTACGGTGACCGCTGGCCGGACCTATCGCATGAGTTACACGGTCGGCCTCGACGGGCGCACGGGGAGCCTCGGCGCGATCACGCCAACGGACGCGCCCGCCTGCCTGCAGGCGGCGCTTGCATCCTGGGTTGCAACGTTCCGATACGCACCCGTCGCGCAGGCCGAATCCGTCACGGCCGACTGGATGCTCGTGACCGCGCGCCGCGGCTCCTAAGCATCCGCCGATGGCGACAACCATCGCCGAGCTGACGGCGATCGCGCATCGCCATGCCGCCGCGGAGGCGGCGGGCGATCTCGCTGCAACACTCGCCACGCTCGAGCCCGATCCTGTCTACGAGTTGTACCCGGTCGGATTGCGCATGACCGGGCTGGCGCTCGCCCGCCGCTACTACGCGCATTTCTTCGCGAACGTAGCACCGCGTATCGCGGGGTACGAGATGCTCGGCGAATGGGTCAACGAACTCGGCGTCCTGCAGGAATACCGCTTGACTGTCCGGTACGAGGACGCACGCACGCGCGATTTCCGGATCATCGGTCTGCTCAGGTTTGGCGACACCGCGCTCGCGGGTGAACGCCTGTACGCCGATACCGAGATCCTGCGCATCCTGTTCGAGCCCGTCTGGGGCGAGCTCGAGCCGGCCTGACGCGCATCCGGCAAGCCGGCCGAGTGTGATCGCCGGGTCGGTCATTTGCGTAGCTTTTGACAGCAAGGGCTACGCATTCTGGCGACGTATGGCTAGGCTGGTGCATACTTGCCGGAACTCTTGGCCCTTTCCTTTCGCACCTGACGCAAGTACTTCTGCGTCCCCGGAGCACTCATGAGCGGGACCTGGCCCAACGTCCGCTTCGACTACACCGGGGCCGCCGTGCTGGTCACGGGCGGAACGAGCGGAATCGGCGCCGGGATCGCCGCGGCCTACCGGAGCGCCGGGGGCGAGGTGCACATCACCGGTACGCGCGCTGCCGAGGCGGAGTACGACAACGACCTCTCCGATTTCCGCTATCTGCAGCTCGACATCGAGGATGCCGCCAGCATCGACGCTGTCGCCGCGGCGCTGCCGCGGCTCGACGTGCTCGTCAACAACGCCGGGCTCGCGCTGCCGGCACTGGGGCTCGACGAATACCGGCCCGAAATCTTCGAGCGCGCCATCCGGATGCATCTGACCGGTGCGTACCGTATGGCGCATCGCTGCATCGACAAGCTCGCCGCGAGCAACCTGCCGGGCGGCGGCTCGATCGTCGGCATCGCGTCGATGGCGTCCTTCTTCGGGATCGAGGTCGTACCCGGCTACGGCGCGGCGAAGACCGGTCTGGTCGGACTCACGCGCGCACTCGCCGTCCACTGGGCGAGGCGCAATGTCCGCGTCAATGCGGTCGCAGCGGGGCTTACCGAGAGCCGCATGACCGCGGCGACGATCGCCAACCCCGAGTGGGCCGCACCGACGCTCGCGCGCACCCCGGCGGGACGTCACGGCGTGCCCCTCGACATCGCGGGCGCGGTCCTGTTCCTGACCAGCGCCGCGGCGAGCTGGATCACCGGACAGACGCTGCCGGTCGACGGCGGCTACACGATCGCTGGCTGACGGGGGATCGACGATGAAGGCGGTCAGACTGCACGGGCCGGGCGATCTGCGCCTGGACGAGATCGAGGAGCCGGTCCCCGGGCCTGCAGACGTCGTCGTCCAGGTCGCCGCCTGCGGCATCTGCGGCAGCGATCTTTCCTATCTCCGCACCGGCGGCGTCTCGGCCCCGGTCGTCGATCCGATCGGCCTCGGCCACGAGCTTTCGGGCACGATCGCCGCGGTCGGGGGCAACGTGCGGGAGCTTGCGCCCGGGATGCGTGTCATCGTCAATCCGATGGGCGGCGGCAATGCAATCGGCAACGGCAGTCGCGAAGGCGCGTTCGCCCCGCTCCTCCTGGTGCGAAACGCCGCGGTCGGCGACGGCATCCACCCGATTCCCGACTCGCTGTCCTTCGAGAAGGCCGCGCTTGCGGAACCGCTTTCGGTCTCCCTGCATGCCGTGAACCGAGCGGGCGTGCATCCGGGGTCGAAGGTCGCCGTGTTCGGCGCCGGCTCGATCGGACTCGGCATCGTGCTGTTCCTCGCGCGGCGCGGAATCGAGGACGTCGCCGTCGTCGATGTATCCGATCAGCGCCTGGCCCGTGCGCGCGCGCTCGGAGCAAGCGTGACGATCAACCCGGCTCGCGACGACGTCGCGGCCCAGCTCGGCGAACTGCACGGGCGTGGCGAGCTCTTTGGCTGGCCGGTCGTCGAGACCGATACCTTCTTCGAGGTGTCCGGCGCGCCCGCCGTGATTCCGTCGATCATCGGCATGGCACCCTTTCACGCCGCGCTCGTCGTGGTGGCCGTTCACCATGAGCCCGTGCCAGTGAACTTCCTGATGGCTTTGGGCAAGGAGATGACCATCACGACCTCGATGGCCTATCCGAACGAGTTCCCGGAGGTGCTGGCGACGCTTGCGACCGGCGCCGACGTCGCCCCGATGATCAGCCATCGCTTTCCGCTCGACGCCTACGCCCAGGCGTTCGCCGTCGCGCAGGACCGCGACACGTCGGGCAAGGTCCTGATCACCTTTCCGGCCTGACCGGTACCGCGATGGGGCGCGACTCGATCCACATCCGCGACCTCGCGAACCCGGTGCTCACCGATCTGCAAAGCGCGGCGATCGCATCCGCGCCGCCCGTGCCGATGACGGAGCAGGCGGTGCTCGACGCCGCACGCGAGCGCACCGGGCTCGATGACTTCGGACGCGAGGATTTCCGCGAGCGGCTCCGCGTCTGGCTCGCGAGCTTCGAGGAGGACTCAGGCCTAGGTCCGCTCGGGCGCGCAACCATGTTCGGCGAGGCAGTGCGTTATGCGGCGAGCCGGCTGCGCGTCGAGGACCTGATCCGGCGTCACCCGGAGATTCTCCAGATCGAGATCGACCGGCCGACCATCATCGCGGGTCTGCCGCGTTCCGGCACGACGCATCTCGTCAACATCCTGGCCGCCGACTCGCGGCTGCGCTCGATGCAGCTGTGGGAGACGATGGAGCCCATTCCGGCGCCGGAGGACGTCGTCGCGCCGGGCGACCCGGATCCGCGGTTCCTCCGCACGCAGGAGACCTGGGGCGCTTTCGAAGCCGTGCTGCCGCTCATGCCCGCGATGCACGAGATGGCCCCCGATCACGTGCATGAGGACATCGAGCTGCAGGGGATCGACTTCTCCTCGTACCTCCCCGAATGGCAGTCGCGACCCTATCGCTGGCGCGACTACTACTACGCGCACGACCAGCGACCGCACTACGCCTACGGGCGCAAGGTGCTGCAGGCGCTGACCTGGCTCAAAGGCCCTAATCGATGGGTCATGAAGTCACCTCCGCACATGGAGAACCTGCCTGCGCTCGATGCCACCTATCCGGATGCCACGGTGATCGTGACGCACCGCGATCCCGTAGCCGTCATCCAGTCCGCCATTACCATGCTCGCGTACGGAGACCGCATCCGCCGCCGGACCATCGACCTCGGAGAGCTGGCGAGCTACTGGATCGAGCGCGTCGAGCACCTGCTGCGCGCCTGCGTCCGCGATCGCGACGCGGTGCCGGTCGAGCGCTCGCTCGACGTGCGCTTCCACGAGTACATGGCCGACCAGCCCGCGGTGATCCGGCGCGTGTACGCGATGTCGGGCCTGTCGCTCACCGCGGATGTCGAGTCACGCATCGACGGCTACCTCGCGGCCAATCCGCGCGGCAAGCACGGGCAGGTGGTCTACGACCTGGCGGGCGATTTCGGCGTCGACGTGGCTGCGCTGCGCAGGCGGTTCGGTTTTTATTACGAGCGATTCGGCGTCAGACCTGAGCCGACCGCCGGGGAGGCCGCATGAATGACGCAGCGAAGCGGCTCGCTTCAGGACGAGCCTGGGACGATTTCTGTGAGTCCGTGCGCCGCGCCGGTCACCTGATCGAGCGCTTCGGTGACGAGGTGGACGCCCTCGACCGCGCCGAGTGGTACCGGTTCATGACGCGCCTGATGCGCAACGGCTTCGAGCGCTACATGGAGAACTGCGAGCCCGAGCGCCCGCGGCTGCGCGACGCGCCGTGGCGGCAGGGCATCAATTTCCAGTCGCCCGACCAGGATCACCTGCTCGCCGAGTTCGTCGACGGGCGGTTCAACTACCGGATCACGGGCATCCGCGGAGACGTCCCCTACTTCGTGATGGCAGCCTGGACGGCGAAGCAGCCCGCCGATCCCGGCGCGCGCGACTGGGCAACCCGCGGCGTCGAGGGGCTCGCGGAGTTCGATCCGGCGACGTTGCATACCACCGGTTTTCTCACCAGCGACCAGATCCGCTTCGATGCGGACGGCAGCTTCGAAGTGATCGTGAGCCCGGAGCGGCCTGCCGGTGACGCGGACTGGCTTCCGATCACGCCTGACTGTGTCGGGCTCCTGGTGCGCGTGGTGCATCACCGTAGCGAAGAAACTCTTCCACCCGTCATGCACATCGCGCGCCTCGATGGCGCGGCGCCGCGCCCGATCCGCCCCGCGGAGGTGGCCGATGGGCTCGCCAAGTCGGGCCAGATCGTGCTCGGGTACGCGGAGCTCGTCCGGCGCTGGTGGCAGGACAACCTCAGCAAGCGCCCGAACCGCATCCGGTTCAGCCGCGCGGTCTACCTGAGCAACGGCGGCGTCCCCGACCGGCACCACGGCTTCGGCACCTGGGAGAAAACGGCCGACGAGGCGCTGGTGATCTGTTTTCGGCCCACGCCCTGCGACTACTGGATCTTCCAGCTCTGCAACATCTGGCAGGAGAACCTCGACTGCTACGAGGAGGGCCAGGGCTACGTCACGAAGTACCGCGCCGCGTACGAGGCGGACGGTTCGATCCGCATCGTGATCGCGGATTCGGACCCCGGCCTCGGCGGCAACTGGATTGATCCCTACGGGCATGTCCACGGTGGCATGAGCCTGCGGCTCATCAAGACTGAGGGTGAGCCGCCGCCGGTTACGCTGCACAGGTTGCCCTTAGCGACGCTCGCGCGCGACGGCTGGTCGGCGCTGACGCCCGACACCGCGATCACGAGCGGTGAGATCACCGCTTGAAGATTTCGACGTCGCCCGGGCGATTTTTCGGCTGGCGGATGGTTGCGCTCGCCTTCCTGTGCACGAACCTCGTGCTGGGACTCACGTTCGGCACCTACGGACCGTTCGTCGCCGGGATTTCCGGTGAGTTCGCTGCCTCGCGGTCGCTGCTTTCGGGCGGGCTTGCGCTCGTGGTCACGTTCATGGGCCTGCTCGCGCCGGTCGTCGGCCGCGCGATCGGTCGTTGGTCGATCCGGCGCGTCATGGCGATCGGGCTCGTGGCGCTGGCGTTGATGTTCCTGCTCGCGAGCGTCGCCGCAAGCGCATGGCAGTTCGTGGGGATCTTCGGGTTGCTGGGCGGCGTGGCGGCCGCGTGCCTCGTGGTCGTGCCGCCGACGACCCTGATCAACAACTGGTTCGTCGAGCAGCGCGGCAAGGCCACGGGCGTGGTCATGATCCCGTTCCTGGTGATGACGATGCCGCCGGTGACGGCCGCGGCGATTACGGCCTTCGGATGGCGGCCGACGTCCGTCGGGCTTGCGGTCGTGGTTCTGCTGCTCCTGCCGCTCACACGCCTGATCGTCGACCGGCCAGCGGACGTCGGGCAGTCGGCGCTCGGGGCGGACAGCGCCGCACCGACAGCTGCCGTCGCCGAGGCGCAGGACACCGCACATCCGATGCGCGAACCCGCGTTCTGGGCGACCACCTATTGCGGAGGGATCGTGGCCGGCGCCGGTGTGACGATCAGCACGCACCTGGTGCCGTTTGCCACCGGCGCCGGGTACGGCCTGCAAAGCGCGGCGTTCCTGCTCACGGTCATGGGCGGCGCGGGCATGGCCGGCGGCGTGCTCTTCGGCCTGCTCGCCGACCGGGTCGGCGGCGCACGGACGCTGGGACTGATGTGCCTCGCGCTTGCGCTGCTGTGGCCGGCGCTGCTGAGCGGCGGCGGATACCCCGCGCTCGCGCTGGCGACCGCGGGTTTCGGACTCTGCATGTCTGCCGTCATTCCGGTCGTCGCGACCCTGTTCGGCAACCTCTTCCGGTCACGATCCTTTGCACGTGTCATGGGTCTCTATTCATTGAGCGCGATGCCGTTCGGGCTTCTGATGCCCATCGCCGCCGGCTGGCTGTTCGACGTCACCGGCTCCTACCGCGCTGCGTTCCTGGGTTTTGCGGCGTTGTTTGCCGGCGCCGTCGCGCTCCTTTTCTATGTGCATCGCGTCGAGACGGCGCAACGGCCGGCGCCGGCAGTCGCCCGGGCCTGAGAGGATCTCCGATGAGCGAACACGCGTCGCCGACGGTCTCGCCCTTCAGCCCGCTCAAGCTGGGGCCGCTTACCTTGCGCAACCGATTCATAAAGTCCGCCACGAACGAGGGACGCGCGCGCGGCGGAACGCCAACGAAGTCGCTTGTGCGGTTCCACGAATCGATGGCCGCCGGCGGCAACGCGATGACGACGGTCGCCTACTGCGCGGTCAGCCCCGACGGGCGGACCTTCGTCGACCAGGTGACACTCGACGAGGCGGCCGTGCCGCATCTCAGGGTGCTGACCGAGGCGGTCCACCGGCATGGCGGCGCAGCCAGTGCGCAGATCACGCATGGCGGCTGCTTCACGTTCATCGAGGAGCTCGAGAGCGGCCACCCGCTCTCCTCGAGCGGCGGATTCAACAAGGTCGGCATCATGAGCGGCCAGCTGCTGCGTCGCGAGATGACCGAGAAGGACATGGACCGCATTGCCGGCGAGTTCGTCCGCGCCGCGCGGCTCGCGCGCGAGGCGGGTTTCGATGCGGTCGAGATCCACATGGGTCACGGCTACCTGCTGAGCCAGTTCATCTCGCCGCTCTACAACAGGCGACGCGACCGCTACGGGGGAAGCACCGGGAATCGCGCGCGCTATCCGGCGCAGGTCCTGCGACGCGTCCTGGACGCGGTCGGCCGGGACCTGGCGGTCGTCTGCAAGATCAGCGTGACCGACGGCGTGCGACGCGGCAACACGGCCGACGACGGCGCCATCGTGGCGCGCGCGCTCCAAGCCGAGGGCGCGCACCTGCTGGTCCTCAGCGCTGGCATGAACGTCGAGTCGATCACGACCATGTTCGGCTCGTCCTTCCCGAAGGAGAACAGGGCGCGACCGCCGAACGCGCTCGTCGCGGCCGCGATGTTCATCCAGCGGCTCACCGAGCCGCAGAACGTCGAGTTCCACGAGATGTACCTGCTCGAGCACTCGCGCAGGGTGCGCGCCGCCGTGAAGATGCCGCTCGCCTATCTCGGCGGCATCAAGTCGCTGGCCAGCGTACAGCAGGTCCTGGGCGAGGGCTTCGACGCAGTCGCGCTCGGGCGGGGGCTCATCTGCGAGCCGGACCTGCCTCGCCGTTTTGCAAGCGGCACCGCGACGCGCTCGGAATGCATCTCCTGCAATCGATGCGTGGCCATGATGTACACGCCGGGCGGCACCTCATGCGTGCTGCACGAACCGGGCGATGCTGCGCTCAACGCGCAGCCGGCGGCATCGTAACCGGCTCGCGTCCATGATGCCTCGCAATGTCGCCTTCGCTGAACCGTAGAAAGCGGGTCGCGTTGTTGTACAGGATGTCCCGCTTTTGAAGTTCGCTCAGAAATGGGGCGGACTCGATCGCTTGAATTGACCGCTCGATCACTCCTGGCCACACCATCTGGTCAGAACCGAACATCACCCGCTTGCCGAAACCCGCCTCCACAATTCGCTCGAGAAATCGATAAAACTCGGCCCGGGGAACGCCGAAAATGATGCCGCCGAGGTCCACGTATACATGCGGATGAGTCCACAGAACGGCCAGCAGTTCATCGAGCATCGGCCATCCCGCGTGCATGATGTAGACGCGCAGGCTGGGATGCCGGATGAGCGCGTCCTCCAGCGTGAGAGGGCTGTGCAGCGCCGCTCGATACCGGTCGAATCCGAGGTAAGGAGCGCCGGGCGGTCCGATCCCGATGTGAATGCCTACCGGAATGTCGAGATCCTCGGCTACGGAGAGGTAGGGCTCGAAGCGGGGATCGCCGGGCGCGATCCCAACATACTGGTTCGTCACCTCAGCGAACACGGCAACGCGCCCCTCTTCGTACAGGCGGCGCAGCGAGTCCGGTGAGAGATCTTCGCGACCGAACTGGAACTGAAGACCGGGAATAAATCGGTCTGGCGCAGCCTTCTTCCACTGCTCTACCCGCTCCGGAGGCCCACTCAGAACGCCGATGACATTTCGGCGCTCGAGTACGGCGATGGTCTCCTTCATCAGCGCCTCGTCGGTCCCGGGCGACCACACGGGGTCAGGGCAGCGCGGCTTCTTCTGCCACTCTATGAAGATATCGCCCCACGATCTGCGCGGATCGCGGACGGCATGCTCCAGGATAGGCACACAAAGCGCCAAAGGCGGTGGTCCGTTCGCGTCCGCCGTAGAGGCATGCAGGTGCATATCAATGACGGGAAGCGGCGTCTGCGCAAGAGCCCGGGTCGCAAACAGCAGCATCAGTGCCACCGTTCTGACCTTCGTGCCGAACGACATCAGGGTGCTCGGCCCGGATCCCGGCTCAGGGCAGCCAGGAACTCGAGTAGGAGCGCATTCACCTCGCGCGGGCGCTCCAACTGCATCAGGTGACCGGCGCCCGCGATCATCTCGACACGGCGCAGATCCGGGAACTGCGCGCGGAAGAGCGAGATCGGGTCGTGACCGTGAAAGCCCTCGAGGTCGCAATCCCGCTCGCTGCCGATGAAGAAGGCCGGCACCGGTGAGGTCAGGCCTTCGAAGGGCTTCCGGCTCGCCCACTTGAGATCCATCGACCGGTAATAGTTCAGCCCGCCGGTAAAGCCGCTGCGCGCGTACTCGGAGACGTAGAACTCGAGCTCGAGCTCGGAGAGCCAGGACCAGGGCAGCGGCGGCGGCTCGGGCAACGCGTCGAGATACGTCGTGCCTGGCGGATGCTTCCATACGTCGAGGTAGTGATAGTCGCCGGAGAGCGCGTAGAAAACCTTGCTCAGGAACTCGCGTGGCGCCGCATCGAGCGCGGCATCCGCAGGTCCATGAGGCGCAAAGTAGTGAATGTGGACGAAGTGCTTCTGCGCCATTTCCGCGTACTCGGCGAGCGGCGGCATCGCGGGATTGTGCGGAGCGGCCGGATTTTCGAGACCGATGACGGCGATCACGCGCTCCGGCGCGCGGAACGCCAGGTCGTAAACGGCGAACGCGCCGAAATCGAGCCCCACGAAGACGGCGCGTTCCTCGCCGATCGCATCAAGCAGCCCGAGCAGGTCGCCGGTGATGTGCGGGACGTCGTAGGCGGCGACCTCCGCGGGGGCGTCGGTCTGGCCCATGCCGCGCATGTCCGGCGCGACCACGCGCCAGCCCGCCTGCGCGATGATCAGGATCTGGTGCCTCCAGCTGAACCAGAGATGCGGAAATCCGTGGCAGAGGATGACCGGCATGCCGGCGCCCTGCTCGACGTAATGCATGCGGATGCCATTGATCCGCGCGTAGCGGTGTGTCCACTCTGCCATCGTGCGCTATGGTATCCGCGGAGGCAGGGGTATTCCGTACATCTCCGCGACCGCCTTGCTCATCGCCGCGACGACCTGGTCGCGCGGCGCGCTGCGCAATCCGCTCGCCACCTGCCGGTTCGCGTCGCCGGCGACGTGGAGAGGCCCTCGCCCGAGACTCTCGAGCGCCTCGCGGACGACCTGGTCGGGGTCCATGGGCACGGTGCTGGTCGCCGGTCCGGCGGTCGCGCGAGCCGCATCGCCATCGGCGGTCCCGAATTTCATGCCGGAGCGCAGCATGGCCGGAGTCGCCGTGGCGCCGGCGATCAGGCCGACCACGTCTACGCCGGTTGTGCCGAACTCGTACCACAGCGATTCCGCAAGCACGACCTCGAAGGCCTTGCTCGCCGCGTAGGCCGCGATGAAGGCGCCTCCGGCAAGCCCGGCCATCGAAGAGACGAGGATCACTCCGCCACGGCCCCGCGCCCGCATCTGCGTGCCGAGCGCGTGCGAGAGCACGAGGGGCGCTGCGCAGTTCAGCCGCACGAGGGCGAGCGCGGCATCGACGGGCCGGTCGAGCAGCATCGCCGCTTCGTGCGTGGCGCCCGCGTTGCAGACCAGCAGGCCGACGTCGCGGCCGTCCACCAGCGTCGCGATTGCGGAATCGAGTCCGCGCGCCGTGAGATCGAGCGTCTGCGTCACGACGTCGACGCCGAATCGTGCCCGGATCTCCGTGGCAGTGTCATCGAGCGGGCCTGCTCGACGCGCGACGAGCAGCAGGTTGAGCCCGCGCGCGGCGACCTGCATGGCGAAGCTCCTGCCTATGCCTTCCGATCCGCCCGCGATCACCGCCCAGGGTCCGTAGCGCGCGCGGAATCCGTCACTGGACGACATGGCCTGCTCCTGAGAATCAACCGATCTCGCGCATCTCCTCAGGGTCAAGGTTGACCCCCGCGGCTGCGACGTTCTCCTCGAGGTGTTCGCGTTTCGACGTGCCCGGAATCGGCAGCAAGACGGGCGACCGCGCGAGCAACCAGGCGATCGCGGCCTGCTGCAGTGACAGTCCGCGCCGGCTCGCCAGCCGGGCGAGCGCGACGATGGGGCCGCTCGTCGAGACCATCTCGCCCGCGCCCTGCGCGAGCGGACGCCAGGGGATGAAGACGAGACCGTCGCGTTCGCAGGCCTCGATCACCGGGTCCGAAGTCCGGTCGGCCACGTTGTAGCGGTTCTGCACCGACACGATCTTCGCCAACCGGCGCGCCCGGTTGAGCTCCGCGACCCGCACGTTCGACACGCCGATGTAGCGGATCTTCCCCTCTGATTGAAGACGCACGAGCTCGCCGATCGAATCCTCGAGGCGCACGCGCGGGTCGATCGTGTGCAACTGGTACAAGTCGATTCGCTCGAGCCGCAGGCGTCGCAGGCTCGACTCGCAGGCCGCGCGCAGATGCTCGGGCCGACAGTCGGGATCCCAGCGCGCTCGCATCGGTCGAACGATCCCGCCCTTGGTCGCGATGATGATACCCGCCGGATAGGGATGCAGGGCCTCGGCAATCAGCTCCTCGCTCGCGCCCGGGCCATAAGAGTCGGCGGTATCGATGAAGTTGACACCCATCGCGACGGCGCGCTTGAGCACGCGGCGTGCCTCCGCCGGGTCGCGCGGCGGACCCCAGATGTCCGTCCCGGTGATCCGCATCGCGCCGAATCCCAGCCGGTGCACCGACAGATCGCCTCCAATTCTTACGGTGCCGGCCGCTCCTGCCCTGGCTTCCATGGCTCACCTCCGTGTTCCTCGCCGGCGTAGCTTAGGTCTTTGACTTAAGCGGCGCTCACGTTCGTGACCCGTATCACGGCTTCGATCTCGCCCCGGGACGCCGCGACCGCCGACCGCTAGCGTGTCGTCCCGGAACCGTGATCGACGGATCCGAGGAGGAGCGTATGAACGTTTCGACGACATTGCGCCACCTGATGCTCACCACGGCCCTGGCGCTGCCGTGCGCCGCACTGGCGGTGCCGCCTGCGCACGCACCGGCACATGGCTGGCGGAAGAAGCACGACCCGACCTATGCCGGATACAGCGGGCGCAACTGGCAGCGCGATTACGGCGTGCGTCTCGGTCGCTGCGACCGCGCCGAGATCGGTGCGGTGCTGGGAGGCGTCGCGGGCGGCGTGATCGGCGCGGAAGTCGCGGATCGCGACGATCGGCTGGTTGCCGTGGTCGTCGGAACCGTCATCGGCGCCGCGATCGGCTCCGAGATCGGCCGCCGGATGGATCGCACCGATCGTTCCTGCGTGGGTCATGCACTCGAGCTCGCCAGTTACGGGCAGACGGTTGCGTGGAGCAACCCTGCAACGAAGGTGAACTACCAGCTGACGCCGCTTTCCGACGGGAAGGTCGCCACGGACGGTTGCCGCCGCTTCCGGCTGGTCGCGCACGGTAACTTCGGGCTGAGCGAAGGCCGGACCACGGCCTGCCCGGACGCCGACGCCGTCTGGCAGCTTGCACCGGGCGTGCAACTCACCCGCCGATAGACCTCGGGCCCGGGGCCGGGTCTCCCGTGCAGGGACACCCGGCCCCCGCACAAATTCGGCTCCACAAAATTGGCTCCGAGCCGATTAATTAATCCGGAATATTCGGCTCTGAGCTGAATTTCGGGGGGCGCAGCTCGCGGATCCGGCGGAGCAGATCCCGCACCGCCTCGTCGCCGAAGACCTCGTCGAGGGTCGCGGTCAGCTTCCGCCGCCAGTTGGGATACTCATCCAAGGTGCCCGGCACATTGACCGGCTCGCTCATGCCGAGCAGGTCTTCGACCTGCAGCGCGACAAGGGCGGCTGTGCTTCTCGCGAGAAAACACTGCACGGCGGCGACGGGGGTCGCTCCGAATCGCGTCCCGGGTTCTGATGTCGGGGCGGGATCCAGCCCGGCCGCGGCAAGCGCCGCCTGCAGCCGCTCGCGGTCGAGCGCCCGCTCCGCGTGGACGCGCTGCCGCGTACCCTCGTCGGGATAGAGCTGGAGCCGGTCGCGGAGCGCGAGGTCGCCGCCCTCCCAGTAGCCGCGCAGGGTCGGCAGGTCGTGGGTCGACGCAGCGGCGATCGAGCGGCGCTCATAGCGGTCCGGTGCGCGGAAGCTTCCGTCGGACTCCTTCTCGAAGAGCAGCACCTTGTAGTGGTACACCGCGAACGCCGCCATGGCATGGCGCACCTCGTCCGGCACGGTGCCGAGATCCTCACCGATCACGAGGCAGCGCTGGCGCACGCTCTCGAGCGCGAGCACGGACATCAGGTCCTCGAGCGGATAGTGGACGTAACCGCCATCGACCGCGCTTGCGCCTTCAGGCACCCACCATTGCCGGAAGAGCGACATGACGTGATCGACGCGCAGCGCGCCGTAGTGACGCATGTTCGCCTCGATGAGCCCGCGGAATGGGCGGTATTGCTCCGCGGCGAGCGCATGCGGGTCCTGCGGCGGGATACCCCAGTCCTGGCCCTTGAGCGCGAGCGGGTCGGGCGGGGCGCCGACCGCAGCGCCGGTCCGGTAGACACGCGGGTTGGCCCAGGTCTCCGCGCCCGCGACGTTCACGCCGACCGCATAGTCGCCGTAGAGCCCGATGCCCATGCCGAGCTCGCGCGCGCGCGCCTGGGCGGCGACGAGCTGCCCGGAAGCCACCCATTGCAGCCACTCGTGGAACGCGATCTCGTCCGGATGCGCGGTCTCGAAAGCGATCACGGCCGCATGCTCCGGATCGCGGAGCGTGACGGGCCACGCCGGCCAGCCCCAGATCGCGGGGTCGGCATCGCGCATTTGCCGGTCGATCGCCTCGTGCAGCGCGAAGCGGCGCAGCGCCTCGCCCTGCGCGCGCCGAAACTCGCGAAAGGCGCGCGCCCGCGACGTGCCCCTGGCCAGATGGCGATCGCGGAAATGGGCATAGAGCCGCTCGAGCGCCGGCACCTTGATGTGCGACACGCCCGGGTAATCGACCAGCGGCGTCGCGCGTAGCGCAGTGAGCTGGCCCCGTATGCTGTCCGACTCCATCTCGCGGCGCAGATCGTCGCACTCGGCGTACTCCGGGATTTCGGGCACCGAGATATAGAGGATGTTCAGGAACTGACGCGACGAGGGGCTGTAGGGGCTCGCTTGCGCCGGGTGCGCGCCGAAGAGCGCGTGCAGCGGATTGATGCCCACGAAGTCGGCCCCGCAACGCGCCGCATGCTCGACGAGCTCGCCCAGGTCGGCGAAATCCCCGATGCCCCAGTTGCGTTCCGAGCGGAGCGTGTAGAGCTGCGCGGCAAGGCCCCACGCCCGCTGCCCAGACCGCAGGCTCTCGGGCTCGAAGCAGCGCTCCGGGGCGACGATCAGCACGCAATCGGCGGGCGCACGCACGTCGACCGAGACGCGAAGCTCGTGATACCCGCAGGGAATTGCGTCGGGGAGGACCAGGAGCCGTCGCGAAAAGATCGCGCCGTCGACCTCGCAGCGCTCACCCTCGGCGAGCGAACTCGCGGGAGCGGTGCCAGCGATCGCGCCACCGCCCTCGAGCCGCACGTGCCAGGCGACGTCCTTGTCGAGGAGGTCAACCGGCAGTGCAAGCGGGACACCCATGACGCGCGGTCGCAGTACCGCGACAGGCGGCACCAGCGTGCGCCAACGCGCGGACTCGAGAGCGTCGATCTCGCGCTCGAGCGCCGACGCATCGTCCAGGTTGCAACCCATCGCCGTGAGCAGTGCGTCACGCGTCGCGACGCTCACGCTTCGCAGCTCGCCGCGATGGTCGTAGTACGCCTCCCCGATGCCGCGCAGCGCAGCGAGCCGCTGCCGGAGCAGCTCGAGCCGGCTCCCGACCGCAGCGGACTCCAGTGACGGGGCGCTCATTCGACCTGCGATTCGAGCAGAACCGTGCTGCGCGGTTCGAGCGGCAGCGTCCGCAGGTTGCGCAGCATGCGCGCGCCTGGCCCCGGATGACGCAGCGCCGTGTCGAACAACACGCACCAGGACGCTCCGTCCGGCGGTGGCGGCAACACGAACTCGCTCGCCGCATCGTCGGCATTGAAGATGACCAGCAGGCCGCCAGAGGCGAGGCGACGCGAGGTCGCCCCCACGCTCATCAGCACTCCCAGGCAGTGGGCGCCTGCGTCGTCCCAGTCCGCCGCCGAGAGCTCCCGGCCGGTGGGATGCAGCCAGCTCACATCCTTCGGCGAGGCGCCGCGCCGGGCGCCTTTGAGGAATGTGTCCCGCCGCAGCCCCGGCCGCGACCGCCGAAAGCGGATGAGCTGGCGCGCGAAGTCGACCAGGTCGTAGTTCTGCTCGACGAGGTCCCAGTCGATCCACGACAGCTCGTTGTCCTGGCAGTAGGCGTTGTTGTTGCCGCGCTGGCTGCGCGCCATCTCGTCGCCGGCGAGCAGCATCGGCACGCCCTGCGCCAGCAGCACGGTCGCGAGGAGGTTGCGCATCTGGCGCCGACGCAGTGCCGCGATCGCGGGATCGCCGGTCGGACCTTCGACGCCGTGGTTCCAGCTCAGGTTGTGCGCGTGGCCGTCGGCGCCGTTCTCGAGGTTCGCCTCGTTGTGACGATCGTTGTAGGACACGATGTCGGCGAGTGTGAACCCGTCGTGTGACGCGACGAAGTTGACGCTCGCGGTCGGCTTGCGGCCGTGATGTCGGAACAGGTCGCTTGAACCCGCGAACCGCTCGGCGAAGTTGCCGAGCATCGGGCGGTCGCCGCGCCAGAACGCGCGCGTCGTGTCGCGGAACCGGTCGTTCCACTCCGACCAGCCCGCCGGAAAGTGCCCGAGCTGGTAGCCGCCTGGCCCGACGTCCCACGGTTCTGCGATCAGCTTCGTATACGCGAGCACGGGATCCGAGCGCAGGGCCGCGAAGAAGGGCGCCTGGGTGCTGTAGCCGCTGCTGTCGCGGCCGAGCACCGGCGCCAGGTCGAAGCGGAATCCGTCCACGCCCATGTCGCTCACCCAGTAGCGCAGGCAGTCGATCACGAGCGCACGGACCGCCGGATGATCGAAGCTGACGGTGTTGCCGGTGGCGGAGAAGTTCTCGTACTGCGAGCGGTCGTGCGGCGGCAGGCGGTAATAGTTGGCGTTGTCGAAGCCGCGGAGACTCAGTGTCGGACCGTCCTGGTTGCCCTCGGCCGTGTGGTTGAAGACCACGTCGAGTATCACCTCGAGGCCCGCCGCGTGGAGTGCGCGAACCATGGCCTTGAACTCCGCGACCGGATCGGCGACGGCGTAGCGGGCGTCCGGGGCAAACCAGGCGAGCGGGTTGTAGCCCCAGTAGTTGGTCAGTCCCCGCTGCAGGAGAAGCTGCTCGCTCACCCAGGCGTGACAGGGCATCAGCTCGACCGATGTGACGCCGAGGCGGTGCAGATGATCGATCACCGCCGGGTGTGCGAGTCCCAGAAACTTGCCGCGATGCTCCGCGGGGACGCGTGGATGGCGCTGCGTATATCCCTTGACGTGCAGCTCGTAGATGACGGTGTCACGCCAGGGCACGTGCGGGCGGCGTCCGCTTCCCCACTCGAATGCGCGATCCACGACACGGCACCTGGGCACCCAGGGGGCGCTGTCGGCGGCGTCGGGCGTCCGATCATCCGCGGGCGCACCGCCGTTGAGAGCCGGATGCCAGACGAGGTCTCCCGACAGTGCGAGCGCGGCCGGATCGACCAGGAGCTTCGCTGGGTTGCAGCGCTGCCCGGCGGACGGTTGATACGGGCCGTGCACCCTGTAGCCATAAAGGGTTCCGACACCGCCGAACTCTGCCGGCAGGAAGCCGTGCCAGATGTCGCCCGTGCGCGCCGGCAACGCGAGCCGCGCGCGTTCCTGGCCGGCGTCGTCGAACAGGCACAACTCCACGCGGTCGGCGCTGGCGGAAAACACCGCGAAGTTCGTGCCGGCGCCTGTCCAGTGCGCACCCGGCGGCTGCGGCGCGCCCGCCTCCAATACCGGAACGGTGTCGCTCACGGCGCCACGCTCAGAAAAACGGCTGCAAGGGGCGGCAGATCGAGCCGCAGGCTGTGCGGAAAGCCGTGCCATGGCTCTGCGTCGGCGGTCCATTGCGTCCGCGTGTCGTACCCCGATCCACCGAAGCGAGCGGCATCGGTGTCGAGCACCGCGCGGTAGCTGCCGGGCCGCTCGACACCGATCCGATAACCGCCACGCGGAACCGGCGTGGCATTGAACACGCAGATGAGAGGTGGCGCATCGGGTTCAGCCGGGTCGCGACGCAGGAACGCGAACACGCTCTGCTCGGCGTTGTCGTGATCGATCCAGCAGAAGCCTTGCGGGTCGGGATCGCTCGCATGGAGTCCCGGCTCCCGCGCGTAGAGCATGTTGAGCTCGCGATTCAGCTCGACCAGGCCGCGGTGCGCGTCCGCATCGCGCTCGTGCCAGTCGAGCGAGTGATCGTGATTCCACTCCCGCGACTGTCCGAACTCCTGCCCCATGAAGAGCAGCTTCTTCCCCGGGTGCGCCGTCATGTATGCGCGCAACCACCGGTAGTTTGCGAGTTGCTGCCAGCGATCGCCCGGCATCTTCTCGAGCAGCGACCGCTTGCCGTGCACGACCTCGTCGTGCGACAGGGGCAGCAGAAAATTCTCCGACCAGGCGTACACGAAGGAAAAGGTGATCAGCTGGTGGTGGAAACGTCGGTGTATGGGATCGAGCGCCGCATAGCGCAGCGTGTCGTTCATCCAGCCCATGTTCCACTTGAAATGGAATCCGAGCCCCCCCACGTGCACGGGCTGTGTCACCGCCGGGAAGGCGGTGGATTCCTCCGCAATCGTAAGCGCCCCGGGGTAGTAATGCCCGACGGCGACGTTGAGCTGTTGGAGCAGCTCGATCGCCTCGAGGTTCTCGCGGCCTCCGTGCCGGTTCGGCAGCCATTCGCCCGCCTTGCGGCTGTAATCGAGGTAGAGCATCGAGGCCACGGCGTCGACCCGCAGACCGTCGACGTGATAGCGCTCGAGCCAGTAGAGCGCGTTGGCCATGAGGAAATTGCGCACCTCGTGGCGGCCGTAATTGAAGATCTTCGTCCCCCAGTCGGCGTGCTCGCCGAGCCGCGGATCGGCATGCTCATAGAGCGCAGTACCGTCGAAGAACGCGAGGCCATGCTCGTCGCGCGGGAAGTGCGCGGGCACCCAGTCGATGATTACGCCGATGTCGGCTTCGTGACAGCGGTCGACGAAGTGCATGAAATCCTGCGGCGTACCGTAACGGGCGGTCGGGGCGTAGTAACCCACGACCTGATAGCCCCAGGAACCGTCGTAGGGATATTCCGCGACGCCCATCAGCTCGACGTGCGTGAAGCCGAGATCGCGCACGTAGGGGATGAGGTCATCCGCGAGCTCCCGCCAGTTCGGAAACGACGGCGTCCGATCGTAGTGGCGCCGCCAGGAACCCGGGTGCACCTCGTAGACGTTGATGGGCCGTCGTGTCCAGTGGGTCTGCGCGCGCGTGGCCATCCAGGCCTCATCGCGCCATTCGTAGCCGTCCAGCGCCGCGACGATCGAGCAATTGTCGGGCCGCAGTTGCATCGCGAAGCCGTACGGGTCGGCCTTGAGCAGGGTGCGACCGCCACTCGTCCGGATCTCGTACTTATAGGCCGCGCCGGGCCCGACCCCTGGAATGAAGAGCTCCCAGATTCCGGACGTCCCCCGCAGCTGCATCGCGTGCTTGCGCCCGTCCCAGAGGTTGAACGAGCCCACGACGCTGACACGCTGCGCATTCGGTGCCCAGACGGCGAAGCGCGTACCCGCCACGCCGTCGAACTCCTGCGGATGGGCACCGAGCTTGTAGTAGATGTGGTGGTGGTTCCCCTCGCCGAACAGGTGCAGGTCGAACTCGCTCAGCTGCGGCGCAAAGAAATACGGATCGTGCTTGGCCAGTGTGGCGCCGTCGCGATAGCGGATGCGCAGCCGGTACGGCTGCAACGGCCGGCGTCGCGGCACCTCTCCTTCGAAGAGGCCTGCGTCGTGGATGCGACGCAGGGCGGTGGGAACTTCGCCCCCGTCGGGCCATTCCACAGCGACTTCGACCGCGTCGGGCTCGAGCACGCGCACGATGCTGCGCGGCTCGCTCCTGCCCCGTCGTACCTCGTGATAGCCGAGCACCGAGCGCGGCTCCGGATGACGCGCCTCGATGAGCGCGCCGATGTCCGCGGTAGTCAGCTTGAGTTTGCCAGGCACCGCTTCAGTCTAGCCGGACGGGAGCCCCAGACGGCAGCTACCGCCTCGCTAGTCATCACAAGGTGCTCGACGGGGTGTGTCATGATTCTACAGGCTCTCAGAAAAGGCCTGCAGGCGCCGGTTGAAGCCTGGCGCATCATCCCAAAAGGGCGCGTGACCAGCATTCCTCATCACATGAGTCTGCGCGTGAGCCATGCTCGCCTTGTGCTGCTCGACGACAAGTTGTATCCCAGCATCAGGTACAGGTCTGCGGCCGAGGGCTCCTGGACGAAGCACATACGCAGCAGCGACTCCAGGCTGCGTACACTCTCTTCTACTTCCGAAGCAAAGAAACCTGGAACAAGCTTCAGAAACGCGGGGGTGAGGACCGACATCGCCTCGTCACTGCCAAGCTTCGTGATCGCCCCCACGAGGTGGACACCGCTGATGCCATCCTCGCCGTAATGCCGTATGTATGACCAGCCACAGAGGATCGGATGGTCAAGACTCAGCGCGCGTATCGCCGCGTTGACGTCATCGGCCCACAGCCTCGAGCC
>Ga0268386_10000449_pt1 | contig 25993 bp, 15 predicted proteins | sample RVTome_15_FD_200260 | JGI IMG/M metagenome (GOLD analysis project Ga0268386, IMG submission 200260) | Soil microbial communities from uranium-contaminated site in the Upper Colorado River Basin, Wyoming, United States - RVT150D86... ... | reverse complement strand
GAAAGCGCAGGCTGAACTGCCCGTCGTCGTACCGGACGGTTTCGAGGTACTCGATTTCGATGGCGACCGACTCACCAGGGCCGAGGTTCGCCAGCGACGTTGTGAAGAGATTCGCGCGTTGCTGTTCTACCAGCCCGGCACGCTTGCCATCCTGCCTCGCCTGTTCGTATTCCGCCCGTGCCTGTTCCTTTTCCCGTATCTCGCCCTCGATGAACCGGTCGCCAATCCGCATGCGCAACCGATCCACTGCGGCGGAATCAGGCAACGGAAACACATAAATGCCTTCGACCCATTCCGTGCCGTCGTTGCGGAACGTCTGGCTGACGGACGTCCGCGCGACAGGCCCGCTGACGCGGATATCGATGGAGGTGTTGATCCGCGTCGCAACCGTGTAGCCCGCCTGCATTTGCAGCAGCAGGCTGCCCGCCTGCATCTCGTGCGGCGATGCAACGAGGTCGTTTGCCTGGTTCCCGCGGGCGGAAGGGGAATGAACCGCCACCCACGCCGTCAGCAGCAGAGCGGCCAGCACGTACCACTTGCGTATTGTTTTTGTACACATCGTTGCGATCCTCCCTTGGACAGTGAGGATTCCAGCAGCCCATTGCGGTAGTGCCGGGGCGCAAACATGGCAATGCACGGGCCTGATGTGGCAAATTGTGTCGTTCGCACCTGCGGAGCCCGACTTGTCCAAACGCATCGCAATCGTCGAAGACGAACCAGCCATTCGCGAAAACTACGCCGCCGCGTTTCGCCGTGAGGGCTACTCGGTGGACCTTTATGACGCCAGGCGTCCGGCCATGGATGCGTTCGATGCCCGGTTGCCCGATCTTGTGCTGATCGACGTCAACCTGAAGGACGAGGTCGAGGGCGGCTTCGAACTCTGCCGCGACCTGAGAAGCAAGGCTAAGGAACTGCCGATCATTTTCCTGACCGCGCGGGACAGCGAGTTCGATGCGGTATCTGGCCTGCGCCTCGGCGCCGATGACTATCTCACCAAGGACATCAGCGTGCCGCACCTCATGGCGCGTGTTGCTGCGCTGTTCCGGCGTCTGGACGCGATGCAGAAGCCGCAGCAGAAATCCAGTCGCATGACGCGCGGCGACCTGGAGATCGACGTCGATCGCATGACCGTTCGATGGCGGGACCAGCCGCTCGGGCTGACGCTGACGGAGTTCTGGATCGTGCACTCGCTCGCGCGATACCCAGGGCACGTGCGTAACCGGCAGCAACTCATGGATGCGGCGCGCGCCGTACTCGACGACAACACGATTACATCGCACATCAAGCGCATCCGCCGCAAGTTTCTCGCCATCGACCCGACGTTCGACGCGGTGGAAACGGTCTACGGAATGGGTTACCGCTGGCTTGGAGAGTAACGAGGCCTCGGATATGAGCGCTGTAGGCGCTTGGACACAAAGACTCGCAACCCTTTCGGCTGCAAATGAACCTTAGACGACAGCTCCTGCTGGTCAGCCTCCTGACGCTGGTCCTCCCCTGGGCAGGCTGCCAGTTCGTTCGCGAGACCGAGTCGGCGCTGCGGGAAGGGCAGCAGCAGATGCTTGCCGGCACGGCGCAGGCGATCGCCGACGCGCTCGCGCAGTTTCCGGATCAATTCGTCGCGCAAGCAAACGATGCTCCGACTGCAGTCGCCGACGAGGTATACGGCCATCCGCTTGCGACCGATCCGCTGTTGGACGGCTACCTGGACGACTGGATGCTGTCGCAGGATGCGCTCGTACCGTTGCCTGGTTCGGACGGAACTGCGGCGTTCGCAGCGGGCATGTACCGCCAGTCCGTCTGGCTCTATGTGGACGTGCGCGACGACGTCGTCGTCTATTCATCGCCAGGCGGTGCGGTCCGGAGCGCGGCCGACGCGGTCGAGCTGGTGACGACGCGCGCGGACGATTCGCTCGCGAGCGTGACGTATCGGTTCGCGCCGGAGGCGCCCGGCAGCCTGATCGCCGAGCGCAGGGGCGCCGACGGGCACACCATGGACGAGACAAGAGTCGCCGCACAATGGCAGGACACCGCGAGCGGCTATCGGCTCGAAGCCAGGGTACCGCGTCAGCTACTCGGCAACCGGCTCGGCGTCGTCGTCACGGATGCGGACGGCGTCCGGTCGACCATCCGCATGTCGAGTTTCCCGGGCGGTCGACCGGGTCGTTTCGTGACGGCATCGCCGTTACTGCAGAGCGTCGCCGCGGGATACGTGCAGCCGGACGTTCGGCTGACGATCACCGATACGGCCGGATGGCGTCTCGCGCAAGTCGGAGAGTTCGCGACCGGTGACGATGCGCCGCCCGGCATGGCTTCGAGCTGGATGCGCATCGCGTACAGCGCACTGCTCGAACCCGGCAACGACGCGGAACTGCTGGACCCGGACCCGTCCGGCCGCGAACAGCAGGAGTACGTGCAGAGAGCATTGAACGGTGAAGTGGGCACGAGCTGGTTTCGCAACCCGCGTTCCGGCCGAGCCGTCGTCGCCGTCGCGCAACCGGTCTGGTCCGGCAACGTGCAAACGGGAGCGGTCATTGTTCAGCAGGGAACGGACGCGATACTGAGCCTGAGGAACAAGGCGCTGACCCGCCTTCTGAACTTCACGCTGATCGCCACGCTGCTGGTGGCCGCGGCGCTCCTGGGGTACGCAAGCTGGATGTCGCTCCGCATTCGCCGCCTGAGCAGCGCCGCCGAGCGGGCGCTGGACGACAAGCGCGTTCAGCCGGACCTCCCCAGTGCAAACGCGGGTGACGAGATCGGGGATCTCTCGAGGAGCTTCTCCAGCGTCTTGCGGCAGCTAGGCGAGTACAACGAATACCTGCGGACGCTTGCGTCCAAACTGTCGCACGAAATGAGAACGCCTTTGACCATCGTGACGTCCTCTCTCGAGAACCTGGAACACGAATCGCTGGGCGGCGAATCCGCGAAGTACACGGCTCGCGCCAGGGAAGGCACCGCGCGACTGCAACGGATTCTCAGCGCGATGAGCGAAGCTGGCCGGGTGGAGGAACTGATCGAGCATGCGGAGACGGAAACCTTCGATCTGAACGCGATCCTTTCATCGACCGTAACGGCATACGCGGACGCATGGTCCGGTCGAAGATTCATTTACTCGAGCGACTGCGCCAACGCCCGGATGGAGGGGGCGCCGGAACTCATCATCCAGATGCTCGACAAGCTGGCCGATAATGCCGTGGGTTTCAGCGCGGAAGGAGACGAGATCACGATTCGCCTCGTACAGGAGCAAGGCAGCTACGTGCTGTCGGTCACCAACCCGGGACCGCCGCTGCCGGAGCGGATGCGATCGCAATTGTTCGATTCGCTGGTTTCCGTGCGCGCAAACGATGCCGGCAAGCACCTGGGCCTCGGTTTGTTCATCGCAAGGCTGGTCGCTACAGGCCACGGAGGATCGATCGGAGCATTCGACGTCGAAGGCGGCGTAACTTTCGAGGTTCGTCTTCCCAAAGGCCCGGAAAGATCGCTGTAGGAGCCCGACCGCCATGGATGGCGGGAGTGCAGATTGCTCAGGAGCGGTTATCTGCCGCCCTGCGGGCGACATTGCGATTGCGGTTGTCGCCCGCGGGGCGGGCTCCTACAGCGCTTCTACCGAACTCAGCATTTACACTTCGAGGTAGGCGGCGATGCCCCTGGCGGCTTCGCGTCCCTCGAAGACGGCTGTGACCACCAGGTCCGATCCCCTCACCATGTCGCCGCCGGCGAACACCTTCGGATTGGTGGTCTGGAAAGGTTTTGCGCCGGACGAGTCCACGCGCACCCGGCCGGAAGGCAGGAGTTCGATGCCGAATTCGTCGAACCAGGGCGGAGGGCTCGGCCGAAAGCCGAACGCCACGATAACCGCATCGGCCGGCAACACCTCTTCGGTTCCAGGAACCGTTTCGGGCCGGCGGCGGCCGCTCGCATCCGGCAGGCCAAGCCGCGTCTGGGCCAGCTTCACGCCGCTTAGGTGACCGTTGCCCACGATCTCGACCGGCTGACGGTTGAACAGGAAACGGACTCCTTCTTCCTTGCTGTTCGCCACCTCGCGCCGCGATCCCGGCATGTTGGGCTCATCGCGCCGGTATGCGCAGGTGACGCTCGTTGCGCCCTGGCGGATCGCCGTCCGGTTGCAGTCCATCCCGGTGTCGCCGCCGCCAAGCACGACGACCTTCTTACCGGCGAGATCGACCCAGGGTCGAGTCGCTTCGGCAACGCCGCTCTCGATGCCCATTTCGCGACAGACGTTCGATACCAGGTAAGGCAGCGCGTCGTACACGCCCGGCAGGTCCTCGCCGGGCAAGTCTCCGCGCACGGAGGTGTACGCGCCGAGCGCGAGAAATACCGCGTCGAAGTTGTCGAGCAATGCATCGAACGGCTTGTCCTCGCCGATGCGCGTGCCGAGCACGAACTCGATCCCCATGCCCTCGAGAATCTTGCGGCGGCGCTGTACGACCTGTTTCTCGAGCTTGAATGGCGGAATGCCGAACGTGAGCAGGCCGCCGATCTCGGGATAGGCGTCGTATACGACGGAGCGGATGCCGGTGCGCGCCAGTACGTCGGCTGCCGCGAGTCCGGCGGGCCCGGCGCCGACGATCGCAACGCGCTTGCCGGTGTCCGGCACGTGCGACATGTCCGGGCGCCAGCCCTGCTTCAGCGCCTCGTCGGTGATGTATTTTTCGATGTTGCCGATATTCACCGCGCCGATGCCGTCGTTCAGTGTGCACGCGCCTTCGCACAGTCGGTCCTGCGGACAGATGCGTCCGCAGATCTCGGGCAGCGAGTTCGTCTGGTGCGACAGTTCCGCGGCCTGGAAGAGCTTGCCCTCCTCGATCAACTTAAGCCAGTCCGGAATGTAGTTGTGCACCGGGCACTTCCACTCGCAATACGGATTGCCGCAGGAGATGCAGCGGCCGGCCTGGCTCGCCGCGTCCGCGCCGTCGTAGGAGCCGTAGATCTCGCCGTAATGCTTGATGCGCACCTCGGCCGGCTGCTTCTGCGGATCGCGGCGCGGCACTTCGAGGAATTGCAGTGGATGCCTGGACATGTCGTCTGCGCTCAGGCGGCCTGCCGCAGCGAACGGATCAGCGTTCCCAGTTCGGCGGCTTTCGGTTTCACCAGCCAGAACCTCGGCAGGTAGGTCCTGAAGTCGTCGAGAATCTCCTCGCCCCAGGCGCTGCCGGTCAGCGCCACATGCTCGGTAATCATGGCGCGAAGGTGCTGCAGGTGCGCCTCCATGCTCTCGGACGTCACGCGGTGGATGTCGATCAGCTCGTGGTTGTAACGGTCGACGAAGTCGCGTTCGAGGTCGAGCACATAGGCAAAGCCTCCCGTCAGGCCGGCGCCGAAGTTGATGCCGGTGCGACCGAGTACCACCACGACACCATCCGTCATGTACTCGCAGCAGTGGTCGCCTGCGCCCTCGATGACGGCAACCACGCCGGAGTTCCGCACGGCGAACCGCTCTCCGGCCAGTCCCGCGGCGAAGAACTGTCCTCCGGTCGCGCCGTAAAGGCAGGTGTTGCCGACGATGACCGTGTCCTTCGCCGCGTACGCCGCATCCTGCGGCGGATGGATGACGATGCGCCCGCCCGCCATGCCCTTGCCGACATAGTCGTTCGCGTCGCCGACGAGGTGGAGGTTCAGGCCCGCGACGTTCCACGCACCGAAGCTCTGGCCGGCCGTACCGGTCAGCTCGATGTCGATCGAAGCGGACAGCATGCCGGCATTTCCGTAGCGGCGGGCGATCTCGCCGGACAGCCGGGCGCCGATCGAACGGTGAAAGTTGCGGACTTCGTAGCGGAACCTGCCGCCCGTTTTTCCCTCGATCGACGGCAGGATTTCCGCCACCATCCGTTCTGCGAGTTCGCCCTTGTCGAACGGGTTGTTGCGGACATCCGTGCAGAATTGCGGCGCATCGCGCGAAAGGCCATCGCTGGAAATGATCGGGCGCAGGTCCAGTTGCTGCTGGCGCCTGGTCTCGCCCGGCTTCAGGTCGATCAGGTCGACGCGACCAATGACGTCCTCGAGCCGCCTAAGCCCGAGCTCCGCAAGGCGCATTCGCACTTCCTCCGCGACAAAACGGAAGAAGTTCACCACCATCTCCGGGAGCCCTACGAAGAACTCGCTGCGCAGCACGTTGTTCTGGGTTGCGATTCCCGTTGCGCAGTTGTTCAGGTGGCACACCCGGAGGTACTTGCAGCCGAGCGCCACCATCGGCGCGGTGCCGAAGCCGAAACTCTCGGCGCCGAGCATCGCGGCCTTGATGACGTCGAGCCCGGTCTTGAGGCCGCCGTCCGCCTGCAGGCGAACCCGGTGCCGCAAATCATTCGCACGAAGCACCTGGTGCGCTTCGGACAGTCCGAGTTCCCACGGGCTTCCTGCGTACTTGACCGAGCTCAAGGGGCTCGCTCCCGTGCCGCCGTCGTAGCCCGAAATCGTGATCAGGTCCGCATACGCCTTGACCACGCCCGCCGCGATCGTGCCGACGCCGGGTTCGGCAACCAGCTTTACCGACACCAGCGCATCGGGGTTCACCTGCTTCAGGTCGAAAATCAGCTGTGCCAAGTCCTCGATCGAATAGATATCGTGGTGCGGCGGCGGCGAGATCAGGCCGACACCGGGTTTCGCATAGCGCAATCGCGCGATCAACTCGTTGACCTTGTGCCCGGGAAGCTGGCCGCCCTCGCCCGGCTTGGCGCCCTGCGCGATCTTGATCTGGATGACCTCCGCGTTCACCAGGTATTCCGCAGTCACTCCGAAGCGCCCGGACGCGATCTGCTTGATTCTCGACATCCGCTCCGTGCCCTGGCGGGCCGGGTCTTCGCCGCCCTCGCCGGAGTTCGATCGTGCGCCGATCCGGTTCATTGCGATCGCAAGCGCTTCGTGCGCTTCCGGCGACAACGCGCCGAGCGACATGCCTGCGCTGTCGAATCGTGGCAGGATCGATTCGATTGGCTCGACCTCGGACAACGGTATCGGCGCCCCGGCCGGACGCAGCTCGAAGAGGTCCCGCAGCGTGGAAACGGGCCGCTCGTTGACGAGCCGCGAATACGCGAGGTACCGACCGAAGTCGCCCGAGCGCACGGCCGCCTGCAGCGTGGCGACGACGTCTGGGTTGAAACAGTGATACTCGCCCCCGTGCACGTACTTCAGCAGGCCGCCCTGCTTCAGCGGCAGCCGCGGCTCCCAGGCCAACTTCGCGAGCTCGCGCTGGTCGTCGAGAATGTCGGCGAACTTCGCGCCCTGGATGCGGCTCACCGTGCCCTTGAAACACCGGCCGACGATCTCGTCGTGCAGGCCGACGATCTCGAAGAGTTGCGCGCCGCGGTAACTCGACACCGACGAGATACCCATCTTCGACATGATTTTGAAGAGACCTTTGCGGATGCCGCGCCGGTAACTGCGGCCGAGCTGCCGGTGCCGGTCGACGTTTCCGCGCTGCCCGAGGTCGTGCAGGCTCTGGTAGGCGAGGTAAGGATAGACCGCGGTTGCTCCGTAGCCGATCAGGCAGGCAAAGTGATGCGCGTCGCGCGCGACTCCCGTCTCCACGACGATGTTGACGGCGCAACGGAGGCCGCTGGCGACGAGGCTGTGGTGCACGGCACCGGTCGCGAGCAGTGCGTGCACCGGCACCAGTCCCTTCTTGAGGTAACGGTCGCTCAGCATGATCACGAGCTTGCCTTCCCGTGCCGCCTGCAGGGATTCCGCGCATATCCTGTCGAGGGCTTCCGGCAGCGATTGCTGTTCCGGCGCGTTCAGGTCCACGAATGCGTGACTGTTGCCGAACATGGCCGGGCCCAGCAGCTGGCGAAGCTTGCGCTGTGACAGCACCGGCGAATTCATTACCACCTGCTCGGCATGCTCCGGACCGACGTCGAACAGGTTCATCTCGCGGCCGATGTTCGTCTGCAGGGACATGACAATGCGTTCGCGCAGGGAATCGATGGGCGGGTTCGTCACCTGCGCAAACTGCTGGCGGAAATAATCGAACAGCGAGCGGATCTGTTTCGAAAGTACGGGCATGGGGGTATCGTCGCCCATTGAGCCGACGGCCTCCTGTTCGGCCTTGGCGAGCACGCTTACGATCTCGTTCAGTTCCTCGCGGGTGAGATTGAACATCTTCTGGTAGGTGGCGAGGGTGGCCTCATCCATCGGCTCCGCCGCGATATGCCGATCCACGAGCTCCGATTCCAGGTACTTGATGCCCTGTTTGAGCCACTTCTTGAACGGCGCGCGCGTCTTCAGGTCCTGGTGAATGTCGTCGGTCGTGAGCAACCGGCCGTTCCGCAGGTCCACCGCCATCATCTCGCCGGGTCCGAGCTTGCCCTTGCTGACAACGTCCCTTGCCTCGTAGTCATGCACGCCCGTCTCCGATGCGATCGTGATATGCCGGTCCTTCGTTACCACGTAGCGCGCCGGCCGAAGGCCGTTGCGATCGAGGCAGCACGCGGCGTAGTGACCGTCCGTCAGCACGATGCCGGCCGGTCCGTCCCACGGTTCCATGTGGCAATCGTAGAACTCGTAGAACGCGCGCACATCGGGATCGATGGAATCGACCGTCTGCCACGCCGGCGGAATCAGGATGCGCATCGCCTGCAGCACGTCCATGCCTCCCGCGCGCAATACCTCCAGCATGTTGTCGAGGGTCGAGGAATCCGATCCTGTCAGCGAGACGATCGGGTCAAGATCGGTCAGGTCGTCGAGCTTTTCCGAGCGAAAGTTTGCGGCCCGCGCTACGGCCCAGTTCCGGTTGCCCTGGATGGTGTTGATCTCGCCGTTGTGCGCCAGGAACCGAAATGGCTGCGCCAGCCGCCATTCCGGCAGCGTATTGGTCGAGAAGCGCTGGTGAAACACGCACACGGACGATTCCAGGCGCGGGTCCTTGAGGTCCGGATAGAAGGCCGGCAGGACGTCCGGCATGATCATGCCCTTGTAGCTGATCGTTGCCGATGAAAGGCTCGCGGCGTAAGCGTTTGGGTCGACAGTTGCGAAACGGGACTCGGCCCGCCGGCGCGCAAGAAAGAGACGGCGGTTAAAGGAAGTGTGCTGCATGCCGGGCGACGCGTTGACGAACACCTGCTCGATGCGCGGCAGTGTCTGCAACGCCTGCGCGCCGCAGACTGAAGGATCGACCGGCACCTCGCGCCATCCGGCCGCGTCCAGCCCGAAATGCCGGACTGCCTCGCCGATTATCCGGCGCACCTCGTCCGCCACGGCAGGATCCTGGTTCAGGAACACCGTGCCGGCTGCGAACCGTTCCGCCACCACGATCCCGCATTCGTCCGCGACGCTGCGAAAGAACGCCGTGGGAAACTTCAGCAAAAGGCCACAGCCATCTCCGGTCTTGCCATCCGACGCAACCGCGCCGCGATGCGTCAGCCTGGCAAGAGCCGCGATCGCTGTTTCGACGACCCAGTGACTGGGAGCGTCGTCGAGGTTTGCAATCAGCCCGAACCCGCAGCTGTCGCGCTCGAACGCAGGGTCGTAAAGTCCGCTTGTAAGGTGCCCGGTCATTGGTGCTCCGAAGCACGCACTGGATGCGCACCAATATGGCGCACGCTAAAGGGTGCGTGCTTCAAAAATCAGAATCGTCCTTCAGATTTGCTTCGTCGCTCTTCAAGCGACGTCGCGTTGGCTGCTAGTGCGGCTCTTGACTGCTGCGCCGTGCAACTCGAACAGGCACAGTCGGCTGGCCGGCACCCGTATCGAGGCGATGCCATTAAGGCGATCACTATCTGAAACAACCCGAGCGATCGAGTATAAGACAGGGTTTCCCGAATCTGCCAGCCGATCCGCAAGCCCGCGGCCATGACCGGCCGAGATAACGCTATAGCTGCACTTCCGGCAACGGTGCCGGGCTGCCCCCTGCGGCAACCTGCGGCATTCCGTTTGTTACCCGCGTAACGAACCTCAGCGCAGGTCGCTCCCGACTTCTCCCCAACGCGCGCCGATCAACCGCCACGCGTCTCCGTCGTTCTCGAGTTGCAGTTCGAAGCGGTATGCGTCGGCGGCGAGCCCGAGGATGCCGTCGTCGGTGCCGACCATCCCTGCCGTAACAAGCACCTGTGCCGCCGTGTCGCCCATGATCGTCACGTCGTCGATCTTCGACGCGAGCACGATGTTCTGGCTGCGCAGGAACCAGAGGCGAAGCTTCTGTTCGATATCTTCCCTGTCGTTGCCCCGCGCATCCGCATAGCGATCGGCGATCATCTCCATCAGGGCGCCGCGATCCTTGTTTTCGACCGCTGTCTCTGCGTGCCGGATCCAGAGGCGTACTTCTTCTTCGGGCCCCGGCGAGGCGCCACAGCCCGCGGCAGCGCCACAGACAATCGCCAACGCGAACAGGCGCATCGGGATCGAATTCCGGATCTGGCGGTGCGGGTACAAGACTGTTTCGGGTCGTCCAAATGGTCGCGAGCGGCAGCAGATTCCGGTTGGGACCGCTGCAGCCGTGTTACTGTACAGGTTGACTATGGAGCGGAGGGATGGCCGTGTTCTGTGACACTGGTCGCACATCCGGGCCGCCATACGGGCACACAGTACCGGAAATGTCGCGGTACTCCTTTACTATAATGAGATCAATACGTTCCTGAAGCCGGACCGGTATCATGGCAGTAAAACTCCTGAGCGAAGGCATGGACGCAACCATTACGGATGACGACCATTCCCGAATCGAGCGCATACTCTCGTTCTGGTTCAAGGAGCACGAACTGACGGCGCCACAGATCGACGGGCGGATGGATACGTGGTTCGGCGAGGATCCGGTGTTCGACCACGAGATAGAGAAGCAGTTTTCCGGGGACGTCGAAGACGCATCGAGCGGCGCAATCGATTACTGGTCGCATCAACCGCGAGGCCGGCTGGCGCTCATCATCCTGCTCGACCAGTTCCGCCGGAACATTCACCGGGGAACGGCGGAGGCGTTCGCGAAGGACAAGGCGGCGCTGAAGCTCTGCGTCGAAGGAGCTATGCAGAAGAAGGACAAGGGGCTGACGCCGATCCAGCGTGTCTTTTTCTACATGCCGCTGCAGCACGCCGAGTCGCGCAAGGTGCAGAAGAAATCCGTCGAGATATTCCAGCGACTCGCGAAAGCCGTATCGCCGACCGACCGCGAGACCTTCGAGACGGTCGCTCACTTCGCCGAACTGCATCACGACATCATCGAGCAGTTCGGCAGGTTCCCGCACCGCAACAACGTGCTCCGGAGGAAGAATACTCCGGAGGAGGAAGAGTACCTGGCCGGCGATAGTCCTAGCTTCGGACAGCCGGCGTAGAAAGGTCGCCCGCGGGTCTGCCGCCCGGCGGGCGACCACCAAGCTTCGTGCATGCCCGCGCGCTGCTCCGCCAGTCAATGCGATACCAGCAACTCCCTCCGCGACACCCTGCCGTACCGGATCGTCAATAACAAAGCCGCCACCGACAACCCCATCACGAATCCCCCCCAGATGTACGAGGGCGGCGCCCGGAACGTGATCGCGGCCATGTAGGCCAGCGGGAACGCGAGCACCCAGTACGCGAACGTGTTGATCACCATCGGTATGCGCGTGTCCTTGTAGCCCCGCAGCGCACCCGCAGCGCCGATCTGCACTCCATCGGCGATCTGGAAGATGGCCGCCATGAAAAGCAGGGTGATCGCGATCGCCGTTACCGAAGGATCACTCGTGTAAAGACTCACCACGGCATCGCGGAACAGCAACAGGAACGCAGCCGAGCACGTCATGAAGCCGGCGCAAACGGAGATGCCGGTGATACCGGAGAACCTCGCCGCCGCGGGATTGCCGGCGCCGAGCGCGTGTCCGATACGGATCGTGGTCGCGGCGCTCAGCGCAAGCGGCACCATGAACATCGTCGACGCAAAGTTGATGGCGATCTGGTGCGCCGCCGTTATTTCCGCGCCCAGTGTCCCGATCAGGATGGAGACGGCGGAGAACAGTCCCGACTCCGCCGTAATCGTCACGGCAATCGGGACACCCAGGATCAGTATCTCTTTGAGTATCGGCAGCCTCGGGTGAGGCACTCGCCGGAAAATCTGCAGCGGGCGGTAACGCGAATGCAGCATCACGTAGCCGCCGAGCAGGATCATCATGAGCCACATCGTAATGGCGCTGGCGACGCCGCAGCCCACCGCGCCCAGCCTTGGCGCGCCGAAGTGCCCGTAGATGAAGACGTAGTTGAGGAACACGTTGCAGGCCAGTGCAAAGAGCGACGTGTACATGATCGGACGGGTATGCCCGATGCCTTCGGTCGTGAACCGGAACGCCAGGAACACGCAAATCGCAGGCGCGCCCAGCATGATGGCATGGACGTAACCGACAGTAGTGAGCCGAAACCCCTCGTCGATTCCGAGTAAGGTAAGCCCCGGCTCCGCCAGCAGCCAGGTGAGAGTCATGATCGTCGTGCCGAGCAGGACGGCCAGCAGTATCCCCTGGCGCGTATACCTGCCGATCAGGCGTGACTCGCCGGCGCCATAGTGTCTGGCCGCGATAGGTGACAGCGCCATCATCAGGCCGAGGCAGACCGTAAAGCCCAGGAACCAGACACTGGCGCCGACGGCCACTGCCGCGAGCGCCTCCGCACCCAGACGCCCGGCCATTACGGCATCGGCGAACTGCATGCCCGCGATCGACAGGCTGTTTACGATCAGCGGAGCGGCGAGATGCAGCAACGCCCTCACCTCCGCGTGCCAGCTTCCGGTCGATGCAAATGTCGTCATGTTCTCTCTATGGTTTTCATGGCGGGCTCCTGCAGGCGCCACTTAAGGAGGCTTCGTCGCCGGCCCTATAGTAGAGTTAGCGCGGCTCGACAACTATCCGGAGACGAACATGTGGCACGATGGCCGGGCAATCAGGATTGCCGTCGTAGGAGGTCTGAGGGTCCCTTTCTGCCGCGCACACACCCGCTACGCCGATTGCTCGAACCAGGACATGATGACGGCCACGCTCAAGGCCATCGTCGAGAGATTCGACCTGAAAGGACAGACAATGGGAGACGTCGCTCTCGGCGCCGTCGTCAAGCATTCGCGGGACTGGAACCTCGCCAGGGAATCGGTTATCGGGTCGGGACTTTCGCTGCGCACGCCCGGCGTCGACCTGCAGCGCGCCTGCGGCACGAGCCTCGAAGCGTGCATCCTGATCGGCAACAAAGTCGCGCTCGGCCAGATCGAGGCCGGGATTGCGGGCGGGACCGACTCGATCAGCGACGCGCCGATCGTCTACCCCGACGAATACCGCTCCATCCTGATGCGCAGTCATCGCGGTAAATCGCTGCCGGAAAAGCTTCGCCCATGGCTGAAACTGCGTCCGAAACATTTCAAACCGGTGTTACCCGGAGTTGTCGAGCCGCGCACGGGACTGTCCATGGGCGAACACACGGAGATCACCGCCAAGGAGTTCCAGGTAAGCCGCGAGCACCAGGACCAGCTTGCGCTGGCCAGCCATCTCAAGGCTGCCAAAGCCTACGATACCGGCTTCTACTCTGACCTCGTGGTTCCGTTCCGCGGCGTGAAGGAAGACAACAACATCCGCCGCGACACGAGTTTCGACAAACTGGCGAAACTCAAACCGGTCTATGACAAGGGTGGCACAGGCACGATGACCGCCGGCAACAGCACGCCGTTGACCGACGGCGCCGCCGCGGTGTTGCTGTCGTCGGAGGTGTGGGCCCGGAAGAAAAACCTCCCCGTGTACGCTTATCTCACGCACTGCAAAGTATCGGCGGTGAACTTCACCGACTCCGAGGGCCTCCTGATGGCGCCGGCGTACGCCGTCTCCGAGATGTTGAAGGTCGCGAACCTCAAGCTGCAGGACTTCGACTACTACGAAATCCACGAAGCGTTCGCCGCGCAGACGATCGCAACGCTGAAGGCCTGGCAGTCGGAGCAGTTTTGCCGGGAGAAACTGGGACGCAACGAGCCGTTGGGCCCGATCGATCTCGCGAAACTGAACGTCAAGGGGGGCAGCATCGCCATCGGACATCCCTTTGCCGCCACCGGCGCCAGGATCGTCGCAACAATGGCAAAACTGCTACACGAGAAGGGCTCGGGACGAGGACTGATCTCTGTCTGCACAGCCGGCGGAATGGGCGTCACCGCAATCATGGAAGCCACGCATCGCGCATAGCGCGGTGGCCCCGGGGTGGCGCAGCCGCTCGCGCCGGGGAAAGCATCATCGGTCGGCCGGACGGCGCCTGACGGGGGAATGTGATGGATCTCAGTACCACACTGGCAACGATCAATGCCGTCCTGTGGAATGAAACCTGGCTGCTGGTCGTCGCCGGCACCGGTGTCCTGTTCACGATCTGGAGCGGCTTCTCGCAATACCGCTCCCTGACGCACGGTCCGCAGGTCGTGCGCGGTGCGTACGACGACGCGAACGATCCCGGCGCCATCAACCATTTCCAGGCGCTATCCGCCGCGCTCTCGGGCACGGTGGGTCTCGGCAACATCGGCGGCGTCGCGCTCGCGATCACGCTCGGCGGCCCCGGGGCGATTTTCTGGATGTGGGTGGTCGGCTTTCTCGGCATGTCGATCAAACTGACGGAAGTCACGCTGTCGATGCTGTATCGCAATACGGAGGATCCGGACAATCCCCACGGCGGTCCGATGTGGGTCGCGGACAAGGCGCTCGGACTCATGAACCCGCGGCTCGCATGGCTCGGCAAGACCATAGCCGTCATTTTCTGCCTTTGCCTTCTCACCTCGGCGTCCACCGGCGGCAATATGTTCCAGGCCTGGAACATCGCGGAAGTCACCACTGAGTACTTCGGCGTTCCGGGATGGGTCTGCGGCGTGATCGTCGCGGCGCTGGTCGCCGCGGTGATCATCGGCGGCATCAAGAGGATCGGCCGCGTCGCGGGCATCCTCGTGCCGTTCATGGTGGCGCTCTACATGATTGCCGGAACCTACGTGCTTGTCCTGAACTACGAGGACATCCCGGCGATGCTGTTCATGATCGTGAGCAATGCATTCACGCCGACGGAGGCTGCAGGCGCTTTCGTCGGCGGCACGGCCGCGTCAGCCTTTATGTTCGGAATGAAGCGCGCGATATTCTCGAACGAGGCGGGCCAGGGCTCCTCGCCGATGGCGCACTCGGCGGTCAAGACCGACGAGCCCGTGCGCGAGGGAATCGTCGCCGGGCTCGAGCCATTCATCGACACGATCGTGGTATGCACCTTCACGGCTCTCATTATCATGGCGACGGGCATCTGGAATCGCGCCCCCGATGCCACGTTCATCGATGTGCCTCAAGCGGCGCAGACAGAGACGGGATGGCAGTTTCCACAGACGGAAGCGCCGGCCGGAGAGTGGCGAGCGGGCGAGATCGTCACGCTCGTAGTGCAGGCGGGCGAGAACCGCGATACCGGGCAGGATGTTCATCGCATGGAGGGCGCCGTGTCGTTATCCGGCGGCCGGTACGTCATCGACTGGAACGGGTTCCCCGGAAGCGTGCAACCGCAGATCGTGGGAGAGGGTCTGTACAAATCCTATGTCGGCGCGACGCTCACCGCCAAAGCGCTCGACACCGTTCACCCGGGCCTTGGCAAGTGGCTCATAACAGCCGCGTCGTGGCTGTTCGGCGTGTCGACGATCATCGCATGGGCCTACTATGGCGAACAGGCCATGGCCTATCTCGCCGGCGACAGGGGACTCCTTATATACAAACTGGTCTACTGCGCGCTCATCATTCTTGCGACGCTCGGGCACATCCAGACGGATGCAGACCTCGACAACGTCACCGGGGTCGGCCTCGGCGTCATGATCTGGGCAAACATCCCGATCACCCTGATCTTCGGCTACCAGGCGATGCGGGCCTACAAGGAATACATTGCACGGCTGAAAGGGGGCGGGATGCGGCCGGATCACGCCCCCCCGAGCCTCGACGCCTTACTGAGCGGACGCGACGTGGCGCGCGATGGCTGACGCGGGTAACACGACAAGCGGCTCGCTGGGCGTGCTCGTGGTCAATCTCGGCACGCCGGACGAGCCGACCGCCGCCGCGGTGCGTCGTTACCTGAACGAGTTTCTGTCCGACCCACGCGTCGTCGAAGCGCCGCGCTGGCTCTGGTGGCTGGCGCTGCACGGTTACATCCTGCGCGTGCGGCCCGCGCGCTCGGCGGCGGCGTACCGCAAGATCTGGACAAAGGACGGTTCGCCGCTGCTGGTTTACACCAGGCAACTGGCGAATGACATTCAGGTCGCTCTCGACCGGCAATCGTCCAGCAGTCAATCGTCGGCATCCGCGATCGTGCTGCCTGCGATGTCCTATGGAAGCCCGTCTATCGAAAGCGCCGTGCAGGACATTCTGAGCGAAGGCGCAGATCGCATCATTGTCCTTCCGCTTTACCCGCAGTACTCCAGTTCGACCACCGGCTCAGTCTTCGAAGCAGTCACCCGGGCGCTGTCGAAACGACGGCGGATTCCGGAGTTTCATTTCATAGACCACTACCACGACTCGCCCGGTTACGTGGCGGCGCTCGCCGCAAGCGTCCGGGAGGCGTGGAACATCAACGGCAGGGGAGACCGACTGCTGTTCTCATTCCACGGCCTTCCGCGCAGCATGGTAGAGAACGGCGATCCGTATTATCGTCAGTGCCTGGAGACGGGACGGCAGCTGGCCGAGACGCTCGGGCTTGCGGGGGAGGACGAGTGGAAGATCAGTTTTCAGTCGCGCGTGGGACGCGAAGAATGGTTGCGTCCATACACCGATGAGGTTCTGCAGGAGTGGGGGGAACAACGAATGGGGAAAATCGACGTCATCTGTCCCGGCTTCGCGGTCGACTGTCTCGAGACGCTCGAGGAGATCGCAATGCAGAACGCCGAACGTTTCGCGGCCGCGGGCGGCGGTGAGCTTCGCTACATCCCGGCACTGAACGACCGGGATGATCATGTTTCTCTTCTCAGCGGCCTGATCATGACCCATGCATCCGACCGGTACGACGCGCCGCACGCGGCTTCCGGTCACAACTACCCGTCGGGTTCGAACGCCGCCTCTTCGCGCACCCCTGATGCCGGTGCGACGCCTTGAGCACGCTTGGCCGGTTCCTCGAGTTCAGCGTCCGGACGCCCGATATCCTCGAGTCTCTCCGCTTCTACAAATCCCTGGGGTTCACCGAACTCGAGATCGGCGACGTGTGGAAGCACAAGTACGCGGTTGTGAGCGACGGGGACCTTTGTCTCGGATTGCATGAGCGGCTGCGAGACAGTCCGGCTTTGACATTCGTCCATCCCGACCTCGCCCGACATGCCCGCGCGATGTCCGATCACGGCTTCAGGTTCGAATATCTGCGCCTCGACGAAGATGTATTCAACGAGCTCGGCTTCATCGATGACGACGGGCACATGATCAAGATGCTGGAGGCACGCACTTTCTCGCCACCGGTCGAGGACGTGCGCCTTTCCGTGTGCGGCGAATGGTTCGAGGTGGTCTTGCCCGTGCGAAACGCGACACGCACCGGAAGGTTCTGGGCGCCGCTCGCGCCGGTCCTGCTGCGCCTTCGCGAAGAGCCCACCACGCACATGCGGTTCGACGCTGACGGTGGCGCGCTGGGTTTGAGCGAAAGCATGGCGTTGAAGCAGCCGTCACTGTGTTTCAAGTGCCGCGACCGCGAGGCGCTCGCGGAAGCCATCGAAAGGCACGGCGTACGTCATCGCACCTTTCCGGGTTTCGAAGGCGCATTCCTTGAAATAGAAGCGCCGGAAGGAACCAGGCTCTACCTGTTCGGCGAAGATTTTCTCGGCGAGCCTTACGTCGTCGAGGAATCAGGAGAGTACGAGGCGCTTTGAAAGGCGCCCGTCCTGAATGCTCCTGGAGTATTGAGAATATGCCGGCGCGGGCCCTGCGCGCGACCGCCGCGCGCACGCAATGAATTCATCGACGGCCCGATTCGCGCACGAGCCGGATCGTGAAGATCGCGGGAATCTGGCTGTCCTCGTGAGCCCGGAAGGAAAGCGTGACACGGTCCTTGTCACGAACCAGCGTTGGCGGAACGGGAAACCGGACGTCGTAGAATCGCGGCGGCTCGCTGCGGACTTGCCGATGGTCCGTTAGCAACCGATCGTCGAACAGTATCGAAAACGCTCCGGGCGAATGCCGGCGGTCGTCGCTGTAGAAACCGAGTACCAGGGCAAGAGGTTTGGATGGGTCGACGGGGAGATCATAGGCAAACCACGAACGTGCGCGGCGTGCCGGACGCCCCTCGATTCGGTACGACGTCGCGTCGTCGCCGCCGCGATAGTTGAACTCACGCTCGAACCAGGTCTCTCCCGGTTCGAGGTAGGCGATGGTGCGGGCTTCCAGGTCCCTGCGACGCTCTGCTTCCGCTCCGTACTCCTGTTTCTTCGATTCCCACTCCTCCGGAGTGAAAAGATCCCAATAGGCTGCGTAGGTGCGCCGATGCAGGCGGTAGAACGGCACCAACTCAAGGTCCATGGTCTGTTCCTCAGCGGCCGGCAGCCGCCCGACGCTTGTGGTGCGAAAGCGGCCCGGCTCTTTACCGTCCGGTTTTAACCAGGAGTCGACCGGCAGGTGGGCGGCCACCAGGACCGGCACGGGCGGCGGCGGCGCAACGTCCTCATGTTCCTCGCTCTCGCTCCGGCGGCGCTCCGGCCCGAGGTCACCCGACAGGACGAGCGGACCCCACAGGATGGCGGCGCGTCCTCGATTGTCCGGCGTCGGCTCGATCCACAGGAACTTCGGCAAGCGAACATCGATCGTATCCCCGTCCCGCCACTCCCGGGTGATGTCCACGAACGCGCTGCCTCCTGTCGACGCATCCTGGTACTGGCTGCGGCTGTCCCGCCAGTCGCGCACGGCCGGCTCGGGCAACGGCACGGTTTCGCCGTTTACCCGTGCGTGGAATTCCGCTCCGGCCCAGTACGGGCGGCGAAGGGACAACGTCAGGGTGCGCGGCTCCCGCAGCTTGATGCGAATCGTTGCCGATTCGCCCAGCGGAAAATCCGTGTCCACCGTGAGCCGGGCCTCCGCCTGTGACCATTCGACAGTGGACGGTACGTAGAGATTGACGAAAAGCCGGTCGGTCTCTTCGAAGTAGATGCCATCGCCATGCAAGGCGTGACTTTCCATGCCGGTGCCGACGCAACACGTGAAGCTTTCGAACATGTCCTGGTACTCGTGTTGCACTCCGCGTCCTACCGGTACCATGTAGCAGGTGCGGCCGTCCTGCGGATCCATTGATCCGAGAATGTGGTTGAACAACGCGCGTTCGTGGAAGTCGGCGAATCGCACCTCCGGAGAGATGGCAAACAGTCGGCGGGTCAACTTGAGCATGTTGTAGACGTTGCAGGTCTCCGCCGTGCGGCCATCCACCCTCGATCCTATTCTGCCGGCCGGACCGAAATACTCGTCTTTCCCATGACCGCCGGTGGCGAAGCTGTGCCGTCTCACAACGATGTCCCAGTAAAAGCCTGCAGCCATCAGGTCGGAAGAATCACCCGTCGCGACGAAGCGATCAGCCGACCCGATCAGTTTCGGTACGGTCGTGTTCCCGTGCTTCCCCGCAAGATTGTCACGATGCTCCTTGAGCGGACGAATAAAATCGTCGTGTTCGAACTTGCGCGACAGCTCCAGCCATCGTTCGTCGCGGGTGTCCTCGTAAAGATCGACCATGATCTCGTTCATGCCGCCGATCTCGGTGTTCATCATGTGCTCAAGCTGATTTTCATCGAGGTCGGCAAGGACGCGCCCGGCCCATTCCGCGAACGCGGCTTCCATTTCCAGGGAGGTACGGTTGCCGGTGTAGCGATACGCATCGCGCAGGCCGCCGAACACTTTGTGAAGCGTGTACCAGGGCGACCACAGGCCGTTGAGATCGAACGACTCGGACTCGATTTCACCCCGCGCAAGCCGCGCGAACGCATCCCGTCCACCCTCCAATGCCGACAGGTAGCCGTCGCCGTGCTTGTCCTGAACAACCTTCAGTTCCCGAACGAGATAATCCGCGCGTTCCCTGAACCTGACGTCGCCGGTCGAAGCCCACATGAGGCTTACGGCCGAAAGGTAATGTCCCGCAATATGGCCGGTAAGATTCCTGCCGCCCCCGTCCCAGCCGCGGTAGCCTTCGGCGCGCGGGGCGAGTCCGGCCTGACGACGGAAATACGAGAGCATCCGGTCGGGCTCGAGCTCGAGCAGATAGCGCCCGTTCATCTCCTGCGCGTGCTTCAGCGGGCCGCCCGTCAGTCGAACCGCCGTCAGCGGCAGAGGCCGGCATCGAACGACTTCGTCCGCAGCGCGGCGATCGATTGCGGTGGCATCCGTGGCTGCAACGGCGCGCCCGGCGCCGAGAAACGGCAGCGCACCGGCGCCGAACCCGAGCTTCAACGTCGTTCGGCGACTGATCGTCACGCTTTCATACCTCCCGATCCCTGGTTTTAATATCCGATTACCTGATGGTCCGACTCGCGAATCGCAGTCGACGCGCTGCAGCTGCCTGCCGCGCGAGCGAGCGCGTCAGCATGCAGCAGCCCTGTTTCTCAGTACTGTGGCAGTTCCGAGATTCCGCGTTCACGCTTTTGCTCGTTCACCATTTCCTCGACGTCCCTCAACAACTGCCTGGCGTCGTAAATAATGCCGTCCTTGATCGTATACCGAACGCCGCCGATGCGCTCTGCTTTGCCCGTGTCGTCGTTGAGACGAAGGGCGCCGGTGCCGTACAGCACCTTCAGGTTGTGGATCGGGTTCTCGTCGAGAATTACCAGGTCGGCGAGCAGCCCGGGGCGCACGACGCCGAACTCGATTTCCTCGCCTTTGGGCTCGAACAGCGCTTCGGCCGGATGCATCGTTGCGGAACGAATCACTTCGAGCGGGTGAAGGCCCGCCTCCTGCAGCAGCTCCATCTCCTCGATAAAACCAAAGCCATACTGGTTGTAAATGAATGCCGCATCCGCGCTGACCGTTACCCTTCCGCCGGCGTCCTTGTAATCGTCCACGAAGTCCATCCAGGTCCGGTAGAACCGTTTCCATGCGACTTCATCGGCAGTCGTCCAGTCGTAGAAATAGGATCCGTGATTGACACGGCTGGGTATGTAGAAATCCCACAGTGACGGCAGGGTGTACCTGGCGTGCCAGTCCGCGTTTCGCGCACGCATGACGTCGCGTCCGGCGAGATACGCGGTCATCGTGGGATCGAGAAATACATCGTGCTCCAGGAAATGCGTAATCAGGTCGTTCCATTCCTCGCTGCCCTGGGGCTTGATCAGGTTCCACTGCCGCGCGACCTGGCTGAAGCGATGAGCTTCGTCGTTGTAGTTCATGTCATCGGGCCAGGGCTGCACGTCGTGATCGTCGTACAGGGCCTCGAACAGGCCGTAAAAATGGGTCACGGTGCCGAGACCCCACTCCGTCGCGTCACGCGCATTCACGTTCGCAACACCGAGCTGCGAGAGATGCGCGGTCGTGCCGAGCCCGTGTTTCTTCGCCTCGTCCACGAGCGCTTTGAAGATGACCGGCCGGTGGGAGCCCAGCTTGAGACCGTCCACGCCCTTCTTCGCGGCGTAGCGCACCCATTCCCGCGCCTGCTCCGGTGTATGGATGTCGCGGTCCTTCCACTCCTCGCCGTCTCCCGGCCGGTGATAGGCGAAAATCCGCGGCGCAACAATCTCGTTTCGGGCGCTGCGTTGCTTTTCGTTCAACGTCCACTCGAGCGGTCCCGCGGGTACGCCGCGGACGGTCGTGATCCCGTGGGCCATCCACAACTTGTAGGGGTACTCGGCCTCCGGTGCTTTTGGAACCCCCCCGGTGTGTACGTGATTGTTGACGAAGCCGGGCAGGACATACGAACCCGAGGCATCGATCTCCCTGGTGCCCCCTTCAGGTCGTTCCTCCTCATCGATTTCCACATACGGCGTGCCGACGCTTTCCACCTCGGCAATCCGATTCCCTTCGATGACGATATCGACCGGTCCCCGCGGCGGCCCTCCCGTGCCGTCGATCAGCATCGCGCCGCGAATGACCAGGCGGTCGAATGGCCCTTCGCCTTCGCCCTCTCCGCGATCCGGCGCTCCCAGCACCGTATCTTCATCCGTTGCCGCGAAGGACGCGGACGGGTCGAGCAGCAGTAGGGCCGCACCTGCGCAAGCCAGGATCAACGAGGTTTTCGGAAGCCGGTGCTTACTCATTAGTTTCTCCTTTTCGCCGGGCGAAACCGACGGCAATTGCCGGACATGAATGGCCGCGCGGCCGGGGCAAACAGACGCAGCGTGTGGAGGGTGCCGGAAGCTCCGGCACCCTCTTTATGGACTGAGGATCAATACCTCAGGCGCACACCCGCGAAGTAGCGGCGTCCCAGCACGTCGTACAGCGAGATGTCCACGTTGGCATCACCGGCCAGTGAAAAGCCCACGATTGGAGGTTCGGTATCGCCGATATTGTCGATCCCGAGAAACAAAGTCAGGGAATCATTGAAGTTGTATTCGGCGTTCAGATCGAGGTAGGTCTTCGCCGACACCGACGGAACGACGTTGGTGGCGCCATCGACCAGCGTGAGGCCCGGGATGTGCCGTGCCTGAAAGCGGCCGGTGAAGGCTCCGCTCAGGTAGGCCGCGTTGAACACGTACTTGGCATCCGGCTGCATGAACACGTTGAAGCCGGAACACGCCCCGCCGAAATGACCCAGGCAATCGAGACCCGGCTCGCCCGGTTCGGATACGTTCTCGTTCTCGAAGGCCCAGCTCGCGATGAACTGGAGGTTCATCTGCGCGCTGCCCTCGAGGAACGCCATGCTGTCGGGCAGATCGAAGCCGTAATCGGCCTGGAAGTCCAGGCCGCTGGCCGTGAGGGAGGCGATGTTCTTGAGCGTCGCCGATACGAAGTCGATCTGACCATTCGAGAACCGGTTGATCGCCTGGCAGGTCTCAGTATTGATATCCAGCTGTCGGAAGCAGCTGTTGACGACCTGCTGGGCGCTCAACTGGTCGATCGCGCTTTCGATCTCAATGCTGTAGTAGTCGATCGTCAGGTTCAGGCCTTCTATGAACGGCGGCTGGATGACGGCGCCGAAGGTCCACGTATCGGACTCTTCCTCAAGCAGGCTCGGATTTCCTCCCGACTGGGTGCCGAAGCCGACGTTCAGGTGGTCGAACGTATCAATTTCGCTGGCGAGAACACCCTGCTGGACGCACAGGTCCTTGACGGCCTGCGACGGGTTGAAGTCGTGGTCGCAGGGATCATCGCCGGCCGCAAACCCGATCGTCTGGGTCGCGAACAGCTCATCGAGATTCGGGGCGCGAATGGCCACGTTGTATGCGCCCCGGAACCGCAACCAGTCGATCGGCGCCCATTCGCCGCCGGCCTTCCAAGTGAAGACGTTGCCGACCGTGGAGTAGTCGGATGTCCGGCCCGCCAGTTCCAGCCCGAGGTACTGCGCCATCGGCGCGCCTTCGAGCAGGGGAACCCGTGCCTCGACGTAGAACTCCGTCAGGTCGAGCTCGCCGAAGATCGGGGGCTGCGGATCGCCGAATTCCCCGCCCTGCGCCGCGGTATCCGGCCGGAAGTCGTACTCCTCGTCGCGGCGCTCGACACCGAACGCGACGGCCAACGCACCGGCCGGAAGCTCGAACAGGTCGCCGGTGATGCTGGCACCGTAGACCGTGCGCTGCAGCACGTTCGTCACACCGTGATTCGGCGAGATGAACGCTGCGGCCTCCGGGGAGATCGCACCAATCCCGAGGAAGTTGACCGGCACGCAGCCGACGAACGCGTTGCGGCAAACCGCTTCGCCGGTGCCGGGATCGACGACCACGTCCGAACCCAGTGCCAGCCGCAAGCTGGAAAGCTGGCCGGCAATGTCCTCATCCGTCTTCGACCGTTGGTACTGGAAGAAGGAATCCCAGCGCCAGGTACTACCGCCGGCGTCGAAATCGCCTCGCAGGCCCGCAGTCGCGCTGTAGGACGTGCGGTCATACTTGTAGTTGCGCGGTCCCGTCTCCGTGGAACGGCGACTGCCACTGATAATCTCGGCCGTACCGTCGCCGTCGGGATCGAAGAGAGCGGGATTATCGATCAGGAGCTGCCGAACCGGGTCGAACAGGACCGGGTTGACTGCGTAATCGGGAACGAGATACGAACCCCGGGCCGCGCCGCTTGTCTGCAGGATTCCCGCGTTCGGTGCCTGTTGCCACTCGTTGCGATTTTCCATGAAGAACAGCTCGGAATAGGCAGTCACCATCTCATTGATGTCGAAATGCGCGATCGAACTGAACTGCACCCGTTCCAGGGGCCGTAGAAGATAATTGTCGGGTGCAAAATTGTAGCGGTCTTCCGGATCACAGAAGGGAAGCACGTCCCCGCCTTCCCCGAAGCGAATGCCGCCGATCGTCCCCGGACAGGCGGAATCCGGATCGAAGGACAACCCGTTCATCGACGCCAGCGTCGCCGTGTTCAGGAACAGCGCGGTCCCGGGTATGTTGCCCGACCCGCCGGGCACCAGTCCCCCTGCACTTTCGAACAGGGAAATAGCCGAGTAGTCCCGGTCGGCAAAGAAAATGTTGCCACGATCGGTGTATGAGCCGCTTACCACCGCGTTGCCGCGACCGTCCGCGAAGTTCCCACCCGCGGTCAGATCCCACTTGTGCGTGGTCGCATCCCCCTTGTCCGTTTCTCCGAAGTAATACTGGGCTTCCAGCCCCTCGAAGTCGTCCTTCAGGATGAAATTGACCGCACCGGCTATCGCGTCCGAACCGTACACAGCCGACGCACCGCCGGTGATAATCTCGACGCGGTTGACGAGAGCATCGGGAATACTGCTGAGATCCGTCAGGCCGCGGGAGTCTGCCGGCGTGAATCGCCGACCGTTGACTAAAACGAGCGTACGTTCCGGGTCCAGCCCTCGCAGGTCTGCGGTCAGGATGCCGGAACCGCCGCCCGAGTTGACGCTGGAGGTGTTGTCGGATGCAAGCTGCGGCATCTCGTTCAGCGTCTCCTCGATCGTGACGTTGCCGGCACTCCTGATCGCCGCCTCGGACACGACGACCACGGGACTTGGCGCATCGAGATCGCGCCGGACCAGGCGTGATCCGGTGACCGTTATCTCCTCGATACGCTCGTCCTCCTCGTCCTGAGCCATGGCAGCAGGCGAGCCGAACAGGGTTGCTGGAAGGCAGGCGGCCGCCACTGCCCACCTGAACACGCACATCAGTCTGGCAACACTAGTCATGGAACTTCTCCCCCGGAAAACCGTTCCGCCAGATGAATCGCTGCCTGGCGGCACGGATGCTGTTGAACCCGACGGGACTTGCCTGTCCCGTTTTCGTGAACCGGTGTACGCGCCGCTGTGCCAGAATGGGGCAAGAGTTCCACACCCCGGCCGGTTGCGACGCGTTTAATAGATAATATATTATCTATAGCTGGGGATGTCAAAGCTCCGGATTGCCTTGGTTTCGCGCCATAAGGGAGGCAAGAAGTGCGCGCAAAGCTGCGACGCGCGTGTCTGGAAATGTCCAATGAAGGTATGATTGGGCGGCCCTAAAACGGTGCCGGGCGGTTATGAACCGCGCCCAGTCTGCGCAGAGTCGTGGCGAATCATTAGGCGAATAATTACAATTCTGAGAACGTGCTATCTATGGATCAGCCCAAACGGCCACTTACAGTAGCTCAGTCGGTAGCATCCCAGATCAGGGAACGGATCCTGAAACGGGAGATAAGCGGCGGCGACCCATTGCGGCAGGAAGCAATCGCCAAGTCGTTCGGCATCAGCATCATTCCGGTACGTGAGGCATTGCGGCAGCTCGAAGCGGAGGGCCTGGTCGAGCTCAAAACGCATCGCGGTGCAATAGCCACGGAGCTGACTCTCGACAAGGCGCTGGAATGGATTCACCTGCGCCGCCTGATCGAGACGGATCTGCTCGGACTGGCGCTCGACAGAATTACGGAAGCCCACCTTGCTCGCGCCGAGAAAGTTCTCGAGAAATTCAATTCGGCGTTGCATCAGCGCCTCGAAATCGAACACTGGACACAGTTCAACTGGCAGTTTCACTCGGCGCTCTATGCAG
>Ga0268386_10000448_pt1 | contig 26004 bp, 28 predicted proteins | sample RVTome_15_FD_200260 | JGI IMG/M metagenome (GOLD analysis project Ga0268386, IMG submission 200260) | Soil microbial communities from uranium-contaminated site in the Upper Colorado River Basin, Wyoming, United States - RVT150D86... ... | reverse complement strand
CGGTCGCCCTGGGTCGACCTGCCGCCGCCCACGACGATCTGCATCGGGACCGGCGAGCCCGGCCCGGACCGCCGATGGGCCGTCCCCGGAGCGTTGCGCGCGTAGACCAGGCCGTCCCGGAGCGCGCTCAGGAACGCCAGCCACTTCGCGTCGCCGGTCTTGCCGATGACGGCGACCGCCGCCGCCCGCCGCTCGGCATCGGAGCCGGCCAGGTCGGCCAGCGCGGCCTCGACGTCGGCGCTGCGAGCGGCAGCGTGGCCCACGGCCGGAGCCGTGAGCCACGCCAGGAGCAGCGCGAGGGCCAGCGGGCGCATCATGCCTTCTTCTGGTACGTCCCCTTCTCCTTCACCCAGTCGCAACCCTTGTCGGGGCTCGTGTACACGCTCCACGGCTCGGCCTTCACCAGACCCTTGGATCTCGAGACGACCTTGAACTGGCCGTCCTTGAGGATCTCGCCGATCAGCACCGGCTTGTAGGTGTGGTGGTTCGCCTCGTCCATCTTGATCTTGCCGCCGGGGGCGAGGAACTCCTGGCCGTAGACGGCCTTGCGGACGGCGTCGACCTCGACCGACTTCGCCTTCTCCACCGCCTGCTTCCAGACGTGGACGCCGAAGTACGCGGCCTCGATCGGGTCGTCGGTCACGCGCTTGGCGCCGCCGGGCAGCTTGGTCCTGGCGCAGTACTCCTTGAACGCGCTCACGAACTTCTTGTTCTGCGGCGTGTCGACCGACTGGTAGTAGTTCCAGGCGGCGAGATGACCGACCAGCGCCCCGGTGTCCATGCCGCGGAGCTCGTCCTCGGCAACGCTGAAGGCCATGACCGGCGCGTTCTCGCTGCGCAGGCCCTGGTTGGCGAACTCCTTGTAGAAGGGCACGTTGGAGTCACCGTTGATCGTCGAGAGCACGGCGGCGCTGCCGCCGGAGGCGAAGCGCTTGATCTTGGCGACGATCGTCTGGTAGTCCTGGTGGTTGAACGGCGTGTACTCCTCCTCGATGCTGTCCTTCGGCACGCCCTTGGCCAGCAGGAATGCGCGCAGGATCTTGTTCGCGGTGCGCGGGAAGACGTAGTCGGTGCCGAGCAGGTAGAACTTCTTGTAGCCTCCTCCCTCGCCGGACATCATGTACTCGGCCGCCGGAATCAGCTGCTGATTGGGCGTGGCTCCCGTGTAGAAGACGTTCTTGCTGCACTCCTCGCCTTCGTACTGCACCGGGTAGAACAGCAGGCCATTGTTGTTCTCGAAGACCGGCAGCACCGACTTGCGGCTGACCGAGGTCCAGCACCCGAAGGTGACGGCGACCTTGTCCTGGAGGAGGAGCTGCTTGGCCTTCTCCGCGAAGAGGTCCCAGTTCGAGGCGGGATCGACGACGACGGGCTGCAGCTTGCGGCCCAGGACGCCGCCTTTGGCGTTGATCTCCTCCACCGCCATCAGCACGACGTCGCGCAGCGAGACCTCGCTGATCGCCATCGTGCCGGAGAGCGAGTGGAGAACGCCGATCTTGATCGGCTCCTTGCTCTGGGCCGTGATGATGCTCGGCCAACCACCGAGCGCCGCCATCCCGGCGCCGGCAGCCAGGCTGCCCCTGAGAAAATCCCTGCGTGAGTACGCGCCCATGACGTCTCCTTTGCTCTGCGCAGCTGGTTCACACCACGCGGCCGCCCTGCCGCGACGGAGACGCCGTTGTCCCGTTCGGCGCGAGACCTAGCAAGGGGTGTACCGAACGGGAACTGCGCGAATTCGCGGGCGGCGCCACGGCCGACGCGCCAGGACCTGCCTAAATGCTCGGCAGCTCCTCGGTGACTGACTCGGAGACGAGCAGCGCACGGGCGACGTCGACCATGGGACGCCGGCTGTTCATGGCCGCGCGACGCAAGCGACTGAACGCCTGGTCCTCGCTGAGATGGAGCCGGTCCATGATCCGGCCCTTGGCTCGCTCGATCACCTTGCGCTCCTCGAGCGTCTGGCGGAGCTGGCGGGTCTCGGCGAAGCGGGCGATCGCCAGGTCGAGCGTGGGCGCCAGCTCGGCCGGCCGCAGCGGCTTGAGCAGATAGGCCATGACGCCGCCGGCCTGGGCCCGCGCGACGAGATCGTCGCGGGTGTGGCTGGTGAAGAGCACGACGGGACAGCGGGTAGCGCTGGTCACCGCCACCGCCGCCGCCACGCCGTCGCCGTCGGGCAAGCCAGCGGCAAAGATGGCGATGTCGGGCCGGGCGCCGCCGATGATCGCCAGCGCATCGGCGCCGCGCGTGGCCTCGCCGGCCACCTCCCCGCCCGCCACCATCACGGCGGCCCGCACGTCCGCCCGCGAGCGCGCGTGATCGTCCACGACCACCACCCGCCACCTCGCCCTCGCCCTCGTCATCACTTTCGCCATGCCCTCTTCACATGGCAAAGCCAGTGCCACCCCACTCACGAATCAAATCAACCCGTTACCCTCGACGTCTCGGCTCGACAATGCCCACGGGTTCGGCACGTCAGCCGACCTGCCGCATTGCACGGCACGCGAGGCCACGGGCACGAGAAGAGTGGAGCGCGAGCGAACCACCTGCCGCTGGGGGGCATCGGGGGGGAGCGGCGCCGCTCCCCCCCGATCTTGACTAAATATCGTAGTACAAGGCGAACTCCCACGGGTGCGGCCGCAGCCGCACGGCGTCGACTTCGTTCTTCCGCTTGTACTCGATCCACGTCTCGATGACATCGGGCGTGAAGACGTCGCCCTTGAGCAGCCAGTCGTGGCTCTTCTCGAGGTTGTCGAGCACGATCGCGAGATCGCCCGGCAGCTGCTTGATCTTCTTCTGCTCGGCCGCCGGCAGCTCGTAGAGGTCCTTGTCGACCGGCTTGCCGGGATCGATCTTGTTGGCGATGCCGTCCAGACCGGCCATCACGCAGGCCGCGAACGACAGGTACGGGTTGCAGGTCGGGTCGGGCGTCCGGAACTCGATGCGCTTGGCGCCCTCCGTCTTCGAGTAGACCGGGATGCGGATGGCCGCCGAGCGGTTGCGCTGACTGTACACGAGGTTGATCGGCGCCTCGTACCCGGGCACCAGCCGCTTGTAGGAGTTCGTCGACGGCGCGATCAGCGCCAGCAGCGCCGGCGCGTGCTTGAGGATGCCGCCGATGTAGTAGAGACAGGTCTTGCTGATGTCGGCGTAGCCCCCGCGCTCGTAGAAGAGGTTCTTGCCGCCCTTCCACAGCGACTGGTGCGTGTGCATGCCGGAGCCGTTGTCCTGGAACAGCGGCTTGGGCATGAACGTCGCGGTCTTGCCCCACTTCCGCGCGGTGTTCTTCGCGCAGTACTTGTACCAGAGGACCTTGTCGGCCATCTTGGTCAGGGTGTCGTACCGCATGTCGATCTCGGTCTGGCCTCCGGTCGCCACCTCGTGGTGGTGCACCTCGACCCGCACGCCGACCGACTCCAGCGCCAGCACCATGTCCGACCGGATGTCCTGGAACTTGTCCATGGGCGGGACCGGGAAGTACCCCTGCTTGTACCGCGGCTTGTAGCCGAGGTTCGGCTGCTCGGCTGTCCCTTCCTTCCCCGTGTTCCAGGCGCCGGCCTCGGAGTCGATGAAGTAGTAGCCGGACTGGTAGTTCTGATCGAAGCGGATCGAGTCGAAGAAGAAGAATTCGAGCTCGGGGCCGATGAAGACCGTGTCGGCCACGCCGCTCTTCTTGACGTACGCCTCGGCCTTCTGCGCGATGTAGCGCGGGTCGCGCGTGTACCACTTGCCGGTGACCGGGTCCTTGACGTTGCAGATCAGCACGAGCGTCGGCACCGCGGTGAACGGGTCCATCTGGGCCGAGCTCGGATCCGGGATCAGCAGCATGTCGGACTCGTCGATGGTCTGGAAGCCGCGGATCGACGAGCCGTCGAACCCGAGCCCATCCTCGAAGATGCCCTCGCTGAGCTCGGACACCGGGATCGAGAAATGCTGCCAGAGGCCCGGCAGGTCGATGAAGCGGAGATCGACGATCCGGACGCCTTTCTCCTTGGCCAGCTTGAGGACATCCTTGGCGGTCATGCGGAGCTCCTTCTCCTTCGTGAGGTGTGAATGGTGCGGCCGACGACCCCGCCCGGGGTCGTCGGCCCGACTACCTTAGTGGCCCGCTTCCTCCAGCGCAAGCCGCCCGGCGCTCAATGCGCGGGCCGCGCCTTCGCCTCGCTCGCCCGCAGCGCCTCCCCCAGGGCGCCGGTACCGGAGGCGAACTCGCTGTAGGAGCCGCCGCCGAGCACGTAGGCCGTCTCCGAGTGCTGGGAGAGGTCCAGACCGACCACCTCGTCCTCCTCGCTCACCCGCAGCCCGACCAGCGCGTCGACCACCTTGAGGATCACCCAGGTGCCGACGATCGCCAGGGCGAAGGTCGCCGCCACCGCGACGATCTGTGTCCCGAGCTGGCCCGCGTTGCCGAAGAAGAGTCCGTCACCGCCGGCCGCGTTCACGGTCTTGGTGGCGAACAGGCCCGTGGCGATCGCCCCCCAGGTGCCGCCCACGCCGTGGACCCCGACGACGTCGAGCGAGTCGTCGTAGCCGAGCTTCGACTTGAGGTTGCACGCGGTGTAGCAGAGCGCGCCGCCCAGGGCCCCGATGACGATCGAGGACACCGGGCCGACGAAGCCGGCGGCCGGGGTGATGGCCACGAGACCCGCCACCGCGCCGGAGGCGGCCCCCAGGACCGTCGGCTTGCCGCGCATCATCCACTCGGTGAACATCCAGCCGAGCGCCGCCGCCGCCGCCGCGGTGTTGGTGGTCAGGAAGGCGGAGGCAGCCAGCCCGTTCGCCTCCAGCGCGCTGCCCGCGTTGAACCCGAACCAGCCCACCCACAGCAGCGCGGCGCCGATCACGGTCAGGGGCAGGTTGTGGGGCTGCATGGGCTGGTGGCCGTAGCCCCGACGCTTGCCCAGCACGATGGCGCACACGAGGGCGGACACCCCGGAGGAGATGTGGACGACGGTGCCGCCGGCGAAGTCCAGCGCGCCGAGTTGCTTGAGCCAGCCGCCCGCGCCCCACACCCAGTGCGCGAGCGGGTCGTAGACGAACGTCGCCCACAGCACGGTGAAGAGCAGGAAGGCCGAGAACTTCTTGCGCTCGGCAAACGCGCCGGTGATCAGCGCCGGCGTGATGATCGCGAACATCATCTGGAAGAGCATGAACGCCTGGTGCGGGACCGTCGCGGAGTAGGTGTCGAAGGGCTCCTGGCCGACGCCGCGCAGCCCGATCCAGTCGAGACCGCCGATGATGCCGCCCTTGTCGGGGCCGAAGGCCAGGCTGTAGCCCCACAGGACCCACTGGATGGAGATGACCGCCATGATGATGAAGCTCTGCATGAGCGTGGCGAGCGCGTTCTTCTGCCGCACCATGCCGCCGTAGAAGAGGGCGAGGCCGGGCGCGGTCATCAGCAGCACGAGCGCGGAGGAGGTCAGCAGCCAGGCGGTGTCGCCCTTGTCGACCTTCGACGCGGGCGGCGCGGCCGGCGCCGCCTCGGCTGGCTTGTCGGCGACCGCCGGCGGAGCGGCGGCGGGCGGGGGAGGCGGCGTCTGAGCGACAGCGACGCCGAGCGTGAGGAGTACCAGCACCGTTGCCAGTGTGAGCGTGAGCCCTTTCACCGTGTCCTCCTGGACTAGAGCGCGCTCTGGTCGCGCTCGCCGGTCCGAATCCGGATGGCCGTCTCCACCGGCGACACGAAGATCTTGCCGTCGCCGATGTTGCCCGTCTTGGCCGCCCCCGCCACCACCTCGGCGACCTTGTCGACGAAGTGATCGGGCACGACGACCTCGACCTTGATCTTCGGCAGGAAGTCGACCGTGTACTCACCGCCGCGGTACAGCTCGGTGTGCCCCTTCTGCCGTCCGAACCCGCGCACCTCGGAGACCGTCATCCCGATGATGCCGATCCCGGTCAGGGCCTCCTTGACGTCGTCCAGCTTGAACGGCTTGATGATCGCCTCGACCTTCTTCATTGGCGCCGGCCCTCCCGTGGCGCCGTGCCAAGCAACGCTCGTGCCCGAGACAACGTCAACGAATTTAGATACTTGGGTAGGAATCCATCGGATGGTGTGCCCGTTTCTTGAGCAGCGACCCAGCGCCTGCTCGCCTTTCGGGCGCCACTGGGAAGACCCGGGCCCCACGGCTCCGTCGGGGCGCGACGAGCGACCGGGTCCGGGGCCCTCTCGGCGCCCCCTACGTCGAACACCCGCGTGATCGAGGCGCCACGGCTCCGTCGGGGCGCGACGAGCGACCGGGTCCGGGGTCCTCTCGGCGCCCCCTACGTCGAACACCCGCGTGATCGAGGCGCGCCACGGCTCCGCCGGGGCGCGACGAGCGACCGGGGGTTTGGGGGCCATCTCGGGGCCCCCATGTAGATCAAGGCCGGCGTTGCGGGATGTTGTGCTTGCGCATCTTGGAGTAGAGCGTGGGCCGGCGCAGGCCGAGCAGCGCGGCGGCGGCCTGCTTGTTCCAGCGGGTGGCGTCCAGCGCCTTGAGGATCGACGCGCGCTCGATCTCCTCCAGCGAGCCGGCCGGCACCTCCGAGGGCGCGATGGCCCCCGCCAGGCCGCCTTCCCCACCGCCGTGCTGCAGCGACTCCGGCAGGTCGTTGAGCGTGATCTCGCGCCCGCGCGCCACCAGCACGGCCCGCTCGAGCGCGTGCTGCAGCTCGCGCACGTTGCCGGGCCAGGCGTAGCCGAGCAGCCGGCGATAGGCCTCGGGCTCGATGGCGTCGATCGCCCGCTGATGCTTGGCCCGGTAGCGCTCCAGGAAGGCGCGCACGAGCATCGGCAGGTCCTCGCGCCGCTCACGCAGCGGCGGCACGCCGATCGTCACGGTGTTGATGCGGAAGTACAGATCCTGCCGGAGCTGCCCTTCCTTCACCGCCTGCTCGGGACTGCGGTTCGTCGAGGACAGGAGGCGGAAATCGACGGGGATGGACTTGGCGCCGCCCAGGCGCCGCACCACCCGATCCTCCAGCACCCGCAGCAGCTTGGCCTGCAGGTCGATCGGCATCTCGGTGATCTCGTCGAGCAGCAGCGAACCCTTGTGGGCCTCTTCCAGCAGGCCGACCTTCTCGGTGGTGGCGCCGGTGAACGAGCCCTTGGTGTGGCCGAACAGCTCGGACTCGATCAGGTCCTTGGGCAGGGCCGCGCAGTTGATCTTGATCCAGGGCCCGTCGCGGCGCGCGCTGCGCTCGTGCAGGGCGTTGGCGATCAGCTCCTTGCCGGTGCCGCTCTCACCGATGATCAGGACGTTGGCGTCGGTGTCGGCCACCGACGCGATGGTCTCCATGACGCGCTGGATGCCCGTCGCCGAGCCGAGGATCTCGCTGTCGGCGGTCTGCTCGACCAGCCGGCGGCGCAGCTCGGTGTTCTCGACCACCAGCTTGCGATGCTCGAGCGCGGTCCTGACGAGTCCCAGCACCTCCTCGGGCTCGAACGGCTTCTCGACCACGTGGAATGCGCCCGCGCCCTTGGTCGCCTCCATGGCCTTGCGCACGGAGCCGTAGGCGGTGATGACGATGACCTCGAGCGCGGGGTCGCGGCTCTTGAGCTCGCGGGTGAGCGCCAGCCCGTCGCCGTCCGGCAGCATCAGGTCCACGATGGCGACGTGGGCGTCGGCCTGGGTGACCGCGGCCAGCCCCGTGCGGACCGAGCCGGCGATCCGCACCGAGTATCCTTCCGCCTCGAGGGTGAGCCGGAGGCCGTCGGCGATCGAGGCCTCGTCGTCGACGACAAGCACCGTGTGCCTCATGCGTGCGCTCCGTCGCCGGTCGCCGGCTCGACCGGGAGCCGCACCGTGACCCGCGTCCCCTTGCCCGGCGTGCTGTCGATCGAGAGGGCGCCGGCGTGCAGATCGATCACCGACCGGGCCAGGGCCATGCCGAGGCCGGTGCCCTGGGGCTTGGTAGTGAAGAAGAGATCGAACATCCTCGACAGTGTCTCCTCGCTCATCCCCGCTCCCGTGTCCTCGATCGTGGTCGTCACCGTGCGGGTGTCGGCCGCGTATGCGGTGGTGACGGTCAGCCGGCCGCCCGCGGTCAGCGCCTCCAGCCCATTGAGGACGAGGTTCAGAAACGCCTTGCGCAGCTCCCGGGGGTCGAGGAGCGCGTCCGGGCAGGCGGCGTCGTAGGCGCGGACCACCTCGACGCCGGGGGCCTGGCACTTGGCCTGCGCGAACGCCAGGCACTCGTCGAGCAGCGCGTGGATGGCGGTGGGCGCGCGGTGCAGCTCCGGGGGCCGTCCGAACGCGGTGATCTCCTGCACCACGGTGGCCAGGTGATCCACGGTCGCGGTGATCTTCTGGGCGAGGCCGGCGCCGTCGGCGTCGCCGTTCCTGCCCAGTCGCGCCTCCAGGTGACGCGCGTAGAGGCGCAGCCCGGCCAGCGGGTTCTTGAGCTCGTGGGCGACCTCGGTCGCCATGCGGCCGAGCGCGGCCAGGGCACCGCTGCGCAGCCGCTCCAGCTCGTGTGTGTTGCGCACCGCGACCGCCGCCTGCGACGAGAACAGCGCCAGGAGCTCGAGGTCGTCGTCGGTGGGCTCGATGCCCGGCGCGGTCTCGATGACCACGGCCCCGGCTGGCCCGCGCTGGGCCACCAGCGGCGCCGCGACGATGGCGGCCCCCTCCCGCCCGGGGAAGGTCACCGGCAGGGCCTTGGCCATGGCCGCGGCCGCCGCCGTCTCCAGTGAGGACCACGAGGGCGGCGTCGAGCCCGCGCTGGCCATCGGCACCAGCCGGCCGTGGTCCTGCTGGAACACGACGCAGCGCTCGGCCTCGGTCGTCTCCACCGCCCCCTGAGCCACGGCGTCGAGCACGCGGGCCATGATGCCGGACGAGGCCAGCGTCTGGCCGACGGCCAGCAGCCGCTCCCGGTCACGCGCCCATCGCCGGCTGGTCAGCGCCCGCACGATCTTGGCCCGTAGCTCGTCGCGCAGGAACGGCTTGGTCAGATAGTCGAACGCGCCCCGCTGCACCGCCGTCACGGCGGTCTCGATGGTGCCGTGGGCGGTCATGATCAGCACCGGTAGCCGCGGCTGCCGGGCGTGCACGGCCTCCATCAGCGCGATGCCGTCGGCCGGCTCCATGCGGAGGTCGAGCAGCGCGACGTCGAACCGCCCGGCCTCGACGGCCGTCACGGCCGCCTGGAAGTCGACAGTGGCGGTCACGTCGAAGCCCATCGTCGTGAGGCGCATCTCGAGCACCTCCACGATGGCCGCGTCGTCGTCCACCACGAGGATCCGTCGCTTCACCTGCGTCGCGCCAGCTTCAGATCGACCTGCTCGAGGTGCTCGAGATCCGCCTTCCGGCGGTCGCTCTCCTGTCGCACCCGGACGAGCTCGCTGTCGCGCCGGGCCAGTGCCTCGCGCAGCCGCGCCAGATCCTCGCGCAGCTTCGCCGCCTCCGCGCGGGCGGTCAGCAGCGCCCACAGCGCGTCGCGGCTGGCCGCCGCGAGGACTCGCCAGGCCCGGGTCATGCCGCGCGGTCCCGCGGCAGGAGCACGGTGAAGCGGCTGCCCTTGCCCTCGTGCGACTCGGCCGTGACGCGGCCACCGTGCGCATGCACGAGTCCCCGCACGATGGCCAGCCCGAGCCCGGTCCCACCCTGGCCGCGATGCGCCTGGCGATAGGACTCGAAAACGTGCGGCAGCTCGGCACCCGGAATGCCGACCCCGGTGTCTTCCACCTGGATCTCGCACTCCGGCCCGGCGTCGACGAGACGGATGGTGACCCGCCCGCCGACCGGCGTGAAGCGCACGGCGTTGGCCAGCAGGTTCACGACGACCTGCACCAGACGGTCCTCGTCGCCGGTGACCGTGAATCGCGTGCCGATGCGCTCGCGCACCAGGGTCACGCGCGCCTCGTCGGCCTGGGGGCGAAGCTCGTCGATCGCGCGCCCGACCAGCCAGTCGAGATCGAGTGGCACGCGCTCCAGGGGCAGGACTCCGGCCCGCAGCCGGGAGACGTCGAGGATCTGGTTCACGAGCCGCAACAGGCGATCGGTCGAGCGCCGTATGATGTCCACCATGCGCGCCTGCTTGGGCGTGAGCGGGCCGGGAACGCCGTCGGCCAGCAGGTGCGCGGCCTCGCGCACGGAGGTGATCGGCGAGCGCAGCTCGTGCGACAGGGTGGCGAAGAACTCCGCCTTCAGCTCGTCGTGCTGACGCAGCCGGTCGGCCATGGCGTTGAACGAGCTGGCCAGCACGCCGACCTCGTCAGGTCCGCCCACGGGGATCGGTTCCCGGAAGGAGCCGGCCGCCAGAGCGGTGGTCGCCGCCGAGAGCTGGCGCAACGAACGCGTGATGCGCAGCGCGATGACCGCGGTCGCCACCAGCGCCAGCACGAGCGCCGTCGCCAGGGCGATGGCAACGCCCGTCCACGTCCGCTGCTCGAGCCGCGCCACCTCGGCCTGGGCCCGCAACACGCGCGCGTGAATCGCCTGCTGCAAGGCCTCCATCTCGGTCTCGGCCTGCTCGCCGAGCCGGCGCACCGGCGTGTCGAGGATCACCGGGGCCGGTCGCGGCGCGGCCAGCAGCGCCGCCTGCTCGTCGACGCCGGCGGCGTGGTAGCGTCCGAACGCTTCGCGGGCCGAGGTCAGCCGGGTGGCCTCCGGACCGCTGTGGACGAGGTCGGCCAGCCGGATGAAGTCGGCGCGGGCGTGGGCCGCGCTCTCGCGCCACAGATCGGCGTAGCGCCGGTCGCGCAGGATGCCGAGGCGGGCCTCGAGCCGCGCCATGGTGAGCAGCGAGTCGCGCACGCTGCCGGTCAGGCGCAACGCCGGCAGCGACTCGCTGGCGATCTCTCGGTTCACCGACACCAGGCGTCCGACCGCGCGCAGGCCGAAGAATCCGACCGCGGCGAGCACGACGATGACGAGCGAGAAGCCGAGGAAGATCTTGGAGGCCAGCCGCATGCTGTACCGCGTGCCCCTACCGACCTCGTGGGTCGGCGGGAGCGGTCACCGCCGAGGACGTCGGCGCCAGGAGCGTGGCGACGAACTTCGCGATGAGGCGCTGGCGGTCGTCCGAGACCCGCACATCCACGACCAGGGTGGTCCGTCCGCGGTGGACGATCTCCGCCTCCGCCACGAGAGTGCCCCGATCCGTATTCCTAATCAGATTTGCGGACATTTGCAAGGTCAACGGGAACAGCTCCGGACGGAACTCGCCGCTCGGGTTCGTCTCCCACATGGCAGCCGCCGTCGCTGTCTCGTCGGCGAGCGCGATGATAGCACCGGCGTGAAAGAGGCCGGTCAACTGCGTCAGGTCGGGCTTGAAGTCCAGCTGGGCCACCGCCCGGCCCTGGCCGGCCGACACGAAGCGGGTGCCGTGGCTGCCGATCATGGTGCCGCGACCCCACTCGGTGATCCGCGCCGCGAAGGCCTCGGGCGTCACACAGGCTCCGCCCCGCCGCGGAGCTGGTGATAGTCGTGCGCGATCACGCCGGGCGCGGCTCGGTGGAAGAACCCGATCAGGAAGAGAAAGGCCGGGATCGCCCACATCACCCAACCGAGCGGCGCCCCCACTGCGGTGGTGCTCACCCGCGCGTGCATGTGGCCCTAGCATACGCGCGACAGCCCGGGCGAAAGAAGCTGATTGCGCGGCCGTTTGCAATGCCTGCAGGCGTGGCCTACTATGAGCGCCGGCATCACGAGCCGTTCGTCGTCCTGGAGGTATTCGTGGAGTTCGGCATCTCGCTTCCCGGCCGCGGCCCGCTGGCCAAGCCCGACCAGGTGCTCGCGATCGCCGTGAAGGCGGACACGCTCGGGTACGCGTCGATCTTCGTCACCGACCACGTCGTCTTGCCGGCGTCGATGGCGCGGTCCGTGTACCCCTACTCCGCGACCGGACAACTGCCCGGCGGCGCCGCCCAGGACTACCTCGAGCCGCTGGCGATGCTGGGCGCCCTCTCGCGGGCGACTCGGCGGGCGCGGCTCGGCACCAGCGTGCTGGTGGTCCCGTACCGCCATCCGCTGGTGGCGGCGAAGATGCTGGCCACCATCGACCAGCTCTCCGGGGGGCGGGTGATCCTCGGTGCCGGCGTGGGCTGGCTGCGCGAGGAATTCGAGGCGGTCGGGGCGCCGGCGTTCGAGGAGCGGGGGGCCGTGACCGACGAGTATCTGCGCTTCATGCGGGCGACGTGGACGACCGATCCCGTGAGCTTCACGGGCCGCTTCGTCAGCGTGAGCCACGTGCACGCGCTCCCGAAGCCGGCCCAGCCCGGCGGGATCCCCATCTGGATCGGCGGCCACACCGACGCTGCCGTGCGGCGCGCGGCGGCTCTCGGAGACGGCTGGCATCCGATCGCGTTGCGGCCACCCGGCTTGTTGTTCCCCGACGCGTACGCCAAGCGGGCGGAGCAGATCCGGGCCTGGGCGCGTGAGGCCGGCCGCGATCCTGCCACGATCACGCTCAGCGTCCGCGTGCCGATGGAGGTCCGGTCCCGCCGGCTCAAGCCGCCCGGCGGCGAGCGCCCGCTCTTCCAGGGCACCGCCGAGCAGGTGATCGCCGACATCCGGGCCTATGCCGCCGCGGGCGTCACCCACTTCGTCTTCGACTTCACGACCCAGGACCTGCGGCTGGTCGTCGAGAATCTCGAGCGCTTCGCCCAGGAGGTGCGGCCGAAGCTGGCCGGGCAGCCACGACGTCGGATCGGAGCCGCGGGGGCCGCCGGGAAGGAGGCAGGAGGTCCGGCCAGAGGCGCGCGTGGCGCTGCCCGTGGTGTCGACCCGCGTCGGTCTGCTCGCGCATCTCGCCGTCGCCGCCCGGCCCGTTCATCCAGGAGTCGCGGGAAGGCCGGCCGGTGATCACCCACACCGCCGCCTGCACCCTGATCGAAAGCGGGCCGGAGGCGCTGCCGGACTTGCTCGCGCGCGCGGGCGAGGTGCGCGATCGGGGGCGCGGGCGCACGGTCACCTTCTCGGCCAAGGTGTTCGTGCCACTGACGACGCTGTGCCGCGACGAGTGCGGATACTGCACGTTCCGCCGTGATCCCGGCGAGGCGGGCGCCCGCACGCTGACGCCGGACGAGGTGGTGGCACTGGTCCAGGCCGGCGCCAGGCTGGGCGCCAAGGAGGCACTGTTCTCGCTCGGCGACCGGCCGGAGGCGCGCTTCCCCGAGCACCGCGAGTTCTTGCGGCGTCACGGCCACCGCACGACGCTGTCGTACCTGCGCGCAATGTGCGCGCTCACCCTCGAGCAGTCGTCGCTGCTGCCGCACGCCAACCCGGGCCTGATGGGCGAGCGCGACCTGGCGGCCCTGCGGGAGGTCAACGTCAGCATGGGTATCATGCTCGAGACCGTCGCCGACCGGCTCCTCGGCCCCGGCCTCGCGCACGACAACGCCCCCGACAAGGTCCCGGCCCGCCGGCTCCGGACGATCGCGCTGGCCGGCAAGCTCGGCATCCCCTTCACCACCGGCATCCTCATCGGCATCGGCGAGTCGCCACGCGAGCGCGTCGACGCGCTCGTCGCCATCCGCGACGCGCACGAGCGGTGGGGCCACATCCAGGAAGTCATCGTGCAGAACTTCCGCGCCAAGCCGCGCATCCCGATGCGCGACGCGCCGGAGCCGACGCTCGACGATCTGCTCCGCACGCTTGCCGTCGCGCGGCTCGTGCTCGGGCCGGACGTCAACATCCAGGCGCCTCCGAACCTGACACCGGGCGTGTACCCGAAGCTCCTGGCGGCCGGGCTCAACGACTGGGGCGGCGTGTCGCCGCTCACACCCGACCACATCAACCCCGAGAAGCCCTGGCCGGGGCTGCGCGCGCTGCGCGAGGCCACCGAGCGGCAGGGCTTCGATTTCCGCGAGCGGTTGGCGATCTACCCGGAGTACGCGGCGCGCGTCGAGTTCCTCGACGCCCGGCTGCGGTCCCGGGTGGCGGCGTTGATCGATTCCGACGGCCTCGTGAGGAAAACGCATGAGCACTGGCGCCGCTGGTAGCCTTCACCTGGCCCTCGACCGCGTGTCTCGCGCGGTCCGCGGGATCCTGGGTCGCGTCCTGGACGGCGCCGAGGTCTCGGTGGTCGACGCCGAGGTGCTCGCCGTCACGACCGGCCGCGATCTACAGGCGCTCACGCTGGTCGCCGACGAGCTGCGTCACCGGCACGTCGGCGACGCCGTCACCTTCGTCGTCAACCGCAACATCAACTTCACCAACGTCTGCATCAAGCATTGCGGCTTCTGCGCCTTCTCGCGCGACCACCGCGAGGAGGAAGGCTACCTGCTGCCGATCGACGAGGTGGTGCGGCGGGCGCGCGAGGCGTGGGACCTCGGCGCCTCCGAGGTGTGCATCCAGGCGGGGCTGCCGCCCAAGCTGGACGGCCGCTTCTACATCGATCTCACCCGGGCGCTCAAGGCCGCGCTGCCCAGGCTGCACCTGCACGCCTTCTCCCCGGAAGAGGTCCTCTACGGCTCGATCCGTTCCGGGCTGCCGATCAAGGAGTACCTGACGGAGCTGAGGAACGCCGGGCTGGGCTCGCTGCCCGGCACCTCGGCCGAGATCCTCGATCAGCCGATCCGCGATCGCATCGCGCGCGGCCGCATCACCGTCGACCAGTGGGTGGAGGTCATCACCACCGCCCACGCGCTCGGCATCCGCACCACCTCGACCATCATGTACGGCCACGTGGAGACGCCCGGACACTGGGTGCGGCACATGGCGCTGCTGCGCACCATCCAGAAGGACACCGGCGGCTTCACCGAGTTCGTGCCGCTCTCGCTCATCCACAGCGAGGCGCCCATGTACTCCAAGGCGCTCGTGCCCGGCGTGCGGCCCGGCGCCACCGGGTTCGAGGTGATCCGCATGCACGCGCTGGCCCGCGTGATGCTGGGCCCCGTCCTCCGGAACATCCAGGCGTCCTGGGTGAAGGAAGGACCAAAGTTTTCCCAGGTGCTGCTCGACGCCGGCGCCAACGACCTCGGCGGCACCCTCATCAACGAGTCCATCTCCACGTCGGCCGGCGCCCAGTACGGCCAGCTCGTCGGGCCGGCCGAGCTGGTCCGGTGGATTCGTGACGCCGGCCGCGTCCCGGTTCGTCGCGACACGCTCTACAACGTCGTGCACACGTACGACACGGGCGAGGATCCGACCACGGAGCTCGACACCATCGGCGACGCCGAGGCACGCTTCGGCTCTTATCGTCGCCTCATCGCCTCCGGAGAGTTTCGCTTCACGCAGCGGTAGCCGTGCCCGGCGGGCTGTGGTATTAATGCGTCTCGTTCGCAACTCACCCGTCGAAGAGGAGGCTTCCTGTGGCGAAGAACATGACCAAGGCGGCAACGCTGGCGCACATTGCCGAGAAGACGAATCTCTCGAAGAAGCAGATCGAGACCGTTCTCGACGAGACGCTGGTGCTGGCGTCTCGCGAGGCGAAGAAGAGCGGCGCGTTCGTGCTGCCGGGCTTCGGTAAGCTCGTGCTGGCAAATCGCAAGGCGCGCATCGGCCGGAATCCCCAGACCGGCGAGCCCATCAAGATCCCCGCCAAGCGCGTGTGCAAGTTCCGCCTCGCCAAGAGCCTGAAGGACACGGTGCTTGGGAAGAGGTAGGTCCGGCGGCCGGGCGGGAGGCCGCCGACCCGCCACCCCACGGCCGCCGGCGTCGCCGGACGACGCCTCCTCACCCGGCGAGCGCGCCGCGGCTGCTCCTTCGCTCGCGTCGGCGACGCTCCCGCGGGTCTGGCAGGACGTCGGCTACCGGCCGCTGGCGGACGCCGACCGCGCCCGGGCGCTGTTCGACTTCGCCGCGATCCCCTGGCCCGAACGCGTCGCGTTCGCGTGGGGCGCGTGGATGGCCGCCGCCGGCGAGCGGCTGGTGGGCGCCGTCGCCGCCGAACGGCACGCCGCCGCGGTCATGCTTCACGGGCCCGTCGTCGTGACCGGCGACGGACCCGACGACCCCCTGGAAGTGGCCGGCCAGCTCCTCGTCGCCGCGCTCGAGCACGCCACCGCGCTGGGGGCCGTCACGCTGTTCGCCCGACCGCAGGGACTCGACCGCGTCTGGGTCCGCCTCGGCTTCATTCCGGTTCCCGAGGTGGCACTGCCATCCGCGCTGGCCGGCCGCCCCGGCGCCGGCCTCTACGCCTGGCGTGGCGGCAGCGCGCTGTGGACGCTGCGCGAAGCCGCCGAAGCCTGAGCCCGGCACCGTGCGCGTGACGGCGCTCGCCGGGGGAACCGGCGCCGCCAAGCTGCTCCGCGGCCTCGCCGTGTGTCTCGCCGCCCCCGACCTGACGATCGTGGGCAACACCGGCGACGACACCGAGGTGTGGGGCCTGCACGTCTCCCCCGATCTCGACACCGTCACCTACGCGCTGGCGGGCCTGCTCGACGTCACGCGCGGCTGGGGCCGCGCGGAGGAGACGTTCCACTGCCTCGAGGCGATGGGCGCGCTCGGCGCGCCCAGGTGGTTCGCGCTCGGCGACCGCGACCTCGCCACCCACCTGTCCCGCACGGCGTCGCTGCGCGCGGGCGAGCCGCTGTCGGCGGTGACGGCGCGCCTGGCCAGCCGGCTCGGCGTCGCGGCGCGCCTCCTGCCGATGAGCGACGACCCCGTGCGGACGGTGGTGCACACGAGGCACGGGCGCCTGACGTTCCAGGAATACTTCGTGCGCGACGGGGCCGCGGGGGACGTCATCGCGATCGACTACGTCGGGGCCCCGGGCGCGCGGCCGGGACCGGGCGTGCTCGCGGCGATCGCCGAGGCCGATCTGGTCGTCGTCTGCCCGTCGAATCCGGTGACGTCGGTGGGCCCGATCCTCGCGGTACCGGGCATCGCCGCCGCGCTGGCCTCGGCCACGAGCGTCGTGGGCGTCAGCCCGATCGTCGGGGGGGCGCCGGTGAGCGGTCCGGCCGGGCGCCTGATGCACGCGCGCGGTCTCGACGTGTCCCCGCTCGGCGTCGCCGCCGCCTACGCGCCGTGGCTGCGCGCGCTGCTCGTCGACCCCCGCGACCGGGACGTCGCGCCGGCGCTGGAGCGGGCCGGTGTGCGCGCGATCGTGGCGGACGTCATGATGACGGATCGGGCGCGCGAGGTGGCACTGGCCCGGCGGGTGCTGGAAGCGGCATGAGCTTCGCCCCTGGCGGAGCGCCGCAATGGCGGTAGACTGCCTGGGTCGCCTCCCGAGCACAGCCCCTGCGAGGGTGTCGGCCATGAGGCTCTGATCGCATGATCGTCGCCGCCGTTCCGGTCAAAGACCTGGCAAACGCCAAGCAGCGGCTCGTGCGCGTGCTGGACGCGTCCGAGCGCCGTGCGCTGGCCCGCGCGATGCTGGCTGACGTCCTTCGCGCCCTCGGCGGTGCGGGCCTCGATCGCGTCTGGGTCGTGACGCGCGAGCCGGAGGTGGCCGTCCTGGCGCGCGCCCTCGGGGCCGAGCCGCTGGCAGAGGCCGAGAACCGCGGCCACACGGCCGCCGTCGCCGCCGCCCAGGTCGAGGCGACGCGGGCCGGGGCCGAGGCATTCCTCACGATTCCCGGCGACGTGCCGTGCATCACCGCCGCCGAGATCCTGACCCTCGTGGGCGCCGGGGCAACGCCGCCGGCCGCCGTGTTCACGCCGTCGCGCTCGGGGCTCGGCACGAACGGCGTGCTGCTGAGGCCGCCGGCCGTCATGCCACTCACGTTCGGCGAGCCGTCGTTCGACAACCACCTGGCCGCCGCGCGTGCCCTGCGCCTGGCCCCGCGGGTCGTTCGCCTGCCCGGCCTCGGCCTCGACGTCGACGACCCCGACGACCTGAGCGCGCTGCTCACCACGGGGACCCACACGGAGAGCGCCCGCCTCGTGGCTGGCTGGCGGGTGCTCGAGCGCGCGGCCACCGGGCCCCGGTGACGATGCCACCGCGCTACGAGGTCATCGGCATCGAGGGCATCGGCGAGGTGCAGCCGGGCGACGACGTGGCCCGGCTCGTGGTGGACGCCGCGGCCCGCCAGCGCACACCGGTGGCCGGCGGCGACGTGCTGGTGCTCAGCCAGAAGATCATCTCCAAGTCCGAGGGCCGTCTGCTCGACCTGCGCGACGTGACGCCCTCGACGATGGCGACCACGTTCGCCACCGAGCTGGGCCGCGACCCACGACTGATCGAGGTGATCCTGCGCGAGTCTCGTCGGGTCGTGCGCATGGACCGCGGCGTGCTGGTGGCCGAGACCCGGCACGGCTGGGTGTGCGCCAATGCCGGCGTGGACCAGTCCAACGTCGACGCCGAGATGGTCGCGCTCCTGCCCGAGGACCCCGACCGCTCGGCTCGCGCATTCCGCGACGCCGTCCGCGCCGCGACGGGCGGGGAGATTCACGTGATCGTCGCCGACACCTTCGGCCGCCCCTGGCGCGAGGGGCTCGTCAACATCGCCATCGGCGTCGCCGGGTTCGCGCCGCTGCGCAGCTATCTCGGCGAGCGCGATCCGGCCGGGCGCCCGCTGCAGGCGACGATCCTGGCCATCGCCGACGAGCTGGCCGCGGCCGCCGAGCCGGTCATGGGCAAGCTCGACCGCATCCCCGCCGCCATCGTGCGCGGCCTGGCACTGGCGCCCAGCGAGGAAGGCTCCAAGGCGCTGCTGCGCGATCCCGCTCGTGACCTCTTCCGATAGGAGACGCTCGTGACCATCGCGATCCTCGGCGGTACCGGCAAGGAGGGCGCCGGCCTGGCCCTGCGCTGGGCGAAGCTCGGCCACACGATCCTCATCGGCTCCCGCGACGCCAGCCGCGCCCAGGTGAAGGCCGCCGAGCTACGCGAGATCGCCCGCGCGTCCGCGATCACCGGCCACAGCAACGCCGAGGCCGCCGCGCGCGCCGAGATCGTCGTGATCGCCCTGCCCGCGAACGGACTCGCCTCGACGCTGCCCGAGGTGCGGGAGGCGTGCCGGGGCAAGGTGGTCGTCAGCACGGTGGTCCCGCTGACCTTCGGGAGCGCGCGCCTGTTCGCCCCCCCGCCGATCGGCTCCAGTGGCGAGGAGGTCGCCTCGCTCCTGCCGGAGGCGCGGGTGGTGGCGGCGTTCCACCACCTCGCCGCGCACGAGCTGGCCGACGCCGAGCACCCGATCGACTGCGACCTGCTGATCTGCGGCCAGGATCCGCCCGCCAAGGAGACGGTGACGCAGCTCGGCCAGGCGATGGGGTTGCGCGTGCTCGACGTCGGGGCGCTGACCAACGCCGGACCGCTCGAGGGCATCACCGCCGTGCTCGCGACCATCAATCGCCGCTACAAGCTGAAGAACTCCGGCATCAAGATCACCGGGCTATGACTCGGAGGGGACTTCGTCCCCCTTCCGACGGCGCCGCGGGCCTGGCGGCCCGCTCGCGCCTGCCTCCCCCGAGACCAACGACAGGATGCGCCGGCAAAGCCGGCGCTCGAAGTGGAACAGGACAGGCGGGTGTCGCACCAGCGAGGACAGGAGGGATAGAGATGGTGGAGTCGATCGTGGTGGGGCATGAGCGGTTGCGGGAGTTCATCGAATCGGCGCTGGTGGCGATGAAGATGCCGGGGGATCGAGCGGCGATCACGGCGGGGCTGATGGTGAAGACGGACCTGCGGGGCGTGGACTCGCACGGGATCGACATGCTGCCGCGCTATCACGAGCTGTGGCAGCAGGGCTTCGTCATCATGGAAGCCGACCCCGCGGTGGTGCGCGACTTCGCGGCGACCGCGCTCTACGACGGGGCCAAGGGGCTCGGCCATTATGTCTCCACCCAGGCGATGCGGCTGGCGATCGACAAGGCGCGCGCCTTCGGCATCGGCATCGTGACCGTGCGAAACTCCGGGCACTTCGGCGCCGCCGCCAACTACTCGATGATGGCGCTCGAGCACGACATGATCGGCATCGCGACCACCAACTCCCCCTACGTGGCCATGGTGCCAACCTTCGGCCGGGCGCCCAAGCTGTCCACCAACCCGATCTCCTTCTCGGCGCCGGCCGGTCGCCACGCGCCCTTCGTGCTGGACATGGCCACCACCACGGTGGCCGTGGGCAAGCTGCGGATCGCCAGCCGCTGGGGCAAGCCCATCCCCTCCGGCTGGGCGCTCGACGACCAGGGCGATCCCACCACCGATGCCGACGTGGCGATGAAGCACCGCCTGCTGTCGCCGCTGGGCGGCAGCCGCGAGCTGGGCGGTCACAAGGGCTACGGCCTGGGCATGATGGTCGACATCCTGTCGGGCGTGTTGCCGGGCGCCGTGTACGGCGATCTCTTCCTGCGCGGAGGCCATGCCCAGCGCAAGGTCCAGGACGTCGGTCACTGCTTCGTCGCCATCGACCCCGCGCGCTTCCGCCCACTCGACGACTTCAAGCGCGACATGGACGACATGTTCGACTCCGTCAAGGGCTCGCCGCCGGCGGACGGGCAGACGCGCGTCTTCGTCGCGGGCGAGCCGGAGGCCGAGACCGAGCGTCGCCGGCTCCGCGAGGGTATCCCGATCTCGCGCACGCTCCTCGGACTGGTGAACGACATGGCCTCGGGGCTCGGGCTGGCGGCCCTCGCGTAGCATCCTTGCCGCGCCCTGCTGCGCCCGGCGGCGGGCGGGGGCTGGGGTGGGGTTTGGCGGTACCACGAGGCCCGCGGTCGTATCGATACCGCCTTGGCTGGGCTCCATCCGGCTGGGGGGCGCGCGGTTTCGGGAGGGCGGGAAACGGGTCCGCCCAAACCCCACCCCAGCCCCCGCCCGCCGCCTACCGTTCACGAGCGCCCCGATTCACGAGCGCCCCGACATACGTCAGGCGCGCGACACCGCCAGGCCGAGGTAGATCACGATCAGGCCGAGCAGGAGGACGAGGCGGTCCAGGCGGGTGATGGCGCGCAGGGGGCGCGCGGGGTCGGCGCCGCTGGCGAGGGCGGCGTTCAGCAAGGTCACCTGGGCGAAGTCGCGCTGGCTGGCGAGAGCGACGGCGAGGACCACGAGGGTGAACTTGCCCGCCAGCATCAGGCCGGCGCCGGTCTCCATGACGCGAGCGAGGTCGCCCAGCTGGGTGACGTTGTAGAAGCCGGTCAGCACCACGACGGCGATGGCGGTCCACGACACGGGGCGGGCGCGGCGGGCGGCGTCGGCAAACGACGCGAGGGCCCCGCGGCGCGCCGCCGGGAGCAGGACGTGGACCTGATAGGCGAGACCACCCATCCAGACCACCGCGGCGACGACATGCAGGTAGAGGATCGCCAGGCGCATCAGCGCGGCGCGGTGAGCGCGGCCAGCGTGGCGGAGACGTCGGAGAAGTCGGCGAACGTGAGGTCCGGCGCGCACGCCCGCAGCTCCTCGGCCCGGTGAAGGCCGGTGGCCACCGCGACGGCGACGGCACCGCACGCCCGGGCGCAGTCCACGTCGAGGGGCGTGTCGCCGATGATCGTGAGCTCCTCGAAGGCGAAGCGGCGGCCGGTCGCGCGCAGGGCGCGCTCGCAGGCGATGGCCGGCAGGCGGCGACGGTCCATGTCGTCCGAGCCGAACGCCCCGACGCGGAAGAGATCCAGCAGCCCGGTGGGCCGCAGCTTCAGGCGCGCCCCCGCCTCGATGTTCCCGGTCAGCAGCCCGACGACCGCATCGTCGCGCGCGGCAAGGGCGCGGACGAGCGCCCCGACGCCTGGCATGATCGACACGCAAGCGCCGTCGCCGATCAGCGCCTCCAGCTCGGCCACGTACGCCGCGAAGCACGCGGCGATCCCGGCGGCGATGCGCCCGTCGTCCAGTCCGGCGCCGCGCATCAAATCCCACACGATCCGCTGGTCCGTCCGGCCGCGGAAATCGTAGTCCTCGATCGGCCCGGGAGTGCCGTACGCCTTCACCAGCGCCCGGCCGAGGGCGGCGCGGCCGGCGCCGCGTGCCGTCACCAGCGTGCCGTCGATGTCGAACAGGAAGAGTCTCACCGAACCCCGAGACGTCGGAGCCGGGAGACGATCCCCGGCAGGATGTCGAGGACGGTGTCGATCTCGGCGGCCGTCGTCCACCGGCCGAGCGTGAAGCAGAGTGAGCCCTCCTGCTCCTCGCGCGAGCAGCCGATCGCCCGCAGCACGTGCGACGGTTGGCCGGTGGCGATGTTGCAGGCCGACCCGGACGACGCCGCCACGCCCCGCATGTCGAGCTCGAGGAGCACGGCGTCGGCCTTGACGCCGGGCACGACCACGCTGACGTGGTGCGGGAGCCGGCGAGCGCCGCGGGGCCCGGTGACCCGCGCGTGCCCCACCCGCTCCAGGAGGCCGTCGAGCAACCGGTCACGCAGCGGGGTAAGGCGCGCGACCTCGGCCGCTCGCTCGTTGCGAGCCAGGTCGGCGGCCACGCCCATGCCGACGATGGCCGGCAGGTTCTCGGTTCCCGAGCGATATCCCCCCTCCTGCCCGCCGCCCAGCACCAGCGGCGCCAGCGCCACTTGCGGTCGCACCCACAAGGCGCCGCCGCCGGGCGGCCCGCACAGGTCGTTGGACGACAGCGCCAGTAGGTCGATCGCGCACTCGTCCACGCTGAGCGGCAGCCGGCCGACGGCGCCGACGCCGTCGACGTGGAAGGGCACGCCGCGCCCACGGGCCAGGCGGCCGAGCTCGCGCACCGATTGCAACGTGCCGATCTCGCCGTTGGCCGCCATCACCGACAGCAGCGCGGTATCCTCGCGCAGCGCGCGCGCCACGCCCTCGGGATCGACGCACCCGTCCCCGTCCACCGGCAGCCACGTGACGCTCCAGCCGTGCTTCTCCAGATCGCGGCACGAGTTCAGGACAGATACGTGCTCGATGGCGGAGGCCACGATGTGACGGCCGCGGGCCCGCTGCGCGATGCCCTTGATGGCGAGGTTGTTGGCCTCGGTCGCGCTGGCGGTGAAGATCACGCCGCCGGGGGCGCCGCCGACCAGCCGCGCGACCTTGGCGCGCGCGCCGTCGAGCGAGGCGCGCGCTTCCAGACCGTGGGAGTGCAGGGCCGCCGGGTTGCCGACGCCGCCTTCCAGGAAGGGGCGCATCAAGGCGACGACGCGGGGATCGACCGGCGAGAAGCCGCCGTAGTCCAGGTAGACGCGCGCGGCAGCCGGCGCCGCCACGCTACCGGGTCTTTCGGACGACGAAGCGGAAAACCGCGCCATGCTTGTCGATCTCCAGCAACTCCTGGCCCGTGCGCGTGGTCCAGCTCCTCATGTCGGCCTCGGACGCCGGGTCGTCGGAGGTCATCTCGAGCACCTGCCCCAGCGCCATCGTCTTCATGGCGTCCCGGGTCTTGAGAATGGGCATGGGGCAGAAAAGCCCCACGCAATCGATCGTCCGATCCGGCACATAACCCATAACCCTGCGAAAATTCTTACATTGACACGTCCGAGCGGCAACTAGAATAATGACTTTCATGTCCGTGGATCACGAGAGCGACGTGCGGCGCGCTGGCCAGCGGATCAAGAGCAAGGTGCTGGTGGCGCTGGTGCTGTCGTCGGTGATACCCATCCTGGTCCTGACCTTCGTCGTCCTGGTCATGGTCCTTCCGACTCTGCGCCCCGGCGAAACGACGAAGTTCGGTCTCCTCCAGATGCTCGTCGTCTTCACGGTGCTCGGCATGATCGCCGGCGCCTGGGTGATCTGGGACCTCGGCCGCATCGTGGCCCGCATCGCGGCGCTGATGGCCAGCGACGGCGCGCTCCCGGGCTTCGAGCGCCGGCAGGACGAGGTCGGCACGCTGATGACCTCGTTCAACAGGATGCTGGTCACGATCGAGCAGCAGGCGACGGAGATCAACACTTTCGCCACCCGGCTGGACGCCGCTTACAAGGAGCTCGAGTCCACCAACGCCCGCCTGAAGGAGACCTCGTTCAAGGACGAGGTGACCGGCCTCTACAATCGCCGGTTCTTCTCCCTGCGGCTGGAGGAGGAGCTGTCGCGTTACCGGCGGTTCAACCATCCGGTCTCGGTGGTGCTGCTCGATCTCGACGGCTTCAAGGCGGTCAACGACGAGTTCGGCCACACGGTGGGCGACGAGACGCTGCGCGAGGTCTCGCAGATCCTCATGAAGCACTCCCGTGGCATCAACGTGGTCTCGCGGTACGGCGGCGACGAGTTCGCCGTGCTGCTGGTGGAGACGTCCAAGGCGGGCGCGCGGCTCTACGCGGATCGCATCCGCGAGGTCGTCGCCAAGTATCCCTTCCCCCGCGGCAAGGTGATGACGGCGAGCTTCGGCGTCGCCAGCCTGCCCGACGACGAGGCGGGGACGGCCGAGGACCTGTTCCGGGCGGCGGACGAGGCGTTGTACGCGGCCAAGAGGGCCGGCAAGAACCAGGTGGCGGCGACCCCCTCGCCGCAACGAGTGCGATGACGTGGAGCCAACCCGGGACATTCTGATCGTCGACGACGACCGACAGGTCCGTGACGTCCTCCACCAGATCTTCCTGACGGCCGGCTACAACTGCCGGCTGGCCAGGGACGGCCGCGAGGGGGCGGCGATGTTCCGCGCGGCCCGCCCCCCCCTCACCGTCACGGATCTGAAGATGCCGGTCATGACCGGCATCGAGCTGCTCCAGCAGGTGCGCGAGGCCGATCCCGACGCCGCCGTCATCGTCCTGACCGGGGCCGCCGACGTGAAGACGGCCATCGAGAGCCTCAAGCTCGGCGCCTACGACTTCATCATGAAGCCGGTGAACGTCGACGAGCTATTGATCGCCGCCGATCGCGCGCTGGAGCGCCGCCAGCTCCTGCTCGAGCGCCGCCAGTACCACGCGATGCTCGAGAGCCGCGTGGAGCAGGCCACCCACCACCTGGCGGCCACCTATCGCGAGCTGGAGTCGACGTATCGCGCCACGCTGGAGGCCCTCGGCTCCGCGCTCGACACCCGCGACGTCGGCACCGAAGCGCACTCCCGCCGAGTCCACGGCTACGCGCTGGCCACCGCCCGGGAGTACGGTCTCGCGGAAGTCGAGCTGCGCGACCTCGCCCACGGTGTGCTGCTGCACGACATCGGCAAGATCGGCATCCCCGACTCCATCTTGCTCAAGCCGGGTCCGCTCACCCCCGAGGAGTGGGCCGTCATGCGCACGCACCCGGAGATCGGCCGCCGGCTGATCGAGAAGATCCCCTTCCTGCGCGGCGCCCTGCCCATCGTCTACGCGCACCACGAGAAATGGGACGCCAGCGGCTACCCGCGCGGGATCGGCGGCGAGGACATTCCGGTCGGGGCCCGCATCTTCTCCGTCGTCGACGCCTTCGACGCCATGACGTTCGACCGGCCATATTCCAAGGCCATCCCGTTCGACGCCGCCAAGACGGAGCTGAAGCGTTGCGCCGGATCGCACTTCGATCCGGCCGTCGTGGAGGCCTTCCTGCGCGTGCCGGAGCTTCTGCTCGAGGAGATCCGACGGCGCAGCACCGAGCCCTGACCGGGTGAGGATCACGGCTGTGCGCGCGGCCTGGCTGCGCGCCCTGATCCCCGTCGAACGCCGCCATACCAGCGACTTCGGCGTCAACGACTCGTTCAACACCTGCCTGGTCGAGGTCGACACCGACGTGGGCCTCACCGGGCTCGGCGAGGCCAAGGTCGGCGTCGGCAACCTCGGCAACTACGCGGCCCTCGTCACCCTGATTCACGCCGAGCTGGCGCCGCTGCTCATCGGGCGCGATCCGCGCGACGTCACCGCGCTGTGGGAGACGATCTACAACGGCACCCGCGCCCACTACGTGCCGACCCACGGCCGGACCTTCCCGATCGTCGGCCGCCGGGGCATCACCGTCTCCGCGCTGTCGGGCATCGACATCGCGCTGTGGGACCTGCTGGGACAAGCCCTCGGCCAGCCGGTGTGGCGGTTGCTCGGCGGTCGCCTGCGCGAGCGGATCCCGGCGTACGCGTCGGGGGGCTGGGCCCCGGTCGGCGGGGTCGGCAGCCAGCTACGGCAGTACGTCGAGCGGGGACACCGCGCGGTCAAGATGCGGGTCGGCCTGCAAGACCGGAGCGTGGACGACTCGGTCGCACGGGTGCGCGAGGCGCGCGCGAGCCTGGGGCCAGAGGTCGGACTGATGGTCGATGCCCACGGCACGTGGTCCGTGCGCGAGGCCCAGCGCTTCGCTCGCAAGGTCGCCGACTGCGACCTCG
>Ga0268386_10000447_pt1 | contig 26034 bp, 24 predicted proteins | sample RVTome_15_FD_200260 | JGI IMG/M metagenome (GOLD analysis project Ga0268386, IMG submission 200260) | Soil microbial communities from uranium-contaminated site in the Upper Colorado River Basin, Wyoming, United States - RVT150D86... ... | reverse complement strand
ACCGGCCATGTGGTCGACCCAGGACTGCATCGGCTTGGGGAGCGCGTCGTACGCCTTCTCCGGGTCCGATCGGAACACGCGGCGTCGGACGAGCTTGGCGACGCGCACCGGTCCGCCGGCGAGCAGGAAGACGGTCGCGACGCCTACCCCGAGCACGAGGGCCGGGTTCTCCTGGAAGCGTTTCTTGAGATTCAGGGCATCGCGGAGCTGGTCCGAGGTGCGCTCGAGCTCGGCTCGCTGGGCGGCGATCTCCGCCCGCGTCGCCGTCAGCTTCTCTTCAGCAGTCGGCTCTTCGCCCACTCGATGTCCTCCTTCACCGCTGCGATCGTCTCCTCCGGCGTGAACTTCGTGCTCGACACGCGCTTGATCCCCCGCCAGGCCAGCAGGCCCGCGATCGCGAGCAGCACGACGAGGACCAGCAAGGCCACCCACCACAGGCCGATGGCGACGAGGACCGCCATCACGAACGCGGTCAACCCGAAGACGAACAACATCACCAGAACCACCGCGATCGCGAGCATCACGATGCCGCCCTTCAGGTGACCGAGGTTTGCCGCCATCTCCTGGCGGCCGCGCTGGATCTCGAGCTTGGCGAGGGACACGCCGCCGGACACGAGCCGCTTCAGCAGCGTGAACGCGTTCTCGCGGCGGGGGGCGTCGCCAGTGGTCATTGCACCTCCGGGGTCGGGATAGCGGATGCGGCGCACCAGGCAGTGCGGCCGCACGATTCTACCAACGAGCAGATCGGGTGCCACGATCGGCCTTCGGCAGACCGTTCGATCGTCCGCTATCCTCTCGCCCCAATGGCCAAGCGACGGACATCCGGCATCCAGCGGCGCGAGCGCGCCAGCGAGGATGCGCTCAATCGACGACTCGACGCACCTTCCAGCGGGATGGCGCTCCCGGACTGGCGCCTGCTCGCCATCGGCGGCGTGCTGCTCGTCGGCGTTGTCCTCATCGCGCTGGTGGTCGTGCTCGGTTCGGGACCGAGCTCCGCGGTGGGCGTCCAGCAGCCCGACGATGGACAGACCCATGTGGCCCAGGGGACCAACTGCCGCGCTCCCGGCGCCACCGGCGAGTGCGGGGCTGACCCGTATTCCTCGCTGCCGGCGGCCTCGGGCCCGCACTGGAACGGGCCGGCGAACTGGGGCGTGTACACCACCCCGCAGATCGAGACCCAGCTGATCCACAACCTCGAGCACGGCGGAATCGTCATCTGGTACGACCGTGATGCGCTCGCGGCCGACCAGGTCGACGAGCTGTCGCGCTACGTCACCACACAGGTGTCGAGCGGCATCAGCGGACGCTTCAAGTTCCTCCTCTCGCCGTGGGGCGGCGAGGATGAGCTGCCTTCGCCGATCGTCGCCACCGCCTGGCGCTGGCTCCTGGAGCTCGACGAGGTGGACACCGGCACCCTCGACGCGTTCGCCCGCGAGCATTACGGGCTGTCACCCGAGCCGAACGGCGGACCCGGGCCACCCGGCGTCTAGATCCAGCGCGCGTTCAGCTCTGCGTACATACCGACACACGCCGGGCCCGTAGCGGTCTGTGCACCGCTGTGAACGGATATGACGTTAGTGATACATCCGGTGACAGCGAACGAACCTGGCCGGAAGGGAGCACCCGATCACGCGTCGGGCGCTCGGTTGACCCGCCGCGCCCGCTCGGGCATCATCTCGACGGGCGCGTAGCTCAACGGCAGAGCAAAGGACTCTTAATCCTTAGGTTGTGGGTTCGAATCCCTCCGCGCTCGCCAACCCGACTCACCCACCAGACGGGCCCGACACCGCGGCGCCCGTCTTGTCGTTCATCGGCGGCTCGCCGGCCGTCGTGTCTTGAGAGGCTGACATGGTCGACGTCCCCATCGAGCGGCACGTCCTGGGCAACGGGTTGCGCATCATCCTCTCCCGCGACCCGCGGGCGCCGCTGGTGGCGGTGAACCTGTGGTACGACGTCGGCAGCCGGCACGAAAAGGTCGGCAAGACCGGGTTCGCCCACCTGTTCGAGCACATGATGTTCCAGGGGTCGGCGAACGTGGAGAAGGGCCAGCACTTCAGCCTGGTGCAGGCCGCCGGCGGCACGCTGAACGCGTCGACCTGGCTCGACCGCACGAACTACTTCGAGACGCTTCCCGGGCACGAGCTGGAGCTGGCGCTCTGGCTCGAGGCCGATCGGATGGCGAGCCTCCTCCCGGCCATGACCCAGGAGAAGCTCGACAACCAGCGCGACGTGGTGAAGAACGAGCGCCGCGCTGGCGTCGACAACCAGCCGTACGGCGACTGGGACGAGCGGATGCAGGCGCTCGTCTACCCGCCCGAGCACCCGTACCACCACTCGACCATCGGCTCCATGGAGGATCTGTCCGCCGCGTCACTCGATGACGTGGGCGACTTCTTCGCCACCTACTACGCGCCCAACAACGCGGTCCTCACCGTGGCCGGTGACTTCGAGACCGACGCGGCGCTGGCACTCATCGAGGGCCACTTCGGCCCGATCGCCCCGAACCCGACGCTGCCTCCCCCGCCCGACATGAGCGTCGATCCCCGGATCGGACGCGACGCGCGGGTCACCGTCCCGGACCAGGTGCCGCTGCCGCGGATCTACCTGGCGCACCGGGTCGCCCCGTTCGGGACCGACGCGCACGACGCCTTCGACGTCGCCGCCGACATCCTCGGCACCGGGCGCGCCTCGCGGCTCTATGCCGCCCTGGTGCGCGAGCAGCGGGTCGCGCAGGACGTCAGCGCCTTCGTCTTCCCGATCGTCGGCGGCGCGGCAATGTTCGCCCTGTGGGTGACCGCCCGCCCCGGCGTGCCGGTCGAGCGCCTGGAGTCGTCGCTCCTGGCCGAGATCGATCGGCTCGCCGCCGACGGGCCGACGGGCGACGAACTCGATCGGGTACGGAACCTCCAGGCCAGCCGATCGGCCTCGGCGCTCGAGCGAATCAGCGAGCGGGCGGATCGGCTCAGCATGTACACCTGCCTCTTCGACGAGCCGGAGCGCATCAACAGCGAGGTCTCGCGCTACGCCGCGGTCGACGCCGACCGAGTGGCCGCCGCGCTCCGATCGGCGATCACCGCCGACAACCGGGCCACGCTGGTCTACGTGCCGGCGGAGTCGGCGGCATGACGCTCCGCCCCGTGGCGACGACGCCGCGCCCGTACCGGTTCCCGGACTTCGTCCGCCATGAGCTGGCGAACGGCCTCGGCGTCTGGCTCGTCCCGCTCCCGGATCGCGAGCTCGTCAGCGTCCACCTGCTGACCGATGCCGGCGCCGCCACCGAGGACGAGGCACAGGCCGGCGTCGCGGCCCTCACCGCCCAGCTGCTCGTCACCGGCACCCGTCGGCTGGATGCGGCGGCCTTCGCCGAGACGACCGAGCGGCTCGGGGTCGACGTCGGCAGCGAGTCCTCCTGGGACAGCGCGCGGGCCGGCTTCTCCGCCCTGGGCCAACACCTCGAGGCGGGGCTCGACCTGCTGGTCGAGATGCTCACCGAGCCGCGCCTCGACGAGGGCGAGTTCGATCGGATCAAGGCCGAGCGCCTCAACGACATCCTCCAGGCGCGTGCCGAGCCGGGCCGCCTCGCCGACGAGCGCTTCCTCGGCGCGGTCTACGCGGACGGCGTCCCCTACGGTCGGCTGAGCGCCGGCAGCCCGGAGACCGTCGAGCCGCTGACCGTGGCCGAGGTGCGCGCCTTCCACGCTTCGCGCTACGCGCCGAACGTCGCCGACATCGTCATCGCCGGCGCATTCGAGCCCGATGTGGCCCTCACCGCGGTCGAGCGACGCCTGGGCACCTGGAGCGGCAGCGGTCCGGGCCACCGAACGTTCGACCCGGCGCAACGTGGCGGTCGGCGCATCGTGTTCGTCGATCGGCCGGGCTCGGTGCAGAGCGAGCTTCGTGTCGGCCATCTCGGCATCAACCGCCACGACCCGCGCTACTTCCCGGCCACCGTCATGACCGCCCTGCTCGGCGGCGTCTTCGGGAGCCGCCTGAACCGCCGGCTCCGCGAGGAGCTCGGCTACACCTACGGCGCGCGCTGCGCGCTGGATCCACGCCGCGCGGTCGGTCCGTTCATCGCCTCGGCCGCGGTGCAGACCGAGGTCACCACGGACGCCGTGCGCGAGCTCATGGCGCAGCTCGAACGGATCCGCGAGGCGCCGCCGTCGGAGGACGAGCTGGCCGAGGTGAAGAACTTCCTCGTCGGGGTGTTCCCGCTGCGCTTCGAGACCACCGCCGGCATTGCCGCGGCGATCGAGCCGCTCGCGGTCTACGACCTCGACGACGACTGGTGGCACGCGTACCGCAGCCGGCTCGAGGCGGTGACCACCGGCGACATCCACACCGTCGCTCGCGAGCTGATCCGCCCGGACGACGCGGTGATCCTGGTGGTCGGCGACGCGGCCAGGGTCCGGGACGAGCTCGCCCGGGCCGGGCTCGGCCGGCTCGAGTCCGCCGCCGAGGCCTGACGCTCAGCCCGACGCGTGCCGTCGGGCCAGCTCGGCCTCCACGCCCCCGAGGGCCAGGCCGCGTGCCTCGAGCAGCACCAGGGCGTGGTAGAGGAGGTCGGCCGCCTCGCCGATGACCTCCTCGTCTGACCCGGCGAGCGCCGCGGCCGACAGCTCGCCCGCCTCCTCGGTCACCTTCTCCGCGGGTCGTCGCGGGCCGCCAGCGACCAGCCGCGCCGTGTACGACGTGTCCGGATCGGCGCCGCGCCGCTCCGCGACGACGCGCGCAAGCGCCGCGAGGTCGAAACGCGACGAGTCCTCGAAGCAGGAGCGGCTGCCGGTGTGGCAGGCCGGGCCGGAGGGCCGGACGCGGTAGACGATCGCATCGGCGTCGCAGTCGACCCCCATCGCCTCGACGGCCATGATGTGCCCGCTCGTGGCGCCCTTGCGCCACAGCTCCTCCCGCGAGCGCGACCAGAAGTGCGCCTCGCCAGTGGCCTCGGTGGCCGCGACCGCCTCGCGGTTCGCCCAGGCCAGCATGAGGAGGTCGCCGCCGGCCGCATCGGTCACGACGACCGGCAGCAGGTCGACCCGCGTCCAGTCCGGCCGCCGGTCGCTCAGCCAAGCCATGCCGCCACCTCCTCCGCCGTCGCCGGCACGGGGACCGGTCGCACGCTGATGCCGCGCGCCGCGAGCTCGTCCTTGAGGGGACCGATCCGCAGCAGGCCGAAGTGGAGGGTCGATGCCAGCAGGGCGGCCGATGCGCCTCCGTCGGTCAGCACGTCCGCGACATCGTCGACCGACCCGCCGCCGCCGGACGCGATCACCGGCACGCGGACGGCGGCGGCGACCGCGCGGCTGAGCGCCAGGTCGTAGCCGGCGCGCGTGCCGTCGCGGTCGATGCTCGTCAGGAGCACCTCGCCGGCGCCGCGCTCCACGGCCTCGCGCGCCCAGGCGACGGCATCGCGGCCGGTCTCCTCGGTCGCCGCCACGCCGCGCACGCGCCAGCCACCCGCCGGATCCGCGGCGGCGTCGATGGCGATCACCACCGACTGCGAGCCGAGCCGCACGGCGAGCTGGCCGATCAGCGCGGGGTCGCGGAGGGCCGCGCTGTTGACGGCAACCTTGTCGGCGCCCGCGTCGAGCAGGGCCGCGGCGTCGGCAAGGGACGCCACGCCGCCGCCGACCCCGAGCGGCACGTCGAGCGCGGCGGCGGCCCGGCTGATCAGGGCCACCAGCGACGGCCGCCGGTCGCGGGTGGCGCCGATGTCGAGGATCGTGATCTCGTCCGCGCCGTCGGTGGCGTACCGGGCCGCGAGCTCCACCGGGTCGCCGGCGTCGACGAGATCCACGAAGCGCGTCCCCTTCACGACTCGGCCGTCGGTGACGTCGAGGCAGGCCACGATCCGCTTGCGGAGCGTCATGACAGCGCAGCCACCGCCTCGGCGGGGTCGACCGCACCGGTGAGGAGCGCCAGCCCGACGACCGCGCCGTCGATGCCGATCGCGTCGAGCGCCCGCAGGTCGTCCAGGGAGCCGACGCCCCCGGCCGCGACCAGCGTGGAATCGGGGAAGGCGGCACGCAGCACGGCCAACGCCTCGAGGTCGGGGCCGGCGAGGGTCCCGTCGCGGCTCGTCTCGGTCACGATGAGTCGGGAAGCGCCCTCCTCGAGCAGGCGCGCGGCAGTCACCATCGCGTCGGCGTCACCCTCGCGTAGCCAGCCGTCGAGGGCCGCCCGACCCGCCCGCAGGTCCAGCGAGACGGCGACCCGTCCCGGGAAGCGGCGCGCGCAGGCGGCGAGGAACCCCGGCCGCTCGATGGCCGCGGTGCCCAGCAGGACATCGTCGACGACCTCGAGCGCCGCGGCGACATCGGCCTCGATGCGCAGTCCACCGCCGAGCTCGACCTTCGTGCCCGGTGCGGCGGCGCGGGCCGCATCGGCCACCTCGGCCACGAACGGCAGCTGCATCGGTCGCCCGGCGCGCGCGCCGGCCAGGTCGACCACGTGGATCCGCCGGCAGCCGGCCTCGACGAAGCGTGTCGCCAGGGCCGGCGCATCGGTCCCGGCGGGGATGCGCCGCTCATAGTCGCCCTGGACGAGCCGCAGCGCGCCGCCGTCGAGCAGGTCGATGGCGCAGATCAGCTCCATGCGGCCACCGCCCGCGGCGCATCGAGCAGCCCGGACGCGAATGCGCGCAGCAGCGCGCGGCCGACCGGACCGCTCTTCTCCGGGTGGAACTGGGTGCCGGTGATGGCGGCGGCGCGGAGGATCGACGGGAAGGTGAAGCCGTCGACGGTCGTGCGGCCCGCGACTGCCGCGGGGTCCGCATCGGGCCAGAAACCGTGGACGAAGTACGCGTCGAAGGACGCACCCGCGTCGATCCGGACCTCGTTCCAGCCGATGTGCGGCACCTGCCGCGGGCCGCCCGCCTCGACGCCCGGGAAGGCGCGACAGCGGCCACCGATCACCTCGAGGCCGGGCGCATCACCCTCGTCGGAGCCCTCGAGCAGGAGCTGCGCCCCGAGGCAGACGCCGAGCAGCGGCCGCCCGGCGCGGGCCCAGTCGCGCACCGGCTCCCACAGCCCGGTCGCCTGCAGCGCGGCGACGGCGGAGGGCGCGGCACCGACACCGGGGAAGACGACCCGGTCGGCCGCCCCGAGGCCCTCGGGCGTGGCCACCAGGCGCGCGTCGGCGCCACCGGCCTCGAGGGCGCGCAGCACCGAGCGCGTGTTCCCGGCCCCGTAGTCCACGACCGCGATCACCGCAGGGTGCCCTTGCTGCTCGGCACGGCATCGGTCCCGGCGAGGCGCGGGTCCGGGTCCCAGGCCTGGCGCAGCGCGCGGGCCAGGGCCTTGGCGCCCGCTTCCACGAGATGGTGCGTGCTCCGCGCCCGGCGCACCTCGAGGTGGACCGATGCGCGCGCCTCGCGCGCGAGCGTCTCGACGAAGTGCGGCCACAGCTCGAGCCAGACGTTGGCCGCGGTCATCGGATCGGGGACCGGCTCGACGTCGCTGTAGGCGCGCCCGCCGAGGTCCACGGCGCACAGCGCGAGGGCCTCGTCCATCGGCAGGCGGATGTCGCCATAGCGGGTGATACCGGTCCGCTCCCCGAGTGCCTGGTCGAGCGCCCGGCCGAGGACGAGGGCGGTGTCCTCCACCGTGTGGTGCTCGTCGATGTGCGTGTCGCCGGTGGCATCCACCTCGAGGTCGATCAGCGCGTGCCGGGCGATTAGGGTGAGCACGTGGTCGAGGAAGCCGATCGGCGTGGCGACGGTCGCCTGCCCCGTCCCGTCGAGATCGACGCGGATGCGGATCGTGGTCTCGGCCGTGGCGCGTTCCGCGGAGCCGGTACGGGTCATTGCAGCACCTCCTCGAGCGCCGCGAGCAGGCGCCCCTCTTCGGGTTCCAGGCGCGCCGTGGCGCGCAGCCAGCCGGCCATCGGCCCGGATTCGTAGCGACGGACCGCGACGCCGCGGGTCAGCAGGGCATCGTCGATGTCCGGGGCCTCGTGGCGCGCGGGGCGGAACGACACGAAGTTCGTGACCGACGGCAGCACCCGGCAGCCGAGCCGCTCGAGCGTCGCCGCCAGGCGGCCGCGGGCGGCAATCACCGCCATCCGGCGCTCGCGGGCCGCGTCCTCGTCGGCGAGGACGGCCAGCGCCATCGCCTCCGACGGGGCGCCGATCGAGAGCGGCAGACGGATGGCATCGAACCGATCTGCTAGGCCGTCCGGGACGACGAGGTAGCCGGCCCGCGCTCCGGCGAGACCGTGCGACTTGGCGAGCGAGCGCAGGACGAGCAGGTTCGGCAGCTCGTCCTGGAGCCGGATGGCCGAGGTCGACTCCGGCTGGACGCCGAGCGAATCCTCCCCGAACTCGAGGTAGACCTCGTCGACGCAGACGAGCGTCGGCAGGCCCTCGGCCAGCGTGCGAATCTCGTCGAGCGGGTACGGGTCGCCGGTCGGGTTGTTCGGCGTGCAGAGCCACACGAGGCGCGCGGTCTCCCGCTCCGCGGCCTCCCGCAGCTCGGCGGCGGGCTGCCGCTCGCCCGGATCGGCGCGGGGAACCGGCACGACGCGGGCTCCGGCGAGCTGCGCCTCGACGGCGAACATGGCGAACGTCGGGGTCGGGACGAGCACCGCGTCCCCCGCAGCGACGGTCGCCGTCGTCACGAGGCGGATCAGCTCGTCGGCCCCGGCGCCCGGCACGATGCGGCGCGGTTCCACCCCGAGGCGGTCCGACAGCGCCGCGCGCAGGCTGGCGTAGGCGAGGTCCCCGTACTCGGAGACGCGGCTGGCGTCGAAGGCACCCATGGCGGCGATGGCCGCCGGAAGGGCGCCGCCGCCGAGCGTGTTCATGTCGGCGCGGACCACGGCGTCCGGGCTGATGCCGGCTCGTGCCGCCAGCTCCTCGTCGGAAGGCTCGGCGGGGTACGCGCTCACCGGCTCGGGCCGGCGCAGCAGGTCGATCGGGTCGTGGCGGTCCGCCTCGGCGCCGGAGCGTTCCGCGCGGGCAGTGACGCTGGCGCCGTGGAGCGGCAATCCCTCGGCCGAGGCGATCGCCGCCACCGTCGGCGCCAGCTGGCGTACGCCGGCGCCGGTCACCTCCTGCACCTCGATCCAGCGGCCGAAGGCCTCGACGCCGATGCCGCTCCAGGCGCGGGCCGCCCCACCGGTCGGCAGGACGTGGTTCGTCCCGGTCGCGTAGTCGCCGCCGGCGATCGGCGACCAGGGACCGATGAAGATCGCCCCCGCGTGCCGCACCGATGCCGCGAGCGTCGCCGCATCCGCGCATTGCAGGCTGACGTGCTCGGCCGCGACGGCGTCCACGACCTCGATGCCGGCGGCCAGGTCCGGCACGAGCACAGCGCGACCGTGCCGCGCCAGGGTCTCGAGCGCCCGGTCGGCGGTCGCCAGGCCGGCCGCCACCCGCGGCAGCGCATCGTCGACGGCGGCCAGGAACGCCGTGTCGTCGCTCACGACGATGGCGACCGAGTCGGGCCCGTGCTCGGCCTGGGCCAGGAGGTCCAGGGCCACGATCGCGAGGTCTGCGCCGGCATCGGCCAACACGACGCACTCCGACGGACCCGCCGGCAGGTCGATCGCCACTCGGTCGCCGACGAGGCGCTTCGCGGCGGTGACGTACGCGTTGCCGGCGCCGAAGATCTTGTCGACCCGCGGCACCGACTCGGTGCCGTAGGCGAGCGCGGCGATGGCCTGCGCCCCGCCGGCGCGGAGGATCCGTCGCACCCCGGCGACGCGGGCCGCGGCGAGGATGCTCGGCGCGACGGAGCCGTCGGGATTCGGCGGCGTGGCGATGACGAGCTCGTCGACACCCGCGAGCGCCGCCGGGATGCCGACCATGAGGACGCTGCTCGCGTAGGCGGCCCGCCCGCCCGGGACGTAGGCGCCGGCGCGCTCGAGCGGGCTCCACCGGCGCCAGGCGGTGATGCCCGGGGCCGTCCGCACGCGGCGTTCGGCGCGCAGCAGGTCGCGCTGGTCAGCGTGGTAGCGGCGGATCGCCGCGGCGGCGCGGCGGAGCGCTTCCTCCAGCTCGGCCGGCACGACGGCCGCGTCGAGCTCGGCCACGTCGAGCCACGGCGAGTCGAGGTCGGCGCCGTCGAAACGGGCGGTCAGCTCGCGCAGGGCCGCGTCACCGCGTTCGCGGACGTCGGCGACGATCGGGGCGACGTCGGCGTCCGGGGCGGGCGGCCGCAGGCGCTCGACCCAGGCTGCTCGGCCCGCTGGATCGAGATCGGTCCAGGTGGTGCGTGGGAGGGTCATCGCATCACCTTCTCGATCGGCACGACGAGGATGTCGCGCGCCCCTGCCGCCTTGAGCTCCGGGACGAGCCGCCACAGCTGGCTGCGCTCGACGACCGAGTGGACGGCGATCTGGCTGGGATCGGCAAGCGGCATCACGGTCGGGCCGGAGAGCCCGGGGATCAGCTCGCGGATGCGCTCGATCGCATCGGCCGGCGCGTTCATCATCATGTACTCGCGGCCGCGCGCATCGAGCACGCTGCGCAGCATGTCGACGAGCGGCGCGACGCGCGCGTCGCGCGCCCCATCGCGCCCGACGAGGACCGCCTCCGACGCGAGCAGGGTGCCGATCGGCGTCAGGCCGTTCATGCGCAGCGTGCTGCCGCTGGCCACCAGGTCCACCACGGCATCGGCCACGCCGAGCTGCGGCGTCACCTCGACCGCCCCGCGGACCTCGACCACCTGCGCCTCCACCTCGTTCGAGGCGAGATAGGCCTGCGTGGTGCGCGGAAACGAGGTCGCGATCCGCGCACCCGCGAGCTGGCCGACCGCGGCGATGCCCGCGTCGCGCGGCACGGCGAGCACGAGCGAGCAGACGCCGAAGCCGAGCGCCAGGATCGTCGTCAGGTCGCCCCCGTGCTCGGCGACGAGGTCGGCGCCGGTGAGTCCCAGCTCCACGAGGCCGTCGGCGACGTACTCGGCCACGTCCTCAGTGCGCACGAAGAGCAGCTCGATGTCGGCGTTCGTGACCAGCGCGCTCAGCCGCCGCTCGGAGAGCTCGAAGTCGAGGCCGGCGGAGCGGAGCAGGTCGATTGACGGCTCGGAGAGGCGGCCCTTGTTCGGGACCGCCAGGCGCAGGCGCCCGGTCATCGGGTCGCCTCCTTCGCATCCGGCAGCCGATCGAGCACCAGCCGATAGCCGTCGCGCCCGTAACGCAGCCATTGGTTGACGCGGCTGATCGTCGCGCTCGACGCGCCGGTGCGCTCGCTGATGTCGTGGTAGCTCTCGCCCTCGTCGAGCAGCCGGGCCACCTCCCAGCGCGCGCTGAACTCGCGCAGCTCGTTCACCGTGCACAGGTCGCGGAGGAAGCGGAGCGCCTCATCGGGATCGCGCAGGGACGCCACCGCGGCTGCCAGCTCGCGCGTCGCATCGGTGATCCATCGGTCCTCGGCCGGGGTGGGGTCGGCCGTCGTGTCCTGGGTGTTCATTGCTTTAGCACGCTAAAGCATTAGCCCGATCGCGTCAACCCGACGGCGTCGACGCCTCCGTCGCAGCCGCGCGCGGCCAGCGCAGAACGAACACGGCGGCCGGGCGCCGCTCCTCGAGCTGAACCGATCCGCCCATCGCGGTCATCGTCGCCCGGACGAGGTAGAGGCCGAGGCCGAGCCCCCGCCCCACGGACACGCGGTCGTGGAAGAGGAGCTCGGCGACCTCGTCGGCGATGCCGGGACCCTCGTCCCGCACCCGCAGGACCACCGGGTCCTCGTCGGTCGCCTCGATGTGGATGGGCGCGCCGGGCACCGAGTACCGATCGGCATTGGTCAGCAGATTCGTGATCGCCTGCTCAGAGAGGTGCCGATCACCGGTCACGTGGGGTCCGCCCGGCAGCACGACCCGAACCTCGCGCTCACAGCCTCGCGCGCGAAGGCGCTCGATGGCGGCACCGACCGCCGGTGCCAGGGGGAACGACTCGCGTGACGCCTCGACGCGGCCACTGTCGGCCCGCGAGTAGAGCTCCAGCCGCTCGAGGATGCCGATGGCGGCGTCGACCGATTCGAGGGCCCGGCGCCCGTGGCCTCCCGCGCGCTCCGGGAGGTTCGGATCCCGCTGCGCCAGCTCGATGCGCGCCTTCGCGACCGCGAGCGGGTTGCGCAGCTCGTGCGCCACGAAGCTCGCGAAGCGGGAGAGGCGGCGTCGCTCGTCCTCTTCCTTGCCGACGTCGCGCAGCATGAGCACGGCACCGCCACCGGGGATCGGGGTCCCCTCGACGTAGACCAGCATGTCGCGGCCGGAGACCGGGACCCGGATCGTGTAGCGGCGCTTCAGCGGCGCCGTCCGCGCCAGGACCTGCGGCCACTCCTCCCGCTCGAGCGGCTGTCCGCGGTCGTCACGGGGCTCGGTGGCCCGCCCCCACTCCTCGAGCGGCCGCTCGACGAAGCTCCGCCCGAAGAGTCGCAGGGCGGCGCGGTTGCCGTATGTGCCGCGCAGCTGGTCATCGAAGACGACGAGCGGCTCCGGGATCGCCTCGGCCACCTCCTCGAGCCGCGCCCGCTCCCGCTCCGCCGCGACGAGCGCGGCGTCCACCTCGAGGCGGGCGAGCTCGAGCCGCCGCCGCTCCCCGGCCGCTTCCTCGTGCGCGCGCCGGCTCCCCTCGAGCGCATCGGCGGCCACCTGGCGGGCCATGGTGGATCGGTGAACGAGCAGGACGATGATGGGCGAGCCGATGATGAACGCGGCCAGGCGGACGACCTCGCCGACCGACTCACCCACGCGGCCGTCGGTGGCGAACAGCGTGATGAGCAGGACCACCAGCCCGCTGAACCATGCCCAACCGGCGGCCGCCGGCCCGAGCATCAGTCCCACGAGCGCGATCGCCAGCACCATGAGCACGGTGTAGGGAACGGCCTGATCGGCAGGTCCTCCCACCCATATCGTGGCGAGCGCCGTGGCGGCCCCGACCAGCGCGCCGATCACGGCGTTCCGGTCGGGCAGGATCCTGGTCAGCACGTGGCCTGGTCTCCGCGTGGCGTGGGGGGCGAGCCTAGCATCCGGGCGGTCGGCCGGCGCGTGGAGCGGCCCGGCGTCGCGCCCGGGCGAGGCGCTCGCGGGCGGCCGAGATCCGCCGCCACGGGCCCGTGACCCGTCGTGGATCGAGCGCCTGCGGATGCTCGCCCCGCGCGATCTCGGCGAGGAGCAGCGATGCGCGGTCGAGCTGGCCCGCCTCGGTGAGCAACTGGACGAGGCTGAACCAGCGGCCCGGCTCGGGGATCGGCGCGGCCATCACCCGTTCGACGAGCTCCGCGGCACGCCCCTCGTTCCCCGCGCGGCGGTGCGCGACGATCGCCGAGCGATAGTCGGTGAAGCTCGGCTCGATCTCGAGCGACTCGAGGAAGTTGAGGAGCAGCTCGGCGTTCTCGGCGCGACGGGCCGCCGGGCCGCGGCGGACATGGGCGTCGCGGTACTCGCCGAGCAGGACGCGGAGCTCCCGCTCGGCCCAGCGACGCTGCGGCGTGTCGCGAGCGTAGCGCTCGCCGATCGAGGCAACGACCATCGCGCCGCGAAGCTCCTCCCCCGCCGAGAGGTACGCCGTCCGCAGGTCGAGGTCGATGATCTCCGCCCACGGTGCCTGGAGCTCGACGATCCGCTCGAGCACCCCCAGCCAGTCCTCGTACCGGCCGCGCTCGGCGTAGTGCTGGGCCGCATAGCGCAGCCAGTAGCGTTCGCCGTGGGAGCGCCAGTCCTGCCCGTCGATGTGGTGCTCGACGATCCACCGGTCCTGGGCGCCCGGTCCGGCGAGGAACACCTCGGCCGGGATGCGGAAGCCGGCCACCGAGCGCCACTGCGGCTGATGCCAGGGGCTCGGCTCGCCGGGCTCGACCCGGAAGCGGCGGTGCCGCCGCGTGCGTGCCGCCTCGCCATCGTCGAGCGGCCACTGGAGCGTGTCGGCGCGCCCGCTCTCCAGCGCGTGGTCGTAGTGCAGCCGGCGGACGGGGTCGCGCAGCTCTGCCCACGCGCGGTTGAGTACCGAGGTCCGACGCGTGGCGATCTCGCTCGAGGGCGCCCGGTCGGGGTGGTGGCGCAGGACCGCTTCGCGGAACGCCGTGCGCAGCTGGGCCGCCGACGCGGAAGGCTCGGCGCCGAGGACCTCGTAATAGTCACGCGTCTCGGTGCGCGCGACGGTGGCGGTGGACATCCGATCGAGTCTAGCGCCGTCGGTCGCACGCGGCTGCAGTTCGCTATGCTGGGCTGGATGCCTGCCATGCCCAGCCCCGGGCAGGCCCGGGCCGGACACCTGTTGATCATCGGCGGTGCGGAGGACAAGCTCCGCCAGCGCCAGATCCTGTCGCGCTTCATTTCGCTGGCCGGCGGCGCCGATGCGCGCGTGGTCGTCATCTCCACCGCCTCATCCCTTGGTGACGAGGCGACCGAGCTCTACCTCTCGCTCTTCCGGCAGTTGGGTGTCACCGACGTCCGCGGCATGCGCCCGCTCGTGCGCGAGGACGCGAACGACCCGCGCCTCGTGTCCGCCCTCGACGATGCGACCGCCATCTTCATGACCGGCGGCAACCAGCTGCGCCTGTCGAGCGTGATCGGCGGCACCCTGCTCGGAAGGACCCTCGCCGAGCGGCACCGGCACGGCGCCATGGTCGCCGGCACGAGCGCCGGCGCATCGGCGATCGCCAGCCACATGGTCGCCTTCGGCACCAGCGGGGCCACGCCGAAGCAGCGGATGACCCAGATGAGCGCTGGGCTCGGGCTCCTGCCGGGCGTCCTCATCGACCAGCACTTCGAGCAGCGCAACCGCTTCGGGCGGCTGCTCGCCCTCGTGGCGCAGTCCCCCGCCCTGCTCGGCATCGGCATCGACGAGGACACCGCGGCGCTCGTCAGCCCGAAGGGCATCCTCGAGGTGATCGGCAAGTGGTCGGTCACGATCCTCGACCCCGCGCACATCCAGACCGATGCGTACGAGGTGAAGCGCCATCGGCCGATCATGGTCTCCGGCGTGATGCTGCACTCGTTGCCGTCGGGCTATCGGTTCGACCTCAAGAAGCGCAAGCTCATGGCGCCGTTGCGCCCCGTGAGCGCCACCGACCGCCAGCTCGCCAGCCTCCAGGCCGCCACGGACAACACCCGCCGCCTCATCCGTCGCATCGCCGCCGAGGGAGCCGATGACACCGCGCCGGAGCGCGCGCGCCGGCGTGCGCTGCGCGCCCGACGCATGGACGAGGCGAGCGAATGAGCGCGGCGAAGAAGGCGGCGGCACCGGCGCGTCGCACCCGCAAGGTTCCCGATCCGCCGGCGGGGGCTGTCCCCCGGCCCGAGCTGAGGATCGTCGAGACCCGCGTCTACCGCGGGCCGAACTACTGGAACTACGACCCGGCGATCAAGCTGATCGTCGACCTCGGCGTGCTCGAGCACTTCCCGTCGAACACGATCCCCGGCTTCGTCACCGCCCTGCTCGAGATGCTGCCGGGCATCGGACAGCACACCTGCGGCACCGGCCGCGTCGCGGGCTTCACCGATCGGCTGCACGACGGCACCTGGCTGGGGCACGTGGCGGAGCACATCGCCCTGCAGCTCCAGCGCGAGGCGGGCACCGAGGTCGGGCGCGGCAAGACGCGCTCGATCGGCGAGCCCGGCCGCTACCACGTCGTCTACTCGTACGCGGAGGAGAGCGTCGGCCTGCAGGCCGGGCGGCTGGCCGTGCGGCTGGTCAACCACCTGGTGGAAGCGGAGGACGGCTTCGACTTCGGCCACGAGCTCGAGGAGCTTATCCTCCTGGCCGAGCGGGCGGCCTTCGGTCCCTCGACCCAGGCGATCCTCGACGAGGCCGCCCTGCGCGACATCCCGTCGATCCGGCTCAACGAGGCATCCCTCGTCCAGCTCGGGCATGGGATCCACCAGCGACGGATCCGGGCCACGATGACGAGCCAGACCGGCTCCCTCGGCGTCGATATCGCCGGGGACAAGAAGCTCACCAACCGGCTCCTGGCGGCGACCGGCGTCCCGGTGCCGCGGGCTGAGATCGTGCGGGACGCAGACGAGGCGGTCGGCGTAGCGAAGCGCATCGGCTACCCGGTGGCGGTGAAGCCGCTCGACGGGAATCACGGCCGCGGGGTCGCCCTCAATCTGGCTGACGCCGACGCGGTGCGGGACGGCTACCAGCTCGCCCGAGCCGAGTCGAGGCGGGGCGGCGTGGTGGTCGAGACCTTCCTGGCCGGCAATGATTACCGCTGCCTCGTCATCGGCGGGGTGCTGCGGGCGGTCGCGCAGCGGCTGCCCGCGCACGTGGACGGCGATGGCACGCACTCGGTCAGCGAGCTGGTCGAGATCACCAACGCGGACCCGCGCCGCGGCATCGGGCACGAGAAGGTGCTGACCCGCATCAAGGTCGACGAGGAGGCCGTCTCGTACGCCCGAGAGCAGGGCTTCGAGCTGTCCGACGTGCCGCCGCGCAGCCAGCGGATCTACCTGAAGCGCACCGGCAACATGAGCACCGGCGGGATCAGCATCGACCGGACCGAGGAGATCCACCCCGACAACGCGGAGATCACCGAGCTGGCGGCCCGGGTGGTCGGTCTCGACATCGCCGGCATCGACCTCGTCTGCCCGGACGTCAGCCTGCCGATCCGCGAGACGGGCGGTGGCATCGTCGAGGTGAACGCCGCGCCCGGCTTCCGGATGCACACCAACCCGACCGAGGGCGAGCCGCAGTACGTCGCCAAGCCGGTGATCGACCTCCTCTTCCCGCCCGGCGCGCCGTCACGCATCCCGATCGTGGCCGTGACGGGCTCGAACGGCAAGACCACGACCGCGCGGATGATCGCGCACATCATGAAGGGGATGGGCCGCAAGGTCGGCCTCACCTCCACCGACGGGATCTACGTCGACGGACGGATCGTCCGCAAGGCCGATGCGTCCGGGCCGAAGTCCGCCTCGATGGTCCTCCAGAACCCGACCGTCGACTTCGCCGTCTTCGAGGTGGCCCGTGGAGGCATCCTGCGCGAGGGTCTCGGCTACCAGCGCAACGACGTGGCGGTGGTGCTGAATGTCACCGGCGACCATCTCGGCCTCGGCGGCATCCACAGCATCAAACAGCTGGCCGAGGTCAAGCGGGTGGTGGTCGAGGCCGTGCCGCGCGACGGGGTGGCCGTGATCAACGCCGACGATCCGCTCGTGCTGGCCATGGCCCGCCACACCTCCGGATCGGTCATCTACTTCAGCATGGACCCCGATCACGACCGTCTGAAGTTCCAGGCCTCGCGCGGCCGCCGGGCCGTCACCGTCGAGCCGGGACGCAACGGCGAGAAGATCGTGCTGCGCCACGGGCGCAAGTCGATGGACCTCGTCTGGACCCACCTCATCCCGGCCACCTTCGAGGGACGGGCGCGGATGAACGTGCAGAACGCGCTCGCGGCCGCGGCGGCCGCCTGGGCCGCGGGCGCCCACCTCCACGACATCCGCCAGGGCCTGCGCACCTTCACCACCAGCTACTTCATGGCGCCGGGTCGGCTGAACATGTTCGAGCTCGACGGCTACCGCGTGGTGGTCGACTACGCCCACAACCCACCGGCCATGGAGGCGCTCGGCGACTTCGTCACCCGCCTCACCGAGCCATCTCCCGGCGGCGCGCGCGCGTCGGTCACCGGGCGGCGCGTCGGCGTGATCGCCACCGCGGGCGACCGGCGCGACGAGGACATCCGCGAGATCGGCCGCGTCTCGGCCCGCTACTTCGACGACATCATCGTCCGCGAGGACGCCAACAACCGTGGCCGGGATCGCGGCTCGACCGCCGCCCTGATCGTGGAGGGCATCGAGTCGGCCGGGCAGGAGCGGCGGGTCGGCAGCGTGCGCACGATCCTCGACGAGCTCGAGGCGACGCGCGCCGCGCTCGACGAGGCCACCGAGGGCGACGTGGTCGTCGTCTGCGTCGACCATGCCAACCAGGTCTGGAAGGAGCTCCAACGCCGCCAGCACGGTGCCGCCACCGAGACCGACGGCCTCGGCGCGCTCGTCGGCGTCATCGACGGCGAGGACGAGATCGACCTCGACCTCTGAGACCTGAGGGCGGGTCAGCCGACGAGCAGCTCCCGCAGCCGCTCCGCACCCACCGGCCGGAAGCGCTCGGACTCGAGCCAACGGAAGAGCTCGGCGCGGTCGACGTGGGCCATGACGACACAGACATCGCCGCGCTTCGAGTGGCCGAGCAGGAGCTGGAGCGCGGCGAGCTCGTTGGGCACCGACGGGATGTCGCCCTCGTACCCGCCGTCCCGAGCCCCGGCCCGCAGCAGCTCGTTCATCTCATGGAGCTCGCGGCCGCGCAGGTAGTGCTCCTTCTCGGCGATGACGATGTCGTCGGCGCTGCCGGCGATCACCCCCAGGCGGTGGAGGATCTCGTCGGTCCGGTCGCCGGCGGTCCCGAAGGCGAGGCGCACCTGTCGGCCGCGGGCGACGGCGCGAGCGACCTCCATCAGCCCGGTCACCCCGGCCTCGTTGTGGGCGAAGTCGACGATCGCGAACGTGCCCCGGCGCTCGAACAGGTTCAGGCGCCCGGGGTTCGACGCGGCATCCAGGGCGAACGAGCGCAGCCCGGCGGCGATCTGGCGGGTCGTCAGCCCCAGGGCGTCGCACGCGGCCGCCGCCGCCAGCGCGTTCGCCACGTTGTAGCGCGAGCGCCCGGCGAACGTCACCGGCACCTCGGTCGCGTCGGCGAGCCGGCGAGGCCGGCGTCCCGCCGCGCGCAGGACGAGCGCGCCGCGCTCGAAGACGGCCGCACGCCCGCCATCGTCGAGGGCCGCCTCCACGTTCGGGGTCCGGCCGTCCATGCTGAAGGCGTAGATCCCGGCACGCGTCTCCCGCCGCATGGCCCACACCCGCGGGTCGTCGGCATTGAGGACGGTCCAGCCATCGCGCTTCGTGATCCGCACGATGGCGCCCTTCACCTCGGCAAGCTCGTCGAGCGTGTCGATCCCCTGCAGTCCCAGGTGATCGGCGCTGACGTTGGTCACCACGCTGACGTCGTTCGAGTTGTAGCCGATGCCGCGCAACAGGATCCCGCCGCGCGCCGTCTCGAGCACCGCCACGTCGAGCCCCGGCTCGGTGAGCACCCGCGAGGCGCCGCCGAAGCCGGTCCAGTCCCCCGCCTCGACGAGCTCCCCGCGCACGAAGATGCCGTCCGAGTTCGTCATCCCCACCGTGCGGCCGGCGGTGGCGCAGATGTGGGCGATCAGGCGCGTCGTGGTGCTCTTCCCGTTCGTGCCGGTGATCGCGATGATCGGGATCCGCGGTCGCGGCAGCTGCGGGATCGGCCCGTGCGCCACCGCGCGCAGGCCGGCGAGCTCCCGTCGGTCGGTCGAGCGGCCCAGGGCCAGGCGGGCGGCACCGGCTCCGATCGCCTGCGAGATCGTGCGCCGGCGCCACGGGTAGGCGATCGCGGTTCGCAGCCGGTCGGCGGCGTGCCGGGTCGCGATCCGCGGCTCGGGGAGGTCCAGCGCGTTGTGCAGGCGTTGCACGGCCATGGCCGCCGCCGCGGCGACCGTCGACGCGTCCCCCGGGGCGTCGCCGCGGAACTCGAGCTTCACCGCCGGACGGGTGAAGAAGCGGTTCGGCCCGTCGAGCACGCGCAGCTCGACCAGCTCGACGTCGGGCTCGCGGTGGTCGGCCTCGCGCGGCATGGGCGTGAGTATATTGGGCGACATGCCCGAACTTGCCACCCTGCGACGCATCGTCGACGCGGGCCTGCCCCGGTTCCTGGCCGAGCTCGAGACGATGGTGAACGTCGACTGCGGCTCGTACACCCCGATCGGCGTCAACCGGATCGCCGACCTGGTGACCGATGCGCTGCGCGCCGCCGGCGCCGAGACCGAGCGCATCCCCCACCGGCCCGATGACGGCGCTCCGCAGCTCGGCGACCTCGTGATCGGGCGGTTCGCCGGCGACGGCCCGCGGATCCTGCTCATCGGGCACATGGACACCGTGTTCGACCCGGGCACCGCGGCCGAGCGGCCGTTCCGGGTCGACGGCGACCGCGCCCTGGGTCCGGGGGTGACCGACATGAAGGCGGGGCTCCTCGCCGGCCTGCACGCGATCCCCGCCCTCCAGGAGGCCGGGGCCCGGCCGGCCATCACCTTCGTCGCCAACCCGGACGAGGAGATCGGCTCGCCGTTCAGCACCCCGCACATCCGGCGCCTGGCCCCGGAACACGACGCGGTCCTCGTCCTCGAGTGTGCGCGCGCCAACGGTGACATCGTCAGCGCGCGCAAGGGCATCGCCGACTACCACCTCACGCTCGTCGGGCGGGCGGCGCACGCTGGCGTCGAGCCGGAGAAGGGCCGCTCGGCAATCCTCGAGGCGGCGCACCAGGTGGTCGCCCTCCACGCGCTCAACGGGCGCTGGCCGACCGTGACGGTGAACGCCGGCGTCATCCATGGCGGCACGCGGCCGAACGTGGTGGCGGAGCGCTGCGAGCTCGAAGTCGACCTCCGTGCCGCCGGCACCGATGCGTTCGACGCCGCCGCGGCCAAGGTGGCGCGCCTGGCCGCGGAGCCGACCGTGGCGGACGTGCACGTCGACCTACGGCGCATCGCCAGCCATCCCCCGATGGAGAAGACAATCGCCTCGGGCCGGCTCGTCGGTCATGCCGTGGCCATCGCGGCCGAGCTCGGGTTCCCGCTCCGCGACGCCGCCACCGGGGGCGCGTCGGACGCCAACACCACCGCCGCGCTGGGCATCCCGACCATCGACGGGCTCGGGCCGGTCGGCGGCGACGACCACTCGGTCGACGAGTGGCTCGACCTCACCTCGGTGGCGCCGCGGACCACGCTGCTCGCGGCCCTGATCGCCCGCATCGGATCCGATGACTGATTCCGGATAGCTACCGATATACTCGCGGCCATGACGGCCAAACGCGTCCTGATCTCGATCGACGAGCGGCTCCTCGCGCGCATCGACGAGGCCTGCGACCGGCTGGGCACGTCCCGCAGCGCCTTCCTGGCGCAGTCGGCGTCACGAGACCTGGACGGCGGCGTCGGACCGGGTGCGGACCCATCGGTCCGGGCGGCGCTCGCCAGCCTCGACCGGCTGCTGGGCGATCGATCGTGAGGCGCGTGGTCGTCGACGCCGGCGTGATCCTCGGCTGGTTCGAGGCCGAGAGCCCGCATCGGTCGCTCCGCGCGGAGTACGAGGCCGGCACCCTCGCCGCGATCGGCCCTCGCGGGCTCATCGCCGAGGTCCTCGGCACGTTGACCCAGCGCGGCGTCCCGCCCGAGCGTCTCGCGCGAGTCGCCGACGAGCTCCAGCGCATCGGCCTGCAGCTCCAAGATCCGCCGATGCCTGAGCTGGCCACGTGGCTCACCCGGGGGTTGGCGCCGCATCGTGCGGCGTATCCGGCGCTGGCCGCGAGCCTCGAGGTCCCGCTGGTGACCGACGACCCCGAGCTGCGTCGCCTCGCCGCCGGCGTGCTCGAGCGCGATTGAGACTCAGCGTATATACGGTATATACGACCGGACTCGCCCGCGGCGCAGCCGCTAGAATGGCCGTCCTGTGACCGATGCCTATCGCCACCGCACGACCCTGCAGGTGCGCTTCCGCGACATCGATGCGTTCAAGCACGTCAACAACGCCGTCTTCTTCAGCTACGTCGAGCAGGCCCGCATCCGCTACCTCCTCGACGTGCTCGAGCCGGACCGTCCGTTCGACCGCCTGCCGCTCATCCTCGCGCGCGTCGAGCTCGACTATCGCTCCCCGATCACGTTCGGCGAGCAGGTCGAGGTCGAGACGCGGGTCGATCGCATCGGTCGCTCCAGCATCAGGATGGGCCACCGCATGACCGCCGCTCCCGACGGACGGCTGGCCGGCGACGTGCACACCGTGCTGGTCACGTACGACTACGAGACCGCTCGCCCGGTGCCGGTCCCGGACGAGTGGCGGGAGAAGATCGAGCGCCACGAACGGCGGACCTTCGAGACCGATGCGCCGCGTCGCGACGCGGCCGCGGCGAGCTGAGACAGCACCAGGAGACCCATGGCCGACCAGCAACGATTCGATCTTCTCATCCTCGGCGGCGGCATGAGCTACGTGGGCGCCATCCGCGCCGCGCAGCTGGGCCTCACCGTCGGGCTCGTCGAGCGCGACCGCCTCGGCGGCACCTGCCTCAACCGCGGGTGCATCCCGTCCAAGGCGCTGCTCGAGACCGCCGAGCTGCTCCACCGCGTGACCGAGCAGGGCGCCGAGTTCGGCCTCGCCGGCCACGAGGGCATCAGCCTCGACTACCCCGCCCTGGCGAAGCGGCGCGACGCGGTCATCGAGAAGCACGTGTCGGGCGTCGAGTTCCTCATGAAGAAGAACAAGGTCACCGTGCTCAAGGGCAACGGCGTGCTGACCGGCCCGACGAGCGTCCGCGTCTCCGGCGGGGTGTCCGGTGACGTGGAGGCGACCGCCGACCACCTGATCCTCGCCACCGGCTCCGCGCCTCGCTCGCTCCCCGGCCTCGAGCCCGACGGGCGGCTGATCATCACCTCCGACGAGGCGCTCACCCGCGGTGACGTCCCGGGACGGGTGACGATTGTCGGAGCCGGCGCCATCGGCGTCGAGTGGGCGAGCATGTACCGCGACTTCGGCGCCGAGGTGACGCTCGTCGAGTTCGCCGACCGCGTCGTGCCGCTCGAGGATCCGGAGATCAGCAAGGAGCTCAACCGGGTCTTCCGCAAGCGCGGTATCACGATCCACGTCGGCTCCACCATCGACCCCGAAACCGTGAAGAAAGGCGAAAACGAGGTCAGCTTCCAGGTCGCCACCAAGGGCGACGCCAAGCGCACCGACGTCACCGCCGACGTGATCCTCGTGGCCGTCGGCCGCCGGCCGCTGACCGAGGACATCGGCCTCGAGTCGATCGAGGGCGTCGAGGTCGACCGCGGCTACGTGAAGGTCGACGAGTTCATGCGCAGCGGGGCGAAGGGCCTGTACGCCATCGGCGACATCGTGCCGGGATTCGCCCTGGCGCATGTCGCCAGCCACGAGGCCGTCGTCGCCGTCGAGCACCTCGCCGGTCACGATCCCGAGCCCGTTCGAATGGACCAGATGCCGCGCGTCACCTTCTGCCGGCCGCAGATCGCCTCGGTCGGGATGTCGGAGGAGGAGGCGAAGGCCGCCGGCCGCGAGGTGCGGACCGGCCAGTTCCCGTTCCGCGCGCTGGGCAAGGCCACGATCGTGGGCGAGATCGACGGATTCGCGAAGCTGGTCGCCGATGCAGAGACCGGGCTGCTGCTCGGCACGCACATCATCGGCCCGCACGCCGGCGACCTCATCGCCGAGCCGACCTTCGCCCAGGTGGTGGAGGCGACCGCCGCCGAGATCGGCATGACGGTGCACGCGCATCCGACCCTTCCCGAAGTGCTCCCTGAGGCCGCCCTGGCGGTCGACGGGGCCCCGATTCACGTCTAGGAGGCGCGATTTCGATGGCCAGGACCGACACGCAGCTCCGGCACGGCGATCTCGGCCTCAGCAACGAGGATGTCCTCGGCATGTATCGCGCGATGCTCCGCGCGCGCGCCGTGGATGAGCGCATGTGGCTCATGCAGCGGGCCGGCAAGATCGCCTTCATCATCTCGGGCCAGGGACACGAGGGCGCCCAGGTCGGGACCGCCTGGCCGATGCGCAAGGGGCAGGACTGGATGGCGCCGTTCTATCGGTCCATCGCCAGCGCCATGACGTTCGGCATGAGCGCCGAGGACATCATCACCGCCCACCTCGCCAAGGGCGATGACGTGAGCTCCGGCGGGCGCCAGATGCCCGGCCACTACGGCGGCGCGCCGTACAACATCGTCAGCCTCTCCTCGCCGGTCGGCACGCAGGTCCTCCACGCGGTGGGCATCGCGATGGGCGCGTGGGTCAAGGGCGACGACGTCGTGACCATGACCCAGTTCGGCGAGGGGACGAGCAACCAAGGCGAGATCCACGAGGCGATGAACTTCGCCGGCGTCCACAAGCTGCCGGTGATCTTCGTCTGCGAGAACAACGGCTACGCGATCAGCGTCCCGCTCGACCGCCAGGTGGCCGGCGGCTCGGTGGCCGCCCGCGCCGAGGGGTACGGCATGCCGGGCGTGGTGGTCGACGGGGGGGATGTCCTCGGCTGCTACGCGGCGGCCAGGGAGGCCCATGAGCGGGCGCGACGGGGCGAGGGGCCGACCCTGATCGAGGCGCGCGTCGTGCGGCTCACCTCTCATTCCTCCGACGACGACCAACGGCGCTACCGCGACCCATCCGAGGTCGAGCACCTCAAGGAACAGGACCCGATCCCGATGTTCGCCGCCGAGCTGCGCGAGGCGGGCGTCCTGACCGACGAGATCGAGGAGTCGATCCGCGTCGAGATCAAGGCCGACATCAACGAGGCGACGAAGTCCGCCGAGGCGCGGCCCGATCCGACCTCCGACGACGCCCACGAGCGCGTCTACGCCAACAACATCCCCGGCGGCGGCTCGCCCGTCCCGCTGGCGCCGATCGACGGCGGGAGGCACTGATGGCCGAGCGCAACATGCTCGAGGCGATCCGTCTCGCCATGGACGAGGAGATGGAGCGCGACGAGCGGGTCATGGTCCTCGGCGAGGATGTCGGCAAGAAGGGCGGCGTCTTCGGCGCCACCGAGGGGCTGTGGGCCAAGTACGGCGACAAGCGCGTGCTCGACACCCCGCTCACCGAGGCGATGATCGCCGGCGCCGCGATGGGAGCCGCCGTCTATGGCCTGCGCCCGATCGCCGAGATGCAGTTCGCCGACTTCGTCTATCCCGCCTTCAACCAGATCGTCTCCGAGATCAGCCGGCTCCACTACCGATCGAACGGCACGTTCTCCGCGCCGATGGTGATCCGCATGCCGTACGGCGGCGGTGTCCACGGGGCCCTCTACCACTCGCAGTCGAACGAGACCTACTTCACCTCGACCGTCGGGCTCAAGGTCGTCGCCCCGGGCACCCCGGCCGACGCGAAGGCACTGCTCAAGGCGGCCATCCGGGATCCCGATCCGGTGATGTTCTTCGAGCACAAGAAGACCTACCGGCTCTTCCGCGCCGAGGTCCCGGACGGCGACGCGGTGCTGCCGATCGGCAAGGCGTCGGTCGCGCGCGAGGGACGCCATCTCTCCATCTTCTGCTACGGCTTCATGCGCACCTGCGCGCTCGAGGCGGCCGAGACGCTCGCCCGCGAGGACGGCGTCGAGGCCGAGGTGGTCGACCTGCGCACGCTCCGCCCGCTCGACCACGAGACGATCCTGGCGTCGATCGAGAAGACCGGCAAGGCGCTCGTCGTCCACGAGGCGAATCGCTTCGGTGGCTTCGGTGCCGAGGTCGCGGCGACGATCGCCGAGAAGGCCTTCGAGCACCTCGATGGCCCGGTGACGCGCCTGGGCGGACCCGAGGTCCCGGGGGTCCCGTTCCATCACACCCTCGAGGACTGGTTCATGGTGAACCCGGCGCGCATCGTCGCCGCCGCCCGCGAGCTGGCGGCGTACTGATCCGAGCGCGGACACCACGCATCTGAGAACATTGCCCCGACACGGCGGGCCGCCGGCCGCAGCGAGGACGAAACGACACCGATGCCAACCACGATCAAGATGCCCCAGCTGGGCGAGTCGGTCACCGAGGGAACGATCGAGCGCTGGCTGGTGAAGGAAGGCGACACCGTCGAGCAGTACGACCCGCTGTTCGAGGTCGTGACCGACAAGGTGAACGCCGAGGTTCCGGCAGAGGTCGCGGGCACCATCAGCAAGATCCTGGTGCCCGATGGCGAGACGGTCGCCGTCGGCACGCCCGTCGCCGAGATCGACGGTGATGGCGCCGGCGCGGGAACGGCCGACGCCGCCCCCGCCGCCGAGGAGGCCACCGCCGAGGAGCCGGCCGAGGCCGAGGCACCCGCCGAACCCGGCGAGGCGGCGACCGAGCAGCAGGAGGAGGCCCCCACCGAGGCCGAGGCGCCGACCACGCAGGCTCTGCAACCTCAGCCCCAGGCGTCCGAGGAGGACGCGACCGCCGCGAACGGTGACGGAGCCGCGGGCACGACGCGCATGACCCCGGCGGTGCGGCGGCTGGTCCGCGAGCACGGCATCGACGTCGCCCAGCTG
>Ga0268386_10000446_pt1 | contig 26064 bp, 22 predicted proteins | sample RVTome_15_FD_200260 | JGI IMG/M metagenome (GOLD analysis project Ga0268386, IMG submission 200260) | Soil microbial communities from uranium-contaminated site in the Upper Colorado River Basin, Wyoming, United States - RVT150D86... ... | reverse complement strand
CCGGGGACGCCGGCATCGCGATCCGCGGTCTCGATCGGCTCTCAAGACGAATCACGGATGCGGTGGCGAATCGCTCGCTCGAAGCCGCGTCGCGACATCTCGAGCTCGCTGCCGAGCGACTCGATGCGGGCGCCTGGATTGCACCCGCGGGCGACAGCGCGCGCGATCACCTGGTCGGGGCGCGTGCGCAGGGCGCGGACACCGTGGTGCTCGCGCCGCTCGAACAGCGACTGTTTGCGGGGTTGGTCGGTGAGACGCGTGCGGCCATCCAGCAGGGAGAACTCGCACACGCGGCAGACATGCTCGACGCTGCGAAGCGCCTTGCACCGGAGGACGATACGCTCGCTGAAATCGGCATGACCCTGGCCTCCGCCCAGGCACGCCAGGTGTTTCTCGACGACGTCGTACCGGCAGCGACGCTGACCCGGACGAAGACCGTGGCGGCGAGCTACCCGCGTGAGGCCGTTCGCCGCGGTACCGAAGGCCACGTCGAAGTACGGTTCACCGTGGCCCGCGACGGATCCACGCGCGAGTTTGAAGTCGTCGTGGCGGAGCCCGTCGGTGTCTTCGAGGAAGCCGCGATCGAGGCACTGCGCGGTTGGCGGTTCGAGCCGGTCATGAAGAACGGCGAACCGGCCGAGCAACGCGCCTCCGTGCGCATGAAGTTCCAGCTCGCGCAGGAGTAATGCGCTCGAGCTACTGAGGCTCGCGAATGCGCTCGTGCGCGCGGCCGAGCGCGAACGCGACGCCGGCCCATACGCCGGCGATCACCGCACCGAAGAACGCGATGCCCGACAGCCCGAGTCCGACTAACTCGAGCAGCTTGTGCACCATGCTCGATACCCAGTCGCCGCCGCGATAGACCACCGTATCGATGAAGTTCTTCGCCTTGTACTTCGTCTCGGTGTCGACGGTCGTGAACAGCATTTCGCGCGCCGGGCGCGTGATCGAGTATTCGAGCGCCCGGCGGATCACGAGCACGACCACGAGAACCCACAAGGTCGGCGCAAGCCCGAGCGCGAGAAAGCCGCACACCATCAGCACCGGCACGGACACGAGCAGGGCCTGCACTCCGTAACGAGCCGCGAGGCGGCTCGTGATGAACAGCTGGATCGTGATCGTCAGCGCCTGCACGAGCGCATCGAGTTTGCCGAAGAATGCCGTGCGCGCGTCGCGCGTCGCAAACGCCGTCTCGACGATCTTCAGCTGCTCGATGTACAGAAACGTCGAGACGCTGGTCAGCAGCAGGATGAACAGGGCAATGCCGGCGAGATACGGCGTGCTGAACACCAGACGGATACCTGCGAACGGATTACCTCCGATCGGCCTGCTTGCGCGATCGCGATCCGCCGGCAGACCGGCGACGAGCCGCGAGGCCGCCGAGCGCTGCGACCAGCCGAGCAGGTATCGGATCGCGAGCAGCGCCAACGTCAGCAGCGCGGCCGACAGGAGCATCAGGGCGACTTGTCCCACGCGTTCGGCCAGCAGCCCGGTCAGCAGAGGACCGATCAGCGCACCGGCCGTGCCACCCGCCGCGAGAAATCCGAAGATGCGTCGCGACTGCTCGCGCGAGAACAGGTCGACCATGAAGCTCCAGAACACGGACACGATGAACAGGTTGAACACGCTCACCCAGATGAAAAACGTGCGCGCGAGGACGGCCTGCTCGGGCATCCGTGCGAAGGCCCATGCGAATGCGAGAATGTTCGCGATGAAAAACACGTACACGGTGGGCAGGAACACTGAACGCCGGAAGCGCGCGGTCAGCAGGCCGAACACCGGAACTGCTGCGAGCATCGCGAGAAACGTGCCGAGAAAGAGCCAGGGAATCTGCTCGACACCGCCAGCGATTCCCATCGTGTCGCGGATCGGGCGCAGCACGAAGTACCCGGACAACAGGCAGAAATGGTACGCGGCGGCCGCGAGCGCCGCCGTCGTTTCGCCGGGCTCCAGCTTGACCGCCTGTTCGAGCCAGCGGGCGGTCGTGCTCGTCAACCCTCGCTCCCGAGTGTTCTCTTGTCGTCGACGGCGAGCGGAGTGAAGAGCGTCTCGAGCTCGACTCGCTCGAGCTCGGAGTCCGCAACGATCTCGACGGTCTTGTCGATCGCCGCCGGATTGCCGAGCGCCGCGAGACAGACGGCCGCGACGTCCGCGCGCGGAATCCGCCCTTCGGCCATCGTGTCGCCCTGACCCGTGCGAATGCCGGAGCTGCCGCCTGGCTCGTCCGTCAGGCCTCCGGGACGCACGATCGTGTAGGGGAGACCACTGTGCCGCAGCGAGTTTTCGCCGAGCGCCTTCCACACCAGAACGTTGTCGAGAAAACGATTGAGCGGATGGTTGATCCGGGTCACGCCCATCGATGAAATCAGCACGAATTGCTGCACACCGGCGGCCTGCGCTGCCTCGACGAGCGCGCCCACGCCGCGGTAATCGACGGCTTCGGGCGTGTTCGTGGGCTCGCGCCGGCTGTTCGAGCCGATCGCAGAGATCACGTAGCGGACTCCCTCGACCGCTGCGGCAAGACTGGCTGGGTCGCGCACGTCCCCCTCGACGCCCGCGGCGCGCTCGCCGAATAACTCGGCAACTCTGGCGCGGTCGCGTGACAGCACTCTGACCGTGTATCCCTGTTCCAGCGCCAGCCGTACGACGTGCTGCCCGGTCCGGCCGGTCCCACCGGCGACGAGGACGGTGTCTGCAGCGCCGGCACTCGAAACGGCGGACGCCAGCAGCACTATCAGCAACGCACCAAATCGCCGCATCCGAGCCTCCAGCTTACGTAGACCGGGTATCGAAGTAGCCCTGTTGCAGTGGGCGCAACGGCTCAGGCCGGCATGCTAGGGGGGCGTCGGCCGAGCGTCCACCATCACTGCGCGCGCGACCCCACCACGGACCGCCGCACAGGGGATCGAGTCGGTACCGGTGCGGGAACGACGAGTGTCAGACGGGCAGTTCGAGTGCGTGCTGACGGAACAGGCGCACGCAGGCAGCCACGACGTGGGGGTCGTACCAGCGGCCCGCGCCTTTCTCGATTTCGCCGAGTGCCGCGTCAAGCGACCTGGCCGGCCGATGCGGGCGGTGCTCACCCAGGGCACAGACCGTGTCGGCGACTGCGAGAATGCGCGCGTCGAGGTCGATCTGCTCGCCGCTCAAGCCCTGCGGATAGCCGCTGCCATCAAGGCGTTCGTGGTGCTGACGCACGATCACTGCAACCGCTGGGTCGAATCTCGCGAGCAAGTCCGCGGAGCTCTGCGGATGGCGGGCGATCAGTGCACGCTCCTCGGCGTCCAGCGGACGAGGAGCGGCCGTGAGTCCGGCAGGAACCGCGGCCATTCCGAGATCGTGCAGGAGCCCGGCCGTCTGCAGCCGCTCGACGCGCGCCTCGTCGAGACCGATCTCGCGCGCGATTGCTGCCGCGAGCGTTGCGACCCGTCGCGCGTGGCTCGGCCCGCGCGGATCGAGATGCGCAGCGACCGCGCCCAGTGCCTCGAGCGCAGAGTCCGCCGCGGTGGAGAGCAACTCGACCCGCGCAGCCAAAGCAGCCTCGCGGCGTCGCCGCGCGAGCGCCGCCGCAACGGCATCGGCATAGTTGGCGAGCGCCGTGACCTCGGCCTCCTGGTAGTCGCGGTCGCGATTGGCGACGGCCAGCACGGCGAGCACCGCGTCACCCTCGAGCAGCGGCACGACGAGCGTACGGCCGAGATCGGGCAGCCCATCCGGCTGCGGGCGCGGAGCCGGATCGTTGATCAGCACGAAACTGCGCGCGGCGGCGCACTGACCGAACGGGCCGGCACGCGCAGGGGATCGGGGCTCGCCATCCACGCCAGCGCCTTCCCCTCTCTGCGCGTCGTACCAGGCGGCCAGGCGCAGCCCGCTCCTGGGTCGATCGAGCATGTGCAGGTAGCCGAGCCCACTCTGCGTCAGCGCCACCGCGTCGGCAGTCGCGAGCCGCAACAGATCGGCTGCCTCGACCGCATCACCGACTGCCGCGAGCGCGGCAATACGCCGCGCCAACTCGAAAGCCTGCGCCGCCTGCCGGTCGTCGCTTGCGAGGCTGCTGACGTCGCGCAGCACGATGACCTGGCGACTCGCGTCACCGACGAGAGGCATACGTCGAATCTCGATGGCGGACGCCTCGCCCTCCTTGACGATCAGGCGACCGCGAGCGTCATCACCTGCCTCGTCGGCCGGGGCGATCAGATCACCCTGCGCCCGACCAATCAGCTCATCGCGACGATAGCCACTCAGCTCGCACGCGGCGTCGTTGACTTCGGTGACTCGACCTTCGGCATCGAGCAGCAGCACGGCGTCAGGCAGCGTCGCCACGAGGCGCCGCTGCGTCTCCTCGCGCTCGGCGAGGGCGCGCAGCGCGCGCAGCCTCTCGGTCACGTCGTAAGCGATCACGAGCAACGCGCGCTTGCCGTGCCATGCGACGGGCTGGACGTGCAGTTCGACCTCCAGCAGCGCGCCGTCCTTGCGCCGATGTCGACGCGGACTCGGACGATCGTAGGTCGCAACGACGGGCCGTTCGTCGCCGGGCTGCAGCGCCTTCAGATCGACAGCCAGAAATTCCGCGCGGCCGTAACCATAGCGGGTCATGGCCGCGTCGTTGACGGCGACGAACCGCCCGCCGTCCTCTTCCTGAATCCACATCGGGACCGGTGCGCTTTCGAACAACGAGCGGTACGCGCCTTCGGCGGCGACGTGTCGCTGCCGGGCGGCTTCGAGCTCGGCGACGCGGGCCTTCAGCGCACCGACCGCCTTTCTCCGCTCCCGGTCGACCTCACGCACCTGCAGCTCTGCTCGTTCCCGCTCCTTCTCCCGTTCGAACGCTGCGACGACCTCCTCGGAGCGCATCCGCAGCGTGCCGGTGCCACGGCGGCCGGCTTCGAGTGCCTCATCGAGCGCCGAAATCACCGTGTCCGGTGAATCGGGACGGGCGAAGAAGCGATCGGCTCCGACCTCCTGCGCAAACCGCTCGTACTTCGGATCGTCGAAACGCGTCGTATAGAAAATGAAAGGTGCCGATTGCGTCCGGTCGTCCTGCTTCCATTTGCGGCACAGCGCGAAGCCGTCCATGCGCGGCAACAGCACGTCTGACAGCGCGGCGTCGGGATGCTCGCGCCGCACGAGATCGATTGCTTCGAGACCGTTGCGGGCCTTGAGGACGTTGTGACCCTTCGCCGCCAGGAGCTTCTCGATCGTCTCCTGTTCGGCTTCCTGGTCATATACGACGAGCACCAGACTCATACGATCCTCTCGCCCAATGGCTGATCGAACGGTCCCTCCATGGCTTTCTCAGCAACCGCCGCACGAAACAGCAGGGCCCGTTCCGGCAGGCCGCCGGCCGACGTGGCAGGTCGGGACGAACATTGCTTGTCGTGCGTGTGCCGCAGGCCGGGGTTCCGTTGCCGACGTCGGAGTATGCCCTTGCGCGCGGCATTTACCACTATCGTTCTCACAGTTCTCGTGACGTGGTTCCCGCACCGGGCACGCTCAAAAGCAGCAGCACCCGTCCCGAGCGCGCTCCTGCGACAGGTGGCTCACCTTCCTCAGAGGTTGCGTACGGCCGCCGCCATTCGCTCCCGCAGCGCCGCGTCCGGCAACCTGCCGAAACCCGCCTGGACGTTGTCCCGCATGTGCTTTTCCTTGGAAGTCGCGGGGATCACGCAGGTGACGGCCGGATGCGAGATGACGAACTTCAAGAACACCTGAGCCCAGCTGCCACAGTCGATCTCAGCGGCCCAACCCGGCAGAGGCTCGCGCCTGACCTTCGCGAACAACACGCCATCCTCGAACGGCCGGTTCACGAGCACGGCGATGCCACGCTCGGCGCAGAACGGCAGGAGCCGCTCTTCCGCGGCCCGTGTCGCGATCGAGTAGTTGAGTTGTACGAAGTCGAACGGCTGCTCGCGCAACACCGCCTCCAGGTCCGCGTGCGAGCCGACCGTGTAGTGCGTAATGCCGGTGTAACGGAGCCGCCCCTCGTCCACCAACGCCCGCAGCGTCCGTGCATGCGTGCGCCAGTCGACGAGATTGTGGATCTGCAGCAGGTCGAGCACCGGGGTATGGAGCAGTCGCAGTGACTCTTCGATCTGTTCGAGCCCCCGCTCGCGCCCCGTGGTCCAGACCTTGGTCGCGAAGAAAGTCCGTTCGGTGGCTTTGAGCGCAGTGACCAGGTCACCCGTGACGGCTTCGGCACGACCATACATCGGGGACGTGTCGATCAACGTCGCGCCTGCGCCGTAAAAGACGCGCAGCACGTCGAGCAGCGGCGCGCGAGCGTCGTCGCCGGCGCCGACGTCGAAGGTTCCGGAGGTTCCCATGCCGATGACCGGCAGCGTCTCGTCCCGCGATGCAGGGATGCGACGACGGATCATTGCTGCGTCCGCAGCGATTGCGGCGGACACGGGCAGCAACGCCCCTGCCGCGGCAGCGGCGAGACTTCCGCAGACGACTCTCCGGGTCGGATTCCACATCGTTCAGCCTCCTTGTCGCAGTGGAGTCGGCGCGCCCGCTGCGCCGATGCTGATGCTGCGTCGGCGAATGCTACAGCAGGCTGCCCGTGACCAACCGACATCAGACTGTGCCATTCAGACGAGGCGGCGCAGCGCAGCGATCCGGTCCTCGTCCGGCAGGCTGATCAGGTTCTTCTTTTCTTCGCTCTTCACCAAAGCCCGCGTCTGTGCCGACAGCGCACGACGCAGGGTGCCGAGAAAGCGCGGCCCGGCGACGAGCACGACACTGCCGAACTCGCCGCGTCTCGCCGCAGCATCGAGCCGTCTCGCAATCCGTCGCGCGAACTTCTGCTCCGCGACTGCGCGCCGCGCGCTGTGGAACTCAATCGCATGGCGCGCGCTGCCGACGCTCTCGAAGCTGCGGCCCGGCCGGTCGCTGCGCAGCTCCCGCTCAGGCTGGCGCGCCTCGGGATCGGTGATCCGGCCGACTTCGACCGGTCGAGAGCGTCGCGTCTTGGCATCGAAAAAGATGGCTTCGCTGCGGTCCGCGACGACGATTCGAATGGCAGGCATCGAACACCTCCTGTGGATTGATCATCCGGGTCGAGGCGATCGAACGACCCCTCGGCCCGGTCGCAATGGCTGGCGCCGGTGAGGGCAGCCGACTTGCAACTCTGGATAGCTGCGGCGATGCTGCGCCTCGTCCGCATCCGGAGTGCTCGCTCCAGGCGATGAAACGAATTACCGAACAGCTGACGAGACCCGATCGTCGGGAATTCATCCAGGGCTCGGCGGCGGTGGCGGGCGGGCTGATGCTCGGTTTCCGACTGCCGGCGCGTGCGATGGCAGGCACCGACGTCAGCGGCGCTGCCGTCAATGCGTTCGTGCATGTGGGTGCCGACGATCGCGTGACCCTCCTGATCCACAAAGCGGAAATGGGACAAGGAGTCTACACGGCTCTCGCGCAACTGATCGCCGAAGAGCTCGAGTGCGACTGGTCCCAGATTCACGTCACCGGCGCGCCGGTGGCGGCAGCGTACAACCATCCCGGCACGTCGGTGCAATTCACGGGTGGCAGCACCAGCGTCGCAGCTTCGTGGGAGCCGCTGCGCATCGCAGGCGCGGCGGCACGGACGATGCTGGTTACCGCCGCCGCCGCAACATGGGGCGTGCCGGCCGACGAATGCCGCGCGGCGCGCGGCCGCGTCCTGCATCCGGCGAGCGGTCGGGCAATGCGTTATGGCGAACTCGCACCCAAGGCAGCGCAGCTCGAACCCCCTTCAAAGCCCACGTTGAAGGCGCCCGGCGAGTTCCGGATCATCGGCCGCACTCTGCCGCGGCTCGATTCCCGGGCCAAGACCGATGGAACAGCAGTCTTCAGTATCGACGTCCGCCGTCCGAATCAGGTCGTTGCCGCCGTCGCGCATGCACCGCGGTTCGGAGCGAAGCTCGTATCGTTCAACGCCGAAGCAGCGCGGGAGCGGCCCGGCGTGATCGAAGTCCTGCGGGTGGCGAACGGCGTTGCCATTGTTGCGCGGGATTCCTGGTCGGCCCTGGCAGCGCGGGATGCACTCGAGGTGCGCTGGGACGAGGGGTCGGGCGCGAGACTCGATACCGAGCACCTGCGCAGCGAATTTCGTGAGCTCGCGAAGGCTCCGGGTGCGATCGCGCGCGCTACCGGCGACGCGAGCGCTGCACTCGCCGTGGCGAGCGATCCGCTCACTGCAGCATATGAGCTGCCCTATCTGGCTCATGCGGCGATGGAACCGCTCAACTGCGTCGTCGAAATCACGGACGATCGCTGCGACATCTGGGCCGGAACCCAGTACCAGAGTGAGGACCGCAACGCGGCCGCGAAAGCCGCGGGGCTGCGTGCCGATCAGGTGCATATCCATACGACTTACATGGGGGGCGGATTCGGCCGACGCGCGAATCCTGCGTCTGATTACATCGTCGAGGCCGTCGAGATTGCGCTTCAGCTCGATCGCCCGGTCCAGCTGCTCTGGTCACGCGAAGACGACATGCAGGGCGGCTGGTATCGACCGCAGGTCTGCCATCGTGTGTCCGCGAGCCTCAGCTCCGACGGCATGCCGGTGGCATGGCATCAGGTAATCGTCAGTCAGTCGGTCCTTGGCGGTACGACGTTCGAGTCCTTCGGCGTCAAGGATGGCATCGACATCAGCTCGGTGGAAGGCGCCGCGGATCTGCCCTATGCGGTGCCGAACTTGCACGTCGAGTTGCATTCACCGCAGGTGCCCGTGCCGGTGCAATGGTGGCGCTCAGTCGGTCATTCGCACACGGCGTTCGTCGTCGAGACGTTCATCGACGAGCTGGCACAGCGCGCCGCACAGGATCCACTCGACTATCGTCGACGCCTGCTGAGTGCCTCGCCACGTCATCTCGCCGTGCTCGAGCTCGCGGCGCAGCGCTCCGGATGGGATGCGCCGGCGCTGGCGGGCCAGGCTCGCGGTATCGCTGTGCATGAGTCGTTCGGCAGCGTCGTCGCAGAAGTCGCCGAAGTCTCTCTGGTCGACGGCCGTCCGCGCGTACATCGCGTGGTCTGCGCCGTACATTGCGGGCGGGCAGTCAATCCTGGCCAGGTCGCGGCGCAAATCGAAAGCGGCGTCCTGTATGGTCTCTCGGCCGCGCTCTATGGCGAAATCACGCTTGTCGATGGCGCGGTCGTGCAGCGCAATTTCGACAGCTACCGCGTCGCGCGCCTCAGTGACGCACCAGTGATCGAAGTGCACATCGTGCCGAGCGACGACGCACCGACCGGCGTCGGGGAGCCGGGAACGCCGCCGATCGCGCCTGCAGTCGCAAATGCGCTTGCGCGGCTGACCGGAGTGCGAGCGCGCCGCCTGCCGTTGGCGCACGTGCAATTCGACGGGTCGAAGCAGATCGGATGAACCAGCCGGCTGCCTGGTCCCCGGCCAGCCTCGCCGGTGCAGTGACCGGCTTTTTTCCCGAGAACCTGCGCAACCTGCGCGACGTGCAGGCCCTGGCATCCGCCGTTGCGGCGCTTGGGTCCGCGACGACGCTCGAAGAGCGGCTCGATGCGCTGCATCTGGTCGTCGACTGGACGCGGCGCTCAAAAGGCCCGCCGCACGTCACTTCGGAAATGCGGGAAGTGCCCCCGGTATTCCAGCGTCTCGCGCTCGTGATCGAGATGCTCGAGGACCGCCCGGGCGTCAAACGCGCAGTCCAGCAGGCGCTCGCCGAGATCGTCGCCGACGCGGAAGGCGCGAACCTGATCGGCGACGCGGGCCTGCCGAGCGACCGCGGCTTCCTGGCCGAGTTGGCAGATCGACTGATCGAGCGACTGTTGCCGCGACCACGGGACGACCATGATCTCGCGAGTTTGCTGGCACGATTGTTTCGCAGTCGGGCGCACGTAGCCGGTCTCACACGCTTGCCGCTCGGACTGTTCGGACGACTGCTCGCACTCCTCGACCCCGAGGACCGCCCCGGCATCTGGACACACTTCCGCAATGACTTCGTCGACGGCCTGCGGTTGCTCGGCACGCGCGTACGCGCGCAGGGGCTTGCCGAAAGGGTCCGGGCCCGCAGCCCGCGCAAGCGGGTTGCCGAGTCGCCTTTCTACCGGCTTGCGAGTGCGACTGATGCGCTCGCGGGAACCTGGGAGGGGAAAGCCTCCGACGCGCAGCTCGAAGCCGAGGTGCGTGAGCTGATCACCGAATGCCGCACGGAGAGGGAGGAGATCGCCCGCCGCGTCGAATCGAGCGGCGTAAGCGTCGACGTCGCGTACGGCCTCGAGCTGATTGATCGTTGCCTGACGCGGATCGGCCAGATGATCGGCCTGATGCAGGACGCGCCTGAGGATCTGCGCACGGCGCAACTGCACGATTTCCTGTCGCGCCTGATCGTTGCGACGTATCGGGACCGCAGCGTCAACCACCTGTTCTCGAGCAGCCTGCATCTGCTCCAACGCAAGATCGTCGAACGATCGAGCCGGACAGGCGAGCATTACGTCGCCCACGACCACGCCGAGTACTTCCATATCTGGGTTGCGGCCGCGGGCGGCGGGGCGATTGCCGCGTTCATGGCCGCCGCGAAGTTCCCGGTGCTCGCGGCGGGACTGCCGCCATTCGTCGAAGGTTTGCTCGCCACACTCGTCTACGTGGTGGGCTTCCTGACGATGCACACGTTCGGACTCATGCTGGCCACGAAGCAACCCGCGATGACGGCGGCCACGCTCGCTGCGATCGCGAGGGAATTCCGCGGCAGCCAGCGCCTCGACGAGATCGCCGAGTTCTTCGTACGCATGGTTCGCTCGCAGATCGCGGCAACCCTCAGCAACATCCTCGCAGCGGGCCTCGTCGCGATCGGCTTCGTGGCACTCTGGCTCGAACTCTACGGGACTCCGTTTCTGACGGCCGAGAAGGCGCTGCACACCTACGAGTCGATGCATCCCCTCGCGAGCGGAACGATCATCTACGCCGCGCTGACCGGGGTGCTGCTGTGGCTTGCGAGTCTCGCGGGCGGCTGGCTCGACAACTGGTCGGCCTACCACCGGATTCCACAGGCGATCGCGGATCACCCGATCGGGAACCGCATCGGCTGGAAGCGCACGGCGCGGCTCGCAGGCATCTGGTCGCGCAACATCGCCGACTGGGGCACGAACATCGCGCTTGGTGTCCTCCTCGGCATGACGCCCGTGCTCGGCCACTTCTTCGGCCTGCCGCTCGACGTGCGCCACGTGACGCTGAGCACCGGCAAGCTGATGGTGGCGATGGCTTCGCTCGATCCGGACTGGACCGACATTCGCGTGTGGCTGCCGCCGGTCGGCGCCATCGCGAGCATGTTCGTGCTGAACCTCGGCGTCAGCTTCCTGCTCGCGCTGAACACGGCAATGCGTGCCTACGAGATCCCGCGCTGGGAGATGCTCGCGGTGCTCGGGCGCGTCGGCCGCCGCTTCCTGACCACCCCGCTCCAGTTCATCCATCCGCCGCGCAAGGCCCGCCACGAAGCACCTCGAGATGTCGAAGAGGCCGCCGACGCGCAAGCAGAAAGCCCGGACACGTCAGAGCCCGCTGCCGTGGATCATCAACCCGGGACGGAGAAGAACGCATGAACGAACGCGCCGGTCTCGACCGGCTGGCCTATGAGCCTCCACCGCCAGGCGAGCGCTACCGGCCCTATGTAGCGGCTGGAGAATCGCCGGCGGAGTTCACACTGAAGGCCGTGTTGCTCGGCATCGTGTTCGGCGTGATCTTCGGGGCCGCGAATGCGTATCTGGGTCTGCGTGCCGGGCTCACCGTCAGCACTTCGATCCCGGTCGCGGTGATGGCCGTGGCGGCTTTCCGCGCGCTGGCACTCGCTGGCGTGCGCAGCACGATCCTCGAAGCGAACCTCGCACAGACGACCGGCTCGGCCTCGAGCTCGCTCGCGAGCGGCATCATCTTCACGCTGCCTGCGCTGTTCATGTGGGGTCTGCCGCCGGATCTCGCGCAGATGACGATGCTCGCGATGTCGGGCGGTCTGATCGGCGTGCTCTTCATGGTGCCGTTACGCCGGTACCTGATCGACCGCGAGCACGGCAAGCTTCCCTATCCCGAAGGGACCGCCTGCGCCGAAGTGCTGGTCGCGAGCGAAGTGGGCGGCGGTCATGCGCGTCAGGTGTTCGTGGGTCTCGGTGCCGGTGCGCTGTTCAAATGGCTCACGTCATGGGTCCAGCTGATTCCGGATCACGTTGCGGTCAGGATCCCGTTCCTGCGCAAAGGCGAAGTCGGCTCCGAGGTCTCGGCTGCGCTGTTCGGTGTCGGCTTCATTCTCGGTCCCCGCGTTGCGACGATGATGGTCGGAGGAGGCCTCCTGTCGTCGCTGGTGATCATTCCGGCAATCGCGTGGTGGGGCGGCGGGCGTGGCACCCCGTTGTATCCGGAGACGGTGCTGACGATCACCGAGATGACCCCGAGCCAGCTCTGGAGCCGGTACGTGCGTTACATCGGAGCCGGTGCCGTCGCGACCGCGGGCATCATCACGTTGATCCGCAGCCTCCCGGTCATGCTCGAGAGCTTCCATATCGGGGCTGCGCAGTTGCGCGAGCGCATCGCGGAAGGAGTGTCGCAGACCGTGCCACGCACCGACGACGACCTCCCGTACAAATACGTCGGCCTCGGGCTCGCCTTGATCGCGCTGTCACTCGCGATCGTGCCGATCGCATTCGGCGCGCTGGATGACGGCGCGCACCGCGCGGTCGCCGCGCTCTGCGTCGTCGTGTTCGCCTTCTTCTTCGTCACGGTGTCCTCGCGGATCGTCGGACTCGTCGGTGTGACGAGCAATCCGACCAGCGGCATGACGATTGCGTCGCTGCTGGCAACGGCAACGATCTTTCTCGCGCTTGGCTGGACCGATCTGACGGGGAAAGCGGCGGCCCTGACCGTCGGTTGCGTAGTCGCGATTGCGGCGTCGATCGCCGGCGACATGTCGCAGGATCTGAAGACCGGCTATCTGCTCGGCGCGACGCCGCGGCGGCAGCAGACGGCCGAGTTGATCGGCGTGCTGACCTCGGCCGTATTCGTCTGTGGCGCGGTGTTGCTGCTGTCGGAAGCCTTCGGCTTCGGCACTCGCGAACTGCCGGCGCCGCAGGCGACGTTGATGAAGCTCGTGATCGACGGCGTCATCGATCAGTCACTGCCGTGGGCGCTCGTCGGTATCGGCGCCGCGATCGCAATCGCCTGTGAAGTCGCGCGGATTCCCTCGCTGCCGTTTGCGGTCGGTGTCTATCTGCCGGTTGCGACGATGTTCCCGGTGTTCCTCGGCGGGCTCGTGCGACTCTGGGCGGAACGCCGCGCGAGCGACGACACGGCCCGCAGCGAGCGCCGCGAGCGGGGTGTGCTGCTCGGCAGTGGATTCGTCGGCGGCGAGGGCCTGCTCGGAGTGGGTATCGCCGGCGTCGCGTTCGTACAGGGAGCGAAGCCGTCGGGCGTGGGCACCGGCTGGCTCGGCCCGGAATGGCTCGTCACCCTGGGTGGCGCCGTCGCGTTCGCAGCGTTTATCGTCTGGTTTGCGCGACGGGTCGTGGCTGCGCGTTAGCAGGTTGGTTGGGCGTCCTGAGCGGGCCGTCTCAGCGGCGCCCGAGCAGCGCCAGCACGAACGCATATTCTTCCGCGACTTCACGGTACTTCTCGAAGCGCCCTGACTTGCCGCCGTGGCCGGCTTCCATCGTCGTGCGCAGGTACAGGGGATTCGAGTCCGCCTTCAATGCCCGCAGCTTCGCGACCCACTTCGCCGGCTCCCAGTACTGGACCTGGCTGTCCCACAGACCAGTAGTTACCAGCATCGCCGGATAAGCCTGTGCACGCACGTCGTCGTAGGGCGAGTACGACAGCATGTAGTCGTAATAGCGACGTTCGCGCGGATCCCCCCACTCGTCGTATTCGAGCGTCGTCAGCGGTATTTCCTCGTCGAGCATCGTCGTAACGACGTCGACGAACGGGACGTGGGCGACCACGGCGCGATACAGGTCGGGAGCGAGATTTACGACCGCTCCAACCAGCAGCCCGCCAGCGCTGCCGCCCATCGCAAAGACCTGATCGCGCGCGCCATAGCCTCGCTCGGTCAACGCGCGCGTCACGTCGATGAAGTCGGTGAACGTATTGCGCTTGTTGAGCAGCCGTCCGGCGTCATACCAGGATCGACCGAGCTCCTGCCCGCCGCGCACGTGAGCGATCGCATAGACGAACCCACGATCGAGCAGACTGAGACGCGTCGAGGCGAACGCGGGATCGATCGAGATCCCGTAGGACCCGTAGGCGTAGAGGTAGAGCGGCGCCGTGCCGTCGAGCGCCGTATCTGCGCGATAGACAAGGGAGACTGGCACGCGCACCCCATCGCGGACGGGAAGCCAGAGATGCTCGGTGCGGTAGTGGGTCGGATCGAACGCACCCAGCACCGCGTCCCGCTTCAACAGGCGTTGTTCGCCGGTCAGCATGTCGTATTCGTAGACGCTGCGCGGGGTCGTCATAGAGCTGTACGTGTAGCGCAACAGGTGGGTGTCGATCGCCGGGTTCGCGTCGAACAGCGCCGTGTAGGCCGCTTCGCGCGGGGCGATCTCGTAATCCCCATCACCGTTCCACGGATGAATCCGGATCCGGCGCAGGCCACCCGAACGTTCGCTGATCGCGAGGTAATCCGTGAACACGTCGAAATCGTGGATGAACACTTCCGGGTCGTGTGCGACGAGCTCGCGCCAGCCAGCGCGCTCGCGGGGCCCATCCATCGGGACCTCGAACAATCGGAAATTCGGCGCCTCCCAGTTGCTGCGCACGATGAATCGGCTCCCGAGAGGTTCGATGTCGTACTCGTGATCACGCTCGCGCGGCAGGAACACTGTGAAGCCATCTGCGGGCCGCTGCGCATCGAGATAGCGCCATTCGCTCGACACGGTGCTCTCGGCGCAAAGCAGGACATAACGGTCGTCCTTGCTGCGGTAGACATCGAGCGTGAACGATTCGTCCCGCTCTTCGTACACCAGCGGGTCGAGCGCCGGATCTGTCCCGAGCACATGATGGCGGACGCGGTATCCGAGCAGCGTCTGCGGGTGTTTCTCGATGTAGAAGAAGCCGCGACTGTCGTTCGTCCAGGCGACGTCGGGTTCTGCATTCGCAATCGTTTCGGGTAGATAGCCGCCGGTCACGAGATCCTTGATCCGCAGATCGTACTGACGCCGGCCGACCGTATCCTCGGTGTAGGCGAGCAGACGGTTGTCCGGGCTGACCTCGAGCGTGCCGACCTGGAAGTAGTCGAATCCCGCGGCGAGACGCTCGACGTCGAGCAGCACCTGCTCGTCGGCTCCCTCGAGATTGGCGCGCCGCAGATAAATCGGGTACTGCGCTCCATGCAGGTAACGCGTCTGGTACCAGTAGCCGTTGTCGAGCACCGGCACACTCTCGTCGTCCTGCTTGATCCGCGCAACGATCTCGAAGTACAGCTCTTCCTCGAGCGACTGCCAAGCCGACTTGGCAGCACGAAAATACGCATTCTCGGCATTCAGGTAGCCGAGCACGTCGGCATTGCTACGGCTGTCGTCACGCAGCCAGTAGTAGTGGTCTTCCCGCGCACCGTGCGCCGACTCGACGATGTGGGAACGGCGGGCCGCTCTGGGCGCGTTGGACAACGTTGACTCCGCGGCTGTGCGCTGTCGGCGACCTCCGCCGATCGGGGGATCCGGCGTGGGAAGCGGTTAGTTGCCGGTCAGGAGTGAGTGACTAGCTGTTAGCCGGAAAGCACCCTCTGGCCACAGACTACAGACTGCAGACCACAGACCACCTTCAAGCGGCGTAATCGGGCGCATTGTCCGCCCGCCATTTGATGTTGCAGCCGATGCTTGCCTGCTGATCCGCAGCCGGGGCACGGCCATCGAGCACGGCGTCGACAGCCGCACGCAGATCACTGCCGCTGACCGGTATGTCGTTCCCCGGGCGACTCGCGTCGAACTGACCGCGGTATACGAGGCTGCGGCGCTCATCGAACAGGAAAAAATCGGGCGTGCACGCTGCGCGATAGGCTTTCGCGGCGGCCTGAGTCTCGTCGTACAGGTAAGGAAACACGTAACCGGCCTCGCGGGCTTCCTCGGCCATCTTCTCCGGGCGATCGTCGGGATACGCATCGAAGTCGTTGGAATTGATCGCGATGACGGCGAGGCCACGGTCGCGATAGTCCCGCGCGAAGTCTGCGAGACCGGCGCGTATGTGCTTCACGAACGGACAGTGATTACAGATGAACGCGACGAGCAGCGCCGGTGCATCGGCGAAGTCCTCCAGCGACCAGATGCGTCCGTCCGGGTCGGGCAGACGCAGGTCCGGCGCGCGAGTGCCGAGTTCGAGCATCGTCGATGCGGTCCTTGCCATCTCAAACCTCCTCGATCCTGGGCACGATTGATTCGCCGTTCAGCCTCTCGACACCAGCACGACCCCGACGATGACCAGCGCGGCGCCAAACAGGCGTAGCGCGCTCAGCGGCTGGGCCGGAAACGACAATACACCGTAGTGATCGACGCACAGCGATGCAACGATCTGGCCGAACACGGCGAGCGAGAGAAACAACGTCGCGCCGAGCTTCGGCCCGAGGATCGTCGACCCGGCAACGTACACTGCACCGAGCAGGCCGCTGAACCATGCGGCCCTCGGAACGGCACTCGCCTCCGCGAGTCCCGGCCAGCGCGGTAGGGTCGCGACTGCGAACAGGATCAATGCAAGCAGCCCGACGATGAAGTTCACGATCGCAGCCACGGATGTCGCACCCAACGCCAGACGCAGCTGCGCATTGAGCCCGATCTGAACGGTCAGTCCTGCGCCGATCAGCGCGGCGATCAGCGAAGCGATGATCAGCGGCATCGTGAACTCTTGCACAGCACGGCGGGCAGGGCGATCGCGCGAGTATAGGTCGGCACGAACGGGCAGTGGCCGCAGTCACGATGAACCGTACCTCATCGACGCTGTCGCGCCATCCGAAGTAAAGCCATCGGAATCGCCACCTCAGCGGTCCATCCGTGGTTGCGAAGGCGGCGGGTCTGGAGGCGGGATGCGCACCGGCAGATTGCTCGAGTACATGTCCCGGTGGATCTTCCAGCCTGCATCGGTGCGCTTCCAGATTTCGAGGAACTTGCCTCTCTCGACGACGACACCATTCGGCAGCGTGTAGACATAGCTCCCCGACTTCCAGGCGTACTCGCCCGCGATCTCGGTCTCAGCGACCGTAACGGAAGCTTTCGCCTTTGCACCGGCGACGGCCCGGCCCCAGATGGCCCGCACTGCCTCCTGGCCGCGGACCGGATCGGCGTTGGGCGGCAGCAGCACGACGTCCTCTGTCGTAAGCGCTGCCATTGCGTCCGCATCGCGCGCGTTGAAAGCGTCCACCCAGGCCTGCGTCGCGGCATCGAGAGCGAGGCGGTCGGAATCTGCCGCAGCCTGCGCGGTCGCGCCGAGACTGCCGCAAACCAGCAGGATCAAGGCGAATGAGCGGGTTGCCGTTGCCGGCATTGGACGGACTCCTGCAAATCGAGGGAGCCGGGAGGATAACAGGCGCCGATTGCAGCGCGACCGGACTCGGTCACCCGAGGTCTTGGGCGAGGCCGACGCGGACCGGGCCGGGAGCCGCAGCTCACTCTTGCTCAATGTCATTACCAGGCAGACGCACGACGCTGACCTTCACTCCGGCGGCGATTCCCTCTAAGTTAGCCCAATTGACGAGGGGCGACTCTTCCAAATCGTTGATTTTAGAGCAAGTGAAGCCTGTTCTCGCCACCAGGGACCTGCCGGTGCACACCGCCCGGCTCATCGAGCTGCGCCTCGCCCGGTATTGCGAGCGGGTGTGCCCACCGTCCTTCGCTCGACAAGTGAGGCTCGCCTATCGCATCGAGGGTCGCATGGCCACGCTCTACGAAGTCAAGCCGTCCGGGTGCACCGTGAGCGAGGTCGCCCGTCGTGAGAGCGCAGTCGCCCGATTCGTCTACGAGCCGCGGGACGGCTCGTGGCGATTCCAGCACCATGAGCGCGGTTCGGGCTGGCGCAGTTATCGCCGCCTGCCACGCAGCCGCGACTTTCTGGCCTTGCTGCGCGAGATCGACACTGACCCGGGCGGGATCTTCTGGGGTCGCGTCAACGGTGCGAGCCTGCGGTGGTGCAGCGCCCACGGCCGGTGTGCCGGTTGCGATGCGCGCTATCGGGCGATCCTCGGGCTGGCTACCTCGAAGCTGTCGGATCCACGCCCGCAGAGCGGGTACGTTGCCGGCATCACGATGAGGTCGTCGAGGTAGGCCCCGGGCGAGCCATGCGCAGCGGACGCAACTGCTGGGCGAGCAGCTTCGGTGCGCTGATCCGCCGTTCGGCGCACGGCACGCGGCTGCTGCCAGCGCTGGTGCTCTGTGTCGCCAGCACCGCCTGCTCGAGCCTGCGGCCGCGGTGTGTGGACAGCCCCCCGGAGAACCCGCCCGCCAGCAGCGCTGCCTGCGTGGTTGTCGCCGACGGCCGGCTGCTTACTATCCGGCATCGTTTCGGCGGCAAGCTTGGCCTGCCCGGCGGGACGGCGCGGGCCGGTGAACCGGCCCGATGCACGGCGCAGCGCGAAACCTGGGAGGAGACGGGCCTCACCGTATCGGCCGTCGAAGAGATCGGGACCCACGCGCCGCGAGCGCCGATCTTCAGATGCGAGCTGATCCCTGGCCAGCGGGTTCGGGATCGGACCACGCCACCCCTGCACGCACTGCCCGAGGTGCTCGGGGTCTACTGGATTGCACCGGAGGAACTCGAGCGCGCGAGCTGGCGCTCACCGGACCAGCTCGAGTGGTTGCCCGCTATCGTGCGTTCCCTTGCGGCGCGGGCAATGGCGATTCCGCACCCGCCCTGACCTGCTCCTCGAGCACTTCGACGAGCAGGCGCTGGTAGTAATTTCCGCCGATCTGTTCGCGAGCTGCGGCAAGGAACTCGAGCATCTCGGCGGGCTCCCTGCGTACGGGGCAGTCATCGAACAGGCCCTGCAGGGCGTAGCGGACGAATCCAACCTGGCCCGCAAGCCTGCCCTGCTGAGCCGATTTACGAATCAGTTCGCCCGCGCGGCACACATCCTGCGGATTCTTGTTGAGTCCGGTCAGATAGAGGTATCCAACGACGAACAGCGCCTGCGGGTAATCGCCGGCGACCGCGGCTTGTCGGTGCGGCAGTGACTTCTCCCCTTGGCCGCTGTAACCGTAAACGCGGGCGAGCTGGTAATGCAGGCGCGGGTTGCCGGGATCCTGCTGTACGGCGCGTTCACAGGCCGCAATCGCTGCGTCCGCGACCTCGAGCACCTGGGCCTGCGTCCGTCCGGGCGCGACCCGGTACGGGTCCTCGGGATGCGAGGCCAGGCGATCACATTCGGTGACCTCCTGCGAGTACTTGCCAGCGTCGAACGGTGTGAAGGTTGCGGTGGCCGCAGCCGCGGCGGCGCAATGTCCCAGTATCAGTGCGGCCGCAAGGCCTGCGATTGGCTGCATCAGCTCCCCCTGCGCTGACCGAGCGGCAGCGGACAGCGGCCATTGCGCTGCCCCGCTGCCTGACTCATTGGTGACAGGCTTCCCGGGCATCCACCCGATCAGCGCGCTTTCTCGAGATTCTCGTTCGCGAAGTCCCAGTTGAGCAGTTTTTCGATCACGGCGTTCACATACTCCGGACGCTTGTTCTGATAGTCGAGGTAGTAAGCATGCTCCCACACATCGACCGTCAGCAGCGGCGCCTGCCCCGCCGTCACCGGCAGATCCGCATCGGCGGTTTTCGCGACTTTGAGCTTGCCGCCTTCGACGACCAGCCAACCCCAACCGCTGCCGAACTGGCCCACGCAGACTGCCGCGAGTTGCCGCTTGAACTCGTCGTAGCTGCCGAACGAGTCATCGATCAGACCGGCGACCTTGCCGGTCGGCTTGCCGCCGCCCCCTTTCGGGGCGAGGCTCGACCAGTAGAACGTGTGGTTCCAGACCTGAGCCGCGTTGTTGAAGATCGGGGCCTTATCGGCCTTGCCGGCCGTCGCCAGTATCACGTGATCGAGCGTCTCGCCTTCGAACTCCGTGCCTTTCGTCAGCTCGTTCAGCGTGTCCACGTACCCCGCATGATGCTTGCCGTAGTGGAAGCTCAGCGTCTTGCCCGAAATAGCGGGTTCGAGCGCGTTCTCTGCGTACGGCAGCCTGGGCAATTCGAAGGACGGAGCCTTGCTGAAGACGGATGACGGGGCGGACAGTGCGGAAGTCCTCGTCATGGTGAATTCCTCCTTGTAGATGCGGAAGCGAAGAAGAGTGTTTGCGAGCGTGATCGCCGCGCCAACACCCGGTCAGCGAGTCGTCGTGACCCGCGGCGGGCGGCGAATGGGAACGGGCGTCGATGTAGCTGTTCATCGAAATGACTCCCAGCACCAGCACGCCCATCTGACCGCGTTGAATCAGGACAACCGCTCACCTATGCTGCGCGGGCCGGACGGACCGGATGGGAAAACGGGACGAGGCGCTCCGTGCGGCAGCAGCTCGCAGGCCGCTGCTCGGTCGATCTCGCGCCGCGACTGCTGATAACCAGATAACCAACAGGCCAGAGGGGGGCAGAGTTCCATGCATCCAATCAACACGGTGCGGGGCGCGATTACCGCCGGCTTCGTGCTCGCGGTCATCATTTCACTCCTGATCGGACCGACGGCATTTCACGAGCTCGGGCTCGCACGCTGGCTCCACATCCTCTCCGGCGTGATGTGGATCGGGCTGCTCTACTATTTCAATGCAGTCCAGGTCCCGGCTCTCGCGGACGCCACGGCCGACAAGGGCGGTCCGGGTGGTGCCGGCATTACGAAATACGTGGCTCCGCGCGCGCTCTGGTGGTTTCGCTGGGCCGCCCTCGTGACCTGGATCACCGGGGCGTGGTACCTGCTGCGCTCGGGGAATTTCGTCGGCGCGTTCACGCTCGGCCTCGGTGGCGAAACGCTCAACATTTACCAGCTCGTGATCGGCATCGGCGCGTGGCTCGGCACGATCATGCTGTTCAACGTATGGGTGCTGATCTGGCCGAACCAGAAAAAGATCTTAGGGATCGTGAGCGCGACCGATGAGGAAAAGGCCGCGGCACGGCGTACGGCGCTGGTAGCGTCCCGCACGAACTTCATCTTGTCGGTTCCGATGTTGCTGTGCATGGGGAGTGCCACGCACGGATTGCCATTCTGATCGCAGCGGGCGTCTCAGGCCAGTGGACAGGAACCCGGCGCTGCCGGGTTCCTTGCTTTAGGGATCCTTGGGGTGCGCCGATCCACGCTCTGTAAAAGACCGGTGCGGCGAGGCCGACGAGTTTCCGGCGCGTTGCTCCCGGTGAAGGCGACGAGAGTGTAGCTCCGGTTGCAAGAGGCCGGGGAGGGGCTTTCCGGATCAGGTGTCGGGACCATTCGCATCGATGACGACCGACAATGCCACGCGTCGCTTCGAGCTGCCGGCCTGCCGAGTCGATGCAGTGGGACGCCGTCACATCGACTGGCAGGTCGTCGTCTCACTCGCGACGCCGTTCATTGCGAACAGCGCGATCCAGGCCGTCCTCAATCTCACTGATACGTGGTTCATCGGCCGTATCTCGACTCAGGACGTCGCGGCCGTCGGCGCCGTGTACTGGCTCGTTCTCGTCGTCATTCTGCTGCTCGGTGGCGTCGGCCTCGCCGTGCAAACGCTCGTTTCGCAGGCGTATGGAGCGGGTCGCTACCGGCGTGCGGCCCAGGCTGTCTGGCTCGCGATCTGGGCGAGCCTGTTCGTCGCGCCGGCCTTCGCGGCCAGCGCGCTCCTCGGCGATCGCATCCTCGCACCGTTCGGGCTCGACCCGCAGATCACGCAGGCGGCGCTCGACTACTGGGGACCGCGTGTCGGCTTCGCATGGATCGGCGTTGCGCTGTGGAGCGTGCTCGGATTCTTCAATGGCATTGGCTTGCCGCGTATCACATTGATCGTGACCCTCGGCGTCGCCGTGCTGAACGCGGTCGGCAACCAGATCCTGATCTTCGAGCTGGGGCTCGGGATCGCCGGTGCGGCATGGGCGACCGTCGCGGCAACGGCGATTGGATTCTGCGGAGCGCTCGCGATCTTCTGCAGCGCCTGGATAGGCCGCCGTTACCGCTCACGCCTGATGTGGCGACTGCGTACACGGCGATTGCTCGAACAGTTCCGCCTCGGCTTCCCGATGGGGTTGCTCTTCGCAGCGGATCTGCTCGGGTTTGCGCTCTTTCAGCTGATGCAGGTCCGGCTGAGCGCAGTCGACGGAGCAGCGACGCAGATCGCGATGATGCTCACATCGATTGCCTATTATCCGGCCGCCGGGCTCGCGATGGCCGGTACGACGCTCGTGGGTCAATCGATCGGTGCAGGGGATCGAAGCTGGGCACGTCGTCTCGGCAACTCGATCATCATCGCCTGCATGGCGTACATGGCTTTGACGGGCGTCGTGATCGCGGTCTGCGGCCGTCCGCTCATGGCGCTGTTCGTCGATGCCGGTGACCCGCTCGCCTTCGAAGTCGTCGCGCTGGGCGGGTTGATCCTCTGGATCGCGGCGGCCTATCAGCTGTTCGATGGGATGAACCTCGGCGCGAGTTTCGCACTGCGAGGTGCGGGCGATGCGTTCGTACCCGCCACGATGGTGATCGTGCTCTCCTGGTTCCTGTTCGTGCCGATCGCACACGTGCTGACGTTCGCGCCCGGGGCGGGCTGGGTGGATGGCTTGCCGCAATACGGTCTCGGTGCGACCGGCGGCTGGATTGCCGCGGTCATCTACATCGCGGCACTGGGCATCTCGATGTTGCTACGCTGGCGTTCGCAGGCCTGGGAGCGACTACGCCTCAGGTGATTTGCGCCTCGCCCAGTCGCACGGCTGTCGCCATTCACCGACGCCAGATCGGCGGCCTGTGCACCACGTCACAACTGCACATCGTGATTCATCCAGCGTTCAGCGGCCTGCTTTAGGCTCGTCCCCGCGTCTGGCAGCCATGGCTCGCCAGTGCACTTCGAACGCTTACGGAGGACAGTCGCAATGCGCGCGATGAACTGGTCGAAGAATTCGAGGCGAATCGGCGCCGGGCTTGCGCTCGCCGCGTGTCTCGGTCTCGCGTTACCGCTGCTGGCCGACCCGCCCCCGCACGCGCCAGCACACGGCTGGCGTAAGAAGCATGACCCGTACTACGTCGGGTACACCGGCCACGAGTGGCCGCAGCACTACGGCATCATCGAGGGCCGCTGCAATCGGGATGCAGTCGGCGCGGTGCTCGGCGGCATCGTCGGCGGGGCGATCGGTTCGCAGGTTGGTGATGGCTCAGGCCGCGCCGTCGCCATCGTGCTCGGCACCGTGCTCGGCGCCGTCGTCGGTCGCGAGATCGGCAAGGACATGGACGACAGGGACCGCGCCTGCGTCGGGCATTCGCTCGAGCTCGCGAAGAGCGGCCAGAGCGTGCGCTGGCAGAACGAGCGCACCGGTGTGACTTATGTCGTGACGCCGACTACCGCATTCACGTCGAAAGGGGACACCTGCCGAGCGTTCAAGCTGAAGACATCGCTCGAAGGCCGGTCACGCACGTCGGATACCGGCGCGTGCCAGACCGGTGACGGCACCTGGAAGTTCATGAGCTGACGGTCTTCGAGCTGCCGGCGGTCGCCGGCAGCTCGGGCGGGGGGCTGGAGGCTGGGGACTTGAGGACAGACGGGCAGACTCCGTCTGGCCGGACCTTCAGATGGCGAGCGCCGGCAGGCACTTCCGACCTCCAGCCTCCAGCCTCCAGCCTCCAGCCGAGGGCAGGCGCCTGCACTTCCGACCTCCAGCCTCCAGCCTCCAGCCTCCAGCCGAGGGCAGGCGCCTGCGGCTGCTACCCTTCCTCGCCGCACGGCCACTCTTCCTGCAGCGCCTCGAAGAACACTTCTGCGAGCGGTTGCCCCGCCTGCGCCGGCCGCTCATCGAGATACGCGTCGATGACGCGCACGTAATCGGCGACAGACGCGCTGGCCGGACTGCAGATCTGCAGCAGCGACTCTGGTGTTCTGCTCTCGAAGACACCGAACACCGCCTGCGGGTCGAGATCGAAGGTAACGGCCAGCGTCGAGCCCAGGCTGAGCGCGCCGAGCTGACTGCCGATGCGCAGGCCGTTCAGCATTCCCTGAGTCATCCCGATGCAGTAGGTGACGTCGAAGTCATCAGCCTTCGGGTCGCCGTCCAAAGCACGCAGATAACCCTTGCAGTGGCCATGCCATTCGGCGCCAGTCGGCGGGGTGACGTCGGCACGTGCAGCGCCGGCAGCGAACGCGACGGCGAGCGACAGGATCAGCCAGGTCATGCGGTACACGGCAGCACTCTCATTGCAGTGGGCTGCCAATGATCGGCGAGTCGGCGCGAGCGCACAACGAGGCGCAGCCCTGGCAGCGGAGCTCACTCGGTCGGCAACGGCGGCTCCGCAATCGCCGGCTCGGGGAGCTTCGCGAGCACCTGCTCCACGTATGACGGCACGACCGTGTCGAGCGGCATGTCGCGGCCGGACCGCTCCGACATGTACCAGCGGTGCTCGAGGATCTGGTGGAAGATCTCCGCGTCGTCGAGGCGGCGACGCAACTCGGGAGGAATGCTGTCGAGCGTCGGTCGGTAGACTTCATTCAGCCAGCGGTACGCGGCGACTTCGTCCGCCATCGGATGCGACGCCTGACCGGCGTGCCATGCACGGAAGCGGTACAGGTCGTTGAGGAGCGTGCGGGCCTGATTCTCCTCGACGTCGAGCCCGGTAAGCGCCTGCAGCAGGCGCCGGTGATGCCCGGGCTCGACGATTTTCGCGCGCATCCTGATCTTGTGCCCGCCTTCAATCGTCTGCACGTCCAGTTCCTCGACGTCGAAGCCGAGCGCGTTGAGCCGCTGGATGCGCCGGTCGATCAGGTACTGCTCGTGTGCGCCGAACACGTCCTCGCGCGTGAGCTCGCTCCACAGGTCGTCGTACTGGCGGACCAGCCGCGCCGCCGCCTCGACAGGATCGAGTCCCTCCGACAAGCCGTATCCCGCCTTCAGATCGAGGAACTCGCCCGCGACGTTTTCTTCGGCGATCGTCAGGTCGTGCGCGCGCTGCCCGTCGGAGAGCCGGGCACGCAGCTCGCCGGTTTCGGCGTCCACGAGATAGGCCGAGTAGCGTCCGGCATCACGCCTGAAGAGGGCGTTCGACAATGACACGTCGCCCCAGAAGAAGCCGGCGAGATGCAGCTCCACCAGCAGTTCCGCCAGCGCGTCGAGCAGATTGTGTGCCTGTGCGACGGAGACACCGCCCGAGATCACCGTGCGAAATGGCAATGCATGCGGCAGGAAGCGCGTCACGAGCAATGCCATCTGCTCCTGCGTTCCGGACTCCATCGGCACCGGATCGCGTTCGGTCACGAGGCCGACCGGCTCCACGACCGGCAGGTCGAGCTCGGTCAGCGAGCGCAGCAGCCGGTACTCGCGCGTCGCTACGTGCTCGAGCAGCTCCTTGAGTGCGTAGACCGATCCGTCGTGCTCCACGAAGCGGACGAGATTGCGCGAGATCCCGCGCGCCACATCCACGAAGTGTTCCTCAGGCCAATGCGCGAGCGGCTTGCTCCACGGCAGGTTGAGGCCCGAAGGGTAGGTGGCGGCGTTGGCGAGGCGGAAACGCATGCTGAGGCGGGCTCTAGGCTGTAGGCTCTAGGCGGTAGGCTCTAGGCTGTAGGCGGAGGCGGTAGGCGGTAGGCGGTAGGGGGTAAGGCTGTAGGCTGTAGGCGGTAGGTCGGAAATGCCGGCGCCGCGCAACGCGCCTCGCGGCGAGGACGCCGCGGGCAGAGCCTGCAATCTGACCTAGAGCCTACAGCCTAGAGCCTACAGCCTGCAGCCTGCAGCCTTACGCGTGAGCGGTGCTCCGCTCACGCGTTCGGATCCTCCCCCCGCCGCGCCTTGCCGATCGCCTGCAGCATCTCGCGAATGTCGTCGCGTACCAGGATGTGGGCCGCAGCGTGATTCATCTTGCGCTGCCAGTTCGGATGTTCGGTGCTCGTGCCGGGAACGTTCACCGGATCGGTCATGCCGGCAAGATCCTCGAGTTGCACCACAGCCAGCAGCGCCAGCGATTT
>Ga0268386_10000445_pt1 | contig 26071 bp, 29 predicted proteins | sample RVTome_15_FD_200260 | JGI IMG/M metagenome (GOLD analysis project Ga0268386, IMG submission 200260) | Soil microbial communities from uranium-contaminated site in the Upper Colorado River Basin, Wyoming, United States - RVT150D86... ... | reverse complement strand
AATGGCCGCGGGCACACCCGAAGAGGTGGCGCAGGTGGGGGAGAGCTACACTGGTAAGTTCCTTAGGGAGATTGTCGGGGCGGGTTAGCAGTTCGCTCGAACTGGTCGACAAATCAGAGCCGGTCAACTCCGCGCGCGCCCCCAGTCGAGAGATCTGGTTGGTTGGCTTGGCTCTCGTCGTTGTTGCCCTGGTCTATCGCCACTCCTGGATCCACGTGTCCTGGGAGGGGCCCCTAGATCGGATCCAGGACGTCGTGGGCCTGCAGGTCAATGGTGTGGGGAGATGGTTCTCGGCTTGGGCCACGGGGGACGGCCAAGCCTTCGCCATCATGGCTGCCGACCCATTGGGTCTCGATGAGGGTTGGCACCTGACTCAGCCCGGCTTTCGATATCTCAGAGTCGGCTTCTCCTGGTTGGTATGGATCGCGAGCTTGGGACAAGAGCGGTGGATTCCCTATGCGATGGCAATGGTTGGAGCACTTGCAATCGCGGGGACATTTCTCCTGGCAGCGCGTCTTCGCCCGGCACTCGGTCTCCGCGCTTGGCTGCTCGTCTTCAATCCCGCGGTTCTAATCGGATTTGCTGGTGACACCGCCGAGACGGTTGGGATCCTGTTTCTGGCCTGGGCAATCGCAGGCGGGAGTCGATGGGCGTCGGCTGCGCTTGGGTTGATAAGACCCAGCTACCTGGTGGCTCTGCTTGGTCGGCACATGCTCGTCTTCTGGGGTGCGGGAGCCGCACTCACGATGGGGACTCTCTGGGCTCTCAGATTCGGCTTCGATCCAGCCGAATTCGGGGGCAGTCTGGGATTGCCGCTTGCGGGATACTTGGATGCGCCGTCGGTGCAGGCGATTGGTCTCCTGGCTCTCGCCTTGGGCACCTTGGTGCTCGGGCTACGCCATCGTGACTGGGCCTGGGTTGCGTCGGCAGTCATGGTCATGTGTTTCACGGCTTCGGTGCTGGGCGGGGCACACAACGGATGGCGTGCCGCGGGAATGCTCTTCGTGCTCTGGGCCTTTGGTCCCGGATTCTCGCCGCGGAGGCGCGAACAACCCGGGTCAGAGACCGTGATGATCGACCTCACGGGAGAATCGCCGTCGGTGCGCATCAACGCATGAGTTAACTGACCACCGATGGACGACGATCATCCATTGAATATGGATGTGTCACCGACTCCGCGGCGTGAGATCTGGGTAGCTGCCGCAGCTGCGGCCATACTGGCCCTCGCCTATCGGTACGCCTGGATACCCGGGCCCTGGGAGGAGGGTCTCCAGTTCGCCAGGGACGAGTGGAGGATCGCAGTCGGGGACGTCGGCCGATGGTTCTCTGGGTGGACCATCGGCGATGGTCAGCTCTTTGCCGTCATAGCAGCCGATCCGCTCGGTGTGGACGAAGGCTGGGAGATGATCCAGCCCGCATTCAGATACTGGCGGGCCGGGTTTGGTTGGCTGGCTTGGGGGGCCAGCCTGGGCCAGGAGCGATGGGTGCCATACGGCATGGCGATCGTTGGGACTTTGTCCCTGGTGGCTATCTTCCTCCTCGCCGCGAAGCTTCGCCCGAAGCTGGGCTGGTCTGCCTGGTTGCTCGTCTTCAACCCGGCCGTCCTGATCGCCTTTGCAGGAGACACGGCTGAGGGCCTCGGGGTTCTCGCTCTGGCTTATGCGATAGCGAGTGGACGTATATGGCCCGCAGCCGCCTTGGGAGTGATCCGCCCCGATTTCATGGTGGCCTTGGTCGGGCGGTGGAGAAGCTTCTTCTGGGGTGCGGCGACCGCCGCCCTCATGGCCCTGCTATGGGTGATCCGTTTTGGATTCGAGGGGAGTCAGTACGGGTCGAATTTCGTTCTACCTTTCCTCGGATATCTCGCCGAGCCATCGCCGCAGGCGATCGGTCTGGCAGCTTTCGCCTCCGTCACGGTCTGGCGGGGTTGGAGACACCGCGATTGGGCCTGGGTCGCGTCGGGTGCGATGGTGCTCTGTTTCAGCGAATTCATCGTCGCCGACGCAAATAACGGGTGGAGAGTTGTCGGGATGTTGTACGTCCTCTGGGCGTTCGGGCCTGGCTATCAACCGGAGCCGACGGGTGCGCGAGCCTCCTCCGAAGTCTCGGCACCCGCCTGAACGTGGGGGCCTCCACCTCGCTTCGACAGTCGATCGACTCGAGCCATCGGCGCATGCTCTGGGAGACGGGGTTCAGGGGCGGTCTGGCCGTGCTGTTGTATCTGGCCTTCCCCGCCTTCAGTGATGTCCATCGGCTCTGGGAGCGCGATGCCGGGCTCAACCTGGGCTGGCCGACCGGCGCCTTCGAGTACCCACCTCTGTCGGCTCTCTACTTCGAGCCCCTCACACTCCTGCCCTCCTCACGCTGGGCAGTTGCGGTCAACGGGCTGGTAATGGCCTTGGCCGCTGTTGCGGTCACCTGGGCGCTGGCGCGAGTAGCCGAGACCCTCCACAACGATGTGAACATTCGTATGTGGGTGGCCTCGCCCGCGCTTCTGCTTTTCCTCCCCATCAACTGGGACGTGTTGGTGGTCCTGATCGCTCTGCTCGGCGTCATTGCCCTCTATCGGTCGAGGACCGTTGTATCGGGTGCACTCCATGGCGCGGGGACAGTGTTCAAGATCTTTCCCGGGGCCGTGGTGCTGCCGGTGCTCCCACTCATCGACGGCTGGAGGAAGCGAGCGATGTTCCTCGCTTCCGGCTTCGTGGTCGTGGCCTTCGCCTATCTGGGCTACATGTGGCTGGACCCCGATGGGTGGCGGTTCCACCTCGACTTCGCATCAACGAGAGTCGACATCGAGTCGACGATATGGGGGGTCTTCGACTCTGTTGCCGGATTCTTCGGTGGTGAACTCCCGATCGACGTCATCAACGTGATCTCCACGGCCGCGATCGTGTTGGCGCTGCTCGTTCTCACCATCTGGGTAGCTCGCGTTCGACCCAGCTATGCAGAAGTCGCCGTGCTGGCCATCACCGCGCTCCTGGTATTGAACAAGACCTTCAAACCACAATACGTGTTCTGGGTCCTACCCCTCTATGCGTGGCTCGCACTGAGCAGGGCGAAGGTCAGGGTGGTCGAAATCGCGGCAATCGTGGCGTTCGTAGTGGTCTATTTCGAGGTCCCAAAGTGGATCAACCCGATCGAGACCGCGGTCCGGGTCACATTCCTGGTCCTGCTCGCAAGCGATGTGATTCGGGCCCGCGCCAGGCGATCGGCTACTCCGACTCCCTGACCGCCACTTTTTCCGTGCTTGCCGTAGATTCTGTTCCGGTCCGCCGAGCCTCGGCGAGGGCAATGAGCACGGCGATCGGTGCAAACACCCGCGCCGCGTTGTTGCCCAGGTCCCACACCCAATTCGTGGAGAGAACGCCAAGCAGCGACCAGGCGAGGATCGGCCAGCGGAGCCAGCTCCTCACGAACGCCGAATAGAGCAATCCCGCCGCCACGGAAACGAGGGCAAACGCCAGATAGAACAGCTCACCGGCTTCGAAGCTCGCCCAAGTGGAGGTTGCTTCCGCGATACCGACGAATGGCAGACCGAGGTTTCCACGGCTCGAGTACCCCCCACCCATCGTGAGGGTCAGCCATCCACTCCAGATCGTGAGGGCACCTGCCGGGATGAGAAACAAGAGCCAGCGACGACGGTCGCGCGAGACGGCCAAGCCTCCGGCGGTAGTCAGGTACGAGTCCTTGGCGAGTCCCGAGAGGGCAAAGGCGACCGCTGCCGCCAGGCTTCCCTGAACTACCCACAACAGACCGAGGAGCATCAGGGCCATGGCCATCGAGTCGGAGGTGAGAAGCCGGACCGAGAGCCATAGACCGGGATTGAGGATCACAGCCAGGGCCAGCCAATCGGAGCGACCGAATTGAGTCACGAGCCTCGCCAGAAGCCCGGCGGCGGCGGCGGCCGACAAGACAGCGACCACGATCATGCCCGCCAGCAGCGCATCGCCGTCCAGGAGCCCGAACAGCGATGCGACCCCTGGATAGAGGACTCGTCGGTACCGATAGGCGCCGTGATCGAGCAGGTCGGGAACCTCTCGACCCAGGAGATCGAGACCGATCGCGTAAGAGATCTGGCCGTCGTGGCCGAAATGAGCCGCCAGAGGAATCTGGCCGAGCTCCTCTTCGATCATAGGGCGCACCGCGCTCTCCTCCCCGACCTGGAGCAATCCTGCGTATCCACCCAGTTCGTTTGCCTGACCCACCACGAGGAGAGTGGCGGCGATGCCACCTATCAGAAACCACTTCCAGAATGCGCTCGTCGGCGTCACTACGAATCAGTATCCCATCGCGTCGGGTTACTCAACTGTTATCGGGGCTTTGCCGATGTAGCCTGATGGCACTTTGGAAGGTAGAGAAGTGTTCGATATGAGAAGGACCGCTTTCGGCGGTTTTCGGGAGTTGGAGGGGAAACACGCCGTTGTGATGGGCGGAGCTGGCTTTCTCGGGTCTCATGTGTGCACTTGGCTGGTGTACTCCGGGGCGCAGGTGACCTGTCTCGACAACCTGATCACAGGCAACGCCTCGAATGTCTCTCACTTGATGGGTGACAAGAAGTTCCGGCTGATCGACTACGACGTCACCGACTACATGCATGTGTCCGGGGATGTCGACTATGTGCTCAACTTCGCCTCCCCGGCATCACCGGTCGATTATCTCAAGTGGCCGATCCACACGCTGAAAGTCGGTGCCTTCGGCACCCATAAGGGGTTGGGTCTGGCGCTCGAGAAGGGAGCGGTGTTCTTCCTCGCCTCGACTTCGGAGGTTTACGGCGACCCCAAGGTCAACCCTCAGCCGGAGACCTATTGGGGCAACGTGAACCCGATCGGCCCGCGGGGTGTCTATGACGAGGCCAAGCGTTTCGCCGAGGCCATGACCCTCGCCTACAACCGGGAGCACGGGCTGGACACGCGCATCGTTCGTATCTTCAACACCTACGGGCCCAGGATGCGTGCCAACGACGGTCGCGCCGTGCCGGCATTCTTCAAGGCTGCGCTCGAAGATCGCCCGCTACCCGTATTCGGCGACGGTGGCCAGACCCGGTCGCTCTGCTACGTGGACGACCAGGTCGAGGGGATTCTCCGGCTCCTTCTCTCGGACGAGATCGAGCCGGTGAACATCGGCAACCCCGAGGAGGTCACTGTCCTCGAGTTGGCCGAGGCCATCCAGGATGTCGTGGGGAACCATCCGGGCATCGACTTCAAGCAGCTGCCCACCGACGATCCGATGGTGCGCCGCCCCGACACCACCAAGGCCGAGGAGGTGCTCGGTTGGAAGGCACAGATCTCCTTGCGTCAGGGTCTGGAACGCACGCTTCCCTGGTTCGAGGAAGTTCTCGGCTACTGAGAAGCCTCGGACCGTGACCTGGTCCGAGATGTCCGGCTGGTGGATCTCGGAGGTGGAAAGCGACCCCGCCTACGAGGAGGTGGTCACACCTCTGCTCTTCGTTGTTCTCCGACCCGAGTCGGGACGTCTCTATCTCGACTTGGGGTGCGGTGAAGGCCGGGTGATGCGGAGCCTGCATGCTGCCGGTGCACGTGCTCACGGTGTCGACGTGAGTGAGCCCCTGGTCGCCGGGCTCTCCGGAGTGGTCGTCGCCGAGTTGCCCGGGATCCCGATGCGGGCCGACAGCTACGACGGTGTGTACTCGGTCCTGACCCTGGAGCACATCGCAGACCATGTCACCCTCTTCGCCGAGGCGGCACGGGTGACGAGACCAGAGGGCGTACTGGCGATCGTCATCAACCACCCAACGTGGACCGCCCCTGATTCGACCCCGGTCAGCGACGAGGACGGCGAGGTCCTCTGGCGGCCCGGCGACTATTTCTCCGCCGGTTCGTCGAACATTCCGGCCGGCGACAGCACCGTGACCTTCTTCCACCGGTCCATGTCCGACCTACTCAACGCCGCGGCCGCCGCCGGTTGGAAACTAGAGCGGATGGTCGAGCAGCCCCATCACGAGTTCGCGGATCAGGCCGGCATTCCCAGGCTCCTGGCCTGTCGGTGGATCAATCTGTGAGACGTCAGGCCGCTGGAACGAATATGACCGCGGTGTCATCCCGATAGGTCTGGACCCAGTCGTCGGCTTCGGCCAGCACCTGGGCCAGGCCCACCTCGGGGTCGATCATCACCCAGTCGACGTCGTGTTTCTCCAATATCTCAGCCCAGTCGGGTCGGCCGCTCACGACCCGGTCGTACTCCATCGTCAACTCCGACCCGTAGAAGTCGGTTTGCCCGTCGATGAACACGAGGATTTCGGGATGGCAGCAGTATTCGAGGTACCCGCCCCAGCTGAACATGTGAAACGGGCGTTCTCCCGGTGGCACGCCACGGAGTGACTCGACGGCGTCGATGGGGAAGATGCTCCCGCTGAAGCCGAAACTGGCGCCTGGAGAGATGACGAGGCCGATCGTGGCTGCCACCACGAAAAGGACTGCCAACGCCCCCCCGAGGAGATGTCTCTCGACCTCCGCATAATCCCACATTCGAGGAAATCGTGGGGCGCGCCCCTCGATCACCATTGCGTCGGTCACCGCGCCTACGAGCACCGGCGTCATCACGATCGCGTAGATGGGGATGTTCCGAAACGAATAGAGGGCGGCGGCGGTGCCCCACACCGTCAGAAGAAGCGGCGTCGGCTCCCAGCGACGGATGAGAACGATGGTCAGGAGCAGCATCGCCAGAAAAGGCCAACTAAAGAGATTGTGGAAGTCGGGAGACGTGTACTCAGTGGTGAAATCGAGGAGAAAGTTCTCGCCCAGGTAGGAGAACGCGTTCACGATGGTCCCTATCCCGCCGGGTGTGACCACCGAGGCGGCTGCGGTTGCGACCAGGCTGACCGCGAGATGTCGTGCCTTCACCAGGTGGCCTGGAGTGGCGCCGCGCCAGATCTCCACCACCTCTCCGAGCAGGTAGATCGCCAGGATGGTCAGCCCAACTATGAATCCTGCGTGGGTGTTCGCCCAGATCAGCGCGAGGGGAACGAGCCACCACACTTGGTCACGTCGTCCGCGGCGAAAGTCCTCGAGGAGGCACACCCAAACGACCACGAAGAGCCAGGTGAACAGGTGAGGGCGCGCCGCCCAGTGGATCATCGAGGCCACTGCTGCGAGAAAGGTCACGCCCAGCGAGACCCAGATGGGCGCGTCTCGTCTGACGAGCCATCGATAGAGGACCATCCAGGGAAGGGCGATCAGTGCGGCTGTGACCAGACCGATGCCGTCGAATCCGAGCCAACGCTCGGCCGTGGCGAACACTGCCTGGCTCATCCACGAGTGTGGGATCAGCTCGGCGCCGAACATTGTGTGCGAGTACACGTCCACGGATGGGATGACCCCGTCGTTGATGATCGATCGGCCGAAGAGGATGTGCCTCCCCAGATCACCGTCTCGATTGATCAGTCCTCCGCCCAGGAGCATGGCAACAGAGAAGACGGTCAGGAACAAGACATCGCCGATCGATGGCGTCACCAAACGTCGCCATCCTGAGATCTCGGCTGTCGGTGCAGCGGTCAATTCGGGGGTGTCGATCACGCTCAGAATCTCATATCGGCTTCCGTTCATAGTGGATTGACCAATGCTGTGGGCCCTCTGGTTTCTGACACCCGCCCCCGATAGCTTCGATCCTGTTCATTGGGAGGAGAGAAATGACGAGTCAATAGGAACAGTCGACGCTTCGAAGACGGCTCGAGCAGATCCTCGGTCAGGAGCACGCCGCTACCCTGATGATGATGCTCCCGCAGCGAGACGACGTGGCGACGAAGGACGACATCACCGGTGTCCGAACTGAGATTGCCGACCTACGAACCGACGTTGCCGACGTCCGCGGTGAGATCGCCGACGTACGAAGCGAGATCGCATCCTTGCGATTGGAGATGGAGTACCGATTCGCCACCAAGGGCGACCTGCTGGAGTTGCGGCGTGATTTCGACGTCTCGCTCCGTGCCTTCGTCCGCACCTTCACCACCACCCAAGCGGCGACGGTGGTGGGAATGACCGGGATCTTCCACGCACTGGTCAGACTCACCTGACCTTTCGCCGACATCAGATCAGTCCCGGGCGCCTCCTACCCTGAGGGGTGATGTTCGAGCGACCGAAGACATCCGAGATCCCCGACCAACCGGGGGCCTACCTGTTCCGTGACCGACACGGGCGGGTCATCTACGTGGGTAAGGCGAAGTCGCTGCGGAGCCGGGTCGCCTCCTACTTCGGGGTCGGGCTGCACCCCCGCACTCAAGCCATGGTCGACACCGCCCGGTCGGTCGACTGGATCCTCACCGAGTCCGAGGTCGCCGCCCTGATGCTCGAGTACTCCCTGATCAAGGAGCATCGTCCCCGTTTCAACGTCAAGCTCGTCGACGACAAGTCGTACCCCTTCTTGGCGATCACCCGGTCTCACGAGTGGCCCCGGGCCCTGGTGTTGCGGGGCAAGAAGCGCAAGGGCAATGAGTACTTCGGGCCTTACGCCCACACGTATGCGATCCGCAAGACCCTCGACCAACTCCTCCGCACCTTCCAGGTGCGGACCTGCTCCAACGCGATGTTCGACCGGCAGAAGGCACAGGGGCGGCCCTGTCTGCTCTTCCATATCGAGAAGTGCTCCGGGCCCTGCATCGACGCGGTCACCCCCGAGGACTACCAGCACATGGTCGACGGGCTGGCGGCCTTCCTCAGCGGGGACACCGAGGGTGTCCTCACCGACCTGGAGAACTCCATGTGGGAGGCGGCGGAGCGGGAGGAATTCGAGCTCGCGGCCCGCTACCGGGACCGGCAGGATGACGTTCGTCGCGCCATGCTGCGTCAGGAGGTGGTCACCGAGAAGGCGGAGAACTTCGACCTGATCGCCTTTCATGGCGACGAGCTGGAGACCGCCTTCCAGGTGCTCAACGTGCGCCGGGGACGGGTGGTGGGGGAGCGGAGCACCATCGTCGACCGGGTCGAGGTGCTCACCGACGCCGAACTGATGGGACGAATCATCAGAGAGCTCTACGGCGACACCGACCCGCCCCGTGAGGTTCTGGTCAGCCTGATCCCCGATGAGGCCGACCTGCTCACCGAGTGGCTCACCGACCTCCGGCAACGAAATGTCAGTCTCCGGGTACCACAGCGGGGCGCCAAGCGCCGGCTCATGGAGACCGCATCGATCAACGCCGCCGACGCTTTCGGCCGACACCGGCTCAGCCGGCAGAAAGACCACAACGCCCGGGCCAAAGCCCTCCGCTCCCTCCAGGAGGTCCTCGGGCTCACCGACCCGCCTTTGCGCATCGAGGCCTACGACATCTCCACCCTCCAGGGCACCAACACCGTGGCCTCGATGGTGGTACTCGAGGACGGGTTGCCCCGGCGCAACGACTATCGCCGCTTCAAGATGCGCACCGTCACCGGACAGGACGACTTCGCCTCGATGGAAGAGACCATCCGCCGGCGGTTCAAGGCTTATCTCGCCGAGCAGCGCAGGCCGGTCACCGACCAGGGCAAGTTCTCCTACCCACCAAGCCTGGTGGTCATCGACGGTGGGGCCGGCCAGCTCGGCCGAGCCGTCAAGGTGCTCGACGACCTCGAGCTCGACATCCCGGTGATCGGTCTCGCCAAGAAGATGGAGGAGGTCTACATGCCCGGTCGGCCCGAGCCGATCCAGATCCCGCGTGACGCCGATGCCTTATATCTGCTGCAGCAGGTGCGCGACGAGGCCCACCGTTTCGCCAACACCTACCACCAGCAGCTGCGCTCCAAGTCGATGGTCGACTCCATCCTCGACGAGATCCCCGGTGTGGGCCCGAAGCGCAAGAAAGACCTCCTCAAGCATTTCGGATCGCTCAAGAGATTGCGGGCCGCCAGCGAGGAGGATCTCACCGAAGTGGTGCCCGGTCCGGTGGCATCCGACCTGTACGCTGCCTTGCACAGCTGACCCAGGCGCCCGAATGGACCTCGTCGCAACCGACACCCCGCATGTTCTCGTGGTCACCGGCATGTCCGGCGCCGGCCGCTCCTCGGCGGCCAAGGTCCTCGAGGACCTGGGGTATACGGTGATCGACAACCTGCCCCCTCAGCTCCTGGCGCTGGCTGTCCAGGCTCACGACATCCCGGAGGCCCACGACCACCTCGCTGTGGTCATCGACTCCCGGGGCGGGCTCCCCATCGACGAGCTGCGTTACGCCATCACCGAGCTGGAGCGGGAAGGCGTGCTCACCCGGATCGTCTTCCTCGATGCCGAGGACGACGTCATCGTCAGCCGCTACGAGGAGAACCGGCGACCCCACCCGCTTGGCCTCGACACGATCAGCGAGGCGATCGACGCCGAGAGGGCTCTCCTCGGCGAGCTCAAGGAGATGGCCGACCTGGTCATCGACACCTCCAACCTCAATGTTCACCAGCTCCGGGAACGGCTCACCACGCAATTCTCCGCGGACGAGATGAACCGCCCGATGCGGGTCTCCATTCGCTCGTTCGGCTTCAAGCACGGTGCGCCCCGGGACACCGACCTCGTCTTCGACGTCAGGTTCCTCCCCAACCCGCACTGGGTGCCCGAGCTTCGTGACCTGCGGGGCACCCAGCAACCGGTAAGCGACTATGTCCTTCGCTCCGACGGGGCCAAGGAGTTCGTCGACCGGGTCGACGAACTGTTGGAGTTCCTCATCCCCATGTTCCAGAGCGAAGGCAAGTCGTATCTATCGATCGGGATCGGGTGCACCGGTGGGCATCATCGCTCGGTAGCCATCGCCGAGGAGCTCGCCAACCGGCTCTCCGCACATGGGGTCAACGCCTCGGTACGCCACCGCGACCTGGAGCGGTGAAGACTCAAACCGAGACCGCCCTCGAGCCCCTCCTGCTGGACCCCGAGGGGCCCTCCGTGGTGGCCATCGGCGGGGGTCACGGGCAGGCGGCGGCGCTGGAGGCCATCCAGACTTACGCCGGTTCCATCTCCGCCCTGGTCTCGGTGGCCGACGACGGAGGCTCGTCGGGGCGTCTCGCCGAGTTGGGCATCCCTCCACCGGGTGACGTCCGACGGTGTCTCCTCGCCATGACACCGGAGCCGTCGCTGTGGTCCGAACTGTTCGCCCACCGCTTCGGGTCGGGGGACATCAGCGACCATTCCCTGGGCAACCTGATCCTGGCCGCCCTGACCGACCTCTTCGGCGACTTCGCCAGTGCCGTCGACACCGCCGGGCAGATGCTGGGCGCCCTCGGCGACGTGATTCCCGTCGCCGACGAGCCGGTGACCCTCTCCGCCATCGTCGACGGGGTGCCGGTCACCGGACAGGCGGCGATCACCTCCCGTGAGGGCCACATCTCCAAGCTGAAGATCGAGCCGTCCGACACCCTGGCCTCGAGACGCGCTCTGGCCGCGGTGGCCGGGGCCGACCAGATCGTGATCGGCCCGGGGAGCCTCTATACCTCGGTGATCTCGGCCCTGATGGTTCAAACCCTCGCTCCCGCGGTAATGGAGGCCGATGCGCAGCGAGTCTTCGTCCTCAACCTCGTCACCCAGGACGGGGAGACTCTGGGAATGACCGGGGCACAACACATCGACGCCCTCGCCGAGCACGTCGGCGTCGCAGGCCCGGGGATCGTCGTCGCCCACGACGGCGCGCTCGACGTTCCCTCCGACCATGCCGCGGTCCGGGTCGAGATCGCGGACGTGGCCCGTCACGGATGGGAGCTCGTGGTTGCCGATCTCGCCGACGAGTGGTCAGATTGGCCCCAGCACGACCCTTTCAAGTTGGGACGGGTCCTCGAGAAGCTGGCCACCGCTGGAAGCTGAGACATGAACGAGTACCTGACGCTCGACGACGTAGATGTCTCCGGGCAGCGTGTCCTGGTTCGCTCCGACCTCAACGTCCCACTCGACGAGGGGGAGGTCGGCGACGACTTCAGGATCAGGGCCGCCCTCCCCACGCTGGAGCGTCTCGTCGCCGGCGGCGCCGCCGTCACCGTATGCTCGCACCTGGGTCGTCCCAAGGGTGCCGACCCGGCACTTTCCCTGCGGCCCGTGGCAGCCCGCATGGACCAGCTCAGCGTCTACGACGTCGCTTTCGACGCACCCGGGGACATCACCGTCCTCGAGAACACCAGGTTCCACGTGGGGGAGACCGACAACGACCCCGCCACCGCTGCCGAGCTGGCCGATGGGTTCGGTCTCTTCGTCCAGGACGCCTTCGGGTCGGTGCACCGGGCCCATTCCTCGACCGTCGGAGTGGCCGAACTGGTCAAATCGGTGGCCGGGCCGCTGCTCGACCGAGAGCTGAAAGCGCTGAGCCGGCTCCTCGACGGCACCGAACGGCCCTACACCGTGGTCCTGGGAGGAGCGAAAGTGTCTGACAAGCTGGCCGTCATCGAGAACCTGTTGCCCCGGGTCGACCGCATGCTCATCGGAGGAGGCATGTGCTTCACCTTCCTCGAGGCGCAGGGCCACGCGGTGGGTGACTCCCTGGTCGAGGACACCATGCTCGAAGAAGTAGCCAAGTTCGCCGACGACGACCGGATCGCGCTGCCCACCGACGTAGTAGTGGGCGACAGTTTCAGTGAGGACTCTGAGTACGACGTGAGGCCGGTCACCGAGATCCCCGAAGGGTGGATGGGTCTCGACATCGGCCCCGCGACCGCCGACCACTTCGCCTTCCTCATCCGTGAATCGGCCCGGGTGTTCTGGAACGGGCCGATGGGTGTCTTCGAGTGGGAGGCCTACCGCCACGGCACCGAGACGGTGGCGCGGGCCATGGGGGAGTGTGAAGGGTTCACTGCGGTGGGCGGCGGCGATTCCGCGGCGGCACTGCGTCTCCTCGGTCTCGAGGACACCGTCTCCCACCTTTCGACGGGGGGCGGCGCAGGTCTCGAGCTGCTGGAGGGCAAGATTCTCCCGGGTGTGGCCGTTCTGGAAAGATGGGCGCGATGACCGAACGCACACCTCTCATCGTCGGCAACTGGAAGATGAACGCCAACCACCTCGAGGCGATCCAGATGGTGCAGAAGCTCTCCTACCGGCTCGAGTCAGCCGACTACGAGCGGGTCGAGGTCGTCGTGGCACCACCCTTCACCTCGCTGCGGTCGATCCAGGTGGTGCTGGAACAGGACCACATCCCCATCGGCCTCGGTGCCCAGAACGTCTTCTGGGCCGAGTCCGGCGCATACACGGGGGAGATCTCGGCGGCCATGCTGGCCAAGCTGGCCGTGAGGCACGTCATCGTTGGTCACTCCGAACGGCGGGAGCACTTCGGGGAGACCGACGACATGGTCAACAAGAAGGTAAAAGCGGTCCTCGGGGCCGGGATGGCAGCCATCCTCTGCGTCGGAGAGACCCTCGACCAGCGTGACGCCGGTGAGGCGGAGAGGGTGGTGTCCAGCCAGCTGAGCGGGGGGCTGCGCGGTCTCGGGGTCGACGACCCGACGCATCTCTCCATCGCCTACGAGCCGGTGTGGGCCATCGGCTCCGGTCGCACCGCCCTCCCCGAGGATGCTGCCCTAATCGCCGGAATCGTCCGGGAGCAGCTGCGTCACACGTTGGGCTCCGAGGGGGGAGATGGGGTGCGGGTGCTCTACGGAGGCTCGGTCAACGCCGCGAACATCAAGGACTTCATGGCCAAGAAGGACATCGACGGCGCCCTCGTCGGAGGGGCGTCGCTCGATCCCGATATGTTTGCCGCCATCGTGAGGTACCGGATGTGAGCCACACCCTGATCCTGCTCCGACATGGCCAGTCGACCTGGAACCTCGAGAACCTGTTCGCTGGATGGACCGACGTCGGTCTCACCGATCAGGGGGCGATCGAAGCCCGCACCGCAGGGAAGCTGATGGCCGAGGCCGATCTCGAGCCCGACGTCATGTTCACCTCCGTGCTCGCGCGCGCCACCGAGACCGCCGACCTCGCCCTCGACGAGGCCGGCTGGGCCGACATCCCCACCTACCGCAGTTGGCGTCTCAACGAGCGGCACTATGGCGATCTGCAGGGACTCAACAAGAAGGAGACGGCGGAGAGGTTCGGGGCCGACCAGGTGCTGGTCTGGCGTCGCTCCTACGACACCCAACCCCCCGCGCTCGACCTGGATGACGAGCGGCACCCGTCGCGAGACGCTCTGTATGCCGACGTCGACCCGTCCGAGTTGCCATCCACCGAGGCGCTGTCCGATGTGGTCGATCGGCTGCTCCCCTATTGGTTCGAGGAGATCCTCCCCGAGCTCGAGGAGGGCAAGACGGTGCTGATCGTGGCCCACGGCAATTCGCTGCGCGCCCTTGTCAAGCATCTCGACAACCTCTCCGAGGAGGAGATCGTCGAGCTGAACATCCCGACCGGCATCCCGCTCGTCTATGTGCTGGACGACGAGATGAGGCCGATCTCCAGTGAGTACCTGGGTGACCCGGAGGCGGCGCAGGCGGCCGCCGACGCCGTCAGCAGGCAGGCCGGGTAGGCCAACGAAGCCATCGCTGGTAGAATCAGCGTCCCGCCCCACCGGCGGGGTCCCCAACGCTCGAGACCCATCAAACATGAACATCCTCACCGCATTTGCCATCATCATTCACATCATCTTGTCCCTGGCGATCGTGGCCCTCGTGTTGCTGCACTCGGGGAAGGGCGGTGGCCTCTCTGATGTGTTCGGTGGCGGGATGTCGACTTCGAGTCTGACCGGGTCGACGGTGGTCGAGCGCAACCTCGACCGTCTCACTGTCATCGTGGGGGTCCTGTTCGGTGTCAGCACCTTCGCCCTGACCTTCATCTTGAGCTGAGGCGGCCGATAGAATCATCGGCCCGGTCACCATGTCGGAGTGGCGGAATTGGAAGACGCGCCAGGCTAAGGACCTGGTGGGGTTTATAGCCCCGTGGAGGTTCGAGTCCTCTCTCCGACACCATTGGGTCGCCTGGTGGAGGTCAACGCCGGCACACCAGCCTCTACAGCAAGCCGTTCCGTGTCTCTGGTGAACCTGTCGAGATCTACCGACCCGCCGATCTCACTCGAGAAGACGAGATCGAGGTCGGCCCACGCTGTCGACGCTCGTAGCCGTTCTCGAGGGCGCCGAACTCGGCCGGACATCGACGTAGAACGGCTGCGGTTCCTACCCGAATGGGAACAGGCCAGGCTTGGGGTTGGATCATGGAGTCCGGTGAGCTGACGGGAGCCGGTTTTGGTCACGCTCACGAGCTTCCGGGTGGCATCGTCGCCAAGTAGGACGCTGGAGGTTTCGGAACCAACCGAACCCTCTGCTGGGTAGCGTTCCGGGACCACCGAAGGAGGATTGATGTCTGAACGAGCTCATAGTGGTTCCGTCTCTGTGCCGGGCCACCAGCTGGGCCGGCTGATTGACATCGCTCCAAAGGGAGGCGTATCAGACCTAGGGGACATGCAGCAAGGGGTCGAAGGGTATCTAGTGGGGGCCTTCAAGCTCAGTGAGTTCCTCGAGGAGTTCCACGACGACGAGCAACTGATCGAGCTGTCCGACGGTGCTTATGAGGTGGCGGCGGCGGCGCTCACCGATGCCGGGTATCCCGTACGCAGCGCCGACTGGCCGATTTCCTAATCAGAGAACATGGACCCTCGCGAGATGAGGGACGAGGCCATTACCTATCAGCGGCAAGCGAGAGCGTTGCTCGAGATCCTCATGGCCAGCGTCTGCGGAGGGGAGTTGGCGGGCACAAGAGATCTCTAGGGCGTCAGCCGCGGAGTAGGCATGGATGGTGCAGGCCAAGCCGCAGCCGCGTTGTCCGCTCTGGTCCCGCGTCAGGTCAACGGCAAGGCGGTTCTGATCGTCGACTGTGGCGGCTCCGATCGGGCTCGCACCGGTTTGGGCACTCGTCGCGGATCCAGGGACACGATGCGCTTTGGTTTCCGGGGGACCTTCCGAGATACAGTCGTCGATGGCTCTTGAGGAGTGTCGCGTGCAGTTCTGTGTCGATGTCCCAAACTTCGGTCGGTGGGCGGACCCGCGTGAGTTTGCTGAATTCGCGAGCCGGGTGGAGAAGGCTGGTTGGGACGGCATCTCGCTCTGGGACCACATATTGGTTGAGGATGGGATGGAGGTAGCTGACCCGTGGGTGTTGCTCGCCGCAGCGGCAATGGTGACCGATCGCATCAGGCTCATAACGATGGTCACTCCCATTCCGAGACGACATCCATGGAAGTTGGCACGGGAGTGTGTGAGCGTCGACCTGCTCAGTGAGGGTCGTCTCATACTTGGGGTTGGAAGCGGTTGGCCGACTGATCCCGAGTTCACTCGGTTCCATGGCGAGGAGGATCTCCGGATCCGGGCCGACATGCTTGACGAAGGACTCCAGATCCTGGCTGGACTGTGGACGGGAGAACCATTCGAGTTTCATGGCAAGCACTACGAGATGGAGCCGGTCACGTTCAAGCCGGTGCCCGCGCAGAAGCCGAGAATCCCGATCTGGGTGGCAGCGATGTGGCCGAGCAGGCGTCCGGTACGTCGGGCAGCGCGGTGGGACGGGGTTGCTCCGATCTTCTACTCGGTCGAGGACGACGAATTCTCGGAACCAACCCCTCAGCGAGTTCGTGATCTTGCTGAGTATGCCGCCGTGCACCGGACGTCGAGCTCCCCACTCGATATCGCGGTCGCCGGCGACCCTCAGCGGGCCAGCGATTTCGCAGAGGCTGGAGTCACCTGGTGGCGAGACGGCTGGTTCCCCGGCATGGGAATCGACCACGACGACTGGATAGCCGCTGTGCTCAACGGCCCACCGAACAACTGACCCCACTGAGCGACAATCCTGCTTGTTCCCGACCAGGAGGCACCGAATTAGCCGGTCCTCCTCCTCCGCGCTGTGGGCCCTTAGCTCCGACCGTCAACTTCAGGCATGCCGATCGGGTGCGGTCTCGGATATGAGCGACTCTGCATCAGAACTGGTGATCTCGGGTTGCTACACCGTTGCCGTTGGTCTCCTCAAGCGGAAGTGTCTCCCCTTCCACCCGACGCTCCGAGAGACCGGCTTCTCCGGTGTGGGCACTGTTCACCGGCTCACCCGGTCTTTGGCAAGCACCACAATTGGGGATTGCCGTCTATCTCGGGCTACTTCTGAGCACCGTTGCGGGGAACGGACTGTTCGACGTCCTGTTCGTGCGGGTTGTCTCAGTCGTCTTCACGGCTGCGGTCGCCATGACCCTTTCGGTTGGGCTCTCCGCCAATACCAACAGCGCTCTCCCTCGTAACGATTCCACCGGAGCGCTGCTGTGCCGTTCCCGAGCGGTCCCCTCTATGAGCCATGGAACCCGAGGTTCGCCCCTCAGTCGTCGGTGGTGGAGTCGACCCCGAGCTTTTGGGCGATTCCAGGGGGGATCTTGCCTTGCTTGGCAAGACCTGGAGGCAACCATCCCTCGCTGAACTTGGCCTGACCGGGAGGAGTCCAATCACCGTCCTTCTTGGCCTGACCCGGTGGCGTGCCCTCTCCCTGCTTCTTGGCCAGGCCGGGGGGCAAGTCGTCACGGTTCGCAAGACCCGGTGGAAGCTCCTGGTCCCCCGTCAGGAAGGGGGGAAGACCTTCAGAATCGGCTGCCTCCAGCGCAAGAACGATGCCCCCTCCTAGAGCAACGGCTAGAGCGATCACCCCGACCACGACCCCGACCACCATGCGACGACTCATTGCGAACACTCTACGTGACGGGGGCGATGAATCAATCGGCGAATCGCTCCAGGGGCGTATTGGATCCAGGGATGGAAACGTGCGACGGTCGAGCCAGCTGCGCCGGTCGGATTCGGGGTCTGGACTCCATCATTTGGTCGGATCGCGTCCCCAGCACCGGCTTGCGGGCTAGCTCCTTTTCGTCGACCAGTTGCGCCCCAGCGTCACGCGGCGTGGCGCCTTGGCCGACCACCCCGGCCAGTGCGGCCACCACCGCCGGCGCTCGCGATTTAGGTCAATGGGCTGATGACCGTGGCCCTGAATGGTGCTGCCAGCATGTCCGCCATGGGTGCGTAGGCGCCTGTGGCGGCGCTCTCCTGCATGTGCGCCAGCCGTGCCTCGGCTGACTCCCAATCAGCGATCTCAACCAGCATGTCGGGATCGGCGAGCACCTCGTAACGCGTACTTCCCAGGAACCCACTTTGAGAAGGTCCCTGTTCAGCCACGATCCCTTCAATAAGCCTCTGGAGCTCTTCGCGCCTGCCAGGTTTGGCATGGAGTTCGACTATCACCTTGATTGCCACGCGCACCTCTCGTGTCGTTCGCGATCCTCGGGAATCCTAGATCCCGTGCAGAAGTCCAGGCGTGGGGTAGGGACGGTGGTCCTTTGCGAGGGGTGTTCAGTGTCGGAGATCCGATACCAACCACCCTGAAAGAGGTCACCAGCCTTGCCTCCGGTGTCGCGCAGACACGTCGATCGGCTCGGCGTGGCATCCCCCGAGCCACTCTTCGAGGTGGGGAGTGTGCTCCGCTATCTGTTCGAGTTGTGAGCTACCACGCCCAAGCGGATGCTAAACCCGACGCGTCAGGCTTCCGATGGTTCCCATGTGTCGTCAGAGAGCTCGTCACAACGGGTCTCGGCCCGTTGTGAGATACGCGGTTGTGAGTCGACGTCGCGGCCCTACCTGGTAACGCGACAGGGTCTGGCACGTCAGGTGTGCGGCCGGTGCATGCAGGAAATGACCGCCGTATGTGGATGGCGTCTCGCTGGGCTCGCCGAGGCGGCGACGCACTCCAGGTTCGCTACTGAGTCAGGTCTTCCGGAGCCGGGACGTCTTCAGTCTCCAGGCTGATCTCCGGATCGATCCCGTTCGATCGAGGCTCCTGGCTCACCTCGTGACCACCTACCCGGTACTCCGGCCCAAAGGTGTCGGTCCAGATCACCGTGGTGAACAGCCATAGGGCGCAGCCGATGAGGATCAGGGGGAAGAGACGTGCGATCCACGGGTAGGTGCCGTCGGTGTTCCCCAGCCATCCTCCGATCAGCGCGCCGATGGGCAACGTGGCCCATCCGATCGCTCGAGAAGCGGCGATCACCCGGCCCAGCATCGCCTCACCCGCGTAGATCTGGCGGATCGTCGCCAGCGGGATGTTGATCACCGAGACGCCGAACATGAAGACGGCGAGGAGGATCATCGGGAGCAGGCCATACGTCGTGAACATGAAGGCGAGCAGAGTCACGCCGGCCAGCGCCAGTCCGGAGACCATGGCGCGGCCCAGACCCATCGCCCTGGTGAACCGGGGGGCGACCAGGGCGCCGCTGACACCACCGACTCCCATGAAAAAGAACAGGATGCCGATCTGGGTCTCGGTCTGGGTTCCGATCACGACCGTGGCCAGAACCACGAAAGTCGCCTCGACGAATCCGATCACGAAATTGGGGATTGCCGCAGCGATCGTGGAGACCCGCAGGCGTGGCTCGTCCCAGATGTGTCGGATCCCGGCGACGAGCTCGCTCATGTATGAGCCCCGCGGCGCGCCGACGTCGACATGATGGGCGACCCGGCCAACGTATTTCAGGGTCCAGGCCGAGATGACGAACGTGACCCCGTTGAAAAAGAGGCCGACGGCAGGGCCGGCGAAGGCGAAGGCGAGGAAACCGCCGACCAGGGGCCCGAGGGCAAACATGGCCTGGATCGACGCCGTCACGAACGAGTTCGCCTCGGATAGCCGGTTCTTGGGGACGAGGGCGGGGATCATGGCGTAGAGGGCGCTATCGAAGAGGGTCGTCATCGATCCCACGATGAAGGCCATGGCGAACACGGTGCCGACCCCGTAGCTGCCCACGCCGGCAGCGAGGTAGAAGAAGGCGCACGCCCGCAGCAGGTCGGTGGTGATCATCACTGGGCGGAGATGGATGCGGTCGAGGAGCACACCGCCGACGAGGCCAACGAAGAGGGTGGGGGCGGTCTCCAAGGCGTAGGCTATGGCGAAGTCGAGTGTGTTCTCCGATCCCGAGGCCTCCTGGATGTGGAGGACCAGCAGCGGGACGGTGATGATCGCTACGTAGGTGCCGAACTGGCTGATCGTCTGACCGACCCACAAAGCAACGTACCTGGGGCCCAGAGATCGCATCGATCTTATGAAATGCACCGCCTCGCACGATACCTTCGGGTGGCGGACCGTCCAGCGCTTGTTAGATTCTTCAGTCCATGGCCAACGCACAGGAGATCCCCCAACTCGCCAGCGAGCTCGTCGAGATGTCCCGCGAGTACCTCCGCCAGGAGACCCTGGAGCCCGCCAAACAGCTCGGCCAGCAGGCCGGGATGGGCATCGGCGGGGCGATCATCCTCTCGATCGGGGCGGTGTGTCTGGCGTGGGGTTTGTACTACGGGTTGACCTATGTCCTGCCGGATGGGGAGTGGTGGGTGGTCCTGGCCCGTGGCCTGACCGCAATCGCCGCCGCCGGCGCCGCCGCCCTGGTCGGATGGAGGCTGCAGGTTGACGCTCAGTAGAGACGACATCGAGCGCAAGGCCCTGGAACTGGTCGACGCCGTCGACCTGACCAAGGAGAGCGCAAAGAACAAGGCCATCGTCGGCGCTGTCGCCGTGGCCGGCGTCATCGCCGCCGCCTTCATCATGGGCCGACGCCGCGGCTCCCGCAACAAGACGGTCGTCGAGGTCTACCGCGTCTGAGGTCTCCCACCGTTCTGTGAGGGTCTATGGCGCGTGGCGCGCCACTAACCCTCACGGAACGGTTTGTTGATGAAGCGGATGATCGCGGCGCAAACCCTCTCCGGCTCCTCTCGGATCTCGGTTGCGGTGAATCTCCTGATCTCCCAACCGAGCTCCATCAGCTGGTTCTGCCTCCTCAGGTCGACCTGAAGCTGCTCGGGAGTTCCATGAGCCTCGAATCCGTCGGCCTCGACGATTCGCATGCGATCCGGCCAGGCGAAATCCGGATAGGCGTTCGATCCGTCTGGGAGGCGTATTCGCAACTGTTGGACTGGCGCGGGCACAGGCGCATCCATCACGAAGTGCTTCACGTCGATCTCGGCGACGCTGCCCGAAGCATCTTCAGAGACGACCTGCACCACCCGGCGAAGCTTCCGGGTGCCAGCGACACCACGACCGCCGTGAATCCCGATGGCGAGGTCGAGCTTCTCCGGGGTCGTGAGCCCATCGCGAACTGACGACCTGGTTGCCTTCTCCAGAGCACGTTCCGGAAGTATGGGTGCGATATCGAGAAGGGTCCGCTCCGGTGGAGTCATGGGCATGCCATCGAGGATCGCAGCCGGGTTTGGGCGGCGAGTGCGATGGAGGATTGCCCCCTCGGGTTCGGGTGATTCACGGTAGGGAACGGTCACCTCGATCATGCGGCCATAAACGGCGTCGAGCCGGTAGAGAACCGCGGCGGTGCGATGCGAAACGAGGGCGCTCGATCCGGCGGCCAGGGTGGCTGCCAGCACCTCAGTCTTCCAGGTGGTGACGACGGCGTCGAGGTAGTAGACGCCAGGATGCGGTTGTTCCATCCGACCGGCCTCGAGTCGACCCTTGATTTCGTGATCCGTGCCGCCACCTCCGATGATCTGATCCCTCGTAAGCAGACCATGTTGTCCGGCTGCGATCGATCGAAAGTGGACCTCATCCCACATCCTCTCAGGATGTGTTGCCGGAGGCCCCCAACTCAATACCCTTCCATCCCGTTCTGTGAGGGTCTACGGCGCGTGACGCGCCACAAACCCTCACAGAACGGTTAGCGACGCTTGGGCTTGACGATCTCGAGACGGGGGGTGCCGCTCTTCTTGTGGTGGATTACGAGGGCGGAGCCCTCGGGGACGGAGCGGCGGTAGATCAGCTCGCGGTGGGGTTCGGTGTTGCGGAGGTAGGCGAGGGCGGTCAGGGCCAGGCCCAGGTAGAGCTGGCGCCGGTCGCCCTCACGTAGACCGCTGAGGGTGCGGCGGACACCCTCCCGGCGGGGGTCCCGGTACCCGAGGGCCCGGTCCATCAGCTTCCTCGTCATGCGTGTCATGTGTCTACCGTGCGACAGTCAACTCCATCGGGACACTATGCAAAACAAGAACTTCACCAAAGTCGTCATCTGGGTTGTGGTCATCGGCATGGTCCTGAGCATGGGTGTGGCCGCAGTCGCTCTGTTCACATGATCTTCGCCGAGGGTGACCCGGCGCTCCTGATCGACGACAAGCGGCGTCACTTCCTCCTCAGACTCCAATCGGGCCGGACGTTCCAGTTCCACAACGGGTCCGTCCCCCACGACGATCTGATCGGGGCCGCCGACGGCTCCTGGGTCACGTCGACGGGAAACGCGCGACTCCTCCTGCTGCGTCCCCGTCTCGCCGACTACATCCTCAAGATGAAACGGGGCCCCCAGGTTGTATATCCCAAGGACCTCGGCCCGATCCTCGTCTACGCCGATATCGCTCCGGGCATGACCGTCCTCGAAGCCGGCACCGGATCGGGTGCGCTGACCTTGGGACTCTCCCGGGCGGTGGGCCCTAACGGGAGGGTGGTCACCGTGGAGCGGCGTGAGGATCATGCCGCCCACGCCCGCCGGAGCCTGGAGCGCTGGTACGGGGAGATGCCGCCCAACGTCGAGCAGCGCATCGGCGACGTCGCCACCACCGTCGCCGACGTCGAGCCGGGCCGGATCGTCCTCGACATCCCCGAGCCGTGGCACACGCTGGAGGCTGCCGCCGAGCATCAACCCGATGGCGGCGTCGTTTGTGCTTATGTACCAACTGTGCCTCAGGTGCAGACGACAGTCGAGACAGCGCAGGGCCTCGGAAGGTTCGCCGAGGTCGAGGTCGCCGAGTTCCTGATGCGGGAATGGAACGTGAGCGGGCGCTCGGTGCGCCCGGAGCACTCGATGATCGGTCACACCGGGTTTCTCATCTTCATGCGCAAGGTTGCCGATGTACGTGATGCGACTAACCCAGAGAACTAAACAGGGCCGTTCGTATACTGACCAGTGGCCACCGAAAGCCAGGAGGTAGCCGTGGACGAAGGACGAAATCAGGAAGACGCCGCTCAGCTGCGCAAAGTCGTGTCCGCGCTCGAAGAGGAAGTCTCCTTCCTCCGCCGCCGTCTCAGGGAGGCCCCATCCAAGGCCGAAGAGATCGAGGCCGATCTCGCCCGGGCCCAGGAGCGTCTCGACCGGGTCGTCACCCAGAACGACAAGCTGTCCGCCCTTCTCGAAGAGGCGAGGGAGCAATTGGGTGTCCTCCGCGAGGAAGTGGAGAAGTTGACCCAACCCCCCAACAACTTCGGCACCGTGCTCAAGGTCTCCGACGACGGCACCGTCGACATCCTCACCGGCAACCGCAAGCTGCGGGTCTCCGCCCAACCCTCCGTGGAGGTCAAGAAGCTGCTCGTGGGCCAGGAGGTCCTGCTCAACGAGGCCTTCAACATCATCGACGTTCGCTATTTCGAGCCCGCCGGTGAGATCCTCCGGGTCCGCGAGGTCATGGACGACGGCCGCGTCGTGGTCATCGCCCACGCCGACGAGGAGCGGGTGCTCAACCGCTCCGAGGCCATGTACGAGGTGAAGCTGCGGCCCGGTGACTACGTGCGCATCGACTCCAAGACTTCGCTGATCCTGGAGAAGCTGGAGCGCCCCGAGGTCGAGGATCTGGTCCTCGAGGAAGTCCCCGACATCACTTATCTGGATGTCGGCGGGCTCGCCGACCAGATCGAGATGATCCGGGACACCGTCGAGTTGCCGTACATGCACCGCGACCTCTTCAGGGAATACGAGTTGGAGCCGCCGAAGGGGATCCTCCTCTACGGCCCTCCCGGCTGTGGTAAGACCCTGATCGCCAAGGCGGTGGCCAATAGCCTCGCCAAGAAGGTCTCCGAACGCACCGGCAACCCCGACGTGCGCTCCTACTTCCTCAACATCAAGGGCCCCGAACTCCTGAACAAGTGGGTCGGGGAGACCGAGCGTCAGATTCGTCTCATCTTCCAACGTGCCAAGGAGAAGTCGGACGAAGGCGTGCCGGTCATCGTCTTCTTCGACGAGATGGACTCGTTGTTCCGCACCCGTGGCACCGGGATCAGTTCCGACGTCGAGTCGACCATCGTGCCCCAGCTCCTCTCCGAGCTCGACGGTGTCGAGTCGCTGAAGAACGTCGTCGTCATCGGTGCGTCCAACCGCGAGGACCTGATCGACCCGGCCATCCTCCGTCCCGGTCGTCTCGACGTGAAGATCAAGATCAACCGTCCCGACCCGACCGCCGCTCGCGAGATCTTCCGCATCTACCTCACCGACGAGACACCACTCGCCCCGGAGGAGACCACCGAGGGCGATGCGGCTACCACGATCCTGCGGATGATCGAGACCACCGTCGCCGACATGTACTCCGAGGACAAGGAGAACGAGTTCCTCGAGGTGACCTATGCCAACGGCGATCGGGAGACCCTTTACTTCAAGGACTTCGCCAGCGGTGCCATGATCGAGAACATCGTGCGTCGCGCCAAGAAAGACGCCATAAAGCGTCAGATCGCCGGCGGCCCCGGTGGGGTACGCACCCAAGACCTGAAAACGGCGATCAAACAGGAGTTCCGCGAGCAAGAAGACCTGCCCAACACGACCAACCCCGACGACTGGGCCAAGATCAGCGGGAAGAAAGGCGAGCGGATCGTCTACGTCCGCACCCTCGTGGGGGGAGATGAGGACAGTCGGCTCATCGAGAGGGTTGCGGGCGGTCAGTACCTCTGATGGCGCTGCACAAGGTGCTCGGGACGGAAACCGAGTACGGCATAGTCGTCCGGGGGGATCCCGGCTTCAACCCTGCAGTGGCCTCTTCCCTCGTCGTCAACAGCTATCCGGGGGAGCGCGTCAAGGTGCAGTGGTCCTACGAGGAGGAGTCACCGGGCCGTGATGCCCGCGGCTTCGGCCACGACTCCTACGGGCTCATCGATCCCGAGGGGGCGGTGGTCAACTCCGTCCTCGCCAATGGGGCCCGGCTCTACGTCGACCACGCCCATCCCGAGTACAGCGGGCCGGAGACGTACGACCCTCTGGAGGCCGCCCTGTACGACAAGGCGGGTGAGGTGGTCATGCATCGCGCCGCCGTAGCCGCAAGCGAGTCGGCGGGGCGGCAGATATCGTTGTACAAGAACAACTCCGACGGCAAGGGCAACTCCTACGGAGCCCACGAGAACTACCTCCTGAGCCGGGAGACCCCCTTCGGGGACGTCATCCGCTTCGCCATGACCTTCATGGTGACCCGGCAGATCTTCACCGGCGCGGGCAAGGTGGGCAAGGAGAACGACCGGGCCGATGTCGACTTCCAGATCACCCAGCGCGCCGACTTCTTCGAAGAGGAAGTGGGACTGGAGACCACCCTGAAACGCCCCATCATCAACACCCGGGACGAGCCACACGGCGACCCCTCCACCTACCGCCGTCTCCACGTGATCATCGGCGACGCCAATCTCTCCGAGCCTCAGATCTTCCTCAAGCTGGGGTCGACCGCCCTGATGCTGGCCGCTCTCGAGGACGGGGCCATCCCTGACCCCCTCGACCTCTTCGACCCTGTGGAGGCGTGTTGGCAGGTCAGCCATGACCTCGCTCTGGGTAAGCCGCTCGAGCTCGACGGCGGCGGCACGGCGACGGCCCTCGAGATCCAGGCCCGCTACCTGGAATGGCTCAGCAAGTACGCCGAGAAGGAGCTCGACGACCCGGTGTGGGACCAGCTCATCGAGGAGTGGGCTCGCACCCTGGACCTGCTGGGTACGGCTCCCGACGAGCTGGCGGACACTCTCGACTGGGTAGCCAAGAAGCGCCTGCTCGAGGGATACGTAGCCCGCGACGGGCTCGCCTGGGGCAACCACAAGCTGCGTGCCCTCGACGTGCAATATCACGACGTCGACCCGGCGAAGGGCCTCTACAACCGTCTCGCCGCCCGGGGATCGATGCGCCGGCTGTTCACCGACTCCGAGATCGTCGACGCCATCGCCTCTCCGCCCACCCGTACCAGGGCCTACTTCCGGGGTCGCTGTGTCACCGAGTTCCCCGGCTCGCTGGTCGCCGCCAACTGGGACTCGCTGGTGTTCGACATCGGCGAACCGCATCTCAAGCGGGTTCCTATGATGGAGCCGCTGCGTGGTGACGCCGCCCTGGTGGGCGACCTGCTCGACGACGCAGAAGACGCTGCGGACCTGCTGCGGCGTCTGGAAGGATGAGTTAGATGTCAGACAGAGAACG
>Ga0268386_10000443_pt1 | contig 26084 bp, 25 predicted proteins | sample RVTome_15_FD_200260 | JGI IMG/M metagenome (GOLD analysis project Ga0268386, IMG submission 200260) | Soil microbial communities from uranium-contaminated site in the Upper Colorado River Basin, Wyoming, United States - RVT150D86... ... | reverse complement strand
ACCCGTCGTTCGTGATGTCGAACTCGTTCACCAACCAGACGATCGCCCAGATCGAGCTCTACGGGAAGAACGACGAGTACGAGAAGACGGTCTACGTGCTGCCCAAGCACCTCGACGAGAAGGTCGCTCGCCTGCATCTGGAGGCGCTGGGCGTGAGCCTCACCGAGCTCAGCGACGAGCAGGCCGCCTACATCGGCGTCCCGGTGGCCGGCCCGTACAAGCCCGACCACTACCGGTACTAGACCGCGGGCCGGTGACGCCGACGCTGCGGGCCGGCCCGGTCGAGATCCCGCTGGCCGAGATCGAGCTGCGCGCGAGCCGTTCGTCCGGCCCGGGCGGTCAGCACGCGAACGTGACGGCGTCGCGAATCGAGGCCGTGTTCGAGATCGAGCGCTCGCAGGCCCTGACCGAGGAGCAGAAACGCCGGCTCCAGCACCGCTGCGGCAGGCGCGTGGTCGCGGTCGCGCAGGACGCCCGTTCGCAGGCCCGGAACCGCGAGCTCGCCCTCGAGCGCCTCGCCGCACGGATCGAGCGCGGGCTGGCGCGCCAGCGGCCACGGCGGGCGACGAAGCCGGGGCGCGCCGCACGGGAGCGCCGGCTCGAGTCGAAGCGGCGCCGGTCGCAGCGAAAGCGCGAGCGCGGCAGGCCTGGTCTCGACGACTGAACCGCCGACTTCACGTACGTACGAGGCGGTCGGTTACCGCACACGCTCGCAGCTGTACAAGCGGTCATTGCCGCCCCTCGGGACGCAAAGGTCGTTGCCGGGGCCGCCACGGAGCACATCGTCGCCACGCGCGCCGATGAGCCGGTCGTCTCCGTCGCCGCCGGACAGGAAGTCGTCGCCCCGCAGTTCATCCGCACGGGCGCTCTGAATGTAGTCGTCGCCAACGCCGCCGAGCAGGCGATCGTCGCCGGGCCCGCCGCGAATGCGGTCGTTGCCGGATCCACCCTTCACCGTCGCACCCCGGGACCGCATCCTCCTCGGCGGAGAGTTGTCCCGCAGGGACAGCGAGTCGTCGCCCGCGCCCCCGCGGACCAACTCGCGGATGTCTTTCGCGAGACGACCGATCGTGGCGTGGTAGAAGTCGGCGCCAGGACCGAGTCCGACGCGCAAGCGCTTGATACGCGCGCTCGCGCAGCGCACCCGACTGCCGACCGGCTCGCAGCCGGCTCCGGTGACGACCAGCGGCGGCCCGCCGCGTTCCCGAAGCTCGAGCTTCCGGCCACGCGGGCGCGCGCCCATGTTCTCCTCGGACACGGTTCCGCTCACCGAGATCACCGGGGGATCTCGGTCGATGACAGGGGCTATCGGTCCGCCCTTCGATGCTGTAGGCGAGACCAGTCCCACAACGACCGCGATCGCGATGATTCCCCGGGTTCGCATACCCTCAGGCTAGGCCGCGCGCTGCCGGTCTCCAACCAACCCAAGGGATATCCCGCTCCCACCCTTCGGGTCGCGAACGCAACCGCGACAGCCGCCCTCAGCCCGGTCCCAGCTGCACGCGGCACCCCTCGCCGGCGCAGTCGCGCAGCTCGTCGGCGGCGGCCGCCAGCCGATCCGCCCACGTCCGGTAGTCCGGATTCGCGGCTTCGTTTTCGAGCTCCAACGGGTCGCGCCGCAGGTCGTAGAGCTCGACCGCGCCACCGCGGTGCTCGACGTAGAGGAAGCGCCGGGTGCGAACCGACGTGTACGCGGGGCTCTCGAGAAGCAGCGCGCGGTCGTCCTCGCCACCGAACGGCAGCGGAACGCCGTCGAGCTCGCGGTCCGGGTCCAGTCCGGCGAGCTCGACGATCGTCGCGGTCAGGTCGACGTTTCCGACCGCGGAATCGAGCCGCGCCCCCGGCCCGAACCCGGGACCGCGCACGATCAGCGGCACGCCGGCGATCCCGCGGTACGGCAGCGACTTTCCGCCGACCAGCCGGTGCTCGCCGAGCAGATAGCCGTTGTCCGACGTGAAGACCACGACCGTCCGAGAGAGCTCGCCCGTGCGCCGCAGGCTGCCGACGATCCGGCCGACGGCCTCGTCGACCGCGAGCAGGCTGGCGCGCCGATCGCCGATCAGCCGGGCGAGCTCATGCCGCTCCGAAGCGGAGAGCCGCGGCCGGCGCAGCTTTCGCGGCTTGTCGGAGACCCGGGCCTCGTCGAAGTCGGGCGAGCCCGGGAGGCGAGCTTCGGCGACGGTCCCGCGGTGGCGGGGGGCGGGACGCGGATCACGGGGCCCGACCCTGACGGTGTCGGCCTCGTCGTGGGGGGCCAGCGGCGCAAGCACGAGGAAGAACGGGCGCGATCCGGATTCGTCGCGCACGAACCGGACCGCCTCGCGGGCGAAGACATCCGTCTGGTAGTCGCGGGGCCGATTCCCGTAGTGGCGCTCCCGGCCGTCGTCGCTGACGGCGTAGTCGTACATCAGCAGGCTGTCGAAGCCCAGCGGCGAGAACCAGCGCGTCCAGCCGGGCGGCACCCGCGGGTCGCCGTCGAGGCCATAGCCGTTCAGGTACTTGCCGACCCACGCGGTGCGGTAGCCCGCCTCCTCGAGCCAGACCCCGAGCGTCCGCTCGCGGCCGCCGAAGGCGGAATACCCGCCGTCGGGAGGCTTGTTGTGCCAGACCCCGTGGTTGTGGGCGTACTGGCCGGTCAGGAACGTCGCCCGCGACGGGCAGCACAGGGGCAGCGACGCGAACGCGTTCGCGAACGTCGTCCCCCGCGCGGCCAGGAGCCGCCGCACCCTCGGCATGCGGTGCGCCGACGCCCGGTCCTGGTCGTCGGTCATGACGACGACGAAGTTCACGGCCTGGCGGGGGCCGGCGGGGCCGGGCTCAGGATCTCGATCGTCGCCACCGCCGCCGCAGCCGGCGGCACTCGCCAACGCCAGCGTCAGGCAGGCCGCGCCGGCCAGGCCGGCTCGCACGCTCATCGGCTCGCGCTCTCGCGCAGCGAGAGGCTGGTGCCCGCGCGGGCAATCGAAAGCGATTTGCCCCCTCCCTCGGCGCCCGTCAGCCGCACGACGAATCCGCCGTCGCGGCGAGGTCGTACGGCGGCCGCATGGAGGCGGCTCTCGTCGAGCGCGAGGGTCAGCGCCCTGGTCAGGGTCGAGCCCTCGGACGCGAGCGTGATCGTCGTCCGCGGCTGCCATTCCCGGTACGCCGGCGAGGTGTAGCCCGCGAGCGGCTCGTCCCGGCCGCGTGCCAGGACCAGCTCGGGCGCCACTCCCGATCCGGCATCGAACACGGCGCCGCTGAAGCCAGGCGCCGTCAGCTCGGCGACGGCGCCGCTCACGTCCGCGACACGGACCCCGGGAGCGAGCTGCACGCGGCGCTCGAACAGGTGCGGTCGATGGCCGCGGACGCGGTCGGCCACGATCAGGGCTCGCCCGGGCCGGTAGAGGAAGAGCCGCGAATGCGCGGCCCCCTGATCGGCGAGGAGCGGGTTGCGGGCCAAGACCGCGTGCCAGCCGCCGCCGGATCCCCAGGCGCGGATGCCGCTTCCGTAGCTGTGCCCGGGGTCGCCCACCGGGAAGTCGGCGTCGTCCACCGTCAGGGTGCTGTGCGCCTGCGCGGAGACGACGAAGTCGCGGATCGCGCCCGGATCCTTGTGGTACATCCCCGTGTCGGAGACCAGGCGCCGACCGCCCTCGGAGAGCTCGAAGCTGAGCTCGTCGGCGTGCTTGTGCGTCGTGTTGTGGAACCCGGCCGCGACCAGCAGCTGCGAGCCACCCCGGCGGACCGCGGCGAACCCGGCGTTCGGGAACACCTTGAGCCCCGCCTGGCGCCGGGCCAGCCGGCGCAGGGCCGGCGGGGCCTGCAGCGCGCGCGAGTCGCCGAACAGGCTGTGCAGCCCGTCCGGCGCGGTGAGCCAGGCGGCGGCCCGCCTCATTCCGCGCAGATCCGACTCGAGCGCCTCGTTTCGCCCAACGAGCGACAGGAAGCGCTCGACCACTCGGATCGCAAGGAACTGGTAGCTGGTCGAGTGCTCGAGCCAGACCCCGTCCCCGAGCCGCGCTTCGAGCACCCGTCGGAATCGGCGCTCCGCCGTGGCGCGGATCTCGTCCGCCCGGGCGAGTCCCGGCAGCTGCCGGCTGACCGCGGCGAGCCCCACCTGGACGTAAAGGGCGTGGTTGGTATCGCCCGCGCTCTCGGGCCCGAGCAGGATCTCGACGTGCTCGCGCAGCGATCTCCGCAGCGCCGCCACCTGTTCCGGGGCGAGGAGTCCCGCACACCGCTGCGCGCGCAGCAGGTACGCGAGCCGGGGAGCTCGGTCGCCGGCGATCTTGCCGCTCCAGGTGCCGACTCCGCCGGCCGGGGCCCCGCGCGGGTTGGCCTCGATCCAGTCGAGCGCGAGCTCGTTCGCGCCCCGCAGGTAGCGCCGCTCGCCCGAGGCCTGGTACCCGGCGATCAGCGGATCCATGAACTCCCAGCTCGAGAGGTCCGCCTGAAAGCGCAGGCTCTCGTGCGGGTCCGCGCCCCAGTCCACAGGCGGCTCGAGCTCGGTGCGAAACCCGTAGACCCGGAACGTCCCGCGGGCCGCCCGGCGCAACCGCGACTCCGAGAACTCGTCCAACCCGAGGGCCGCCCGCGGCGGGTCGCAGACGTTCGCCGCCGCCCGGTCCCGCGGGCTGGGCCCGGGGCGCTCGTCGCCGCCGCCGCAGGCGGAGATGACGAATGCCGAGAGCAAGGTGACGAGCGCGATGCTGCGGCGGGCGCTCGTCACGATCCGACTCAGGGCCGCCCGAGCTCGTCCTTCAGTCGCTCGATCGCGGCGATCGGCGTGGGGTCGACGCCGCGGCGGGCGGCGAGATGAAGCGCGACCAGGTCGCCGAGCATGACCGCCTGCAGGAGCCGGGCGGTGCGGGACTCGCCCTCGAGCTCGACCAGCTCGACGTGAGCGGCCGCCGGCCTGATCAGCTCCGCGGTCCGCTCCATGCGCTCCCGTTGCCTCGGGTGCTGGTCGGAGTCGAGCAGGAACAGGGCCGAAAATCGGTCGGCGCCCGATCCCTCGGACCAGGCGAGGAGCTCGTTGTGATCCATCTCGGGCATCTCGTGCCAGAAGGCGGGTTGCTTGACGTTCTCGTTCACCTGGGTCTTCCAGCGATACGCGACCGGCGCGGTCAGGTCGCTCCCGTAGACGACCGGGAACGTGCCCGCGATCGCATCGGCGATCGCGCCGGAGCGCTCGACCAGGGCATCGCGCGCGTCGGTAAGCGCCACGGCCGCCGCGTCGATCTCGGTGCGGATCGCGACCGCGGCGCCGGCGAGCGCGGCCACCTCGGCGGCCGCTACGAACAGGTACCCGACGGCAGCCCGTGGTTGAAGCGCAGCCGGGAACGGGATCAGCGGGACGTCCGCGGTGCGCGCCGCGTCCGCGAGCGCCCCGCCGGTGGTCGCGACCACGCGGCTACATCCGAGCGCTTCCGCCGCGGCGAAGCAGGCGAGGGTCTCCTCCGTGTTCCCGGAGTAGCTCGCGCAGAGGACGACCCGCTCCGGCGAGGTCCACGGCTCGAGCTCGTAGTCGCGGACCGTCGTCACCGGCAGCGATACCCGGTCGCCGAGTGCGGCGCGGGCCAGCTCCCCGCCGATGCCGGAGCCGCCCATCCCGCAGACCACGAGGCCCGTCGACTCCATGGGCTCGATGCGCGCGGACTCCACCCGCCAGAGCGCGTCCGGCAGCTGCTCGGGCAGGGCAAGGACGTCGTCGAGCTGGCTGCCCGAGTCGGCGTCGCGGATCGCGTCCAGGGCGCGCTCGACGGCGCTCATGCCGCGATACCTCCAGGCTCCAGGCGCGAGTCGTGCTCGACCACCGCGCCGGGCTCGATCCGGGCCCCCTCGCCGATCACCGACCCGTGGCCGATCTCGGCGCCGTCCCCCACCTCGACGCCGGCGCCGAGGATCGAGTCCTCGATCACCGCATCGGCGCCCACGTGGCATCGCGAGTGGAGCACGGAGCCGCTCACGCGGGCACCGTCCGCCACCTCGCAGCCGGCGCCGACGATCGCGCGCGGGCCGACGGCCGCGGCCGCGACGTGCGCTCCCGACTCGACGAGGAGGGGCGCCTCGAGCACGGCCGCCCCGTCGACCTCCGCGTGCTCGTCGACCCCCAGGCCGGCGTCGTCGACACGGTCGGTGACCTCGGTCTCGACAGCGCCGGTGAGGATGTCCCAGCTCGCCTGGAGGTAGCGCTCCGGTGTCCCGATGTCCAACCAGTAGCCATCCAGCCGCAGACCGTAGAGCCCCTGGCCGACGAGCCGCGGAAAGACCTCGCGCTCGATCGAGATCGAGCGCCCGGGCGGGATCAGGTCGACGACCGCCCGCTCGAGAACGTACGCGCCGGCGTTGACTTCGTCGGTATCGATCTCCGAAGGGTCGGGCTTCTCGACGAACCCGGTGACGGTGCCGTCGTCCGTGCGCCGGACGAGGCCGTACGAAGAAGGGTCGGCCACGGGGTGGAGCGCCAGCGAGGCGACCGCGCCGCGCTCGGCGTGGGCCGCCAGGTGGGCGGTCAGGTCGAGGTCGGTGAGCAGGTCGCCGTTGAGGACCAGAAACCGGTCGTCCAGCAGCCCACGGTCCGCGGCCAGGCGGATCGGGCCGGCGGTTCCGAGCGGCTGCGGTTCCTCGAGGTAGCCGATCGCCGGCCCGCCGGGGATCGAATCTCCCAGTGCGGCCCGGAGATCGTCCGGCCGAAAGCCGCAGGCCATCAGCACGTCGGTCACGCCGTGGCGCGCGAGCCAGTCGACCATGAACTGGATGAACGGCCTATCGACGAGCGTGATCGCGGGCTTCGGTCTGGTCAGCGTCAGCGGGCGGAGTCGCGTGCCCTCGCCCCCGACGAGGACCACTGCCTGCATCAACCGTCTCCGTTCGGGCGGCCGATGCCCTCGTAGACGAACCCCGCTGCGCGGAGGGCGTCGGAGTCGAGGAAGTTGCGGCCGTCGACGATCAGCGGCGTCGCCATCTGCTCGCGCAACGTGGCCCAGTCGAGCTCAGCGAACTCCTTCCACTCGGTGACGAGCACGGCGGCATCGGCGCCCGCAAGCGCGTCGGCGGCCGAGGCCGCCAGCTCGACACTGGGGAGCAGGTCGCCGGCGCTGCTCTCGGAGACCGGGTCGTACGCGGTGACGACCGCCCCCTCCCCCTGGAGGCGAGCGGAGAGGACGAGGCTGGTTGCCTCGCGCATGTCGTCGGTGTCGGGCTTGAACGCGAGCCCGAGCAGCGCGATCCTCCGGCCGACCAGCGACCCGAGGTGCTTTTCCAGCTTGGCGATTACGCGGCGCTTCTGCAGCTCGTTGACCTCGATGACTGCGTTCAGCAGCTGGAAGTGGTAGCCGGAGTTGCCGGCGAGCTGCTTGAGCGCCGAGACGTCTTTCGGAAAACAGCTCCCGCCATACCCCACGCCCGCCCGCAGGAAGCTCGGGCCGATCCGCTGGTCCAGGCCCATCCCCCGCGCGACCTCGGTGACGTCCGCGCCCGTCTGCTCGCAGACGTTCGCGATCTCGTTGATGAACGAGATCTTGGTCGCGAGGAAGGCGTTCGAGGCGAGCTTGATCATCTCGGCCGAGGCGACGTCGGTGCGGACCTGCTCGCCGCCGAGCGGGCGGTAGAGCTCCTCGACCGCGTCCGCCGCCCACTCCGAGCCGGGGTCGGCCCCGACCACGACGCGATCGGGGCGCATGAAGTCGTCGATCGCCGAGCCCTCCTTGAGGAACTCGGGGCAGCTCACGTACGCGAGGTCCGGCCTGTCCCGGCGGATCGCGGCGCCGGTACCCGACGGCACGGTGCTCTTCATCACGAGCGCGTGCTCCGAGTCCTCGGGCAGCTTCCCGACGACCGCCCGAACGCGCGAGAGGTCGGCGTCCCCCGAATAGGTCGGCGGCGTGTCGACGCAGCAGAACAGCAGCCTGGCACCGGCCAGGGTCTCGTCCATGGACGTGGTGAACTCGAGCCGCTCCGCGTTGCGGGCGACGAGCTCCGTCAGGTCTGGCTCGTGGATCGTCACCTCGCCGCGGCGCAGCGCCTCGACCTTTCGCTCGTCGATGTCGAGGGCGATCACCCGGTGCCCCAGCTCGGCGAAGCAGGCCGCGGTGACGAGGCCGACCCAGCCCACGCCGACGACGCCGATCGGCTGTTGCTCGCCGTCGATCTCAGCCTCCGTACTCGCGGACCGACGTCGCCACGGCCAGCATCTGCTCCTCGGTCAGCGCGCGGGTGAGCGTGTTGCTGACCCAGTAGGCGCCGTCGTCGGTGGTCCAGCCGACCAGCCGCAGGCGGTCCTTCTCGTAGAACAGCAGGTAGTCGCGCCCGTCGATCCTGCGCACCTCGCTCGGGTTGTTCAGGATCGGGGCCTCGAGCCAGTTGACTCCCGCGACGCCGTAGTACGAGGTGCCGAAGCTCTCCTGGAACGGCAACACGTACTTGTAGCCGTAGTAGAGCGGCTTGTTCCAGCCATCCGGGTGCGCGACCTTGTGCGCCCTCGACTCCTCGCTGATCCCCGCGTTGATGTTCTGCACGACGGCGGTCGGATAGAAGACGGGTAGCTTCGCCTTCACGCGGCGGAGGTAGTTCTGGAACTGCGCCGCGTACTCGGCTGACGTGGCGGTCACGTCGAGCATCGCGGGACCCTCGGAGTCGTCGGGCGGCTTCTGCTTCTTCTTGGACTTACCGCGCTTTACCACCGTCTCGCCTTGGGACTGCTCGACGTCCGCGAGGTCATTGCCCAGGAACTGGTCGACCGCAGCCTCGATGTCGTTGTTCGACGCCCCGACTCCGCCGTCGACGGTGAGCTCGCCGAGGCTCACCTGGCGCACGGGCGCGTTGCGCACCTCGACGAACGACCTCAGCATCTCGATGATCGTCGGCGCGTCGTCGATGTCGGACGTCGTGTACTTGGTGAAGATCTTGATCAGCTCGTCGCCGTTGCTGTTCGGGAAGAACGGCAGCAGGTCGCGCGGCGGGATCTGCTGCCGCGCCTCCCGGACGAACGCCTGCTGGCGCGCGCCGCGGACCAGATCGTTGTCGTTGTGGCGATAGCGGACGTAGTCCAGCGCCTCATACCCGCAGAGCTTCGTGTAGCCGGCCTTGATGTCGATGTCGTCGTACTCGCCGCCGACCGGGTTGAAGTAGTAGCGGTCGACGTCGACGTAGACGCACCCGATCGCGTTGATGGCGTCGTAGAAGCCTTTGAAGTTCACGTTGACGATGTGGTTGATGTCGATCCCCAGCAGATCCTTGACGGTCCGCAGCGTCAGCTGCGAACCGCCGCCCTGCTTGGCCTCGTACTGCTCGCCGTAGGAATAGGCGGCGTTCAGCTTGTCCGTGCCGTACCCGGGGATCTCGACCATCAGGTCTCGCGGCAGCGAGAGCAGTGAGAGGAACTCCTTGTCAGGGTCGACGCGCAGCAGCATCGTCGTGTCCGATCGCCCGGGATCGCCGGGCGCGGTCGTGCGCTTGTCCGAGCCGACGATCAGGATCGTCTGCGGATCGCCACCCTCGACGTCGTCGAGGCTTCGCTCCACCGCTGCCGCGAACCGCTCGTCGCCGCGCAGGTCGTTGCCGATGTCCGTGAGGTAGAGCAGGAACGCGATCGCGGTCGCCGCCGCGGTCGAGGCGACGACCACGAACGAAGCGGCGACGAACCGCCACCAGACGTTGCGCTTCGGCGGCTCGCCGGCCCCAGACTCCGGCAGCGACGCCACGGCGCCGGCGACGGCGACCTGGGCGCCGCCGGCAGCGACTCGTCCGGCAGCCGAATGCATCGCGCGCGCCTTCAGCCCGGCGAGCGCGGCCTCCTGCTCGGCCTCCCGCTCCGCGACGGCGAGCGTGTCGACCTCGACGGTCTCCTGGCCCGCCTGCCTCGGCTTCTCGCCCTCGTCGCCGTCGGTCTCGGACGCGGACTTGTCCGCCGGCTCGTCCTCGGATTCGGGCCCGGTCGGTTTCTCGGTCTCGGCTTCCCCGGCCTCCTCGGCCTCCTCGACGCCCTCGGCCCCCGCGGCGTCCCCGGCCGCCTCCTCAGCCTCCTCGTCGAACTCGAACTCGTCCGGCGGCTCTTCCTGCTCATCGGCGGCTTCGGGCCCTGCGTCCGGGTCCGCACCCTCGTCCGCGGCTTCCTTCCCCTCCGAACCTTCGGCGCCACCAGCGCGTGCGCGGCCGGCCGCGGTGCGGGGCGGGGGCGCCTCGGACCCGTCGGAGGTGTCCGGGGCCTCCTGGGCGTCGCGCTCGTCGTCGCGCGGCTCGTCGATCACGCCTCGGCCCCGGCCTCGCTCAGTCGCGACGGGAGGGATGTGACGAAGTCGGTGATCGTGCGGCGGTAGCTCGCCAGGGATGGGATCGAGACCCACTCATCGGGCCCGTGGTGTCCCGCTCCGAGGGGGCCGAATTCGACCGCGGGGATCCCCACGCGGAGAAACGAGACGGCGTCGGAGGCGCCGTCGCGCCCGATCGACGTGACCTCGTCGGGATGGTGGGGCGAGGCGGCGTCGCACAGAGCCCGCACGAACGGCGAGGCGGGGTCGACGAGCGCCGGCGGGCGACGGAAGGTCGAGATCACCTCGGCCCCGTCAACGCCCGTCACCTGCTCGAGGATCGCGTCGGGGTCCTGCTCAGGCAGGTAGCGCACATCCACGTCGATCACACAAGCGTCGGGCACCTTGTTGAGGGCGTCGCCTCCGAGTATCCGGCCGAGATTGATCGAGGGCCGGTCGTAGAGCTCGGAACTCTCCCCCGCGAACGGTAGCGCCTCGATCACCCGAAACACTTCGATCGCGCTCAGGATCGCGTTGTCGCCGAGCCAGGGGGTGGCCCCGTGCGCGGCCCGGCCCTCGACGCGGATCCGCATCGCGAGGACGCCCTTCGCGGCGACACCGACGAGCATGTCGGTCGGCTCCCCGGTGATCGCGAAGTCCCCGGTGAAGCCCTGCTCCAACAGCAGGTCGCAGCCACGCTCCACCTCCTCCTCCGATTCCTCGTCGGGAACGATCCCCAGCCGCACCCGCACGCCCTCCACGTCCTGGAGGTCGGCAATCGCCAGCATCAGGGCCGCGAGGGCGCCCTTCATGTCGTACGCACCGCGGCCGAACAGCCGATCGGCCTCCAGCCGTGGCTCGAACTGGTGCTCGTGCCCCGGCACGACGTCGAGATGCCCGTGCAGGAGCACCGTGAGCGGCGCGTCGGCCGGCCCCGCGTCGGCGACCAGCACCGGCAGCTCCCGCACGGCGAGCTCGTGCACCTGGACGTCCCGGGCCTCGAGCCAGCCGCGGACGAATCCGGCGCAGAGCTTCACGCCCTGGGCGCTCGAGCTGTCGAACCCGATCAGCTTCTCGGTCAGCAGTCGCTCGTCCATGGTGAACGGTCGAAGATAGTGGCCCGGCGGGCGGGTGGCGCTAACGGGCGCCGTCGGCCTGCCCGCCTGCTGGCGGCTCCAGCTACCGTTCAGTGATCCGGATGAACGCCTCGGCGCGGGCCTTGTCGCGCTCGGCCACCTCGGCCGCCGCGCTGCCCTCGTCGGCCTCGGAGAGGCGCTGCTCGGCGTCCTCGAGCTTCGCGCGCAGCTCGCCGGCGTCGAGCTCGTCCGGCGCGACCGCCTCCGCCACCAGCACCCGGGCCCGGTTCGCAAACACCTCGAGCCAGCCCTCGCCCTGGGCGTAGCGGACGATGTCGGACTCGTCCTCGGACTGCCAGAGGCGCAGCTCGTGCGGTACCAGCCGCGCCACCAGCGGCGCGTGGCGGGCGCGGATCCCCACCTCGCCGACCGAGGTGCGTGTTGAGAGCTGGAACAGCTCCCCGCGGAAGACCTCGCCCTCCGGGGTGAGGACCTCCGCCTCGAGTCGATGCTCGTCCGCCAAGCCCTACTCCGACTTCTCGGCGCCGGTGACCTGGTCGATCGAGCCCTTCATGTAGAAGTCGCCCTCCGACCGGTCGTCGTGCTCACCGTCGAGGATCTCGCGGAAGCCGCGGACAGTCTCCGCCACCGGCACGTACTCGCCCGAGCGGCCGGTGAACGCCTCGGCGACGAAGAACGGCTGCGAGAGGAAGCGCTCGATCTTGCGCGCCCGGCTCACGGCCAGCTTGTCGTCGTCGGAGAGCTCGTCGATCCCGAGGATCGCGATGATGTCCTGCAGCTCCTTGTAGCGCTGCAGCACTTCCTGGACCTCGGTCGCCGTCCGGTAGTGGTCCTCGCCGAGGATGTCCGGCTTGAGGATCGTCGACGTGGAATCGAGCGGGTCGACGGCAGGGTAGATCCCCTTCTCCGAGATCGCCCGGGAGAGCACCGTCGTCGCGTTCAGGTGAGCGAACACCGAAGCCGGCGCCGGGTCGGTGAGGTCGTCGGCCGGGACGTAGACGGCCTGGATCGACGTGACCGATCCCTGCTGGGTCGATGTGATCCGCTCCTGGAGCTCGCCCATCTCAGTCTCCAGCGTGGGCTGGTACCCGACGGCCGAGGGCATCCGTCCGAGCAGGGCCGACACCTCGGAGCCCGCCTGGACGAACCGGAAGATGTTGTCGATGAACAGCAGCACGTCCTTGCCGCCCTGCTCGCGGAAGTACTCGGCCATCGTCAGGCCGGACAGGGCGACCCGCAGGCGCGCGCCGGGCGGCTCGTTCATCTGGCCGAAGACGAGCATCGTCCGGTCGATCACACCGGATTCCTTCATCTCGAGCCAGAGGTCGTTGCCCTCGCGCGAACGCTCGCCGACGCCACAGAACGCCGACAGGCCCTCGTGCTCCTCGGCGATGTTGCGGATCAGCTCCTGGATCAGGACGGTCTTGCCGACGCCGGCGCCGCCGAACAGGCCGACCTTGCCGCCCTTCGCGTACGGGGCGAGCAGGTCGACGACCTTGATCCCGGTCTCGAGGATCTCCTGGGTCGGCGTCAGGTCCTCGACCTCGGGCGCCGGGCGGTGGATGGGCCAGCGCTCGTCGAACGAGACGTCGCCGGCGTTGTCGATCGGCTCGCCGAGCAGGTTGAAGATCCGCCCGAGCGTGCCGTCGCCCACCGGGACGGTGATCGGGCCCCCGAGGTCGACGACCTCGTCACCGCGCTGGAGCCCGTCGGTGGCGTCCATCGCGACCGCGCGCACGCGGTCGTCGCCGAGGTGCTGCTGGACCTCGCAGGTGAGATCCATCCCGGCGCGCCCGTCGCCCTCCGGCACGGTGATCTTGAGCGCCGAATAGATCTCCGGCAGGCCGTCCGGGAAGGCGGCGTCGACGACGACGCCCATCACCTGCTCGACGGTTCCCGTGTTCGAAGAGTTTCCGTTGGTATCAGCCATCTATCTCCTTCAGCCGAGCGCTTCCGCGCCGGCGACTACTTCAAGGATCTCCTGTGTGATCTCCGCCTGCCTCACACGATTCATCTCCAGGGTGAGGCTGTCGATCATCGAGTCCGCGTTCTCCGACGCGTTGCGCATTGCGGTCATCCGCGCGCCGTGCTCGGACGCGGCGGACTCGAGCAGGGCGCGGTAGACCGACAGGTCGACGTATTCCTCGAACAGCATCGGCAGCAGGGTCTCCGCGTCCGGTTCGTAGATCAGCTCCGACTTCGCGTGCGCCTCGGCGAGCTCGGGATCGGCCGGTTGCTCGGGCTCCGGCACCCCTTCGCCGAACACCTCGGCCTCCTGCACCGGCAGGAGCGTCTGACGGCGCACGTACTGCGTCAGCGGCGAGACGTACCGGTTGAAGACGACGTCGACGCGGTCGACCTCCTCGTCGCGATATGCCCGGACGAGGTCGTGCGAGATCTCGCGCGCATTGAGGAAGCCGGGACGGTCCGTGAAGCCCACGTAGGACGCGCTCACGTCCTCGCCCCGGAAGGTCATCGTCGAGTTCCCGCGCCGGCCGACGACGGCGAAGGTCACCTCGGCCCCCTCCTCCTCGAACTCCTTGCGCAGGCGGACGCCCTCGCGGACGATCTGGGTGTTGAAGCCGCCGGCGAGCCCGCGATCGCCGGTGACGAGCGCCAGCGTGACCTTCTTGAGGTCGCGCTGCTGGAGCAGCGGGAGCCGGGTCGAAACGCCCTCGGCCGCCTCGGCGACCTCGCGGGTCATCTTGCGGATCGCCTGCGCATAGGGGCGCATCGCGTCGATCCGCTGCTCGGCGCGGCGCAGCCGGGCGGCGGCAACCATCTCCATCGCGCGCGTGATCTTGTGGATGTTCTTCACGCTCGCGATGCGGTTCTTGACTTCCTTCTGAGTGGCCATGGGTTAGCCGGTCGCTGGTAGCGGGTTCGCTGGTAACGGCGGGTGCCCCACCAGCAGCGAGCTACGAGCTCCTAGGCGGGCACCTCCTCGCGCTCCTCTTCCGCCACCCGGGCCGGCGCTTCGCGCTCCTCTTCACTCCTGACGCGGTCCGACTCGCCCTCTTCGAGCGGCTGGCCGTCCTCGTCGAAATCGGGGCCGAAGTCGTCGACCGCCTCGGCGAGGGCCTTCCCGAGCGCCTCCTCATCCTCGTCGGAGAGCTCGCCGGCGTTGATGCGGCCGATCAGGTCCGCGTCCTCGGACTTCAAGCGGCCCAGCGCGCTCTCCAGGAAGTCCTGGACGCGCTCGGTCTTGATCCGGTCGAGGTAGCCGCCGGTGCCGGCGTAGATCGAGGCGACCTGCTCGGCGACCGAGAGGGGGTGGCGCTCGTTCTGGTTCAGCATCTCCACCAGCCGCTCGCCGCGGGCCAGGGCCCTCTGCGTCTCGGGGTCCAGCTCCGAGCCGAACTGCGCGAACGCCTCCAGGTCGCGGTACTGCGAGAGGTCGAGCTTGAGCTTGCCGGCCACCTTCTTCATCGCCTTCGTCTGCGCGTTTCCGCCCACCCGGGAGACCGAGATGCCGACGTTGATCGCCGGCCGCACCCCCGAATAGAACAGGTCGGACTCGAGGAAGATCTGGCCGTCCGTGATCGAGATGACATTCGTCGGGATGTAGGCCGACACGTCGTTCGCCTGCGTCTCGATGATCGGCAGCGCCGTGAGCGAACCGCCCCCGAGGTCGTCGTTCAGGCGCACCGCGCGCTCCAGCAGCCGCGAGTGCAGGTAGAAGACGTCGCCGGGATACGCCTCGCGGCCGGGCGGGCGCCGCAGGAGCAGCGACATCTGCCGGTACGCGTAGGCGTGCTTGGTGAGGTCGTCGTAGACGCACAGCGCGTCGCGGCCGGAATAGAGGAAGTGCTCCGCCATCGCGCAGCCGGCGTACGGCGCCATGTACTTGATCGGCGCCGCCTCGTCCGCCGGCGCGGCCACGATGATCGTGTTGTCGAGCGCACCGGCGTCGTCCAGGACTCCAGCTACCTGCACGACCGTCGAGAGGCGCTGCCCGATCGCGACGTAGACGCAGATCAGGTCCTTGTCCCTGTTGTTGATGATCGTGTCGAGCGCGATCGCGGTCTTGCCGGTCTGGCGGTCCCCGATGATGAGCTCGCGCTGCCCGCGGCCGATCGGGATCATCCCGTCGACCGCCTTGAGCCCGGTCTGAACCGGCGTGGTCACCGGCTGGCGCTCGACGACGCCGGGTGCCTTGAACTCGGCGGGGCGACGCTCCGTGGTGTTGATCTCGCCCTTGTCGTCGAGCGGCCGGCCCAGCGGATCCACCACCCTCCCGAGCAGCGCCTCGCCGACCGGGATCTCGAGCAGCTGACCCGTGCGCTTGACGGTGTCGCCCTCGACGATCTTCTGCCAGTCGCCGAACAGCACCGCGCCCACGTTGTCCTGTTCCAGGTTGAGGGCGAGGCCCGTCACGTCATGGGGCAGCTCGAGCATCTCCAGCGACATGCAGTTCTCGAGCCCATGGATGCGGGCGATCCCATCCGCGATCTGGAGCACGGTGCCGACCTCGGAGAGCTCGGCCTCGCCGGTCTCCAAGCCCTTGATGCGATCCCGAAGGATGTTGCCGATCTCGTCTGGACGAATCTCCACTGTCTGTCTCAGCTCCTAGTTTCAGCCCCTAGAGGGGTCAAGCCGCCGAGGCGACTTCCTTTCTCAGTCTTTCCAGCTTGGCGCGCAGACTGGCGTCAAGCACCATGTTGCCGACATGCAGCACGAGGCCGCCGAGGATCTCCTCGTCGACATCGCTCGCAAGGTCGATCTGCTTGTTGGTCCTGCGCTCGATCTCCTGCCCGACCCGCTCGACCACGCTCGAGTCGAGCGGCACGGCGCTGGTCAGCCGCACCTCAAGCCGGCGGTTCTCCTTCGCCCACAGCTCGTCGAACTGCCGGCGAATCCGGAAGATCGCCGGCATGCGGTGCTTCTCGGCCAGCAGCTCGAGGAAGTTGACCAGCTCGTCGGTCCCGCCCGAGATCACCTTCGCGACGCCGTCGCGCTTCTCCTCGGAGGAGAAGTACGGGCTGAACAGGAAGATCTGGAGCTCGCGGTTGTCCGCGAGGGCGTCCGCGAACTCGCCGATCTCGGTGTGGACCTCGTCCAGCTTCCCGGCCTCCTTGGCGACCTCGAACAGAGCGTCGCCGTACACGCGGGCGATCTCTTCCATCAGCTCGTAGCTCTTAGCTGGTAGCCAGTGGGGGTCACTCCGAGCGTCCCTCGCTTCCGTTTCCATTTCCCGCCAGCGCGCCGAAGTCGACCTCGGCCAGCGCCTCCTCGACGAGCTTCTGGTGGTCCTGGGCGCTCAGCGACTTGCGGGTCAGCGTCTCGGTCGCGAGCACCGTGAGGTCGGCGACCTCCTTGCGGATCTGCTCGAGCGACCGCCGGGTCTCGGTCTCGATGTCCTTGCGCGCCGCGGCGACCAGCTCCTCGCGCTTGGCCTTCCCGTCGGCCGTGGCCTCGGCGACCGCCGCCTCGGCGGAGCGGCGGGCGCGAGCGGCGATGTCGTCCGCCTGCTCCCGGGCCTCCTTGAGACGAGCCCGGTACTCCTGCAGCAGCTCGTCGGCCTCCTCGCGGGTGCGCTCCGACGCCTCGATGTTCTCCCGGATCGCGTTGGCGCGCTTCTCAAGCGCCTCGGAGATCCTCGGGAACGCCGTCTTGCTCAAGACGAACATCGTGACCCCGAACAGCAGCAGGGTCCAGAGCATCAGACCCAGCCCGGGCGAGACGAGGAAGCTGCCGCCCTCCTCCTCCTCGGCGCCGTGCTCCTGGGCAAGCGCCTCGGGCGCCGGTCCGAGCAGGGCCAGCAGGGTCAGCGCCAGTCCGGCGGCCAGTGCGAGCCGAAGGGCGCGCGGGTTTTCCAGTACCAGCCGCACGGCCTAGAGGAAGAAGGCGATCAGGCCGAAGATGAACGTGTAGAACGCGACCGCCTCGGTCAGCGCGAACCCGAGCCAACGAATCGACTGGAGCTCGTCGCGCATCTCGGGCTGGCGCGCGACCGACTCGATCTCCTTGCCGAAGATGATGCCGATGCCGATACCGGCGCCGATCGAGCCGAGGCCCGCGCCGACGCCCAGCGCGATCGACTTCAGGCCGTCGTCGGTGACGCCCTCGGCGGCCTGGGCTAGTGGGATCAACAGGTCCATGGATTACTCCTTTTCTTGGTGCCTCAGTGAGACTCGGCGGTTGCGCCGCCGATGTAGATGGCCGTCAGGGTCGAGAAGATGAACGCCTGCAGCGTCGCGATCAGGCCGACCTCCAGGACGAAGAAGAAGAACGCGAGCGGGAAGGTGAGCGCCCCGAGCGCGGCGAGGCCCAGCAGGACCGCGAGCCCGCCGCCCATGAACAGGAGCAGCAGGTGCCCGGCCAGGATGTTGGCGAAGAGCCGCACCGACAGCGAGATCAGGCGCGCGAAGTGCGAGATCGCCTCGATCACGAAGATGAAGATCTTGAACGGGAGGTTCATGTCCTCCAGGCCCGCCGGGAGCCAGCTCGCGAAGTACGGGAAGAAGCCCTTCTCGCGGATGCCCTCGATGTGGTACGAGAACCAGACCACGAGCGTCAGGACGAGCGGAATCGACAGGTTCGCGGTCGCGGCGTAGAGCGCGAAGGAGGGCAGTTCGAGGCCGAACACGTCGACCTTGTGCTCGGTGTTGATCGGCAGCGGGAGGAAGCCGATCATGTTCGAGAACCAGATGAAGAAGAAGACGCTGGCGAGGAACGGGAACCAGCGGTTCGCCATCTTCGTCCCCTCGCCAAGGTTGCCGTAGGTGATGTTGTTGCGCGTCAGGTCGTAGGCGAGCTCGACCACCAGCTGGACCTTGTTCGGCTCGCGCTTCATCCGGCTGGCGATGTAGGTCATCGTCCCAATCGTGAGTGCGCTCGCGAGCACCAGGTAGAGCACCGCCTTGTTGAGCGAGAAGTCGATCCCGGCGATCGAGATGTCGACCCAGGGCTCGAGCCTGAACTCGTTTTGCGGCTGGAACTCCTCGTTCCTCCCCTCGTTGCCGAGGATCAGGATCAGGATGATGGTGATCCCGAGGTAGAGGCCGAGGCCGAGGAAGACCTTCGCCTTGGTGCTCATGTTGGCCACCGCGCTCACCGCAGGGCCTCCCCCGCCAGCAGCCGGGAGAGCGCGATGCCGGCGAGCTGCGCGGTGAACAGGACCGCGGCAAGGACCGCGGCCGCGAGGCCGTCCTCGCGGTCGCCGAGCACGCCGACCAGGAGCACGCAGAGCGCCACGAACCAGGCGCGCCCGAGGGTCGAGGCAGCGGTGACGCCGACCGCGGCGCGGCGCTCGCCAGCCGCGAGGGACGCCGCGACCCGGCGCTCCGCGGCGAACAGGACCGCGCGCTGCACGAGCCAGGCGACGGCGACGACCACATAGCCGGCGATCGGAAGGTCCGCGACCAGGAAGACCGGCAGGGCGAGCGCGAGCAGCGCCAGATCCGCGTAGCGGATCAAGCTGCCCTCGCGCCTGTCGCGAGAGGCCGAGCTAGATCCGTCTAAAGCGAGCGTGGACAACTGCAAGACCCACGATGACGCCCGCGAACAGCCCGAGCAGCCCCAGCGGGACCGCCAGGCCGACCAGCGAGCCCAGCCCGTACCCGGCCGCGGTACACGCCACCATGGTTGCGACCAGCCCGATGCCCGCGCTTGCGGCATCCGCCCTCGTCGGGCGAGAAGGGCTCATCGGAATGGGGGGTGGACACGACGGTCGGGATAGCTGCCTAGAGGGAGAGATAGCCGCTCCGGGGTGGCGTCGGCGCCGGGTCCCGTGCGGCGAGCCGAGCATATCCAATAATCGGTGAACTTCGCCCCCGAATCCGGGCGCTAGTGACGCCGGAAACTAAGTACAGGCCCTGCCGGGCGGGCGAAGTTCGGTTCGCGCCTCACGTCGCTTATCGAGGTACCTCGGCGCGCCGGATCAGGGCTCCGCGGGCGGCACGGAGTCGAACTCGCCGGTTTCCGGGTCGAGCGTGCGGAGCTCGCCCGATTCCGGGTCGAGCGCCGCGAAGCTGCCGGTTTCGAGCTCGCGCGCCACGCCCTCGTCGACCTCGTCGGCTCCAGGCGGGGCGCCCGGCCGGGCCGTGGCGAGCTGGCGCGAGCGATAGCCGCGGAGCTTCAGGATCTCGAGCACGACGACCAGATAGACGCTGGCGGCCAGGGCGAGGGCGACGCAGGCGAGGATCACGATCGTCCAGCCGGTCTCGAAGTTCCCGCGGTCGTCCGAATAGGGCACGAAGCGAAACGCGAGTCCGAGGCCGGCCATTGTCAGCGCCCACGCGTACAGGTAGGCGAGCGTCCTGCGCTGCGAGAAGCCGAGGTTCGCCATCCGGTGGTGCAGGTGCCAGCGATCGGCCTGGTAGATCGGGCGCCGGTACTTGAGCCGCTTCGCGACGACGAACCCGGTGTCGAAGATCGGGACCGCGAGCACGATCAGCGGGAAGAACAGCGCGGCCACCGCGCTCGTCTTCAGCGCGCCCTGGATCGCGATGCACCCGAGGAGGTAGCCGAGCAGGTTGGAGCCGGTGTCCCCCATGAAGCTCGACGCGGGCGGGAACCCGTGGCGCAGGAAGCCCAGCGCGCCGCCCGCGGTCAGCGCCGCCAGGACCCCGGCCGCGGTGCGGTCCAGGGACAGCGCGATCACCGCGAGGGAGGCCGCGGAGATCACGCAGACCCCGGCGGCGAGGCCGTCGACGCCGTCGGTCAGGTTGATCACGTTCACGATCGCCACGATCCCCAGCACCGTGAGGACCTCGCCCAGATCGACGCCGCCGAAGAGCTCGACGGACTCGAGGTCGACGCCGCCGACGAACGGCAGCGTGAACGCTCCCACCGTGACCCCGGCCGAGACCGGGACGATCGCGGCTCCGATCTGGCCCAGCAGCTTGAGCCCGGCGTTGAGGTCGAAGATGTCGTCGATCACGCCTACCGCGGCGATCGCCACCGCGCCGATCAGGATCGCCCGCGTCTCGTCGCCGCCCTGCCCGGGGCCGTTGGGAAGGAACAGGAGCCCGGCGACCAGGACGCCGACCAGGATCGCGAGCCCGCCGAGCTTCGGCGTGGGCAGCGCGTGCAGGCTGCGCTCGTTCGGCACGTCCATCGCGCCCACCCTCCGGGCGAGCCACTCCGCGGCCGGGACCAGGAGCAGCGCGAGCACCGCGGCGACGCCGAACGCGTAGAGCGCGTCGAGCGTCTCGGGTCTAGCGTCTACCAGCAATCGAGTGGCCTCGGCTACCGGGCAGCTTCCATGATCCCGTCGACGAGGAGCCCGGCGTCACGGGGATTCTGAACGCCGGCTGGGCGTTCGCGCTTTCGCAGATCCAGCCGCTCGGCTCGCTCGAGTGGCAGCAGCAGCCCGCGTTCGATCAGGTCGTGATCCACGGCGCCCATCCGGCCGCTGAAGATCGTGTAGACGGGCGTTCCGAGCGCCACGGCCTCGCGGTTCATCGTGCCGCCGGCGCTGACGACGAGGTCCGCGAAGGCGATCAGGCTCTGGGCGTCGATCGCCCGCGCGGGGACGACGACCGGCTCGTCGCGCCCGGCCCGAGCCGACGCGTCCGCACGCTGTCGGTCTGTTCTCGGGATCACGACCGAGGTCGCGCCGCCGTGTTCCGCGACCCGATCGAGGACCGCTTCATACAGCGGGTTCTCGGCGTGATACGCCGACGATTCGGGCGGCGGGCGGACCACGACCAGGATCCGCGCCGGGTCGAGGCCGAGCTCGGCGAGCACCCCCGGGTCCGGCTCGAAGTCCGCCAGGTAGTAGTCCTCCTTGAGGCCCGGGTATCGGACGAGCTTGCCCGGCGCGGCGCCGGCCCTCCGCATCGCCTCGATCGGGATCGCGTCAGGAGCCAGCACGCGCCGAGCGGCGCGGAACGCAAGCTGGCGCTGGAGACCGGCGTGCTCGTAGTCCTGCATCTGCGCGGAGCGGACCCGCAGCAGGGTCGACACCACCGCCAGGTCGACCGAACCGTGGCCGACCGCCAGCTGGAACCGGCGCCGCCGCGCCCATCGCAGGAGTGCCCCGCTTCGTCGGACGAGCGCCCCGCCCTTGGCGAGCGTCGAATCACCGTGCGCTCCGACGACCGTGTGCTCGATCCCCAGGCGCTCGAGAATTCCGACGGTCTGACCGTACTCCCGCGCAGTCAGGTCGACGTCGTGCCCGCGCTCGCGCAGCCGCTCGACGATCGGCCGCAGCACCAGCGGATGGGCGGCGGCGGTGCAGTCAACCCACACTCGCATCGGCAAAGACTGATCGATCCGGCGGTCGCGGGCGCGGCTGCCCGGCCCGGAACAACGCCGGGGCCCCGTGGGACCCCGGCAGAGACGTGCTCTCGGGACCGCCTGTCTAGTCGAAGGCGACGAAGAAGTTGGTCGCGATCACGGCGCTGCTGGTGTCAGCGATGATCATCCGCACCGACGCGTCCTCGGTTCCAGCGCACTCCGTCTGGTCCTCCAGGGTGGCCTGGATGATCACGTTCGTGGTGTTGTCGCTGTCGACCGTGGCCTGCACGTGCTTAGGGCTGAACCCGACGTCGTTGAAGCAGTAGATGTCGTTCTCGACGGTGACCATCGAGTTCTTGATGCCGCGCGAGAGCGACGGCGTCACGATGTTGTCGCCGGTCACGTGCGCGTACGCACGCGGTGAGCGCGCCTTCGCGCTCAGATCGCCCGGCTTCACCTGCTTGTTCTTGATGTGCTTCGACTTGACGGCGTTCTGCTTGATGTCGCCGCTGTCAACGCTGCCCTTGCCCGGCAACCCGACGGCGGTCCCGCCGAGCGCGACCACGAGCGCCACACAGCCCACGATGAGCCCAGCCGACGGACGCGTGTTGATCAGCTTCCGCATTCCCCGTTCCTCCTCGGAATTGTTGTCTCGCCCCACGACAACACCACACCAGCCTCCCTGAGGGCCTCGGCGTCGTCGTGCTGACCGTACCCGGCCGAAGCCTGCTGTGCAAGCCTACGCCGGTTCCGGGGTGAGCTGCGGATAGAGCGGATAGCGGGCCATCAGGGCACCTGTGCGCTCGCGCAGGACGTCCTCCTCCCCCTCGAAGCGGTCGGAGAGGGCGACTGCGATCACCTCGCCGATCTCGCGCAGATCATCCTCGACCAGCCCGCGCGTGGTCAGGGCCGGCGTCCCGATCCGCAGCCCCGACGGGTTCATCGGCGGGCGCTCGTCGAACGGGATCGCGTTGCGGTTGACGGTGATGCCGACCTCCTCGAGGCGCGTCTCCGCGGTCTTGCCGTCGAGTCCGGTGGGGCCGAGGTCGACGAGGACGAGGTGGACGTCGGTGCCGCCGGTGAGCACCTCGACGCGATTCGCGATCAGCGCCTCGGCGAACGCCTTCGCATTGGCGATCGTCTGCCGCTGGCGGGCGCGGAACGGCTCTGACGCGGCGATCCCGAGTGCCACCGCCTTGGCGGCGATGATGTGCATCAGCGGACCGCCCTGCTGGCCCGGGAAGACGGCCCGGTCGATGTCCTTCTGAAGCTCCTCGGCGCAGAGGATCATGCCGCTCCGCGGGCCGCAGAGCGTCTTGTGGATCGTGGTGGTCGTCACGTGGGCGTGCTCAACGGGGTTCGGGTGCTCGCCGGCCGCGACCAGGCCCGCGAAGTGGGCCATGTCGACCATCAGCTTGGCTCCGACGGCGTCGGCGATCTCGCGGAACGCGGCGAAGTCGAGGTGGCGCGGATAAGCGGACCAGCCCGCAACGATCACCTTCGGCTTCTCCGCGTGGGCCAGGCGCTCGACCTCCTCCATGTCGACGCGATAATCGTCGCGGCTGACGTGGTAGGCGACGACCTCGTAGAGCTTTCCGGACACGTTCAGCTTCATCCCGTGCGTGAGATGGCCGCCGTGGTCGAGCGCCATCCCCATGATCTTCTCGCCGGGATCGAGCAGGGCCATGTAGACGGCGTTGTTCGCCTGTGCCCCGGCGTGGGGTTGCACGTTCGCGTGCTCGGCGCCGAACAGCGCCTTCGCCCGGTCGATCGCGAGCTGCTCGGCGACGTCGACCTCCTCGCAGCCGCCGTAATAGCGCCGTCCGGGATACCCCTCGGCGTACTTGTTCGTGAGCACCGAGCCCGCGGCGTCGAGTACCGCCTGGGGCACGAAGTTCTCCGACGCGATCATCTCCAGCGTCCCCTGCTGGCGGGCCAGCTCGCGCTCCAGCACCCGGGCGATGTCGGGGTCGACCTCGGCGAGCGGCGCGGTCTGGAAGTCGTCGGGAAGCTCGGTCAATTCGTCTCTCCTCGGTCGTTCGGGCTCAGGTTGACACGTTACGACGTGGACGCGACGGAGGCGAGCGCGGTTGCGAGGCGGGTTCTACATCCGTCACCCATCGGACCCGCCTCGCGGCGGGGTTGACATTTCTTGGTCGATTGGTAAATATTCGCGCTCGACCGACTCGAAGGAGGAAGCGTGAGCGAGAACGGCGATCGGCCCGTGGACGGCGAGCTGCGGACAGAGGACGAGGCGCTCCAGGTCCTTCTGGACGCCGACATCGACAAGGTCATGGCCGGCCTCGACCGGATCGTCGAGGCGGCGCCCAGCTACGCGAAGCTCTTCTCCCGCTGGCAGCGCCAGCAGTGGAACTCCGAGGCCTTCGACTTCACCGAGGACGCCCGGCAGTGGGCCGACGACTCCCTCTTCACCGACGAGCAGCGGACGTTCATGAAGTGGAGCATGTCCGCGTTCTTCCTCGGCGAGGAGCGGGTCACCACCGAGCTGCTGCCGTTTGCGATCGCGGCCCCGGACTACGAGGCGCGGGCGTTCCTCGCGACCCAGATCTCGGACGAGGCGAAGCACTCCGTGTTCTTCGACCGTTTCTACCGGGAGGTCTTCGGGGTCGACGCGGTCACGCTCTCCGAGAACGTCGAAGCGCAGCGCCCGGAGATGAACAAGGACTACCTGCAGCTCTTCGACGGGATCCTTCACGACTGCGCCGAGACCCTGCGCAAGGACCCCTCGGACCTCGACGCCCTGGTCCGCGGGGTGACCGTCTACATGATCGTGATCGAGGGGATGCTGGCCCTGACCGGCGCGCGGTTCATGATCCGCTCGATGAGGGAGCAGGACTGGCTGCCCGGCTTCCGAGCCGGGTTCACCGCGGTCAACCGCGACGAATCGCGCCACGTCGGCTTCGGCGTGAAGTTCCTGGCCGACGCGATCAGGGCCGACCCGCGCAACAAGCGGACGATCCAGGACACGCTCGGCGAGACGCTGCCGGTCGCCACGCTGGCCCTCGCGCCGCCGATGGTGGACGATCCTTACAACTTCGAAACCCCGTTCGGCTACTCGTCCAGCGAGATGTTCGAGTACGCGATGAAGTCGCTCTCGAAGAAGCTCGCGGCGATGGGCATGGAGCCGATCGGCGCCGCCGCGTAGGGCCCTCGTGGCGACTGCTGCCACCGACGCGCGCGCCGGGCCCGGACGACCCCCGTCCGGAGCCCGCGAGCGGATCCTGGAGGGCTGCCTGGAGGTCCTCAAGGCCGACGGCTACGCCGGTCTCACCATGGCCAAGGTCGCCGCCGCCTCGGGCGAGTCGAAGGCCCTGATCGCCTACCACTTCGGCTCCAAGGACGGTCTCGTCGCAGCCGCCGGCCGCGAGCTCGGGCAAACGATCACGGAGCAGATCCTGATCGGGGTAGACGGCGCGCGGACCGTCGAGGAGATCGTCGCCGGGGCGCTTGCCGGCGCCTGGACGCTGCTGGAGCGCGACGAGCGCCTGCCGAGGGTGTACTTCGACCTGAACGCCGTCTCGGTGGTCGAGGACGAGATCCGAGCGGTGATGCGCGAGGTCAAGGGCGGCTTCCGGACCGTGCTCGTCGGGCTGCTGCGCGTAGCCGACGACCCGGTCGGCGCCCGCGCCGCTCCGGCCCTCGCGGTGCTGATCATCGCCGGGATCGAGGGCCTCTGCCTGGAGCGCATCGAGCGCGGCGACACGGCGGAGCTGCGGCGCGCCCGCGAGCTGTTCGTGCGCTCGGTCGTGGCGGCGCGGGCGTGATCGGCCGCTGCGGGCGGGCTGACGCCTACCACTCGAACACGAGGTGGAACGGCGTCCCCCGCCGCGCCCAATCCTCGGCGCAGAGCAGCCACGATTCGAGCAGTCCGCCCGCAAGGCGCGGCTTGTGGCGCCAGAGATCGTCGGCGCCGGAGACCAGCAACACATAGCCCTCGGCCGGAAGCCAGGAGAGGTCGCGCAGGCACTCGTCGACGGCATCCCAATTGCGCCCGAAGTAGGCCGGGAAGCTGAAGCCGATCGCGAGCGCATCCATCATGTCGTCCCTCCCCCGCACCGCGGCGCCGCGAATCCGCACCAGCGCGATCCCGCTCTCGATCAACGCCTCCTCAGATGGCCCCTCCTTCGTGAAGTGGACGCAGCTCCACCCCGGGCGCCGCAGCTGGTCCCGCCAGCGGCTCACGGGTAGGCCTCCGGGTCGAGGCGGTGGAACGAAACGTAGTGGTCGGAGGTGTAGTAGATCTCGGCGCCCTCGCCGATCACCAACCGACGCGCGCCGCGGTCCGGCGAGCCCGACGTCTCGACCGTGTACTCGCGGTAGTAGCCCGTCGGGCGCTCCGGCAGGAGGCCCTCGCGGTTGAAGAAGGTGCCGCCGTCCTCCTCGTACGGCAGGGGCTCGCCCGAGGCGACCGCGTCGAGCGTGCGGTCGATCGCGGCCGCCTCGTCGGGCGAGGGCGGGTACTGGACGCCGCGCTCCTCGGTCGTCGCCGATGCGGGAGGTCGCGAGGGACCGCTCGGCTCCCCCTCTCCGCCGCCGGTGACGGCGATCCCGG
>Ga0268386_10000441_pt1 | contig 26099 bp, 22 predicted proteins | sample RVTome_15_FD_200260 | JGI IMG/M metagenome (GOLD analysis project Ga0268386, IMG submission 200260) | Soil microbial communities from uranium-contaminated site in the Upper Colorado River Basin, Wyoming, United States - RVT150D86... ... | reverse complement strand
AGTTCGGGACGCTGCGGCTGTACGCGCTCGTCGACATGGTGGCCGTAGTAACTGTATGGCCAGCCATAGAAACCGCCGTCGCGAACGGACGTCAGGTAGTCGGGCACGAGATCGCTGCCGATTTCGTCGCGCTCGTTGACGACCGTCCACAGCGTTCCCGTGACCGGCTGCCATGCAAGACCGTTTGGATTGCGGAGCCCCGTCGCGAAGACGCGCGTGGCACCGGTCGCACGATCGACCTCGAGGACGGCGGCGCGTGTCTCCTCCTCGTCCATCCCGTGCTCCGCGACGTTGCTGTTCGAGCCGACGGTCACATACAGGCGGGATCCATCGGGGCTCGCGATGACGTTCTTCGTCCAGTGATGATTGCGCGCGCCGGCCGGCAACTCGGCCAGGCGCTGACCGGGCTCCACGATACGGATGTCGCCGTCCCGATACGGAAAACGGACGACCGCATCGGTGTTCGCCACATAGAAGTCGTGCCCGACCAGCGCCATGCCGAACGGAGAATTGAGGTCCTCGAGGAACGGGCTGCGAAGCTCCGCAGCTCCGTCGCCGTCGGCGTCGCGCAGCAGCGTGATCCGATTCGCGCTGGGCACACCCGCACCGGCGCGCTTCATCGCCCGCTTCATGAACCAGGCGCGGATCCCCTTCGAATCCTCCGGGCGCGGCGGCGCATTGCTCTCGGCGACGAGCACGTCACCGTTCGGCAGCACGTAGAGCCAGCGCGGATGGTCGAGACCCGTGGCGAACGCATTGACCGCCAGTCCGGCGGCCGGGGTTGGGGATCTGCCCTCGCGCCATCCCACGGCGGGGGCGATGTTGACCGTCGGGATGAGCGTTGGGTTGGGCGGGGGAAGGGCGGGCTCGGGGCCGATTCCCGCCGTGTCGGGCAGGGTGGCCTGCTCACCGCAAGCAGCGACGAGAAAGCTCAGCACGAGCATCCGGCAGCAGGAGTTCACGCGCCCGAGGATGCCCGGCAGTGGCCGGCGTTGGCCGTCGGTTGAGCGCGCGCGATGCTGTCAGCCTGTGTCGGCGGCGCCTGCGTGCGACAGTGGGTGCGTGTAGGAAATGTCCGACATCCCGCGGGTTACGAATATGGACACGACCGCTACACTGCTGGCTTGTCCCGCAACCTCAAGTCCAGCGTCCCGGCGGCGTCCCAACCGAGCGACACACAGGCCGAGGCGGCGCGGTACGTGCTCTTCGGACGCATCCTGCCGACGCTGCGCCACGCGCTCGTCGGGGAGCTGCAGGCACTGCGCTTTGGCGTCAGCATCGTCCGAGCCAGCACCGAGCCGGCCGATGTCGAAGCGGCGATCAATCGGCTGGGCGAGCAGACCGCGAGGAGCATCGCGAGTGCGGATGCGATCACCTGCTGGTTGCAACCGGACCCCCGGGCCTCGATTGCCGTCGACCAGGCGATCGACGACTGCATCGCACTCATGCACAGCGAGTGGCAGATGCGGGGGATAGTCGTGTCGCGTGGAAGCAGTGCGGACACGTCAATGGTGCGAAGCCGGCCGTTTCGGGAGTTGCTGCTGGCGTGTCTGGTCGCGCTGGGTGACGACCTGCCCGGGGCGGCGGATATCGCCTTGCGCACCCGGCCACGCGCGGGCGCGCTCTGGCTGACCATCCGTGGCGAACCGGCCGACCGCGAGGGCGAAGAGCCCCGGGCAGCCGTGCCGCGGCGGCTGCGCTGGGAGGATGTCGACGCGCTGGCGGGCACGCATACGATCGTTTTCAAGCGACGGGGTCACCGGATCGCCGCGCGATTTGCCCTCGAAGACCGGCCGCGGAGCCAGGCGCTGGGTTCCGCTTAGCCGGCGGCGCCTGTCAGCCGTATCATGACTCGGCAAGATGCGCCGTTGGGGGCACGTCAGGATCGCTTTGGCGGATGACGACTCAAGAGCACCGATCCGTTTTCGCACGCGAGGGGGCGGCTGCGCAGGCATCGCCGAAGGTCGCGGACTTTCCCGGCGAATACCAGCTCGACCTGCTCGGTGCATTGCCGGTCGCGATCTACACGACAGACGTCGCGGGACGGGTGACCTACTTCAACCCGGCGGCGGTCGAGCTCGCGGGCCGCACGCCGGAGCTGGGCACTGACCGGTGGTGCGTGAACTGGCAGCTCTATCGAGCCGACGGGACGCCGATCACGCATGCGGAGTGCCCGATGGCGGTCTCGCTCAGGGAAGGCCGGCCGGTCCGGGGCGTGGAGCTGATCGTCGAGCGGCCGGATGGGACCCGAATAGCGTGCATGCCGTATCCAACGCCCCTGCGGCGGCCAGACGGGACGATCGTGGGCGGTCTCAACCTGCTGGTCGACATATCCGATCGCAGGCGCGCGGAGGAGGATCTGCGCGACATCGAGCAGCGGTTCGCCCAGTTCATGCACAACCTGCCGGGTCTGGCCTGGATCAAGGACCGGCACGGTCGCTACGTCTATGCGAACGATGCGGCCGAGCGTGCGTTTGCCACCCCACCTGGCGACCTGCTCGGCCGGACCGATCGGGAGATTTTCCCGCCCTCCACCGCCGCCGAATTCGAAGCGAACGATCTGCGCGTCCTGGAGAGCGATTGCGGCATTCAGACCATCGAGACGCTGGAGCATGACGACGGCGCAGTCCACCACTCGATCGTCAGCAAGTTTCCGATTCAGGGACGGGACGGTACGACGACGCTTGTCGGCGGCGTCGCCTTCGACGTCACGGAGCTCAAGCAGACCGAGCAAGCGCTGCGCCGGAGCGAGGCCTGGTTCCGCACGCTGGCCGAGGCGTCCCCCGCGCTGATCTGGCGGCTGGACCCGGCGGGTGACTTCACCTACGTGAACCCGCCTTATCTCGAGTACTTCGGCCGCCACGAAGACGAGCTGCTGGACCGGGGCTGGTTTCCCCTGCTCCATCCCGAGGATGCCAGCGCCTATATGGCAGCGGTAAACACCGCACAACGCGATCGCGGGCGGCTGCAGGCCGCCGTGCGCGTCAGGCACCGCAACGGCGACTGGCGTTGGATCGAGTCCTATGCCCTGCCGCTCTTCAGCGACGACGGCGAGTATCTCGGTCACATCGGCACCTCGCTCGACATCACCGAGCGCAAGCAGGTCGAGAAAGCCCTTTCAGAGGCCGACAGCCGCAAGGACGAGTTCCTCGCAATGCTGGCCCATGAGCTGCGTGGTCCGCTGGCGCCGATCCGGAACTCGATCGAGATCATGCGGCAGATGGCCGTGCCGGCCACCGGGGACGTGGTCCAGACGCTGGATCGTCAGGTCAGCCACCTGGTCAGGCTGGTGGACGACCTGCTCGACGTCAGCCGCATCAGCCGCGGAAGGATAGAGCTGCGCCGAGAGCGGCTCGACATACGGACGATCGTGGAGCACGCGGTGGAGGCCGTTCGTCCCCTGTGCCGGGACTTCGACCAGTCGTTGACCGTCGACCTGCCGGCGCAGCCGGCGTTCGTCGACGGCGATCCCGCGCGGCTGGCGCAGGTGCTCGGCAACCTGCTCAGCAACTCCTCGAAGTTCACGAATCGGGGCGGCCGCATCTCGATCGGCGTGGATGACGCGTCGTCGGCTCCGCCGGCAAGCGTCGTAGTCCGTGTCCGCGATACCGGCATCGGTATCGCGCCCGAGCAGATCGCCCGGATCTTTGATCTCTTCATGCAGGTCGATACCTCCCTCGAGCGGGTCAGCGGCGGACTCGGCATCGGATTGACCCTGGTGAGGAGTCTTGTCGCCATGCACGGCGGCACGGTCGAGGTCCGCAGCGACGGTGTCGGCCAGGGCAGCGAGTTCATCGTGCGCCTGCCCAGGATCGACGCGCAGCCCATCTCGAAACGGCGAAAATCTGACGCTGTACCCGCGAGGGTCTTGGCGCGGCGAATCCTGGTTGTCGACGACAATCGCGACTCGGCGGACTCGTTGTGCAGGCTGCTGCGCCTCGGTGGTCATGAAGCGGTCGCGGCATACGACGGTCTCGAGGCGGTCGAGTCGGCAGCCAGTTTCCTGCCGGACATCATCCTGCTCGACATCGGGTTGCCAAAGCTCAACGGGTTCGAGGCCGCACGGCGCATACGCCAGCGGCAGGCGGACGCCTGCCCCGTGCTCGTCGCCCTGACCGGATGGGGCCAGGACTCGGATCGCAGGGCATCACGCGAAGCGGGTTTCGATGCCCACCTGGTCAAGCCCGTCGATGACGCGACGCTCAACCGGCTGCTGGCGGAATTCCTCGAGCGATAGCGGCTCCGCGTCGCCGATCAGCGGGGCACGCGAGCCTGCCGCCTGTTCTTGTCGAAGATCCCGGCCAGGATGAGTGCAAAACCCAGCAGCCTGATGAAATATGCGTAATGCCGCGACTCTTCGCCCGGGTCGATCAGGCCCAGCAACAGCCAGTTCAGCGACAACGCCGCAAACGCCGCCGCGAAGTAGATCAGCAGCCGGTCGCGGCTCAGTCGCCAGAAGCGCAGGAACAACAGGGCGGTGACGCCGCAGGCCATCGTCAGCGCGCCCCACAGAAACGTCGCCGTATGCGTGGTCATTTTACTTCCCAGATCAGGCCGTAGATCAGGAGCGAAATCGACGCCAGCGCGACAATCGTGCGCGGGAGCGACAGGTCGACGGTCGTCGGCAGGAAGACCAGGTCGATCAGCAGCAGGATGTTGTTGATCGCGAGGCCGACGAAGCACAGGCTGCTCCAGAACAGCAGCGACGTGCGGCTTCCGCGGAACCCACGGAAGAGCAGCGCCGCGCACAGCGCGCTCGCCGCGGCGCACAACGCGTAGATCGCCTCAATCATCGCGGCGCCCTCTTGGAAGTATGAACGCATCGGCAAAAGCCCGGATCGCCTCGGTACGAGTCCGTGCGATCGCGTTGGCGTTCATGAACCTGATGATCTCGAGCGGCTGTGCGAGCCATGCCTGCCGCAGCTCGTCGACGACCGCGGCATCGACCGAGCTGCCGGGCGCGTATCGATATGCGGTCGCCGCCGCGGAGGTGTCCACCCGCAGCAGCTGACCGTCGACGAGCGCCTGCAACGTGCTCCGCGCGAGATCTGACCCGAGGTTCAAGGCGGTCGCCACCTCGTCGGCGCGCCACGACCGCTCCGGCTCGCGCCGCATCAGCAGCAGGGTTTGCAGGGCTTCGTGGTTCGCGACGCTGGTCGAGAGTAATCGCTGGATCCCGGGCGAGATCATTCGCTGATGGCCCGCGCAGACTCAGGCGTCAGCGGCAACCGGGCCCCGCGCAAGTCGCGCGAGCACGTCGATGACCGCCTCGAAGCTCACGGGCTTCACGAGGTGGTAATCGAAGCCTGACTCGCGGGTCCGGCGCAGGTCCTCGCTCTGGCCCCAGCCGCTCAGCGCGACCAGCGGTATCTCTCTGCCCCAGGATTCCGCGCGTATGCGTCGGGCAACCTCGTAGCCATCCATGTGCGGCATGCCGATGTCGAGCAGCGCGAAGTCCGGGTGCGAGGCGGCGGCAATCTGCAGGGCCTGCCTGCCGTCCGACGCCTTCAAGACCTCGTAGCCCGCGGTCTGGAGCAGGATCGCTAGACCCTCGAGTGCGTCGACGTTGTCGTCGACGATCAGGATCCGCCGTCCAGGCTCGCGCACCTCGACCGTTGCAGCGGACCTCGCGGGTTCGACCGGGGCCGGCGCCCGCGTCCGTGCCGGCAGTCGCACCACGAACTCGCTGCCCTGCTCGATGCCGTCGCTCTGAGCCGAGACGCTTCCGCCGTGCATCTCCACCAGCCGTCGCACGAGCGCGAGACCGACTCCCAGCCCCGCCTGCGCGCCGGGAGAAGTGCCGGGCAGCCGCGAGAACAGCGTAAAGAGCCTTGGCATCGCTTCCGCCGGGATGCCGATGCCGGAATCCCGGACGCAGAACTCCACCGACGCGTTGGTCCGCCTGACGCTGAGCTCGATCCGGCCGCCGGGATTCGTGTATTTGACGGCATTGCTCAGCAGGTTGCCGAGCACCTGCACGAGCCGGGTGAGGTCGCCCTCGACGAACATCGGTTCCGGTGGACACGCGACGCTGAGCTGGTGCCGATGCTCGACGAGAGCGGGCTCGATCGCCTCGACGGCCCGGCCGACGATCCCGCTGACCTCCAGAAGTTCCATGTTCAGGTTGATCGTTCCGCGCGTGATACGCGAGATGTCGAGCAGGTCGTCGACCAGCTCCGTCAGGTGCAGGACCTGGCGCTCGATGACTTCGCGCGACCACGCAACCGCCGCGGGATCGGCTGCCGCCCGCGACATGACCTCGACCGCATAGCGAATGGGCGCAAGCGGGTTTCGCAGCTCGTGCGCGAGTATCGCCAGGAACTCGTCCTTCCGCCGGTCGGCCTCCTTGAGCGCCAGCTCCGCGCGCAGCCGGTCCCTGTTCTCCACTTCGAGCGCCTGGTTGGCACCCGCCAGCTCGGCGTTGGCCTGCAGCAGGTGGCGATTGAACACCTCGAGCTCGCGCGCGCGCTCGGCCTGCAGCGTCGTGTTGGTGAGTTCGAGCTGGGTGTTGGCCCGGGCGAGGCTCTCGTTAAGCGTCTGCAGCTCCTTGCGCTGCGAGTGCAGCTCGACGAGCACCGACACCTTGCCGCGCAGTATCTCCGGCACGACGGGAATGGATACGTAGTCCACGGCGCCGAGCTGGTAGCCCTTCAGCCGGTCGAACTCGGTATCGTGCACGCCGGTGACGAAGATGATCGGCGTGCGCTCGTGGCGCGGGTGCCCGTGGATCATCGCGGCCGTCTCGAAGCCGTCCATGCCCGGCATGCTGACGTCCAGCAGAACCACCGCGAACTCCGCCCGAAGGAGTTGCTCGAGCGCTTCCACGCCCGATCTTGCGCAAACGAGATTCTGCCCGAGCGTGCTTAGGATGGACTGGTAGACGAGCAACCGGGCCGGCTGGTCGTCCACCAGCAGTATGTTCGCGGCGTCGACGGCGGGCATCGCGTGCTTCACGGCGGTCACGGATGCAGCCACATCCTTACGAGGGAGAGCAGCTGCCCCGTGTCGACCGGCTTCGCGACGTAATCGGAAGCGCCGGCCTCGAGGCACTTCTCCCGGTCGCCCTTCATCGCCTTGGCGGTGAGGGCGATGATCGGGAGCATCCGGAAACGCGCGTCGCTGCGGATGCGTCGCATCGTTTCGTATCCATCCATCTCCGGCATCATGACGTCCATCAGGACGAGTGCGAGATCATCCGAAGACTCGACCAGCTCCACGGCGTCCATGCCGTTCGTGGCGCTGACGACGCGCATCCCGCGCCGTTCGAGCACGCTGTTGAGCGCGAAGATGTTGCGCACGTCGTCGTCGACGATCAACACCTTCTTGCCGCGCAGTGGCTCGTCGCTCTGGTGCAGGTCCTGGATCATCTTCTGCTTCGGCGCCGGCAGCTCCCCAACCACCCGGTGCAGAAAGAGCGCGGTTTCGTCGAGCAGTCGCGCCGGCGACCGCGCGCCCTTCAGGACGATGCTCTTGGCCTTCTGCCGCAGCTCGGTCTCCTCCGCTTCCGACAGCTCGCGACCCGTGAAGACCACGATCGGCAGGTCTCGCAGGCCGGGGTCCTTCTGGATCTCGGTGAGCAGATCGAACCCCGAGATGTCGGGCAGACGCAGGTCGAGCACCACGCAGTCGAAGCTCCTCTCGCGCAGCGCGCGCAGAGCCTCGGCCCCGCTCCCGGCGGCGGTTATCGACACGTCGTCGAAGCCGATCAGCTCGGCGATGCTCATCTGCTCGGCGGGATCGTCCTCGACCACCAGCAACTCGCGCACGCGGGGCGCCGCAAACTCCTTGATGCGTTGCAGCGCCACCGCCAGCCCGTCCGTCGTCACGGGCTTGTTCATGAATGCGAACGCGCCGCGCTCGAGGCTGTATTGCCGTTCCTCCTCCACGGTCAGGATCTGCACGGGTATGTGCCTGGTGTCGATGTCCTGTTTGAGCTGGTTCAGCACGGTCCAGCCGAGCATGTCCGGCAGGAACACATCGAGCGAGATCGCCGTCGGGTGGTACTTGCGCGCGAGCCGGATTCCGTCGGCGCCGCTTCGGGCCACGACCGCCTTGAAGCCGCAGTCGCGCGCGAGCGTCAGGAGCACTTTCCCGTAGTGCGGGTCGTCCTCCACGATCAGCAGCACCTTGTCCCCCGGCTCGAGCTCCTCTCGATCGTCGACAATTTCCTCGGACCGCACGGGCGGCAACGCGATCACCTGGCGCGGCTGAGCAGGCCTGGCAGCGCCGACGGTCCCGGGCGGGTTGCGATACGCCGAGCCTATGAACTCGAGCGGAAGATAAAGAGTGAACGTGCTGCCGTGCCCGGGCACGCTGTTCAGGCGAAGCTCGCCGCCGAGCAGATGCGCGAGCTCGCGGCTGATCGCGAGGCCGAGACCCGTACCGCCGTATTTCCGTGACGTTCCCGCATCGGCCTGCTGAAACGCCTCGAAGATGATGCGCTGCTTCTCCGGGGCTATGCCGATGCCGGTGTCCGTAACTGCGAACGCAACCACGGTGTGCGCCTGGCTGAGCGCCGGATGCTCGGGATTCCAGCCGCCCCTGGCGATGCCGATCTGCAGCTCGACCCCGCCCTGCGAGGTGAACTTGAAGGCATTCGAAAGGAGGTTCCTGAGAACCTGCAGCAGGCGTTTCGAATCGGTGGCGATGTACGGACCAAGGCTCGGATCCAGAGCGGTCCTGAACGAGAGCTTCCGCGCCTCGGCCTCGTGGCGGAAGGCGCGCTCGACCGTCTCGCCCACGTGCGTGAACAGGAGCTCCTCGGTGTCGACCGTCACGGTGCCCGACTCGATCTTCGACAGGTCGAGGATGTCGCTGATGAGGTTCAACAGGTCAGTGCCGGCCGCATGGATCGTGTTGGCGAATTCGACCTGGCGCGGCGTGAGGTTCGTCTCCGGGTTCTCCGCGAGCTGCTGCCCGAGGATCAGGATGCTGTTGAGCGGCGTGCGCAGCTCGTGCGACATGTTGGCGAGGAATTCCGACTTGTACCGCGAGGTGAGCGCGAGCTCCGTCGCCTTCTCCTCGAGGGCGCGCCGCGCGAGCTCGATCTCCTCGTTCTTGCGCTCCACCTCGGCGTTCTGCTCGGCGAGCAGACGCGCCTTGCTCGCGAGCTCCTCGTTGGTCTGCTGCAGTTCCTTCTGCTGGGCCTGCAGCTCTCCGGCGAGCTCCTGCGACTGCCGAAGCAGCGCTTCGGTGCGCATGTTGGCTTCGATCGTGTTGAGCACGACGCCAATGCTGCCGGGCAGCTGCTCGAGGAAGGCAAGGTGCGAGTCGGTGAACTGATGCAGGGACGCGAGCTCGATGACCGCCTTCACCTGACCTTCGTACAGCACCGGCATGGCGATGATGTTGCGCGCACTGGCCGCCAGGAGCCCGCTGCGGACATGGACGATGTCCTCCGGGACGTCCTGCAGCAGAACGCGCTTGCCATCGGCGGCGCACTGACCGATCAGGCCCTCGTGCATCGCGTACCGGCGCGGCGTGCCGGCGGAGCCGGCATCCGCATAGGCGACCAGCTGCTTGAGACCGCCTCCCTCGCTCTCGGGCTCGACGACGTAGATGACGCCCTGCTGCGCATTGACGAGAGGCGCGAGCTCTTCGAGCAGCATCCGGCCGACCGTAAGGAGATCCCGCTGACCCTGCATCATGCGGCTGAACTTCGCCAGGTTGGTCTTCAGCCAGTCCTGCTCGGTGTTCCGCTCGGTCGTGGCCCGGAGATTGCCGATCATCGCGTTGATGTTGTCCTTGAGGTCGGCCACTTCGCCGCGCGCCTCGACCTGGATCGAGCGCGTCAGGTTGCCCTGGGTGACGGCGGTCGCCACTTCGGCGATTGCCCGCACCTGGGTCGTCAGGTTCGCGGCCAGCAGGTTCACGTTGGCGGTTAGATCGCGCCACGTGCCCGCGGCGCCCGGAACGTTCGCCTGGCCGCCGAGCCTTCCCTCGACGCCGACCTCGCGGGCCACGCTCGTGACCTGATCGGCGAATGTCGCGAGCGTCGTCGTCATGCTGTTGATGGTGTCGGCGAGCGCCGCAACCTCGCCCTTGGACTCCACGGTCAGCCGCTGACGCAGCTCCCCCCCCGCCACCGCGGTCACGACCTTGACGATGCCGCGCACCTGGTTGGTGAGGTTGTTCGCCATCGTGTTGACGTTGTCGGTGAGGTCCTTCCAGGTACCCGCCACCCCGGGCACCGCCGCCTGGCCACCGAGCTTGCCGTCGGTGCCGACCTCGCGCGCGACGCGCGTCACCTCGGCGGCAAAGCCGTTCAACTGGTCGACCATCGTGTTGATGGTCTCCTTGAGCTGCAGGATCTCGCCCTTTACATCGACGGTGATCTTGCGCGAGAGATCCCCGCGCGCGATCGCGGTCGACACCTCGGCGATGTTGCGCACCTGGCCGGTCAGGTTGCTCGCCATCGAGTTGACGTTGTCGGTGAGGTCCTTCCAGGTGCCCGCGACGCCCGGGACGATCGCCTGGCCGCCGAGCTTGCCGTCGGTGCCGACCTCGCGCGCGACGCGCGTCACCTCGGCCGCGAAGCTGTTCAACTGGTCGACCATCGTGTTGATGGTCTCCTTGAGCTGCAGGATCTCGCCGCGCACGTCCACCGTGATCTTGCGCGAGAGATCCCCGCGCGCGATCGCGGTCGCGACTTCAGCGATGTTGCGCACCTGACCGGTGAGGTTGCTCGCCATCGAGTTGACGTTGTCGGTGAGGTCCTTCCAGACCCCGCTCACGTCCTTCACGTCGGCCTGGCCGCCGAGCTTGCCGTCGGTGCCGACCTCGCGCGCGACGCGCGTCACCTCGGCGGCAAACGCGTTCAGCTGGTCGACCATCGTATTGATGGTCTCCTTCAGCTGGCGTATCTCGCCGCGCACGTCCACCGTGATCTTGCGCGACAGGTCGCCGTTGGCGATCGCGGTTGCGACTTCAGCGATGTTGCGTACCTGGCCGGTCAGGTTGCCGGCCATCGAGTTGACGTTGTCGGTGAGGTCCTTCCAGACCCCGCTCACGCCCTTGACGTCGGCCTGGCCGCCGAGCTTGCCGTCGGTGCCGACCTCGCGCGCGACGCGGGTCACCTCGGCGGCAAACGCGTTCAGCTGGTCGACCATCGTATTGATGGCTTCCTTGAGTTGCAGGATCTCGCCCTTCACGTCGACGGTGATCTTGCGCGACAGGTCCCCGCGCGCCACCGCCGTGGTCACCTCCGCGATGTTGCGCACCTGCCCCGTCAGGTTGGTCGCCATCGAGTTGACGTTGTCGGTGAGGTCCTTCCAGGTCCCGCCCGCGCCCGGCACGTTAGCCTGGCCGCCGAGCTTGCCTTCGGTGCCGACCTCGCGCGCGACGCGGGTCACTTCGGAGGCGAACGACCGCAGCTGGTCGACCATCGTGTTGATGGTCTCCTTCAGCTGCAGGATCTCGCCCCGCACGTCCACCGTGATCTTGCGCGACAGGTCGCCGTTGGCGATCGCGGTCGCGACGGCCGCGATATTGCGCACCTGGCCGGTCAGGTTGCTCGCCATCGAGTTGACGTTGTCGGTGAGGTCCTTCCAGATGCCGCTGACATCCTTCACCTCGGCCTGGCCGCCGAGTTTGCCCTCGGTGCCGACCTCGCGGGCGACACGCGTCACCTCGGCCGCAAACGCGTTCAGCTGGTCGACCATCGTGTTGATGGTCTCCTTCAGCTGCAGGATCTCGCCACGCACGTCCACTGTGATCTTGCGCGAGAGATCCCCGCGCGCCACCGCCGTGGTCACCTCCGCGATGTTGCGCACCTGCCCCGTCAGGTTGGTCGCCATCGCGTTGACCGAATCGGTGAGGTCCTTCCAGGTACCCGCCACGCCGGGCACGATCGCCTGGCCGCCGAGCTTGCCCTCGGAGCCCACCTCGCGCGCGACGCGGGTCACCTCGGAGGCGAAGGACCGCAGCTGGTCGACCATCGTGTTGATGGCCTCCTTCAGCTGCAGGATCTCGCCGCGAACGTCCACCGTGATCTTGCGCGACAGGTCGCCGCTCGCAATCGCGGTCGCGACCTCGGAGATGTTGCGCACCTGGCCGGTCAGGTTGCTCGCCATCGAGTTGACGTTGTCGGTGAGGTCCTTCCAGGTGCCGGCGGCGCCGGGTACCGACGCCTGGCCGCCGAGCTTGCCCTCGGTGCCGACCTCGCGCGCCACACGCGTCACCTCGGACGTGAAAGCGCTCATCTGGCCGATCATCGCGTTGACGATGGTCGCCGAACGCAGGAAGTCGCCGCGCAGCGGCCGGCCCTGTACCTCGAGCCGCACGATCTGCGACAGGTCGCCCTTCGCCACGGCAGTGATCGCACGGGTAACCTCGGTCGTCGGCCACAGCAGGTCGTCCATCAGCGTGTTGATCGACGATTCCATTTCGCCCCAAGCCCCGACACGCCGGTCCATCGCCACCCGATGCCGGGTCTTGCCTTCCTTGCCGACCATGCGACCGGCGCGTTCCATCTCGCGCGCCATGCGCTGGTTGGAAGCTACGATCTCGTTGAACGTGTCGGCCACCTTTCCGGGGAGCCCGATCCTGTCGCTCGGAAGCCGAACGGTGAAATCGCCGTCCCGCACCGCCTGGAGCGCGCGCAGTAATTTCTTGAGATCGAGTTCCGGTTCGAGCGGGCCGGTTGCCTCGCTGACGCGCGCATAACGGCGACGAACACGGTCTTCGGTTTCCATCGGATCTCTCCGTCGGTGCGGTGTTCGCTGTTTTCTGGCGGAGTTCGGCTGGCGAATGCTGTCTTGTAGCAGAACGAATCCGACGGCTTTGTCGGAGTCCATCCCGGGGAAACCCTCGCGATTTCCTACATCGGTGGACGCGGCACCCGCAAAAACCAAAAAAAAAAGCCCCCGCCGATTTCGGCGGGGGCCCAGCGAGGCGGTTCTGGGGGTTGGGGGCCGAACCGCCGATATGCCGGAGCGTGGCTCCGGAACTGCAATCCTGAGGTCAGTCCGGTCGGCCCGATAGTCGGCGTCCTTCGGCGGCTGACGTCAGAAGCCGCCTACATTCCACCTCGTCGGTGCCGTCCGACCGTCGGCGGTCCGAGCAACCGATACACGCCGCGGCTTCGGCGCGCGAGACTGACTCGTGTTTTTCGACGCAAGCACAAGCGAGGCACCATGACTGCCACCAACCTCAAAACAGCGTTCAGCTACCCCGAGGCGCAGTTCAGGCACCCGAAGCACGTCCTGCGCGACGCGGCCTTGTCGTACGACGACAAGATAGCCGTGCTGCGGAACTGGAAGCTGGGGTTGGTTCAGCAGCAGATGGAAGGCGAAGAGCTCGACGGCACCGATGGAGCCGGCGTCTCGTCACAGATCGCCGCCGTGACGGAGGCCATCAGGGAACTGCGTCAGACCCAGTGAAACGGTTTTGAAGCGCTGACCGCAGCGGGCCTCCCGCCCGCTGCGGCGGCGTCGACGCTCAGCGCGCCCTCCCGATCCTCAATAGATTCACGACCAGCAGCAGGATGACCGCACCGCCGAAAGACACGAGCAGTCCGAGCAGGCTGAAGTCGCTTTGATTGATCGTTCCTGCACCGAGCAGCGGCGAGAGCAACCATCCGCCGAGCAGCGCCCCGACGATACCGACTACGACGTTGAGCACGACACCCTGCCGCGCGTCGGTACGCATGACGAGGCTGGCAAGCCAGCCGATGATCCCTCCCACGAACAGCCAGACGATGAGGTTCATACGATCCTCCTATTGAGGCCTTAGCGTTTCCGCGCGCTGTTTCGCGGCGGTGAGCTCCTCGTCGGCGCGTGCCTTGCACGCTTCCTGCTCGGCTCCGGACATCGCCTCACAGGCCTCGATCGCTACCTGGTGCTTGCCCTCGGCCTCCGTGACTGCCAGGTCGTACTCGTTCTGTGCGGTCTGTTCCGAACTCTGATCGTAGGTGCTGGCCACCTCTTCCCTCGCTTCAGAGGTCTGCTCCGCGGCGTCCTGCTGGGCGTCTGCGACGTCTTCCTGAACCTCCTGAGGCGACTCCGCGCGATTGCAGCCGAAGGCCAGCAGGCTGCCGGCGAGGGCCGCAAATATCAGTTTTCGTGTCTGCATTGCTCACTCCTTGGCGTATTGGGCCGCTTCGCCCGCAGATGGTGATGCAATCGCTATGCCAGTCCGCAGACTGCCGCGAATCTCTCGCCCGCGCCGTAGATCCGGCGCCGCCGAGTGCAGAAGTTTCACGGCGGCCTGGAATCCGGGCCGCATTTACAGTGCCGTCGCGCAGCGGAGCGCGCCTCGCGCGGCGCGAAGTCCGTCGGCCAGCGGCTGGCACGAAGATTGCTCCCGCTCTGGCACGAAGATTGCTCCCGCTCCTGCAGTGAGATCGACGACGGCCCCGATGCGCGAGTTGTACGACGATTCCGGGAGTCGGCCGGCGGCGGGCGTTGCTGCGTACCCAACCCGCCCGCCGGCGCCGGTCGACTCCCGGGCCCTCCGGGGCGATGCGGGCGATGCGGGCGGCCGCCTCCGCTCGAGCGACGCGTGGTGGCTGGTGCGCAATGGCCGCGGCGAGGCGAGCGCGGCGATCGCCGGTGATTTCGACTGCGACGTGGCGGTGATCGGCGCGGGCATAACCGACGCGTTGATCGCGCATGCGCTTGCGGAGGACGGGGCAGGAGGTCGTCGTACGAGCTCGACACGATGCTGACCGAGCTCAGGCGCCTGGTCGGTCCGGTGCGTGCCCGCCGCGCATACCAGGCCTGCGTCGATGCGATCGGACTGCTCGATGCGCTCGATGAGCGACTGGGGCGTTGCGCGGACTTCAGCCGCTGCGAAAGCCTCTATCTCTCTACGCGGCGCCGGGATCACCCCCAGCTGGTCGCGGAAATGCGCCTGCGGCAGGAGTCGGGAATTCACGTCGCCTTTCTGCAGCGTGACGATCTCATGACCCGCTACGGCGCCGACCGGCCCTGCGCGCTGTATTCCCCCGATGCGGCGACAGTCGATGCCGTCAGGCTCGCGCGCCGCCTGCTCGAGGAAGCCGAGCAGCATCGGGGCGGACTGATCTTCGGCCAGGCGACGGTGCAACGCATCGAGCCCGCGACGGATCACCTCCTCCTGCATCTCGCCGACGGGCATCGCGTGCGTGCCCGCCACGCCATCGTGTGCGCGGGCTACGAATCGCTGCCACTCGTGCCGGCACGCCTCGCTACGCTGCACACGACCTTTGCGGCGATTTCGCATCCCGTCGCTCGCAGCACGCCGCGCCGCTCCCGCGCCGTGTTCTGCTCGTCGGCGGGCAGGATATCCCGTTCCGCGGCGCCGTGATTCGCAACGCCCTGATCCGGCGCCAGGCGCGCCGACTGATGCGCCGCTAGCGAAACTCTTCGGCGAGAAGCTCAAGCCCGCTCACGCCTGGGCGGGCCACTTCGCCAGCACCGCCGACGGCCTGCCCTTCGTCGGAAGCTGGCCCGACGGGTCGGACCGCATCGTCGACCTGTCGCGGCGGAACATTTTTCCCGCCGCCAGGTAGCTTCTTCCACCGTGTTTCCGCGCATCGCTGCTGACGGTCTGGACTCGCGACCGTGGCCAGATCGTCGCTGTGTGGCACGGATCGTGCAGCGTGGCCGGCAGGAGCACCAACGGAGGCAGCTGATGCGAGCATCCATCATCGTCCGCACGAGCTATCCCCCGATGTGGGGTGTGTACGACTACGACGTGGATGCGCGCTGCTGGGGCTTCCCGCACCGCCAGGACGCGATCGATTTTGCGCGCGTGCTCGCGGCCACGCGCAAGACGGCGGTCGTCGAGATCTATTCGCGGCATGGGCACCTCGAATCGCGCGAGGAGTATGCAACCTCCGGCGCCGCCGCAGAGCATGATCGCGACTGAGCTGCGCGATGGTTGGACAACCGCGCGCGGATCGGCGTAGATATCCCGCAGAGGTGAACGCCGATGTCGAGGTTCAACCGGTGGCAGCTCGCGATCATCGTCGCGCTGTCGGTCGGATTCATCGCCGCGCTGTACACGGTTGCTGAGTTCGGCCGCGTCCGGCTGTCGGAGGCAGCCGCTGACGTGCAGCGGGCGCACGAACAATGGATCCGCGTCGTCGATCTGCAACAGGTTCTGATGGATGTCGAGTCCGGGCATCGCGGGTTTCTCCTCACGGGTAACCCGCGTCATCTGGCACCCCTCGCCAACGCCACCGAGCGCATCGACGCGCTCGCGCGCGAGCTGGCCGCCGTTTACCAGGGAGGGGACCAGCGCGTGGGCAGCGCGATCCGCAGGCTTCGCTCGGTCGCCGTCGACAAGATCGCGGACATGAACGAGTCGGTGGCGCTGTACCGCTCGCAAGGGCCCGCCGCGGCCCTGGCACGATCGGACTCCGCGGCCGAGCTGGAAGCCATGGTGCAATTTCGGGATCTCGCGGGCATTGCACGGGACTACGAGGAATCGCTCGTCGAGCGCTCGCTGGCGAACTGGGACCTTCAGCTGCAGGTCGTGCGGCGGCTGAACCTCGCGACGCTCCTGGTCGGACTTGCATTGATCGCATTTGCGCTCGTTACGATGACGAGGAGCATCCGCCAGCGCCAGGAGGCCGCGGCGGAGCTCGCACAGCAGCATGACCTGCTGAAGGCGCAGGCCGATGCGCAGTCGGCGGAGCTCGCGGAGCTGTACCGCCACCTGCAGCACGTGCAGGAGGAGGAACGGGCGCAACTGTCGCGCGGTCTGCACGACGAGCTCGGCGGCTTGCTGCTCGCCGCGCGCATGGACGTGACCTGGCTGCAGCATGAGCGGCCGCACGACCCCGAGGAATACCGCCTGCGTCTCGAACGCATCCGCATTGCGCTCGACCAGGGCATCGATCTCAAGCGGCGGGTGGTCGAGGAGCTGCGCCCGACCCTGCTCGACACGATGGGGCTGGTGGCAGCGCTCCGATGGCAGATAGAAGAGACCTGCAGGCGCGCCGATCTCACCTGCCGCGAGCAGCTCCCCGATGACGAGCCGGCCTTCAGCCGGGCGGGCGCGATCACGCTGTTCCGGGTGGTGCAGGAGGCGCTCACCAACGTGATCAAGCATGCGCGCGCGAAAGAAGTGCACATCGCGCTCGAGTTCACCGACCAGGACGTCGTGCTAACGATCGGCGACGACGGTGTCGGTTCGACCCCGGAGGCCCTCACCCGCCCGAAGGCGCACGGCATCGCGGGGATGCGTCATCGAATCCACGTCCTCGGCGGACGCCTCGACATCGCGACCGCGCCCTCGGGCGGCATGCGGATCCGCGTTCAGGTGCCGCTTGCGAGCGTCGTGCAGTCGAACGGAGGCGACGCGGACGCCTCGGGAATGTTTGCCACGGTCCCGTGGGTCGAACCAGGCTCGGCTGCCGCGGTGTCAGGACGGCTGGTATGAGGCGCGGTCTGCGGCGAGCTCGCTGAGTATTCCCGGCAGGCGGTCGTAGTCACGCGACTTGTCCAGGAAATGGCGCGCCCCGAGCGCAAGCGCCGAATCGCGGTAGGTGCTGAGCGCGAAGTTCGTCAGCACGACCACGGAGGGCTGCCGCGCCATCTTGCGCATCGCTCGCAGGACTCCGAACCCGGTACCGCTGCGCAGCTGCAGATCGAGAATCACCACGTCGACGTTGCCGTGATTGACCGCCTCGATCGCATCGGCCTCGGAGCCGACGCTCTCCGCGACACTGACTCCGGACACGTTATTGACGATGTTGGCGATCAGGTTGCAGATGACAGCCGAGTCCTCGACGAGCAAAACCTGCAGATCCTGAGCGCTGGCCATTACGCGGTCGACATCCGTGATACGCGCCTACTGGATGATCTCGTTGCGCAGGGCGTAGCTGGTCAGGTCGGCGTTGCTCTTCATCCGCATCTTTTCCAGAATCCGCGTCCGGTAAGTGCTCACGGTCTTTACGCTCAGGCACAGCTCCCGGCCTATCTCGGACACGCCGTGGCCCGCGGCCAGCTTGCCAAAGATCTGGAACTCCCGGTCCGACAGCAGGCTGTGCAGCGGCTTGTCGGCCTGATCCAGGTCGAGCAACAGAAGCTCGGCGAGACTGTCGCTGACGTAGCGGCGCCCCTGCAGCACCATCCGTACGGCCTTGAGCAGCTCCTCCGGGGCACAGTCCTTGGCGATGTACCCGGACGCCCCGGCGCGCAGCACGTTGAGCGCGTACTGCCGCTCCGGGTAGCCGGACAGCACAAGAACGCGCGTCCCGGCATGACCCGAACGCACGTGGCGCAGGATGTCCAGGCCGCTCCGGTCCGGCATGTTTATGTCAAGCACGAGAAGATCCCATTGCGCGCGCTGCAGGCAGCTCAGCGTCTCGTTCCCCGAAGCGGATTCCCCGATCTCCGTGGAAGGCAGCGACTGGATGAGAAACTGCCGCAATCCCGCCCGGAACAACGCGTGGTCGTCGGCGATCAGTACACGCGCCATCTTCGACACCTCGTATCAGCCCTCGCCCGCCAGCCGGGCATAGCGATTGAGCTTGTTATACAACGTTTTGACGCTGCACCCCAAGACCTCCGCCGTGCGGCGCTTGTTGCCTCCGAACCGCACCAGCGTTGCCTCGATGACCGAGCGTTCCACGTCGCACAGCCGCGAGCCGATGCGTACGCGCAACTCGCCATCGCGTGGCTCGTTCGGCAGCGGCGGCGCCGTGAGGTCCGACGCCCGCCCGATCGCCGTGCTCAGGTCAACCTCGTTGTCGCCCATGATGTAGGCGTACTCGACCGCGTGCTTGAGCTCGCGGACGTTGCCCGGCCAGCCGTGCCTGCGCGCAGCGTCGAGCGAGCTGCGGGAGAAGCGCTTCTCGCGGTCCGACACCTGGTTCATGCGCTCCAGGAACAGCTCCGCCAGCTCGACGACGTCCTCGCCACGCTGACGCAGCGGCGGCAGCTCGATCGGAAAGACCGCAATCCGGTAGTACAGGTCCTCGCGCAGCCTGTTTTCCCGAACCGCGGCCACGGGGGAGCGGTTGGTCGCGGCGACGAAGCGCACGTCAGTGGACATCTCGCGAGTGCCACCGACGCGGAAAAAGCGTTGCGTCTCGAGGAAGCGCAGCAGCGGCGGCTGCATCTCCATCGGCATCTCGGTGATCTCGTCGAGAAACAGCGTGCCGCCGCTCGCCCGCGCCGCGATGCCGTCGTGCGTACGCGTAGCGCCGGTGAAGCTGCCCTTCTCGTAGCCGAACAGCTCCGCCTCGATCAGGCTCGCGGGAATGGCGCCGCAGTTCACCGCGTGCAGCTCGGACGCCGCCCTGGAACTGCCGGCGTGCAACGCCTGCGCGACCAGTTCCTTACCTGTGCCGCTTTCGCCGACCACCAGCACGGAGGCATCCGTGCCCGCGACTCGCTCGATGAGCGTGCGCACGTGATGCATGGCATCGGACTCGCCGACGAGGCTCGTCCTCATCGACATCGGCATGCAGTCATGGGACGTCGCCAGACCGCTTGCGGTTACTGTCATCGGTAATCCTCCGTGGCCTGCGACCACCCCGGAGATCAGGGCCAATTGTTACAGGCATCCTTGTAACTCTTGTGCCCAGGCACGAGCATCGGCGGCCCCGCACATCTCCTTCGGATACACCGACTTTACTTGTCGGTCATCGTCCGACACGCGGCCCTTAAGTGCCTGAAGGCGCGCGCCGGCGGGGACGCTCAACACCGCGTCATTTTTGGCTCCAGCGCGCTCGGCGGCGATGTGGCACGTCGATTGCACCTTGTAACCTGCTCGCGGCAGGCGTGTGCGCACACCGCGGCAGATCGGTACAACCAAGGAGACAAGCATGAACTCGAGATTTCTCAAGCTCACCGCAATCATGGGAGCGCTGATGGTGGGCACCGCGTGCTCCGCCACGCGCACGCAGCAATCGGCCGGCGAGGTCATCGACGACAGCGTCCTTACCGCCAAGGTGAAGGCCGGCCTGATCGACGACCCGGTCACCAAGGCCGGCCAGATCAACGTCGAGACCTATCGCGGCGTAGTGCAGCTGGGTGGATTCGTCGACAACGCGGCAGCGAAGAACCAGGCGACCGTGGTCGCCCGTTCGGTGACGGGCGTCAAGGAGGTTCGCAACGACCTCGAGATCAGCAGCCCGCAGGCTACCGCTGGTCAGGTCGTCGACGACGGCACCGTGACCGCCTCGGTCAAGACCAAGCTCATCGACGACTCGACGACCAAGGCGCATCAGATCAACGTAGAGACGCAGAAGGGCGTGGTGCAGCTTACCGGTTTCGTAGACTCGAACGAGGCGAAGGCTCGCGCCGGCGAGCTGGCGCGCTCGGTCGACGGAGTCGTAGAGGTGCGTAACGATCTCGAGATCAGGCAGAACTGATCACGCAACGGCGGCGGGCGGTGTGTCGCCCGGGGCCGGATCGTAGCAGGGCATCACCGCCGCTCTGGTTCGGAGCGGCGGTGACGCACTGCACCATGCGTGAGCATCTCTTCGGCGCGCGAGCGGATGGTCGAGGCGCCCGGGGCTCCGATCGCAGCCGCACCGGGTTGAGCGCCGAGCTCGATCGCGAGGGCCTTTGCGGTAACCACCAGCGGCATCGCGAGCGCAACGCCCGCAATTCCCCACAACCAGCCGCCGAACCACAGACTGAGCAGCACGACGAGCGGATGCACGTCCAGCCGGCGCCCGACCAGCACCGGTTGCACGATCTGTCCCTCGATCGTGGTCAGCACGAGATAGGTGCCGGCTACGGCGAAGGCCTTGCCCAGACCATCGAACGACACCAGCGCCACGACCGTAAGCAGCGCGAAGGTCAGGGCAGAGCCCGCATACGGCACGTAGTTGAGCAGGAAAGCGACGCCGCCCCAGAGTATGGGGTTCGGCATGTCCAGCCAGTGCATCGTTGCGGTCGTCGCGAGCCCGAGCAGCAGGTTGCTCAGCGTCACGGTCGCGAAATAACGTCCCAGATCCTCGCTGATCGTGGTCGCGATCTGCAGCAGCCGCGTCCCGGTGGCGCCGCCGCTCCATGCCGCACCGAGCCGAACGAGCAGCGACGGACCCCCGGCCAGCAGGAAATAGGTGACGATCACCATCGACACTGTGGCGATCAGCCAGTCCTGCGTGTTTCGCATCGCTGACTTGTCGACGACCGCGGACGCAGGGGGCCGCTCGGCGTCGACGGCTGCCGCCGGATCGGTAACGCGCCCGGCCTGCTCCGAAACCGACTCGACCTTGGCGATGATTCGCGTCACCGGCCGTAGCTTTCGCTCCAGGGTGCGCATCGTGGTCGGCGCCGCATCGAGCCATCCGCGCGCCGGCCGCCAGGTGGCATTGAGCGCCAGCGCTACCGTCGCGACCAGCGACACCACGACGATGGCCGCGCCAAGCGCCCGGGGGACTCGACGCCGTGCAAGCGCGTTGACCGCCGGCGACAGCAGCAGCGCCAGGAATATCGCGAACAGCACCGGGACGATGGCCGACCGGGCGAGATGCAGCGATCCGATCAGCAGGATGATGGCGATGATTATCACCGCCTGCTGCGTGGGCCGCCCCCATCCATCGGGGCTCATGTCGGGTGCTTCCGCGCCGGGCCATCGTCCGCGGCCTTTCCATATCGTATGACGCTGATCTCGCCGTCGCTCTCCATCAGCGCGATCTTGACCTCGTGCAGCCGTTCGATGCCATGCTGACGCAGCTTGCCGGTGAGCTCCTCCTCCGACAGGTGCTCGCGCCGCAGGTTGCGGTGGACGATCCGCCCGTGCCGCACCAGCACAATCGCGGGCGGGGTGGTAAACCGGGCGATGAGCGGCGAATGAAAGCTTGCCCAGTCGATCAGCCAGTTCCAGCCGAGGATGGTGGAGACCAGGATCGCACCCTCCGCAACGGTGGTGTAACCGCCCGACATCGCGTTCTGCGATGCGTCGGCGATCAGCACCAGGAGCAGCAGGTCTGCGATCCCGATGGCGCCGGCGTCGCGGCGCATGACGAAGCGGAAGATCAGGAACAGGAACCAGTAGACGAGCGTGCCGCGGAGCACGAGCTCCGCGGGATTCACGGCGACGCCGAAGTAGGTGTCCCAGTCCATGGCAGGTCCTCTGGCGGTAGGTGGTGGAGAAGCTAGCGCGCGCGCTGCCCGGCAGGCAACACCGGCGCGGTGCGCTCACCCTTGCCTCAGCGGTGCACGACCTGGAGGATGCTGTTGCGGATCTGCTCGTGGAGCACGAGCTGGGCGTCCGCGGCGATGGCTTCGAGTACGGGCAGTTCGTAGGTGAGCCGGCCGTCGGCGCCCGTCTCGAGCACGCCGCGCGACCGCAGCAGGTCGAGGAAATTGCCGAACAGTGCACGGTCGAAGAACTCCGGCGAGTGCAGCTCGTACAGCAGCGACATGCGCTCGGCGGTGAGCTGGCACTGGCGTTCGAGCGCCTCCTGGCTCAGTCGGCCGCTGCCCGCCCGCAGAAGGAGCGAGATGGCGAGGTAGTACCGCTCGATGATCGGCACGGTTGCGCGCGCGAGCAGCGACAACTGCACCGCCTCGCTCGACTCGGCCTGCGGGCGCTGCCACACGGCACGATCGTCGGTCGCGCTCAGCAGGCCGTGGTTGCCGAGGTCTTCGAGCAACTCGTCGACCACCCCGTCGAGCTCGTCCTCGGACCAGCGCAGGAAATACTCCTCGGCGACGTACGGATAGACGCGGCGCGCGAGTCGCAGTAGATCGGATCGAAGCACCGTCGCGTTGTTGAGGAACGCGCAGGCGACCAGCGACGGCATGAGCAGCAGATGCAGCGCGTTGTTGCGGAAGTAGCTCGTCAGAACCGAGCTGTCCTCGGTCATCTGGATGATGTCGCCCAGCTCGTGCGGCCGGCGCTGGATCACCCGCATCGACTCGGCGTACCTGAGCATCGAGGCGCCGTCCGCGCCGGTTACCCACACGCGCGGCGAGTACGGCGCCTGGCGAAGCAGCGATGCGTAGAGCTCGAGCTGACGGACGAGGTCGACCTCGCCCATGCTCTGACGTGGCATCGCGAGCAGCACCAGCCCGACGAGGTTGATCGGCGTCACGCAAGCGGCGGCGTTTATCCGCACCATGATCTGGTTCGCCAGATCGCCGATCATGGGCGTGAGCCAGGGTGGGCGGTCGTCCGAGCCCGCGGGCTGGCGGTTCCATCCGGGCGCATGCCGCAGGATCTGCGCATCCAGCGACAGCGGCTCACCGAAGCTCACGTACACCTTTCCGAAGCGGCCGCGCAGCGCTGGAATCGCGCTCAGCAGCGACAACACCGATTCCTTTTCCTTGGGGCGGCCGGACAGCTCGCCGATGTAGGTGCGGCCCTCGACCAGCCGCTCGTAGCCGAAGTACACCGGGACGAACACGACCGGGCGCCGCAGCTCGCGCAGATAGCTCCGCACCGTCATCGCCAGCATCCCTGTGCGCGGCTGCAGAAGCCGCCCGGTGCGGCTGCGGCCGCCCTCGATGAAGTACTCGATGGAGTGGCCGCGCGCCATCATCTGCCCCAGGTACTTCATGAACACCGCGCTGTAGAGCGTGTTGCCGGCGAAGCTGCGGCGCAGAAAGAACGCGCCGCCGCGGCGCAGAAAGCGGCCGATCACCGGCAGGTCGAGATTGTTCCCGGCTGCGATGTGCGGCACCGCGAAGCCCTTGTGAAACACCACGTAGGAGAGAAGGAGGTAGTCCATGTGGCTGCGGTGACAGGGCACGTAGATGATCTCGCTTCCCTCCTCCACCGACTCGAGGCTCGAGAAGTTGGCGAGCTCGATGCCGTCGTAGAGCCGGTTCCACAAGCGCCCCAGCACGCCCGACATGAAGGCGACGAAGGGATGCGAGTAGTTGGCGGCTATCTCCTCGCCGTAGGACCTGGCGAAATCGAGCGCCTTGCGCCGTTCCAGACCCTTCGCGCGCATCTCCTCCCGCACGGCCTGACGCACGGCGTGCGCACGCAGCACCTGGGCCACGATCGTGCGCCGGTGCGACAGGTCCGGGCCGATGGTCGCGGCGCGCTGGTTGCGCAACTGCACGCGCAATTGCCGCGACAGGCGGCGCGGCCCGCGCGGGAGCCCGCGCGTCTCGGCGAGCGACGGCTGCAGCGCGATCGCGTCCCCGAACAGCGTCAGGAGATTGCGCCCGTTGATGAGCAGTGACAGCGCCTTGCGGAAACGCCCGCCGAGATCCCACCCCTCCGCGACCATCAGGCGCAGCCAGGAACGCTCGCGACCGGGCGTTCGTCCCCAGAACAGGCTCACGGGAACCAGATCCGCGTCGAAGGCGATGTCGGCGGCCGCGATGCCGGTCAGGGCCCGCAATCCCTCCGGCATGCGCCGGTCGATGCGCTGGCCGAACAGGCCACGACGACGCTCGAGAAAGAGCACCGACGCCGGCAAGAGCGCACCGGATCCCAGTGGCGCGAGCGGTGGCGGAAGTCCGCGATCCCTGCACACGTACTCGAGCACCGCGACGTCGACCACGCTGCGCTTCTCGAGCACGTAGACCACTGGCCTGCCGGGAGCGACCCGCTCGCGCACGTCGTTCGGCAGGACCACCGGCCGGACCCAGAGCGAGACGAAGCGACGGACCAGCGGCAGCAGCAGCCGCTCGATGGTCGTGAGCTCGCTCATGCAGCGCGTGCTGCGGCTATTCGGCGGCGTCGTCTTCGGCGTGATCGATCGCCGTGTCGAGATCCTGCTTACGATCCATCACCACGCCCTCGACGGCACGGGCGCGGTCCTGCGTCTGGATCATGTCGTCGAACACGGTTTCTTCGGCCTCCTGGCTTCCCGGCTCCGGCGCGACCCCCGCCTCCTGCTCGTCGGCTGGCGGTGCGCCGCAGCCGGCAAGCGCCGCTATCAGCAAACCAGTCAGCGATAATCTGGCGATGCCGTTCATGAGCCTCCCCCGTGTTCTGGCCGGCTGGCAGTTTAACCCCATGCGTGTCGTCCGGAGGTGAGGCGGTGGCAACGTTCGCGGGCAGCTCCATCATCATCACCGGCGCCTCCGAGGGCATCGGACGCGCGCTCGCCCGCGCGCTCGCGCCGCAGCGGCCCAGGCTCGCGCTGGCCGCGCGCGATCGGGCGCGCCTGGCATCGCTTGCGGCCGAGTGCCGCGAATTGGGGGCGACCGTGCGGGTGCAGGCGACCGACGTGACCGAGACGTCAGCCTGCCGGGCGCTGGTCGACGACACCGCGGCGGAGTTCGGCGCGATCGACGTGCTGGTCAACAATGCCGGCGGCACGATGTGGACGCGCTTCGACCGCGTCGAGGACCCGTCGATCTTCGAGGCGATGATGCGGCTCAACTACCTCGGCAGCGTGTACCCCACCCTGCACGCGCTTCCGCATCTGAAGCGGAGCCGCGGCCGGATCGTCGCGGTCTCGAGCATGGCCGGGCTGATCGGCGTGCCGGAACGCACCGCGTATGCCGCGAGCAAGCACGCCGTCACCGGACTCTTCGATTCGCTCCGCATCGAGCTCGCGGGGAGCGGCGTATCCGTCACACTGATCCACCCGGACTTCGTGGTTTCCGAAATCCACCGCCGCGCGCTCGGACCCGATGGACGGCCTCTGGGCCAGAATCCGATGGCGGGGTCCCGGATCATGACCGCGGAGCGCTGTGCGGAGCTGATGGTGCGCGCCATGGAGCGGCGCGACCGTGCATTGATAACCTCGATGCGCGGACGCTTTGGCCGCTGGCTGCGACTCGTGGCACCCGGCGCGATCGACCGGATGGCTGCGAACGCGATCCGCAACCGACACTAACCCGGGTTTCTCGCGGTGGCTGCTCGCCTGCGCTCGGCGTTGAGGCTGCTCGCCTGCGCTCGGCCCGGGCGCCTCGTGGCCGCTGACGACGATCGAGGGATGTGACAGAGCCTAAGAGGGTGCCCCGGACGTTTTGTCGGAGCACACCGCGTCGACGGTGGTATCGCGGAGTCGTTGCGGAGTCATTCCTCAAGAGTGCCCGCGACGTCTACCTGTGCCGGGTGACGCGTGGTCGCGGCCCACGAGACACCCGGTCCAAACGCCGGCTCGTGACGCCACGGCGGGAGCATCTCGCCGAAACCGCCACCGACACATCGCGAGCCGGCGTTTGGACGCGGTGGTATCCCAGCCGCGAACCACGCCTCCGTGCCCGCAGTTGGACGTCGCGGGCACTCCTAGCGAA
>Ga0268386_10000440_pt1 | contig 26125 bp, 27 predicted proteins | sample RVTome_15_FD_200260 | JGI IMG/M metagenome (GOLD analysis project Ga0268386, IMG submission 200260) | Soil microbial communities from uranium-contaminated site in the Upper Colorado River Basin, Wyoming, United States - RVT150D86... ... | reverse complement strand
GGTCATCCGCGACCTCGGACTCGACAGCGCCGAGATCAACTCCGGTGGCTTCGTCTCGGCGCCGCACCTCCCGATCGCCGACATCCGGGCGAGCCAGGACGCCCGCGACGAGTACCTCGGGCACTTCGAGACCGCCGGTGTCGCGCTCACCGCCCTCAACTGCAACGGCAACCCGCTGCACCCGGACCGGGGGGTGCGCGCCAAGCACGGCCAGGACGTGCTGGACGCGGTGGAGATCGCCTCGCTGCTCGGTGTCCGTCGCGTGGTCACCATGTCCGGCCTTCCCGGCACCGACGCGGCGGCGACGCTCCCGGCGTGGACCGTGCTGCCCTGGGAGAGCTCGTCGCTGGATGCGCGCGACTACCAGTGGAACGAGGTGGCGATCCCCTACTGGAAGGACGTGCAGGCCCGGGCGGCCGACGCCGACGTCAAGGTGTGCCTCGAGATGCACCCGCACAACCTCGTCTACAACCCGAGCACGATGGAGCGGTTGGCCACCGAGATCGGCGCCACGCACGTCGGGGCGGAGATGGACCCGAGCCATCTCTTCTGGCAGGGCATCGACCCGGTGGCGGCGGTGAACAGCCTCGGTGGCCTCGTCTACAACGCGGCAGCCAAGGACACCCGGATCAACGAGGCTGCCAAGGTCAACGGCGTGCTCGACGACCGCTTCGGCCGGGTGGGTCCGGACGAGCCGGGCGCCCTGGTGCTGGGCGGCCGCTACACGTTGAGCCGGTGGCCGGAGAACGCCTCGTGGGACTTCGTCGCCGTGGGGCGAGGGCACGACGTCACCTGGTGGAGTGCCTTTCTCGCAGCACTGGCCCAGGTCGACCCGGACATGGCCGTCAACATCGAGCACGAGGACCAGGAGCTGGGCCAGATGGAGGGTCTGGAGCTCGCCGCGGAGAACCTCCGGTCGGCGGCGCGCTCGGCCGGCCTGTGAGCGGCCGCGGACGCGGTCAGTCGCAGCCGCCGATGTCCCGCTGGTAGGCCTCGAAGACCAGGTCCGCGCCCCGCTGTCGGTGCCGGACCAGGCGAGCCAGCAGCTCGGTGGCCTCGTCGCGGATCAGGTCGACCCAGGCCGGGTCGGCGTCGGGCGGTGCGTCGTCGACAAGCTTGGCCAGGGCTTCGATCGAGACCGTGGCGTCGTCGTGCTCGGCGACCAGGCGCTGGACACCCCGGGACAGCCGGGGGGCGGTGCGCAGGATGTCGGCGTACATCCCGTCGGGCGACTCCGTCGCGGTGACGTGGTCGGCGAAGGAGTGGCCTAACACCTCGACCTGCTCGGCGAGGTGCTCGGTCCAGCGCGGCTCGGCGGAGGGGGCGGCCAGGGCCCCTTCCAGTCCGTTGATCGCGGCGAGGAGCTCAGCGCGACGGTGACGCGCGACGATGAAGGGCGAGGACGGCTCAGCGGGCACGGGCCCACCTCCCCGGAGCGGGGTCCCCGTTGTGGGACCGAAACCGGTCGGTACGACATGGTGCCCCGCCGGTGCGCATCTTGGGAAGGGGGCAACTCTGCGTGACCGGCCTCGTCGGATCGAGGCCCGGCGCAGCCCGGCCGACCGCGCCTGACGCGTGGCTCAGCCGGCCGGCACGCCGCAGAACCGCCGAACCAGCTCCGCCACGGCGACCGCGTAGGCCCGGAGCTGCGCCAGCTCGACCCACTCCTCGGCCGCGTGCATGCCCTCACCAGCCGGACCGCACACGACGGTCGGGACCCCGGCCCGACCCCAGAGCGCGGAGTCCATCCAGTACGGGGCACCACGCCGTACCGGTTCGTCCCGACCGGCCGCCACCAGCCCACCGGCGAGAGCGTCGGCCAACCCGGCACCTGCGGCATCCCGACCCGCCTCCCACGGCTCCCGGGCCAGCAGCAGAGACAGCTCCGGGTCGAACAGCGGGTCCTCCCGACCCAGCTCCACCAGCAGGGCGTGCACCTCCGCGAGCGCGTCGTCGGCACTCTCGCCCGGCAGCGTCCGGCGCTCCAGCACGGCCCGGGCGGACCCGGCGAGGGTGAACGGCGCCTCCCCGCCGGAGACGACACTGGCCAGCAGCGACCCGGTCCCCACCAGGGGGTGCCGGGGCCGAGCAGCGAGGGCGGCGTCGTGGCGGGCGACAGCGCCGAGCAGGCGGCCGAGGTGGGCGATCGCGTCCACCCCGGTCTCGGGTCGGGAGGTGTGCATGGCGACTCCCCGCAGCACCACCTCCATCACCGCGAAGCCGCGGTGCGCCACGACGATGTCGAGCCAGGTGGGCTCCCCGACCAGGCATGCGTCCGGACGTCGGTCGGCGGCCAGCAGGTGGGCCAGCACGGCCTCGGTCCCCAGGCTCGCGTCCTCCTCGTCGGCGACGAGCGCCAGGACGACCTCGCCGGCCACACCCGTCGACTCGACCTCCTCGGCCGCCACGACCAGGCCGGCCACCCCAGCCTTCATGTCGCACGCCCCCCGTCCGTAGAGACGACCCGTCCGCAGGTCGCCCTCCAGCCGAGGGGTGAAGGGGTCCGCCATCCCGCTGACGCCGACCGTGTCGAGGTGCCCGTTGAGCACCAGGCGCGGGCCGTCGCCAGTTCCGACCGAGGCAACCAGGCTCGGCCGGTCGCCGTGGCCGGAGGCGCGCACGACTTCGGTACGGAAACCGCGGCGCTCCAGCCGACGGCGCAGCATCTCGACGATCCTCGCCTCGCCGGCAGCACCGGGGACGAGCCCGGGGTTCACGCTGTCGACGGCGACGAGCTCCGCAGTCAGCGCGACAGCGGCGTCCCCCAGGCGCTCGTCGGCCGGCGGGGCGCTCACGGGTCGAGGAACTCGGCCGCAGCCAGCCGGCGCCGGTCGACCTGCACGCGGAAGACGTCGGGCCGAGCGTAGTGCCCCGTCGGGTCGAAGCTCTGCCGCGCCTCCCGCACCTGCGCCGGGTCCACGTCCGCCGTGACGATCGCCTCCTTCCCGGAGACCGGCTCGACCAGCCACTCGCCGTCCGGGCCGGCGATCGCCGAGCCCCCGTCGTACGAGAGGGGACCGTCCTCCTCCGCGGCCAGCAGCTCCTCGTACAGGGGGAAGTCGCGCGGGATGTCCTCGATCGACAGCAGCGCACCGGCCGCCAGCGAGTAGACGCGGCCCTCCAGCGCGACGAACCGCGTGATGTCGCGCGTCAGCCGGGACGAGCCCGGCCAGACGGACACGTGCACGTCCTCCCCGCCGGCGTAGAGCGCGTGCCGCGCCTGCGGCATCCAGTTCTCCCAGCAGCTCAGGCCGCCGACCCATACGGACCGGTGCTCGTGCACCCGCAGGCCGTGGCCGTCGCCGGCACCCCAGACCAGCCGTTCCTCGTACGTGGGCCGCAGCTTGCGGTGCGCGGACACGAGGCCACGGTGCGGGTCGACGGCCAGCAGGGTGGCGAAGACGGTCCCCCTGGCCGAGGCGGCGCCCCGCTCGGTGATGCCGAGGTAGGTGAAGACGCCCAGGTCGCGGGCAGCGGTGACGATCTCGGTCACCTGCGGGCCGTCGAGCGTGACCGCGGCGTCGAGGTACGCGGCGTAGGCCCGCTTCTGGCCGGCGTCCTCGAAGGCGGCGCCGCCGGTGCGCGAGACCCACACGGGGTAGCCGGAGAGGAAGGTCTCGGGAAAGGCGAGCAGCTCGACTCCGTCGACGGCCGCGCGCTGTAGGTGGTCCACGACGATGCGGGTGGTCGCGTCGGGGTCGAGCCAGGCCGGCCGGGCCTGGGCGGCGGCGATCCTCATCGGGGCCTCCCGGTCGTGCGGTCACGGACACTCGTCGAGCACCTGAACCGTCGCGAGCGTGGGGTCGGCGGCATAGGCGATTCTCGCCCCCTGCCGCCGGGCGGTGTCCAGCCCCTCGAGGGCGGCCGCCGAGATCCGCTCACCTGGTGCGAGTACGGGGACGCCCGGTGGGTACGGGGCGACGAGCTCGGCGGACACCCGGCCGACCGCGTCAAGGGTGGGCACCGTCACGTGAGCCGCGAAGAAGGCTTCCCGCGGCGGCACGACGACCTCCGGCTCCACGGTCCACACTGCGCTCGGCACCGGCCGTCGAGGCGGCCCGGCGAGGTGCGTGAGGGCGTTGACGATCGCGCGGACGAGCGCGTCCACGCTCGCCCGGTCGTCGGCCATCGTGACGACCGGGACCAGCGTGTCGCGGCCGGCCATCTCGACCGGGAGCCCGCGGTCGAGGAGGAACCGCTCGACCACGTGGCCGTCGGCACCCGTTCCGGCGAGCACGACCACGAGCTTGGTCGGGTCGACCTCAGAGCCCTCGAGGACGACGAGGCCCGGGACCTCGCTCAGCCGGTGGCGCGCGCCGGTCACGAGGTCGAGGAGGTGGCCGAGCAGCGTCTCGCCGTCGCGGGCCAGCAGCGCGCGGGCCGCGTCGACGCTGGCGAGGATGGCCCCGGCAGGGCTGGTCGTGTGCGTGGCCTCGACACCGCGGGCCAGCCGGTCGGTGTCGATGCGTCTGGTGTTGGCGAGCACGAGGGCGCCCTGCGACCAGGCCGGCAGCGTCTTGTGGGCACTGACCACCATCGCGTCGGCTCCCTGCGCGAGGGCGTGCGGGGGCAGCGCCGGGTGGAAGCCGAGGTGTGCCCCCCAGGCCGCGTCCACGACGAGGGGGACGTCGTGGGCGTGCGCCACCTCGGCGTGTCCGCCGAGGTCGCCGAGCGTTCCCACGTACGAGGGGTCGCCCAGCAGCACCGCGCGGGCCCCGGGCGTCCTGCTGAGGGCCTCGGCCACCGCCCGTACGGGAACGGCGGTGGGCAGCCCGGTGGCACGATCGAGGTCGGGGTGGACCCAGACCGGCTCGAGCCCGGCGAGGACGAGGCCCAGCAGCATCGACCGGTGCAGGGTGCGGGAGACGACCACCTGGTCGCCGGGCCGGCCCAGCGCGAGGGCCAGCGCCTGGTTGCCGTGCGTCGAACCACCGACCGAGAAGTGGCAGACGTCGGCACCCCACAGCACGGCGGCCCGGTGCTCGGCGTCGGCCAGGCGGCCGTGGGCGAGCGTCATCGTGTCGAGCCCGCCGTACAGGGGGACGTCGCCGTCGACGACGTCTCCGACGAGGTCGGTGCGCTGCTTGTGCCCGGGGATGGTGAAAGGGGTCGGCCGCTGCTCACGGAAGCGGAGCCAGGCGTCGAGCAGGGGAGCGTCGCCGCGCAGGGCCCTCGGGTCATCCATGCCTCTCCGCGACCTGCCGGGGCGCATTGATGATCAGCCCGAGTGCCGTCGAGATCACCAGGACGTTGAAGACCATCTGGAAGGTCACCAGCAGACGAGCCGGCTGGGTGACTGCGGTGATGTCCCCGAAGCCGACGGTGGCCAGGACCGTGGCGGTGAAGTAGAGCGCGTCGACGCGGTCCATCGGCTGGGTGAAGGAAGCCGGGTCGGAGGCGGAGATCGACACGTACGCGAGGGCGAAGACGATGACCGCCACGTAGAGCACCAGGGCGAGCAGCCTCATCCGCTCCGCGATCTTCTCCCTCAACCAGGCCCGCTGCACCGCCCAGCCGGCGACTGCGACCACCGCTGCCAACGCGAGGACCAGGATGAGGGCGTCGCTGATGGCGTCCTCGCGGGGCAGGGGGATGACCAGGTACACCCCCAGGCCGACCGCCGCCACCACCAGGGCCCGGATCAGCCGGAGCACCGGGAACCGCCGTCGTCGCTCCACTACGCCCTCCCCTCCCGCGGGGGTCACTGTAGGGGGCGACACGTCCGAGCCCATGGTTCTGGCAGGCTTGTCCCAGGCGAGGAGGGCTGCCGGAGAGGCCGATCGGGGAACTCTTGAAAAGTTCTAGGCAGGGGCCCACTCCTGTCTCGTGGGTTCGAATCCCACGCCCTCCGCAGGTGTGATCGCGCCTAGCGTGACCACTGGCCGCGGCCTGGTGTCGACGAGGAGTCGGAAGACGTCGGGCCGCTGGTAGTGGCCCACGGGGTCGAACAGGCGGCGCATCGCGCGAACCGCGTCGAGCTCGACGTCGGCGGTCAGGATGACCTCCTCGTGTCGGGCGGGCCCGGCCAGGAGGTCGCCGTTCGGGTCGACGATGACGCTGTTGCCGGGCTCGACCCACGCGTCGCCGTCGCCGTCCGGCCACAACGCGTCGCGGCCGGGGAAGTCCATCGGGACCTGGTCGCGTCGGACGCAGGGGTTCACGCCGATGACGTAGCAGCGGCCCTCCCGGGCGATGTGCCGCATGCTGGCGATCCAACCGTCGCCCTGTGCCAGGGTCGGCGCGGCCCAGATGTCGACGCCCTGGGAGTAGAGGTAGAAGCGGGCGAGCGGCATGACGTTCTCCCAGCAGGTCAACCCGCTGAGCCTGCCGAAGGGGGTGTCCACCACCGGGAGTGTGGAGCCGTCGCCCATGCCCCAGACGGTGCGTTCGGACCCGGTCGGTACGAGTTTGCGGTGCTTGCCGAGCATGGCGCCGTCGGGGGCGAAGTACAGGGTGGTGTTGTAGATGGTCGTCCCGTGGGGTTCGCGCTCGTTCACGCCGAGGACCAGGTATGTCTCCGCGGCGCGAGCGGCGGCCCCCAGGGCGTCGGTGACCGGGCCAGGAACCACGACCGACTGGTCGACGAGCATCGCGTACCACTGCTCGTCCCCGTCCCAGATCGGCCGCGTGTCGATCCAGATGGGGCTGCCCGGGATGAACGCCTCCGGGAAGACCACGAGTCGGGCGCCCTCCGCTGCGGCCTGGCCGAGCAGCTGGACCGCCCGCGCCAGGCAGGCCTCTTGGTCCATGAGCACGTACGCCGCCTGGACCGCGGCGACCCGTACCCGTCCTGGCCGGGTCCGCGCGGTCATCGCGACCCCGACCCGACGAGGAGCTCGCAGGGGCCGACGAACCCGTCCGGGGTCTGGAAGCGGGCGAGCGCCACCTCGATGTCCTTCCAGACGAGCTGGCGCTCCTCCGGGGGCACGCCGACGAGCATCTGGTGCAACGCACCGAAGGACTCCCGCTCGAAGCGGACGCACTCGGCCGCCGACGGCAGCTGCAGCGGCGCCGGAACAGCCTCGACTGTCACCTCCCGGAACCCCGCGTCTGAGAGCGCCGTCTCCAGCACGCCCGGCCCGCCCAGGCTGAACGGGCCGGGCTGCCCGGGCTCGGGCGCCGGCAGCTGCGCGCGTTCGCGAATGAGCGAGACCGGGATCGAGAAGAAGTCGTTGCGGTCCGCGGTGGAGTACACGATCACGGCCAGCCGGCCGCCCTCGCGCAGCACCTGGCGCATCCCGGCCAGCGCCCGCTGGCGATCGGGGAGGTAGATGAGACCCACCCGGGAGATCACGGCGTCGAACGATGCGGCCGGCAGCCGCTCCACGTCCTCGCCGTCGAGTTCCCGCGTCTCGACGTTCGGCAGGCCGGACGCCTCGGCAGACGCCGCGGCGTGCTCGAGGATCGACGGGGCGATGTCCGTCGCGAGCACCCGCCCGGTCGGTCCGACGATCCGGGCGGCGGCGAGGCTCTGCCCGCCCGCCCCGGCCGCCACGTCGAGGACGCGCCCCCCGTCGGCGAGGCGGGCGGCGTCGAGCATCCGGCGCGTCGCTTTCCCGAGCCACGCCTCCAGGACGGGCCCCCAGCGGTGCCAGGCGTCGGCCGCGTCCTCCCACTGCTGGCGGGTCGCGGCCTTGTACTGCATCGCGTCGAAGCTCATGGCCGCCTCCTGGTACGTCGGGTCGCTCGCCGGCACGCACCACGATGTCGACGCGGAGGAACGGTGGCATCCGTGGCCAGTACGGGTCCTTGCATCCGTGGGCGTCAGGGGTGGTTTGTCTCGGCGTCGGGCGCGGCCGATACTCCGAAGGATGACGGGCAGGCGACCGCCCAGTACGACCGTCACACCGCGGGAGCGCGAGGTGCTCACGCTGGTGACGCGACACCTCACCAACCAGCAGATCGCCGACGAGCTGGTCCTGTCGGTGCGGACGGTCGAGACGCACATCTCCTCGCTGCTGCGCAAGCTCCAGGTCACCGATCGCCGCGCGCTCGCCAGGCTGGCCGGCCGGCTCGACCTGCATGCGGGCCCGAGTCGCGACCGCTGGCCGGCGCAGCTGTCGACGTTCGTGGGCCGTGCCGACGAGCGTCACGCGCTGTTGGACGCGGTGACCGCCCACCGGATGGTGACGGTGACCGGGCCGGGCGGGGTCGGGAAGACGCGCCTGGCGCTGCGCGTCGCCCAGGAGCGGGCGGCGACGCGCCGCGACGACGGGTGGTTCGTCGACCTCGTCCGGGTCACCGACCCTGGCATGGTCATCGCCGCCCTTGCTCAGTCGATCGACGTGCCTGAGCAGCTCGGCGGCTCGCTCGATGGCGCCGTGCTGGCGCGGCTCGCCCACAGCGACGGCGTCCTCGTCCTCGACAACTGCGAACACGTGCTCTCGGCGGCGCGGTCGTGCGCCGAGCTCCTGCTCACGTCGTGTCCCTCCGTCGAGATCATCGCCACGAGCCGAGCCCGCCTCATGGCTCCGTTCGAGTGGGTGTACGAGGTCCCCGGCCTGAGCGTGACCGGGGACGGCGGGGACGCCGTGTCGCTGTTCCTGGAGCGTGCTCGCGCTGCTGGTGTCGTGGAGCCGCTCGATCGGCGGCAGGTCGGTGCGCTGTGCCGTGACCTGGACGGCATGGCGTTGGCGATCGAGCTGGCCGCGGCTCGATGCCCGTCACTCGGGCTGGACGGACTGGTCGAGGGGCTGGACCGACGGCTCCGGCTGCTCACCACGAGCGCCGGCGGGGACGATCGGCACCGTTCGCTTCGCGACGCGATCGCCTGGAGCTTCCGGCTGCTCACCGAGCCCGACCAGGTCATGCTCTGCCAGGTGTCGGTGTTCGCCTCGTGGTTCGACGTCGACGCGGCATCCGCCGTGAGCGGACCCGGCCTCCACCATGCCGAGGTCGGCGACGCGCTGGCCCGGTTGGCCGACCAGCACCTGCTCGTCGTGGCACCGGGCATGCCGACTCGGTACCGGGCGCTGGAGACCATCCGCCAGTACGGCGCGGAGCAGCTCGGCGCCCGTCAGCAACGCGACGCGACGCTCGACCGGCACCGGCGCTGGTGCGGACAGCAGCTCTCGGCGCTGGCGGCCGGACCGTACGACCGGTCCTGGTGCGACCGCGTCGACCAGGTCGCCGCGGACGTCCGAGGTGCGATCCTGTCGGCGTCCGAGCAGCGGCAGCGACCGGCCGCTTGCACGCTGGCCGAGCAGTTCGCCGGGCTGCTCCTGCTGCGCGGCCACCTCGCCGAGTCCCAGCGCCGGTACGAGCAGGCGGCCGAACTCTCACCCGCCGGTGTCGAGCGGGCGCGGTTGCTGCGGCTGGCGTCAGGTGCGGCCGCAGCCAGGGTGACGGGCAACGAGGCGCTGCGCCTGCTCGGCGAGAGCGCGCGAGAGGCATCGGCCGCGGGCGACGGCGCCGCTGCCGCCGGGGACCTGGCGTGGATGACGGTCTACCGGATCTCCTACCCGGGCATCATCGCCGTCCTACCCGGTCCTGAGCAGAGTCGCTCGTGGCAGGAGGAGGCCCGGCGCCACGTCCGTGCCGCAAGGTCACCGCGGGCGGTCGCTGCGGTCGCCACCGCAACGGCGCTCGACCTCCCCGTCGACGATCCCGGAGCGGTGGCTGCGCTCACCCGTGCCTCGGCCCTGGCCAAGGACGCGGGTGACCCGCTGATCGAGAGCGTCGCGCTGGACGGACTCTGCGCCCACCACATGGCCTACGCGGACCTCGACGGTGCCCTGGCGGCGCTCCGCCGCCGGGAAGGGGTCCTCCGGGCGGTGTCCCTCGACGCCTCGACCGCCTTCCAGTTCAACGACTTCCTCCTCATGGCGTCCGAGCTGCACCTCGCCGCAGGAGACCTGCCGACCGCGGCGAGGTACGCCGACACGCTCGCCGCCCTGGCGTGCTACCGCGAGCAGGACCACCTCGCCACATCTCGGCGGATCAAGGTGGACGCGCTCGCCGGGGACCTCGACGGCGCCGCCGAACGCGGCGAGAGCTTCCTCGCCGGGTGGGAACGCGCCGGCCGCCCGCTCGCTCGGACGCTGAACGTGACGGCCTACGCGGTCGCGATGGTGCACGGCCTGCTCGGCGACGAGGACCGGCGCCGGCAGTGGTCGGAGATCACGGTTGAGCTGATGGACGACCCTGCACGGCTCTCAGGTTGCGCCACCGGCTGGGCGCCGACGTTCGACGCACTCGTGGCCTTGGACCGGGACCGGCCGGACCTGGCCCTCCAGCGGCTCTCGGCCGACATCGACGACCCCGACGTGTGGCGCGCCTGGATCCCGGGGATGTGGCGGCCCTGGTACGCGGCGCTATGGGCCGAGGCGGCCGTGCTCGGCGTAGACCCCGACGCTCCCGACCGGTTGCGTCGGGCCTCAGCGGCCACCAGCCAGAATCCCGTCGCGACGACCATCGTGCGCCGAGCGGTGGACCTCCACGCGGGCAACCCCGGCATGCTGGCTGCCCACGCTCGGCGGTTCGCGGATCTGGGCTGCCCCTACCAGGAGCGCCGCACCTCCGTGCTACTCGCCGGCACTCCTGCTCCGGCGCGACACGTGTGAGATGCCCCCGCGACGCCCGGGTCAGCGTGGAAGGTGCAGGTCGGATCCCATTCCCGGTGCCCGCCGCTGTCGGTCCTGGTCTGTCGGACCCGGCCCCTAGGGTCGAGGCACCGCAGACCGGCCCGACCCGAGGGAGCCGCCCCCATGGACATGAAGCTCGAGCTCGTCCCCGTCCCCGTGACCGACGTCGACCGCGCCAAGGCGTTCTACGTCGATCAGGTGGGGTTCGTCGCCGACCACGACCACCGCGTGCACGAGGGGCTGCGGTTCGTGCAGCTCACCCCGCCCGGGTCGGCCTGCTCGGTCGTGCTGGGCACGGGAATCACCGAGATGGTGCCGGGGTCCCAACGGGGGCTCCAGATGGTGGTGAGCGACGTGGGGGAGGCCCGGCGCCAGCTGCTCGACCGGGGCGTGGCGGCGAGCGAGGTCGACGTCCAGCCCTGGGGGTCGTTCGTCGCCTTCAGCGACCCCGACGGCAACACCTGGGCGCTGCAGCAGCTGCCGGAACCCGCGTGACATACGGTTCCGCTGCATACCAGATGGTTGACATCCGGACGTACCGTGAATCCATGAGCACGCAGATCGCGGTACGTCTGGACGATGACGAGCTGGCGGCACTCGACGACGAGGTCACGTCTGGTAGAGCAGCCAGCAGATCGGATGCGGTACGACGAGGCATCGCCTATCTCCGGCGGGAGCAGCGCTACCGCCTGGAGGAGGCGCGGCTGCTCGACCTGGCACGACGCGGTGAATCCGTATACCCCGACCTCGACGGCATTCTGGACTTGCCGCGTCCGCCGCTCGACTGATGCGGGTCATCGCCTCGGTGCGGCTCGACAAGCGCCGCCCAGCCCTGATCCTCACGCGCCCGTCGAAGCTGCCCTTGCTGTCGTGGGTGACGGTCGCACCGATCACGTCGACGATCCGGGGCATCCCAACCGAGGTCGTAGTCGGCCCGCGCAACGGGCTCGACCACGACAGCGTGGTGAGTTGCGACAACATCACCACCGTGCGTGCTCAAGCCGTCGGGGCCACGATCGGCGTGTTCTTCGACGATCAGGAGCCGGAGTTGGCCCGTGCGATCAGTGACGCGTTCGAGCTCGTGATCCGGTAAGCCCCACCCTCATGCACGTCTGACCGAGCGGGTGGGAGGACGACCCAGCCGAGCCTATGCTGCTGCGGTGCTGAATCTGGGCAGTCTCGACCTGGACGAGATCGCCGACGCGTTGGTGGACCAGAACGACTACGATCACTGGTCGCGGGACGGGGGCATCGACGGGGAGACGCCGGTCGAGATCGACGAGCTGGACGTCGTTCCCATCGATCCGCTGCCCGCGTACGAGTGGTACCGGGACATGGCCGACTTCGCGGCGGGGGTCAGCGACGACCGCGCGGGGCGGAGGCTGGGCCGGGCCATCCAGGGCCGAGGGGCGTTCCGGCGGTTCAAGGACGACCTGCACGAGGAGCATCCGGAGCTGCTGCCGGCGTGGTACGAGTTCAGGGACGTCGGCGCCCGGCGCCGGGCCCGTGGAGTGGCTCGTGGACCGCTCGCTCGTGGACGACGAGGCTGCCCACCGCTACCTGGTGGAGCACCCCGACCCCAAGCTGCCCTGATCGGAGGCCAGTGGTGGTGGCGGCTCACTGGTAGACGACGAAGCCGCCGGGCGGGACGGTCAGGCGGACGGCGCAGCCGTTGCGGGCCTCCACGGCCTCGCTGGTCCCGGTCTGCCCGGGGTCGGTGGAGTAGTGGCAGGTCAGCAGGTTCCCGACCCGGTGGAGCCCCGCATCCACAGTGACCCACGCCGTGCGGGCCGCAGCCGGGTCCGTGTTGATCGCACAGACGGTCTCGGTGTCCAGGAAGATCCGTGACCACGGGACGACGGAGAGCATGCGTCCGGCGAACCGGCGGGGCAGACCGAAGTGGATGCCGTCACCGGAGATCGGTCGCAGGTACTGCCGGCCGCGGCGCAGGCCGATGAACTCGGGCCGGCGGCGCAGCGCGAGGATCGTGGAGATCTCCCGGTAGAGCGGGTGGCCTTCGTCGAAGACGTGCCGGCAACGGCTGGAGAAGGGGCCGAACTCGCCGCCGAACATGGCCTCGCGGATGTACCGGTCGTTGTCGCCGGCTCCGTCGAGGGCCTGCTCGCTGCCGTAGTAGATGCACGGGATGCCGAGAGTGGTCACGTTGAGCGCGAGGACGGCCAGCGCCAGCCTTGGACCCTCGGCGTCGGCGCAGAACCGGGCCTTGTGCGAACCCTTGCGTACCTGGTCGTGGTCGTCGTAGACGGTGACGACCTTGTCGCGGAACCAGACGTGGGAGTCCTTGTGGACCTGCAGTGAGTTGCGGAACAGGTCGAAGTACTCACTGGGGTCCCGCCATCCCTTGACGACGTACTCCAGCCTGTCGGGGATGTCGTCGATCCCGAGGGCGGCGTCGAGGCCGGTCTCCTCCAGGGTCTCGTAGGCGCGTCGGCGGCCACCGGTGATCTCGCCGATGAGATAGAAGTTCTCCTTGCCCACGCTCATGGCGTACTCGTGCAGCACGGCGGCGACGTAGCGGGCGGCGCCCAGGTCCATGTGCTTGACGGTGTCGATCCGGAAGCCGTCGACGTCGGCCTGCCCGATCCAGTACTGGTAGGCACGGGTGAGCGCCACCAGTGCCGGCGAGGGTCGGTAGTCGTCGGTGCTGCCGTCGCCCAGACGCACGTCCTTGAGGCCGAGGAAGTCACCCTCGCGGAACTCCGGGTCGTGGTCCCAGTTGCTGATCCGGCCCTTGGCGGTGAACGTGGCCGGGTGGAAGATCTCCGCGGGCCAGACCCCGGCCAGCGCGGGTGGTGGGGTGGTTGGGTCGACGGGCGCGAACGGGATCGTCGGGTCACCGCCCTGGTCGCGGAACCCCGCGACCCGATACGGGTTCACGTCCCACCGCGGGTCGAGGAACTGCCCGCCGTGCCCGTCCGGGGTCCAGTACCGGTCCGGGTCGTAGGCGAAGACGTCTCCGGTGTGGTTGAAGATCACGTCCAGGACCACGTAGATGCCGTGCGCGTGGGCGACCTGGACCAGCGCCTGCAGGTCCTGCGTGGTGCCGAAGTGCGGGTCGACCTCGAGGAAGTTCTGGGTGCCGTAGCAGTGGTAGGAGCCGCTGCCCTCGACCTGACGGAGGACCGGGCTCACCCAGATCGCGGTGACGCCGAGGCGGGCCAGGTAGCCGATCTTGCTGGTCACCCCCGCCAGGGTGCCGAGGACCCAGCCGGCGCCGGCCGAGCGCCAGCGGTCGGCGTCCGCCGGTGTCGTCACGGCGTTGCCGCGGTCCGCGACCGTGAGCCGGGGCGTGGCCCCGGCCACGACCTGCCCGTTCACGTCGCGGTACCCGTCCTCCCGGCCGTCGGAGAACCGGTCCACCAGCAGGAAGTAGACGACCTGGTCCTCCCAGGCCGCCGGCGACGGGTGGTGCGGACGGTTCCGCAGGTCCGCCCAGTCCACCTGGTCCAGGCTCGTCAGCCCCGCCATCGGTCCCCCTGACCCCGTATTCCCGCAGCCCCGGCCCGCAGCCGCTGCGGACTCCCCGTCCGGCTCCCACACTCGGCCCACACGGGACTCGGCGCAATCCCCTCAGCCGGATCGCTTGAGCTTGCCGTGTCGCTTCGCGTAGCGCTCGCCGGCGTCGAAGAGGGCCAGCCCGGCGGGCACCGTGACGGCCCCGATGACGACCAGGGCCAGCAGCTCGCCGCCGAGGTCGGCGATCCCGGCTCCGTCCATGATGGCGGCCCGGGTGCCCTCGAGGGCGTAGGTGGCCGGGCTGATCGTCGCCAGTGCCTGCATCCAGCCCGGCAGCACCTCTACCGGGTAGTAGACGCCTGACACCACGAGCAGGATCCCCTGCGCCACGAAACCCAGCTGGGCGCCCTTCTCGGGCGAGATCAACGGCAGGACCGCCGTCATCATGCCGATGCCGGTGAACGAGATGCTGGCCACCAGCACGACGACCAGGGCGGCCACCGGGTCGACGCTCGGCAGCTCGAGGTCGAAGAACGTGGCCACCACCATGAAGAGCAGGACGGCCCGCACCAGGCCGTACAGGACTGCGAAGACCCCCATGCCCGCCAGGTGGGCACTACGTCGCAACGGCGCCATGAAGGTGTACTCGATCGTGCCCTCCCAGCGCTCCCAGGCGACGGTCTCCGTCAGGAACTCGAAGATGATCCCGAGGTAGGCCCACAGGACCGCTCCGACCAGCAGGTACGTGGTGGCCCGGTCAACATCGATCGACCCACCCGTGGCCTCGACGCCCTCGGCGATGAAGACCACGGTGAGCGTGTTCGCGACCGTCCACACGAAGAAGGCGACGTCCCACAGGAAGTACCGCCGGGTGAGGTAGACGTTGCGCTCGACGATCCCACGGGCGCCGACCAGCTGGGTCCGGACCGCTTCGAGCGTGCTCACCCGGACACCTCCCGCTCGTCGTCGACGGTCTCCGGGTCGAGGTCGCGACCCGTGGCGGCGAAGAAGACGTCCTCCAGGGTGACCGACCGGTACCGGTCGACGAGGTCGCCCACGGGTTCGAGGGCGAGCAGCCGACCGCGGTCCAGGATGCCGACGCGGTCGGCCAGCGCCTCGGCCTCGGCGAGGTCGTGCGTGCACAGGATGATCGTCGAGTCGTGCATCGTCCGGACCTCGCGGATGAAGGCCTGCACGTCCCGCTTCGACCGCGGGTCCAGGCCGGTGGTCGGCTCGTCCAGCAGCAGGACGACCGGTGTGGTGAGCAGCGCGCGGGCGAGCGCGACCTTCTGCTGCATGCCGCGGGAGAGGTTCTCCATCGGCTCGCCACGGCGGGACAGCGGGAACCCGACCCGGCCCAGGATCTCGGGGATCGAATGTCGCGTGCGGCGTCCCGACAAGCCGTAGAACCGAGCCGCGTAGGAGAGGTTCTCCGTCGCGGACATCTTCTTGAAGAAGCTGGCCTCGACCGACACCCGGTTCACGACGCGCTGGACAGCGTGCGGCTCACGCACGACGTCGTGGCCGAGGACGCGAGCCTCGCCCCCGTCCGGGAGGAGCAGGGTCGACAGGATGCGGACCAGCGTCGACTTGCCGGACCCGTTCTGGCCGAGCACGGCGATCGTCTCGCCCCGGCGCACCGCGAAGGTCACCCCGTCGAGCGCCGCCGCCACGCGCCGGCCGGCTGCACCACCAGCTCCGCCACCACCTCCGCGCCGCGAACCGCGAGCCACCTTGCGTACGAAGGTCTTGGTGAGGTCCGCGACCTGCACCGCCGGCTCAGTGGGCAGGCGCTCATCCGCCTCCACGAGGGCGTGGTGGGAGAGGGACATCGTGAGCTCCGGGTGCAGGCGGGAGGTGGACCGGCGGGGCGGGCGGATGCGACCCGAGGTCTCGGGAGATCGCCACGACCTCAGCGTGACATCGGGCCACGCGGTTGCTCAAAGGGATTTCGCAGCGCTTGCCGGCAACGTCGACCGCATGACGCCGAGGGACGTCGACGCGGGACCTCCGGCACTCGACCGGTGAGCCCGACGTCGGCAGCCTGGGCCCATGGAGTACCAGGTCGAACGGGTCCAGCTGATCCAGCAGCCCGCCGCGGTCGTGCGCGGCCGGGTGCCGCGCGACGGCATCCCGGACTTCCTCGGCGGCGCGTTCGGGGAGGTGATGGGCGTCCTCGGCGCCCAGGGAGTCGAGCCGGCAGGGCCGCCGTTCGGCTGCTACCGTCTGACGCCCGACGGCTTCGACGTCGAGGCGGGGTTCCCCACGAGCACGCCGGTGGAGCCGGCGGGCCGCGTCGTCCCGTCCACGCTGCCGGGCGGCTCCGCCATCCGGGTGCTGCACCAGGGCCCGTACGCCGGCGTGGCGGCGGCGTACCAGGCGGGGGAGGCATGGCTGGCCGAGCACGCGGGGGAGGCCTCGGCATCGCCCTGGGAGTCGTATCTGGACGAGCCGGACGTGGCGGAGCCGCGGACCCTCGTCTCGATGCCGTGTCGGCTGCGCTGACCGTGCGTCCGAGGTGGGGCTCCCGCGGGGTTCGGAGCATGTGTCGCCGCCCGGAAGCCCCTCACGGCCCGCCTGATCACCGCTCGCCGCTGCTGCCCGTACGCCGTGAGGCCGGCCTGGCCCGAAGGTGCGCCCGCTCCCCCTGCTTGCCGAAGAGGCTGAGGAACTCGACCGGCTGGTCGTCGGCAGGGCCGAACCAGTGTGGCACGCGGGTGTCGAACTCGGCCGCCTCGCCGGCGGCCAGCACCAGGTCGTGCTCGCCGAGGACCAGCCGCAGCCGCCCGTCGAGGACGTACAGCCACTCGTAGCCCTCGTGGGACTGTGGGTCGGGCTCGCGACGTCGCCGAGTGCCGGGGATCACCAGCTTGTACGCCTGGATGCCGGTCGCCCGTCGGGACAGTGGCACCGTTGTGATGCCGTGATGGGAGTCCGGGCGCAGGTGGATGCGCGGGTCGCCGGTGGGCGGGGCGTCCACGAGCTCGTCCAGCGTGACGCCGTAGGCCCTGGCGAGCGGCAGCAGCAGCTCGAGGGTCGGCCGCCGCGTACCCGACTCCAGCCTCGACAAGGTGCTCGTGGAGATCCCGGTCTCTGCGGAGACGTCGGCGAGCGTCCTCTGGCGCTGGCTCCGCAGCAGCCGGAGCCGGGTGCCGAGGCCTGCGAGGCTGCGGCCGACCTCGTCGTCCATCCCCACGAGTTTGCCAGGGCAGCAATGAGGTTTGCACCCGGGTCACACTCGCCCGCATCCTGGCCGCGGAGGTGGTCGCGATGACGGATCGGTTGATGGACGACTACGACGTGGTGGTGGTCGGTGGGGGCGCCGCAGGCCTCAGCGGAGCGCTGATGCTGGCCCGGGCGCGGCGGTCCGTGCTGGTGATCGATGGGGGCGCACCGCGCAATGCCCCGGCGGATGGGGTGCACGGGCTGCTCGCCCGGGACGGGACGCCGCCGGTCGCGCTGCTCGAGACCGGTCGCGAAGAGGTGCGCCGCTACGGCGCCCAGGTCGTCACCGGCGAGGTCGCCACGGTCACCGGGGAGTCCGGCGGCTTCACCGTCGGGCTGGCGGACGACAGGTCGGTAGGCGCGCGCCGCCTGCTCGTGACGACCGGACTCGTGGACGAGCTGCCCGACCTGCCGGGACTCCGTGACCGGTGGGGCCGGGACGTGCTGCACTGCCCGTACTGCCACGGGTGGGAGGTCCGCGACCGGGCCATCGGCGTGCTCGCCACCGGGCCGATGTCGGTCCACCAGGCGCTGCTGTTCCGTCAGTGGAGTGCCGACGTCACGTACTTCGTTCACGCCCTGCCACCACCGGCCGCCGAGGAGGCCGAGCAGCTGGCCGCCCGAGGAGTCGGCGTCGTCCACGGCGAGGTGGCCTCCGTCGTCGTCGCCGAGGACCGGCTCGCCGGGCTGCGGCTGCGCGACGGCACCGTCGTGCCTCGTGAGGCCGTGGCTGTCGCTCCGCGCATGACGGCGCGGGCGGGATTCCTGGCTCAGCTTGGACTGCAGGCGGTGGACCACCCCGGTGGCGTCGGCACCTACCTCCCGGCTGACCCCACCGGCCGTACCGACGTCGCCGGGGTCTGGGTCGCGGGCAACGTCACTGACCTGTCCGCGCAGGTCGGGGCCGCAGCGGCCGCGGGCGCCACCGCGGCGGCCCAGATCAACGCCGACCTCGTGGCGGAGGAGACCCAGCAGGCCGTCGCCGCCCGCCGAGCGTCGTCCGCCGCGGCCTCCTAACCCGTCCCGAGCCGGGCCTCACTCCAAGCGCCAACGACCGGTGACGACCCCGCAGGTCCGACAGCGGGTGCTCCGGGACGCGCCGCGGTTGCGGTCCGCGTAGGCGGCTACAGCCAACTGAAGCCGCACCGAGGAGCTCGGTGGTCCCCGCGGCCTCGATCGGGACGATCCTCGCCTTGGTCGGTCTGGTCAGCGCCGGCGGTAGATGTTGCGTCGGTGTCCGACTGCCACGACGAGCACGAGCAGGATCCGGTCTTGGATCTCGTAGACGACTCGGTAGTCACCGGTGCGGACCCGCCATTCCCCGCCGACGAGCCGCTTCGCCCCCGCGGGCCGAGGATTCTCGGAGAGGAGCTCGATGGCTGCCTGGACGCGACGGCGAGCTGAAGTGTCGAGCCTGCCCAGTTGGCGGACCGCCGCCGGAGCGAGCTCGATGGTGTAGGTCACGCCAGACCGAGATCGGCCTTGACCTGCTCCCAGGGGATCGCATCCTGGCCCTCTGTCATCTCGGCACGCGCCGCTCGGGCGGCCTCGATGTCGGCGAGGTCTTCGGCAGCCTCGATGAGCCGCTGCAGATCATCGGCGTCGATCACCGCCGCAACTCGCCGCCCTCGCCGGGTGAGGTACACAGGGTCGTGATGCACGCGGGCCTGATCGACCACATCGGCCAATCGGGCACGGGCTTCGCTCACCGTCACCTCACCCACGCCGGTAGACTACGGCCAACTTCGCGGAGATGTACAAGAGAGCGAATCTGGCGCAAGTCGTCGACGCCTCTTCGAGACATGGGCGAAAGCGTCTGGCAGCGCACCAGCGGCCCGCGTACAGCTCCAGATGTGCCGCTGAGTCGCGAGCGGGTCGAGCTCCCACCCCGCCCACTCCAACCCCCGGAACACCATCGAGTCCGACGGGTTGTGATGACGCGAGAGGCCACGGTTGGCTTGTCGGGGTGTGCGGTGGCCGGGTGGGCCCGATGGGCGCCACTGTCAGCTCTGCGGAGCACCTGCATCCGTGGTGGCGAGGTAGCTGGTCAGCAGATCGGTGAGCTCGGCGGGGTGGCTCAGGGCGACGCAGTGTCCGGCGGTGATCTGATCGGGGACGATGGCCAGCCGGTCGGCCACCACGCGACGGAGGAACTCGGGCGGGAAGAACCGGTCCTCCGTGCAGAGCACGAATCTCGTGGTGACGTCCGGCCAGGCTGTCAGCGGCCATGGCTGCTGGTAGGCGGCGTCGGACTCGTCGCGCTCCTTGCCCATGGCCTGCTCGGCGAGCGCGCGGGGCAGGTCATGGTAGAAGGCGAGCAACGGGTCGTCGCTGCCGGTCAGGCCGCCGTCGCGGCGGGCCTGCTCGCGCACGGCGTGGCGGTAGCCGGTGGTGTCCCACCACCGTGCTGGCGGCTCACCGGGTACCGGGACCATGCCGGCGACCAGCACCAGCAGGTCGGCCCGCGCCCGGTCGGCCACCAGCGGCGCGGTGAATCCGCCGTAGGACTGGCCGACCACGACCAGGTCGCGGCGGCCGCCGATCGCCTCGACCACGGTGTCGGCGTAGTCGTCGAGGGTGGCCGAGTTGTCCTCGCAGGGCAGATCGGGGGCGAGCGCGTCGTGGCCGCGGCGACGCAGTTCGGCCTGCACCAGGTGCCAGTACCAGCCGACGTCACCGGCGCCGTGGATCAACACGAACGTGGCCACCCAGTGTGCTCCTTGCGTCGCGGTCAGGGTTGTGACGACGCCGCGGTGTCGAACTCATCGGTCGCCGCTGGCCACGGGCGTGACCGGGAGTGGCATACGAGCGGGATCAGCTGCGGCGGGGGGGGCCGGTAACGGCGCCCAGTTCAACGAGCACCGGACCTGGGAGGAGTCCCGCCGGCGCGGAGACGACGACGGCGTCCACCGGTTCAGTGGCCTCGCGTGCTCGCCTCGGGTCCCGAGCTCGCCAGACCGGTGTTCATGGACCCGAACCGGTTTGACCCGGCGGCACCAGCGAGCTGGGCACGCCGAGCGACGAACCCTGGCTTGTGATCGGCGGGTTGAGCGGCGGTGTCTTCCCGGTCGGTGGTCAACCGCGACGGGTGGTGTTGAGTCGTGCCGCCTGTCGGGTGAGGTGGTGGCGTTCTTGGGGGTTGGGCGCCTGGCTGGCGGCTTGGGTGTAGAGGCGTGCGGCGGTGGCCAGGTTCCCGTCCTGCTCGTGCAGGTAGGCGGCGGCCGCGGTGTGGCGCGGCAGGGTGGGGTCCAGGCTGGCCAGGGCGGTCGGGCCTGCCCGGGGGCCGTCGGCCTGGCCGAGGGCGACGGCACGGTTGAGGCGGACATGGTGTCGCGAAAGACTTCCGTTCGTTGAGCGCCCGGAGCTCATGGCTCAGTGCCGTCGCAGCGAGCAGTCGGTGGCGTCGGCGCTCGCTGGCCCAGCACGCGGACCTCTAGGACGGTAGGTGGGCGAGGAGGTCGTCGGCGGCCGCCGTCAACGCCTCGTCGGTCATCGGGGTCGAGCGCGTCGAGGATGAACAGGGCCGTCGTGGTCTCCTCCCGCAGCTGGGTGCGTCTAGCCTGCCGCCAGTTCCAGCGCCGGCAGGTCACCCCAGCGGTGTCGCGCCACACGACCTCACCGGGGTCCGGGTGCTCGACCACCTCTGACCCACCGGCGACCGTGTCGAACCGCTCGTCCCCGGTGGCGCGGACCAGCCGCGGCGGCCCGACGTACCGAGTCAGGTCTTCCCCGCCCAGCGGCACCTGCTGCAGCCCCGAGACCGCGTTGTAGACGTCGGCGAGCCGGTTGACCCGGGGCAGTCCACCGGGGGGAGCGTCGGGTCAGCGCCTCCAGGCTGTTGCGGGTGCGTTGCGGCTTGGCTCCGAAGGCCCGGTAGGCCTCCCGCCACGCCGCGACGTGCGGCAGCTCCTCGACCGGCCGCTCGGCCAGGGTGCGGCGGGCCCAGTCCTCCGCGGCCCGCAGCAGCTCCTCGCTCGTGGTGTCACCAGGGGCCGGGACGATCCCGTCCACGACGAGCAGCAGGGCGCGGTAGTCGGGCCGCAACCGCAGCACCTCGGCGTCGATGGCGGCACCGGCCAGCAGCTCGGCCGGGGACACTGGCACGGTCACCGACCACCTCCCTGGCCGCGGGCGCCGCGAGTGTCCGGTTCGAGCACCGCCAGGGTGAACCGCGCCGTTTGCTCGCCGGCGTTGTGGTACCCGTGCGGTGCGTCACCGGGGAACGAGACCGCATCGCCGGTCCCCACTAGGACCGAATGCCCGGCGGCCTCCAGCGAGACCTCTCCCTCGAGTACGTGGATCAGCTCCCTGGTCCCCGGGGTGTGCGGCTGGCCGGAGCGTTCGTCACCAGGGCCAGGGTCCAGTCCCACAACTCGAAGACGTCGGGTGCCTCCCGCCCGGCGACCAGGACCCCCCGTCCGCCACGCTCCGATCCACAGCACAAGCGCCGTCCCCGGACCTGGTCACCGACAGCTCCGGGCGCTCCGGCGGCTCCACCAACGCCGGTAGACCCACCCCTAGGGCCTCGGCCAGACGCAGCAAGATGCCCACGCTGGGGTTCACCGCCCCCTGCTCGACGTTGATCACCATGCGACGGCTCATCGAGGCAGCGGTCGCCAGCCGCTCCATCGTCCACCCTGCTGCTGCCGCTCATGTCGCATCCGGCCTCCGATCAGAGAGGCGAACAACGATCTCGTCGGTCCCCAGGACGAGTCGCTCAACGATTTGGACATTGATCGGAGAATCGACAGGCAGCATGTCCATATCGGCAAAGTAGACAGGGGGCCTGTCTGATGTCAAAGACTCTTCCCCACCGAGGCCAGGAGCGGCCGGTCAACACTGTCGTGCTTCTACGCGAGGCGTTCATCACCCTCAACGACCGGGCGATCGAACGCCTGGCCGAACGCGGGCACGGGGTGGTGCGGCCCGCCCACGGCGCCGTCTTTCAGTACCTCGACGACGGCGGGACACCCGTGGCCCGTCTGGCCGAGCGAGCACAGATGACCAAGCAGGCGATGGCCGAACTCGTGCTTCACCTCGAACGGCACGGATACGTCGTCCGCGTTGCCGATCCACACGACCGCCGGGCCAAGCTTGTGGCGCCCACCGACAAGGGTCGCGAGGTGTTCGCGATCGCACAAGAACTGGTGCCCGAGATCGAGCACGAGATCGACGACCTCCTCGGGCCACGAGGCGCCACCGCCCTGCGGGCTAGCCTTGAAACGCTCCGCCGAGCCTTCTCCTGACGTCCTGACACGCGCGTTGTGGAGGTGGCATCCACTACTGCCTTGGCTGTTGGGGAACTAGCTGAGGGAGTTGGACGCCCCTGGTGGGCGGCGTGACGTGCGCCGGGTTGTCGTAGGCCGACGGCTTACTTGGCTCGTAGCGGCGCGCCCACTCCTCGGCAAGATCGGCAGGCCATCGTGCGCCCCCCAGCGCGCGGACTGCGACACGGACGAATGGAACTGCGATCGCCGCTTCAGCAGACCGTGCGGCTGCAGGACGAGGGGAGATGTCGCTCGGAAGCACGTACGTTTCCACCGCTCGCGGACCGGAACGGCCCTGCATGATTCGGCACAATGGCGCCATGAGCAGTACCGCCGGGAGCCAGGTCCCCGCCCACGTCGTCCTCGTCCCGGGCTTCTGGCTCGGTGCCTGGGCCTGGGACGAGGTCGTCGCCCACCTGCACGAGTACGGTGTGGCGGCGCTCACGCTCACCCTGCCGGGCCTCGAGGCCAATCACCCTGATCGCGGTTCCGTGCGCCTGCAGGACCACGTCGCGGCGATCGAGCAGGCTCTCGCCCTCGCACCTGATGGCGCCCGCACCGTGCTGGTCGCCCATAGCGGCGCGACCGTCCCTGCAACCGTCGCCCTGGACCGGCACGCCGAAGAGGTCGACCACGTCGTCTGGGTCGATACGGCGCCGGTCGTGGACGGGTACGCCATCGACCCCGACGTGAGAGGCAGCGAGCACCCGCTCTCGGCCCAGTACGACGAGGAGCTCGAGCAGGGGTCGATGGCGGGTCTGAGCGAGGAACAACTGGCCACGTTCCAGAAGCGGGCCGTTCCCCAACCGGCCTGCTCGATGCGCGACGCCGCCTCGCTCACCGACGACCGTCGTCTCGACGTGCCGGGCACCATGGTGTGCACCGCCTTCTCGGCGGCCGACTACCGCTCCTACGCCCAGCAGGGGATGCCGTTCCTCGCCGGGCTCCTGCAGCACCGGCGGCTGGAGCTCGTCGACCTGCCGACGGGCCACTGGCCGATGTGGAGCCGGCCGGCCGAGCTGGCCGACATCATCGCCCAGGCAGCAGCGCGGCAAGCTTGAGCGTTCGGGAACTCACGCCCGAGCCGTTCCCGCCACCTTGACTGGCACGGGAGCGTCAGCGCCTGGACGGCCTGCGCGACGACGAGCACCTCCGAGAGGGTCGCTGGCACCTCGGCCGTGAACCACCGGAACGGCCCGGCCCGGCCTCTGAAGAAGGCCCCTCGGTGGGCTCAGGGTCGGTTCGAACTGCTCCTCTCAGCCGGATCTCACGCTCGAGCCCACGGCGGCATGAGCTGCTGACAGGCAAAGCCGCTCGGCGATCATCGGTTGGTGAGGCCGCGGCTGAGGAGGTCGGCGATCATGGCCCCCGCGTGGGGTCAGGCCGGAAGAGCCTCGGTCGTGGCGGGGGACAGCGCTGGGCGAGCGACCCCGGCACCCGAGCCACATCGCGCCGCGGAACACCGCGTCGACGGCTCCGATCTGGTCGGGGTTGGCCTGCTTGGACACGTACCCAGACGCGCCGGCCTCCAGCGCCTGCACCACCGACGCCTCGTCGTCGAACAGCGTGATCACGACGACCTTGATGCTCGGGAACGCAGCGGTGATGTGCGCTGTGGCCTCGAAGCCGTCGCGCAGCGGCATCGAGAGGTCCATGAGGACCAGCTCCGGCAGCTCGGCGGCGACGACGGTGACCGCCTCCACGCCGTCGGACGCCTCGGCCACCACGTCGTGGCCCTCGACCCGGAGCAGGTGTTCCGGAAGGGGCTGATTGCGCGGTGGACGATCACCCGGTGAGCGTGACACAGAGGCGACACCCGGATGCGGCGCGGTCGTAGCGCGCCGTTACCCCCGAGCTCGGCGGAACGCTCAGCGATCGAGTGCATCCCGATCCCGGGCTGTACGTCGGGGGGCAGGCCGCCGCCGTCGTCGGACACCGACAACTTGAGCCGGCCGTCGAGGAGGGCGAGGTCGACCGCGACACTGCTCGCCCGAGCGTGCTTCCGGGCGTTGGCCACCGCCTCGATGAGAAGACGGAGCGCGGCGAGATCGACGGCGGCGAGAAGCACGAGCGACTCCGGTGCGGTGACCCGGACGTCGAGCTCGTCGTCGTTCGCAGTGCGGTCGAAGATCGCGGCGACCAGGCCGTGGTCGTCGAGGACGGGCGGCCGCAGCTCGTAGGCGATCTCGCGGGTCTGGTGCACCACGTCCTGGATGTCGCGATGGAGCTCCGTGGCCTCGGCCAGGCCAGTACGCCGGGCCAGGGCGGCAGCGGACAGGGAGAGGCCGGCCAGGGCCGGCCCGAGGCTGTCGTGGAGCTTACGGCGGAGCCGGCCGGCGCTCCTCCTCCCGTGCCGAGACCAACCGAGCCCGCGACTCCAGCAGGTCGACGAAGGTGCGGTACCCTGCAGGGCCGGAGCCGCATAGCTGACGAGCGCGGCGAGGACCCGGCGGTCATGACGTTTCCGACCGCCTCGGCAACCGCGGCGCCGGGGATACGATGCCCGAGGATCCGCCACGTCGGTAGCACCATGAAGAGCAAACCCACTCCGATCGCGGAGAAGATCACCACCTCGACGGCGCCGTGATATCTGGAGCTCTCGATCTCGGACCAGTCGCCGCCGGCGTCGCCCTGCGGACCGGTGATCAGGAAGACAAGGATCGGCTGGCCGAGCCAGGCCAGGAAGGCTCCGACGCCGCCGAGGCCGGCGACCCGGTAGAGATGCTTTCGTCGTCTCATCGTCGGTGTGCCGGCTACGTGCCCGGCGTTACCGAGGAGGTCTGCTCTGCTCATGATCGCACTCCTCCAGCCGTTGGATCGCTGACCTCTTGGTGCCACCGTCCCCGGGGTGATCCAAGGACGACAGGGAGAGGGGGATCACCGAAGTGACCGGATCTGCGGGGTCGGCCGACAACTCCGGCTGGGCGCACCGGAGCCGAGCTTGGCCCTCGGAGCCTCCGCCGGCCGCGACGTGCTGGCGAGGTACTGCCGTGCGCAGACGCGCTCGCAGCCGCCCCCACGGCGGCTAGATCGGAGCGTTTGGACGGGGTCGGCTTCCGCGCTGCTGGGGTGGATGCGAGCCGTCGATGGTGGACGATCGGCTCTGGGCGGGGACCTGACGGGGGCGACGCTTGGGCCGCGATCCTCCCCTGGGGAAGTGGGTGCGCGGGTGGCATCTGCGGTCTCGTCCTCGGCGGTGGCGCCGGCGCTGACGGCGTGGGATGGCGGGCTCGTGCTGGTGGTGCTCGTCGGGCTCGTCGCGCGCTGGCTGCCCGGGCCGCGGGCGGCGCCGGTGGCTGTGGTGGTGTCCGGCCTGGCGTTCGGGGTGGGCCATCTGGGCAACCTCGGCTACGTGCCGACCTCGTTCGTGCTGGTGCAGGCGGTCGCGGCCACGGTCTTCGGGCTGCTTGCTGGCTGGGTACGGCTGCGCACCGACAGCCTGGCCGGGCCGGTGCTGTTCCATGCCGCCATGAACACCGCCGCGGTGCTCTGAGCCGTACACGCCGGCGCCGCGGGTACTTCACCTAGGGCGGCGCTCCGCTCGGGCACCGCGGTTGCGCCGGGCCAGCGGGA
>Ga0268386_10000439_pt1 | contig 26143 bp, 26 predicted proteins | sample RVTome_15_FD_200260 | JGI IMG/M metagenome (GOLD analysis project Ga0268386, IMG submission 200260) | Soil microbial communities from uranium-contaminated site in the Upper Colorado River Basin, Wyoming, United States - RVT150D86... ... | reverse complement strand
CACGAATCCGCCGCGACATGGCCACGAACGCGTCGGCGTCCCCCAGGAGGCGGTTCCGCGCCCGGACCGCCCGCTCGACGAGCGGCCGGAGCCACGAGGCCTCCAGGGAGGTGCCCCAGGTGAACACCTCGCCCGACATCTCGCCGTTCACCTCGGCCTGGAGCACGACCGCCTTGACGAGTGCACGGCCGGCGAGGAGGCCGGGCAGGCCGAGGACCCGCGTCCCCCGAACCACCAGGACCTCGTGGCGGCGCCGCTCCGACCGCAGGGATGCCAGGGCGGCCGGCACCATGGCGTACTTCCCCGCCCGCCCCGGGCCGGAGGGCGGCACGCGGATCACCTTGACGCCGTCGAGGGTCTCGACTCGCGGCCACGCGGCGTCGCTGCGTCGGGTCACGACCGTGGGGGCCATCCCCAGGGCGGCGAGCCGACGGGACAGGGCGCGGACGTGGGCCTCGCCCCCGCCCAGAACGGGGTGGAAGGACTCCGTCAGGAAGAGGATCCGTGGCCTCAACGGCGGCGCAGCGTCGGCTCCTGCTCCGCCGCGCGCTCCGGTGCCGGGTACGGCGCCGGCTCCGTTACCGCGGTCTCCGACGCCGCGCGCGGCCGCCGCTCCTTCACCGCATAGGTGGGCTTGCCCTGGCTCTCGTGGTAGATCCGGACCAGCAGCTCGGCCAGGAGCCCGACGCTCACGAGGATCACGCCGGTCAGGAAGAGCAGCAGGCCCAGGATGAGGAGCGGTCGCGTCCCGATGGCCTCGTCGTGCAGGAACTTGATCCACGAAAGGTAGGCGAGTATCCCGAAGCCCGACCCTCCGAAGCCGAGGCCCATCAGCCCGAAGAAGTGGGCCGGACGCGTGCCGTAGGCCAGGAGGAACTTGACCGTGAACAGGTCCAGGAGCACCCGCAGCGTCCGTCCCAGTCCGTACTTGCTCCGGCCCCGGGTGCGCGGCCGGTGATTCACCTCCACCTCCGCCAGGGAGACCCCCATCCACGAGGCGACCGCGGGGATGAAGCGGTGCATCTCGCCGTAGAGCCTGAGTCCGCGGACCACGTCCGAGCGCATCGCCTTCAGGGAGCAGCCGTAGTCGTGGAGGTGGACGCCGGTGGCCCAGGAGATCAGCCGGTTGGCCAGCAGCGAGGGCAACCGCTTCGAGAGCGGGTCCTTCCGCTGCCGCCGCCATCCGCACACCATGTCGAAGCCCTCGTCGAGCCGGGCCACCAGGCGCGGGATATCCACCGGGTCGTTCTGGAGGTCCCCGTCGGAGGTCACGACCACGTCGCCACGGGCATGGTCGAACCCGGCCGAGAAGGCGGCAGTCTGGCCGAAGTTCCGGCGCAGGCGCACCACGCGGACCCGCGGGTCTCGCGCTTCGATCTCGAGGACCCGCTCGGCCGTCCCGTCGTTGGAACCGTCGTCGACCAGGACCACCTCGTACGGCCGTCCCATCCGCTCGAGGCTCGCGGCGAGCTCGCGGTGCAAGTCGGCGACGTTGTCCGCTTCGTTGAAGAGCGGCACGACCACCGAAACGTACGGACGTGGCTGCGAGAGGGGCATCGACGGCCAGTATAAGGGTAGCCCTCGGCGCGCCGGTAGCAGCGGCTATGCCGACCCGGTCAGCGGCCGGCGGCGAGCAGGTAGGCCCAGTTGGCGAGCACGACCGCGACCGCTCCGAACCGCAGGACCCGGGCCGCCGGGTCGGATACCTCGAGCGCGACCGCCCGGCCGCGGGCGAGCAGGACCAGGTCCGCCATCCCCCAGGGAACGACCGCGAGGGCCGCGACCGTGGACAGCGGGTTCATCGCCAGCGCTCCCACCAGGTCCAAGCCGACCAGCCGGGCCAGCGCACGGGTGGTCCCGCAGGTCATGCAGGGAAGCCCGGTCATCCCCTTGAAGAAGCAGAGCGGCACCGGGAGCTGCGAGAGGTGCAGCAGAGCCACCCCCGCCGCGGCCACGAGGCCCAGCCCCAGGAAGATCGCACCCAGCGGCAGGCCGGGACGGGCGGCGAGCGCCAGCGGAGAAGTCCGGGCGCCCTGCACGGCGCCGCTCACCGCCCGTGTCCCAGCATCCCGGCCAGGCCGCCCACCATCCCCACCCCCGCCGCGAGCGCGGCGAGGCAGCAACAGCACGCGAGGAGGATCGGGAGCAGCACGGCCGCCGCGGCGGTGCCGCGCGACGTGCCGTGGGCCTCGGCCAGCCCGATGATCGCCACGACGACGTAGTAGACGACGGCGACCAAACTGCCGCAGAACGGGATCAGCACCAGCACGTCGGCGGCCTGGCCGAAGCAGACGACGCGAAACGTAGCCTCGAAGCCCCGGTTGGCGCCGCCGAGAAGGAGCAGCACCAGGTGGTAGATGCCCGAGGCGACGAAGGTCACGAAGAGGATCAGGAACGGCCCCAGGATGAGCTGGAACAGGAAGCTGCTACCGCCCTCCAGCAGCGGGAGGATCCGCTCCAGCTCCCCGCGCCGTCCCCAGCCCGCGAAGGGATCTCCCATCACGGTGCGGAAGACGGTGTCGTACAGGGCCGAGATCACGACGCCGAGGTAGCCGAGAATCAGGGCATACAGGAGCGGTCCGCCGATCCCTCCCGTCACCGGCATGCGCCGGAAGAACTCCGCGGGCGTGGCGAGCACATCCTTCGTCGTCTCGAACAGCGCGGCGACGAAGCCGATCTGCCCGCGACGGTCCCACGGCGTCCCGCCACCGCTCGGCGGCATCGCACCCGGCGCTCCCCAGTCGGGTGGCGGCGGCGCTCCGGGCTGCGTGGACCGGGGCGGCGGCGGAGGGGGTGGGGGTGGAGGCGGCGGGCCGGGCGGGGACGGCGCGTCGGCCAGGTCGGCGCCGCAGTTCGGGCAGAAGCGCTCCGCAGAGTCGGGAAGGACCTGCCGGCAGTTCGGGCACACGGGCATGTTCAGTCCTCCGGGAGTCGCGGTCTCGCGCGAGTCTAACAGCAGGACCGCGGGCTCCACCAGCGCCGCGGGGCCTCGACGCGGGACGCTATACTGGCGCTCTCATGACGCGGGTGACGCCCGAGGCGGTCGAGCACGTCGCGCGCCTGGCGCGCCTGTCGCTGACGCCGGAGGAGCGCGACACCTTCGCGCGCCAGCTCGAGCAGGTCCTCGTCTATGCCGGGTCGCTCGAGGCGCTCGACACCTCCGGGGTGGAGCCCATGGGCCACGCTTCCGCCTCGGAGCCGCTCCGGGACGACGTCCCGGCCCAGGGGCTCCGCCGGGAGACGGTCCTGGAGGCTGCGCCCGACGCGGCCGACGGCCTGTTCCGCGTCCCCCGCGTCCTCGGCGGATGAGCGCCGAGGGATGAGCGACCTCACGGGCCTTTCGCTCCGGGAGCTCAGGGACAAGGTGGCGGGGCGGGAGGTCTCGGCCGAGGAAGTGACCCGGGCGCACCTCGATCGTCTCGACCGCGTGGAGCCGATCCTCGACGCGTTCCTCCACGTCCTTCCGGAGCGAGCCCTCGAGCGGGCCAGGCGCCTGGACGCGTCCCTCGCCCGCGGCGCCGCCGCGCCGCCCCTCGCCGGCGTGCCCGCCGCGGTCAAGGACGTCCTCGTCATGGAGGGGATCCCCACGACCTGCGGGTCCCGCATCCTGGAGGGGTACCGGCCACCGTACACCGCGACCGCGGTCGCGCGGCTGGAGGCGGCCGGGGCCATCCTGCTCGGCAAGACCAACATGGACGAGTTCGCCATGGGCTCGTCCACCGAGAACAGCGCGTTCAAGCCCACGAGGAACCCCTGGGACACCGAGCGCGTGCCGGGGGGCTCCTCGGGAGGCTCCGCCGCCGCGGTGGCGGCGCGGGTAGCGCCTCTGGCCCTCGGCTCCGATACCGGCGGCTCGATCCGACAGCCTGCCGCCCTTTGTGGCGTCGTCGGGCTCAAGCCGACGTACGGGCGCGTGAGCCGTCACGGCCTGGTGGCGTTCGCCTCTTCGCTCGATCAGGTGGGACCCTTCACGCGCACGGTCGAGGACGCCGCGCTGGCCAGCCGGGCGCTGTTCGGCGCCGATCCCCTCGACGCCACCGGCGCCACGGTCCCGGTCCCGGACTTCACGGAGTCCCTCGACGGCGGCCTCGCCGGGCTCCGCGTCGGCGTGCCGTGGGATTTCCTCGCCGAGGGCCTCGACGACGGAGTGGCGGAGCGCTTTCGCCAGGCGCTGCACGCCCTCGAGGCGGGCGGGGCGAGGCTCGTGAGCCTCGCGCTCCCCCACAGCCGTCATGCCATAGCGACGTACTACCTGGTGGCGACGGCCGAGGCCTCCAGCAACCTGGCGCGCTTCGACGGCGTGCGCCACGGGCTGCGCGAGGACGGATCCGGGGACCTCCGGACGATGTACGGGAAGACCCGCGACCGCGGCTTCGGACCGGAAGTGAAGCGGCGGATCATCCTGGGCACCTTCGCCCTGTCCTCCGGCTACTACGACGCCTACTACCTCCGCGCCCAGAGAGTCCGTGCCCTGGTCCGGCGGGACTTCGAGCAGGCCTTCGGCTCTTGCGACGTGGTCGCGACGCCCACGACCCCCACGCCCGCGTTCCGCCTGGGCGAGAAGGTCGACGACCCGCTCCAGATGTACCTCGCCGACGTCTTCACCGTGCCGGCGAGCCTCGCGGGGATCCCCGGCCTGTCGATCCCGTGCGGCCTCGTCTCGGGGCTGCCGGTGGGCTTGCAGCTCCTGGGCCGCCCGTTCGACGAAGCGACCCTCTTCCGCACCGGCCACGCCTTCCAGCTCGCGACCGACCACCACCTCGCCGCGCCGCCGCTCCCCTGACGGTCAGACGCTGGCCGCCCGCGCCCCGCGCCGCTCGAGGACGGTGCGCAGGACGACGTAGCCGACGGCCCCCCCCACCAGACCGAGCAGCGTGTTTCCGAGCACGAACGGCCAGACGTAGGGCTCCAGGTGCTCGAGGAGGTTCGCGTAGAAGGCCCGCCCGTGCAGGCGCCAGTCGACGTCCACCAGGCCGTCGGTCGACACGTCGAGCAGCGCGCACCCCATCACCGTCCCGGCCAGATACATGGGCGCGAGGGTCCAGGGGTTGTTGATGTAGGCGCCCACGAGGATCGCCGCCCGGCTGAGGCGGAACGCAAACGCGATGCCGAGGGCCATGAGGGTGTGGATGCCCAGGATCGGGAAGAACGCGATCCACACGCCCAACCCGAAGGCGAGCGCGATCCGGTGCGGGCTGTCCTCGACGTGAAGCAGGATCTGGACCGTGCGCCGGAAGCGCCCGCTCATGCCTCCGGCACGGCGGGCAGCCCGGGGGCGCCGAAGTGCTCATGGGCGAGCGGCGGAAGGGGTTCCGTGCCCGCCCCGGTCGTCAGCAGGACCCGGGGCTCGCCGGCGACGAACTCACCCACGACCGTCAGGGGCAGGTCCCAGATCACGGCGAGGTCACGAAGGGCGTCGAACCGGTCGGGAGCCACCGCCAGCAGCAGCTCGTAGTCTTCGCCGCCGTGGAGGGCCAGCGCCAGGGCGTCCCCGCCCCGGGCCCGCTCCAGGCCCGCGGCCAGGGGGTCCACGGGCACCGCGGCGGCGTCGACCCGGGCGGCGAGCCCGCTCGCTTCACAGATCCGCAGCAGGTCGGCGGACAGGCCGTCCGACAGGTCTATGGCGGCGTGGACGACGTTGTTCTCCGACAGCGTGCGGGCGAAGGCGAGCGGCGGCACGGGGTCCAGCTGGGCCCGCAGGCACCGCGACAGGGCGGCTGCCGAGGAGGCGGTCCACATCCCGGTGTCCTCGAGCTGCCCCTCCGAGCCCAGGCGAGCTCCCTGGGCCAGCAGCCGCAAGCCCTCCGCCGCCGCGCCAAGGGTGCCGGTGACCACGACGAGGTCCCCCGGCTGCGCCCCGGACCGGCGCAGGACGCGGTCGCCCTGGCCGAGCAGGGCGACGTCGATGACGATCCCGCCCGGGCTCGCCGCCAGGTTCCCGCCCACGACGTGCACGCCCGTCTCGGCGCCCCGCTCCAGCAGGCCGTCGTACAGGCCGTCCAGGAAGCCGAAGGCGGTGTCGGGCGGCAGGCAGAGGCTCACCGTCGCATAGCGCGGGAGTCCCGCCATCGCGGCGATGTCCGACAGGTTGACGGTCAGGGCCTTGCGGCCGAGCAGCCGGGGAGGCGACCAGTCGCGGCGGAAGTGGACGCCCTCGACCAGCGAGTCCGTCGTCACGAGCGTGAGCGGGGAGGTCTCGACCGCGGCCGCGTCGTCCCCCACGCCGGCAACGACTCCCGGACCTTCGGGTATCCGCGAACGGAGCAGCTGGACCAGGGCCCGCTCCCCGATCTCTCGAATGGGCGTCTCCGGGGCGTGCACGGTGCGGAACTCTACCGCATCCGCCGAGCCGCGTAGCAGCGCGTGGGCGAAGAAAAAGGCCCCCCGCCTTTGCCGTGTGGAAGGGTGACCTGAACCTGGTCACCAAGTGGGAACCCTGCGGCCCGCTTCAGGCTTCCTCGTCGCGGAGGCATGCACACCGCGGGACGACGGCGGATCCCCGGGTTAAGGACGTTGGTTCGAGGCTTCCGTATCCATCACGGTCAATGCAGGGGACCTCTCGAACCGCGATGATAGCGTCGGCACCGCCCCCAGGCAAGGGGAATCGGCGCGGCTCGGGCTAGTCGCCTATGACCGATCCGAGCCTCTCCGCGAGCTCGGCGGCGCGACGGCCGGCCCGCTCCTCCGCCTCGTGTGTGGCCCGCCGGAGGCTGAAGCACTCGTCGGCGATGTTGAGCGCCGCCAGCACCGCGATGCGCACGGAGTCGACCGCCCCGCTGGTCCGGCTGACCTCGCGCATCTGGGCGTCGACGTAGGCGGCGATCGCCTCCACGTACCGCGGGTCGGCGCCGGCGCGGATGGAGTAGCTCTGGCCGAAGATCTCGACGTGGACGAGGCTGGGCTTGTCGGGCAGGTCGACCTTGGGCGCGACGATCGGTTTCTCCCCCATCACCCCTCCCGCGTGGCCGGATTATAGGCCCGGACCGGTGCCACGCGCTCGCCCCCGGCCGCGGAAGGCCCGTCTCACTCCAGGCCGTCCAGTACCTCAACGAGCCGCGCGATGCGGCGGCGGACCTCCTCGCGCTCTTCCCGGAGGACCTTGACCTCGCGACCGAGGGCCTCCGCCTGGTGGCCCCCCCGCACCTCGTCGCCGCGCGCCTTCTCCGGGGCCTCGGTCTCGCCCAGGGTCGCCGTGAGCGCCGCGCTCCTCTGCTCGGCCTCCTGGAGCCGCGGCCCCAGGCGGGCGAGCTCCCGCTTCAGCTCCTCGTTTTCGCTGCGGAGGCGCGTCACCAGGTCGGCGGTGCGCCGCACCTTCTCTTCCAGGACCTGGAAGCCGTCGTCCATGGGAGTCCTCACTCTCCGCGGATGTCGGCGCCCCGGGAGCGGAGCGCCGCCACGATGCCGTCCACGGCCGCCTGGACCTCGTCCCCCGTCAGGGTGCGCGAGGGTTCCTGGAAGACGAGCCCGAGCGTCAGGCTGACTCGCCCCTCGGGCACCGGCGGCCCCTCGTACCGGTCCACGATCGAGACCGACCTCAGAAGGCCCCCTCCCGCATCCCGGACCCACTGCTCGAGGTCCGCGGCCCGTACCGTCCGGTCGCAGGCGACCGAGACGTCCCGCGCCACCGCGGGCGAGCGCGGCAACGTCCGGTAACGCGCCGGCTCCGGCCGGGCGGACAGCAGCCCGTCGAGCGAGACCTCGGCGACGTACGTGTCGTCACGGAGCTCCCAGGCCTGCGCGGCTTCGGGGTGGACGGCCCCCATGAAGCCGCACTCGCCCGACTGCCACTCGAGCTTGGACGCTTTTCCGGGATGCAGCCAGCCCGGCACGCCGTCGGCCCCTCCGAAGGTCACGGGCGGCACGCCGAGCCTGGAGGTGACGACATCGAGAAGGCCTTTCAGGTCGAAGAAATCGACCGGCCGGCGGCTCCCCGACCAGTGCGGTCCGGAGAGCGATCCAGCCAGCAGCACGCCAAGGCGGCGCTCCTCGCGCGGCAGCGGCTGGCCGGGATGGAAGACCCGGCCCACCTCGAAGACCGCCACGTCGCGGCGCCCGTGGCGCAGGTTGGTCCGGAGGACGCCCACGAGGCCAGGATGCGCGAGGGACGAGCGCAGCAGGCCCTGGTCCTCCGCCAGAGGGTTCTCCAGGGCCACCCGGGTGGAGGCCTCCTCTCCTTCCGCCGAGACGAGGGGCGAGTTGATCACCTCGGTGAGCCCCGCGCCCACCAGCGCCTCCCGCAGCCGCCGCTCCGCCCTCTGCGCCGGCCGCAGCCCTTCCGCCTGCAACGCGGGCGGGAGCGTCGAGGGAACGCCCGCCAGCCCGTGGTGGCGGGCGATCTCCTCGATCAGGTCTTCCTCGCGCGCGACGTCGCCGCGCCAGGTGGGGATCTCGGCCGCGAGGGCTCCGGCCCTGGGGGTCACCCGGAAGCCCAGCCCCTCCAGGATCCTCTGCGCCTCGGGCTCAGGCACGTGCTTCCCGATGAGGGCCTTCGCCCTCTCCAGGCGCACCACCGCCGATCGGCGGGCCCGAGGCGCCACGTACTGGTCCAGGAGCCCGGGCCGGACCGTCCCCGAGCCGATTCGGCCGAGCAGCGCCGCGATGCGCCCGATCGCCGCGGGCGGTCCCTCCGGGTCGGCGCCCCGCTCGAACCGGTGCGACGCCTCCGTGTGCATGGAGAGGCTCTTGGCCGCGCGCCGAATCGACAGCGGGGCCCAGTAGGCGGCCTCCAGCGCCACCGTCCGGGTCTCGTCCGAGACTTCGCTCGACGCTCCGCCCATGATCCCGGCGAGCGCGAGCGGCCCCTCCGGGCCAGCCACCACGCCCACGCGGGCTGAGAGAAGGCGCTCCACGCCGTCGAGCGTCCGCAGCCGCTCCCCCTCGCGTGCCCAGCGCACCAGAAGCCTTCCCTGGGGCAGGCGCGCCAGGTCGAAGGCGTGGCACGGCTGGCCCATCTCCAGCATCACGTAGTTCGTCAGGTCGACGACGCTCGAGATGGGCCGCACGCCTACCATCTCGAGGCGGTCGCGCATCCACTGCGGAGAGGGGCCCATTCTGACGTCGAGCACCCGCGCGCAGAACCGCGGGCACAGCTCGGGGGCCTCGATGGCGACGTCCAGGGCGCTCGGCGCCGGCGGCCGCCCCGACTCCTCGAACGCAAGGTCCAGGGAGCGGAGCGGCTCGCCGTAGAGGGTCGCGACCTCTCGCGCCACGCCGTAGACGTTCATGCAGTCCACGCGGTTCGTGGTGACGTCGAGGTCCAGGACGGTCTCGGCCCCGTGGGTCTCCAGGGCGTCCACGGCCAGACCCGAGACGGTGAGGTCGTCGGCGAGCCGCTTGGGCTCCACCGGCACGCGGACGTACTCGGCGAGCCACGACAGAGGGACCTTCATCAGCCCGGGAACTGCTCGAGGAAGCGCAGGTCGTTCTCGTAGAACAGCCGGATGTCGTCGATCCCGTGGCGCACCATGGCGACGCGGTCGATGCCGACGCCGAAGGCGAAGCCGCTGATCGCCTCCGGGTCGTAGACGATCCGGCCCAGGCGGGCGTTCACGGCCTCGTAGACCGCCGGGTTCACCAACCCCGAGCCCAGGATCTCCAGCCAACCCGTCCCCTTGCACACGCGGCAGCCCGATCCGCCGCAAACGACGCAGCCGAGGTCCGTCTCGACCGATGGCTCGGTGTAGGGGAAGTAGGAGGCGCGGAAGCGCACCCGGCACCCCGCCCCGAACAGCGCGTGGAGGAAGGCCTCGATCGTCCCCTTCAGGTCGGCCAGGCTGACACCCGGCCCCACCACCAGCCCTTCGACCTGCTGGAACACGGGCGAATGGGTGATGTCGCTGTCGCGCCGATAGACCTTGCCCGGACAGATGATCCGCACGTGGGGGGGGTGCGGGTTCGCGAGCATGTACCGGATCTGCGCCGAGGAGGTGTGGGTGCGTAGAACGGTTCCCGGACGGCCGGCCAGGTAGAAGGTGTCCTGCATGTCCCGCGCGGGGTGGTCCGGCGGCATGTTCAAGGCTTCGAAGCAGTGATAGTCGTCCTCGACCTCGGGACCGTCGTACACCTCGTAGCCCATCGACACGAAGATGTCCTCGAGGTCCTCGCGGACGGCTGTCAAGGGATGGCGGCGGCCGAACGGCGGCCGCCGGCCCGGCAGGGTAACGTCGATCCGCTCGCGCCGCAGACGCTCGTCGCGCGCGCCGGTCTCGACCCGGCGCCCCGCGTCCTCCAGGCCCGCTTCCAGCTCGTCCTTGAGCGCGTTGAGCTCCTTGCCCGCCGCCCGTCGAGCCTCCTCCGGCAACGCCGAGAGCGACTTGAGCAGCGCGGTCACCGCCCCGGACTTCCTGCCGAGGAAGCGGTCCCGGAGTGCCTGGAGGGCTCCTGTGTCGCGGGCACCCTCCAGCGCCGCGGCGAACTCGCCCCGCAGGGCGCGCACACGTCCCGAAAGGTCGTGGGCTTCCGCCACGGCTGGTCGGACGGCTACGGTGCTGCCGGAGCGCCGGGCGTGGCGGACGGGGGCGCGGCCGCCTGCCCCGACCTGGCGGACTCCACGAGAGCGCCGAAGGCCTGCGGATCGCGCGCGGCCAGGTCCGCCAGGGACTTGCGGTCCAGGCCCACCCCGGCCCGCCTCAGCCCCGCCATCAGGCGGCTGTAGGAGATGTCGTGGAGCCGCGCGGCCGCGTTGATCCGGATGATCCAGAGCCGCCGGAAGTCGCGCTTCTTCCTCCGCCGTCCGACGTAGGCGAAGTTGCCCGCGCGGTCCACCGCCTCCTTGGCAGACCGGTAGAGCTTGCCCTTGGTGAGGAAGTACCCCTTGGCCAGGGAGAGCAGTTTCTTCCGCTTCTCCCGGCGCTTGCTGCCGCGCTTGACTCTCGGCATGGACGTCGTCCCTTTCGAAGGCCCGGCCGAAGCGGCCGGCCCGCCACGCTTCCAGGCGGTGGCGAAGCCCGGGCAGCAGGACCGCTGCCCACTGAGAGCGGCGCCCGCGATCGACGACGCAGGCCCCGCGAACCGATCAGTCTAGCCGGCGTGCCTGGTGCTGTCCAATCGGGCGCACGTTCGCAGGCCCGATCGAAGACGGAAGCCACAGAGGCACAGAGCACACAGGGATACGCAGAGCTGGAACTCGCCTGCTCTTCTCTGTGTCCCTCTGTGTCCCTCTGTGTCTCTGTGGCGTCGTTAGCCGGTCCCCGTCAGGCCAGCAGCATCCGGCGGACGCTCGGGGTCTCCGCCTCCGACACCAGGGTCGACTTGCGCAGGCCGCGCTTCCGGCCCGCGGCCTTCTTGGTGAGGATGTGGCGCTTCATCGAGTGACCGCGCTTGACCTTCCCGGTGGCGGTCACCTTGAATCGCTTCACGGCGCTGCGCCGCGTCTTCAGCTTCAGCTTGGTCCTGGGCTTCCTCATTTGTCTCCGCTCTCCGCCTTCCCCGCCACGACCGCGGGCTGCCTGGCCCGGGTCCTGGCCGGCTTGGCCTGGCCGTCCCCCGCGGTGGCGCCCTCGCCGCCGCCCTCCGCCACCCGCCTTCCGTCGCCGTCCCCGGCGGCCTTCTTCGACTTCGACCCACGCGTCGGCCTGGGGGCGGCTTCCTTCCTGGGTCCGAGGATCTGCACCATCGTCATCCCCTCCTGCTTGGGAGGGACCTCGACGAGGGCGACCTCGGTCAGCTCCGACGCGAGGCGGTTCAGGATGCGGCGGCCGATCTCGCTGTGCACCATCTCGCGGCCCCGGAAGATCACCGTGGACTTGACCTTGTTGCCCTCGAGCAGGAAGCGCTCGGCGTTGCGCCGCTTGAACTGGAAGTCGTGCTCGTCGATCTTCGGCCGGAACTTGACCTCCTTGACCTGGATGTGGCGCTGGTGCTTCTTCGCCTCCGATTCCCGCTTGGCCTGCTGGTAGAAGAACTTCCCCGAGTTCATGATCTTGCAGACCGGCGGGGTCGCGGTCGCCGCGATCTCCACCAGGTCGAGGCCCTTCTCCTCGGCGATCGTCAGGGCCTGAGCCGGGGTCATGATGCCGAGCTGGGAGCCGTCGTCGTCGATGACCCGGACCTCCTTGGCCCGGATCCGATCGTTGATGCGCACCGTCCTCTGGTCTATGAGACACCTCCAGGCGTCGGCTGCTCCTCCGTAACCGCGCGATCAGCCGACAGCCGCGCGATCTTGGCGATCCAGGCGTCGAGGGGCGTCCCGGCGCCGAGGTCCCCGGCCTGCCGGTGACGGACGGAGACCAGGTTGACGTCCAGGTCCGCGCTCTCCAGCTTGCCGACCACGAACATGTACGGGACCTTCTGCACCTGCGCCTCGCGGATCTTGTAGTTCATCTTCTCGCTGCGATCATCCACCTGGACGCGGATCCCGGCGGCGCGCATCCTGCCGGCCACCTTGCGGGCGTACTCCTGGTGCGCCTCGGCGACCGGGATCACCACCGCTTGCACCGGCGCGAGCCACAGCGGGAAGGCGCCGCCGTAGTGCTCGATGAGCACTCCGAAGAACCGCTCCAGGCTCCCCAGCAGGGCACGGTGGACCATGGCGGGCTGATGCGGCTTGCCGTCCTCGCCGATGTACTCGAGCTGGAACCGGCTCGGGTTGTGGAAGTCCACCTGGATCGTGGAGCACTGCCAGGCCCGGTCCAGCACGTCCTTGATCTTGATGTCGATCTTGGGGCCGTAGAACACGCCCTCGCCCGGGTCCACCACGTAGGGCAGCCCCCGCAGCTCCAGGGCATTACGGAGGGCGGCGGTGGCCAGGTCCCACTGCTCGTCGGTCCCGCTCGCGTCCACCGGCCGGGTGGAGAGATAGATGTCGTACTTCTCGAACCCGAACGTCCGCAGGATCCTGGTGACGAAGTCGAGTACTCGCACGACCTCGTCGTCGAGCTGGTCCATGCGGCAGAAGACGTGGGCGTCGTCCTGAGTGAAGCCGCGGACCCGAAGCAGGCCGTGGAGCACCCCCGAGCGCTCGAAACGGTAGACCGTGCCCAGCTCGGCGAACCGGAGCGGCAGCTCGCGGTAGCTCCGCAGGCGGGAGCGGTAGATCGTGACGTGGAACGGGCAGTTCATCGGCTTCAACTGGTACTCCACGTTCTCGATCTCGATCGGGGAGTACATGTTGGCCCGGTAGTACTCGGTGTGGCCGCTGGTCTTCCACAGGTCCAGCTTCGCGATGTGCGGGCTGTAGACGATGTCGTAGCCGCCCTTCAGGTGCTCGTCCCGCCAGTAGTCCTCGATCTGCTTCCGGATGAACCCGCCCTTGGGATGCCAGAGGATGAGGCCGGCGCCGGTCTCGTCCGCCACGGAGAAGAGGTCCAGCTCGCGTCCCAGCCTCCGGTGGTCGCGGCGCCGCGCCTCCTCGAGCCGGAACAGGTGCTGGTCCAGCTCCTCCTTCGTGAAGAAGGCGTAGCCGTAGATGCGCTGCATCTCGGGGTTGCCTTCCCTCCCCTTCCAGTACGACTGCGACGGGGTCCCCTTCAGCTTGAACGCCCTGATCTTGCCGGTCGACTCGAGGTGCGGGCCCAGGCAGAAGTCGATGAAGTCGCCCATCGTGTAGCACTGCACCTGCTCGCCCGCCTTCTCCCGGATCAGCTCGCATTTCAGGGTCTGGCCCCTCGAGCGGAACAGCTCGAGGGCCTCGGCCTTGGGGATGAGCTTCTTCTGGATCGGCCGGTTCTGCTTGACGATGTGCGCCATCCTCTTCTCGATGGCGAGGAGGTCCTCAGGGGTGAAGGGGCGGGGGACGAGGAAGTCGTAGAAGAACCCCTCCTCGGTGGGCGGTCCGATCCCGCACTGCGCCTCCGGGAACAGCTCGGTCACCGCCGCCGCCAGCAGGTGGGCGGACGAGTGCCGGTAGATCTCGATCGGAGAGTCCGGCGGCTTCGTCTCGCCCGATGGACCGGTGTTGTCCGGGGGTTCGACAGGCTGGGCCGACGCCATCTAGGAGGGGATCATCGTCGTCGCGCTGGGCGCCGCCGCGTCGCGGCCCGGCGCTTCCGGCCGATGGTCGTGTACTCGGACATCCTCAATCAGGATACTGCTCCACCTTCGTCCATGGTAGGCGCGGGTGGAATTGAACCACCGACCTCTTCCGTGTCAAGGAAGCGCTCTACCACTGAGCCACGCGCCTCCGAAGGACGAAAGGCCAAGATTACCAGGCAGATACGAAGGCTGTCAACGCAATACCCCGTCCACTAGAGGATCTTCTTGCCCAGCAGGGAGGCCAGGAGCTCGACCCCGAGGCGGGCGGTCGCGTTCTGCCGGTCGAGGATGGGGTTCACCTCGACGAGCTCCGCGGACAGGACGCGACCCGTGTCGGCGAGCATCTCCATCGCCAGGTGGGCCTCACGGTACGACAGGCCGCCGGGCGAGGGCGTTCCCACCCCGGGGGCGTAGTCGGGATCCAGCGCGTCGAGGTCGACGCTGACGTGGAGGCCCGCGGTGCCGTGGGTGGCGCGCTTGATGGCCTCCTCCATGACCGCCCGCATCCCCCGCTCGTCCACGTCGCGCATCGTGAAGGCGCCGACTCCGGTCGCCTTGATGTTCGGCCGCTCTGCCGGGTCCACGTCGCGGAGACCCACCACCGCCGCGCGCGAGCCGTCCACCATCGGGCACGCGCCGGACAGGTTCACCAGACCCGGCGCTCCGATGCCGAGGACCACCGCCAGGGGCATGCCGTGGATATTGCCGGTGGGGCTGGTCTCGGCGGTGTTCGCGTCGCCGTGGGCGTCGATCCACACGAGCCCGACCTTCTGCTTGCGGTCCCGGTGGAACCGCGACAGCCCTGCCACGGTCCCCATCGCGATCGAGTGGTCGCCCCCCAGGACCACCGGAACTCTTCCCCCCTCGAGCACCGACTGCACCCGGTCCCGCAGGGCCTCGCAGGTCTCCTTGATCTCGCGCAGGTACTTCAAGCGAGGGTCGCCCGGGCTCCGCGTCTCGGCGATCTGGACGTCGACGTCGCCGGCGTCCTCGATCTCGTACCCGAGCTCGCGGACCTTCCCGTGCATGTCGGCCACCCGGAACGCGGAGGGCCCCATGTCGACCCCCCTCCGCCCGGCCCCGAGGTCCAGCGGGACGCCGATGAACGTGACCTTCCGCGCGGGCATGTGCGGTCGACCGTAGCACGCGCTCGCGAGGGGCGTCAACGAACGCGCCCCTCGTGAGTCACGGCTTCGTCACGCCTGTCGCGGGCGTGCGGCGACGCGCCGCACGCCGTCCTGCGGGGCGGCCGGCTTGACCGGAGGCAGGGCTTATAATCCGCAAGACGATGTCGACCCCCCGCAGACCCGGCCCCGCGCCCGCCGCCGCACCCGCCGCCACCGACATCCTGCCGATCCTGGTCGCGCGCAAGGTCCTCACCTCCGAGCAGGCCGACCGCGCGCGGCGCACCGCGCGGATGAACTCCGTCGGCGCCGAGCACGCGGTGATCCAGCTCGGGTTCGCGAACGATGTCCAGATCGCGCAGGCCCTGGCCGCGCACGCCGGGCTGCCCTACGTGAAGATCAACCCGCTCGACCTGGATCTCGACGTCGTGACCAAGGCGCTCTCCGGCCCCTTCGCGCGCCGGCACGGAATGGTCGCGATCTCGAAGACCGCGCAGCGGATCACGATCGCCGTCCACGACCCGTTCGCCCCATTCCCTGCCGACGACGTGAGGCTCGTCACCGGCCTGGAGGTCGACCGCGTGGTCGCGACCCGCAGCGACGTCGAGACCGTCAACAAGGGGTTCTACGACCTGTCCACCAGCCTCAAGACGGCGGAGAAGCAGCTCACCGCCAGCCGCATCTCCACCGTGGACATCGGGAACCAGGAGTTCCTCTCCACCGCCGCCGAGGAGTTGGACCCCGCCGCCGCGCCGGTGGTGAAGGCCCTGGACCACATCCTCAACTACGCGTTCGAGCAGCGGGCCTCCGATATCCATTTCGAGCCGAAACGGGACCTCACCCTGGTGCGGCTGCGGATCGACGGGATCCTCCACGACGTCCACCTCATCCCGCGGATCGTCTACCAGGCCGTGGTCTCGCGGATCAAGCTGCTCTCGGGGTGCAACCTCGCGGAGAAGCGCCGGCCCCAGGACGGCCGCATCAAGAGGGACCAGGGGGGACGGGAGGTGGAGCTACGCGTGTCCACCATGCCCACCGCGTTCGGCGAGAAGGCTGTGCTCCGCATCTTCGACCCGGACATCCTGCTGAAGAGCGTCGACGAGCTGGGCCTCTCCAGCGTGGACCTGCCCCGCTTCTACGACTTCATCGCGCGGCCCACCGGGATCATCCTGGTCACCGGACCGACCGGGAGCGGCAAGACCACCACCCTGTACTCGATCCTCAAGCACCTCTCGAAGCCCGAGGTCAACATCGTGACCATCGAGGACCCCATCGAGATGGTGTTCGAGGACTTCAACCAGGTCGCGGTCCGGCCGCAGATCGAGATCACCTTCGCCAGCGCGCTGCGGACCATGCTGCGGCAGGACCCCGACATCATCATGGTCGGCGAGATCCGCGACACCGAGACCGCCGAGAACGCGGTCCAGGCCGCCCTCACCGGCCACCTCGTGCTCTCCACGCTCCACACCAACGACGCGCCGTCCTCGATCACCCGGTTGCTCGATCTGGAGGTCCCGCACTTCCTCATCACCTCGACGCTCATCGGGATCATGGCCCAGCGACTCGTCCGCGAGATCTGCACCCACTGCATCGAGGAGTACGCGCCCACGACGGAAGAAGCGGCCACCCTCCGCATCCCCATGGAGAAGCTGCAGCCCTATCGCTTCAAGCGGGGCCGCGGCTGCCTCCATTGCCGCGAGACCGGCTACAGCGGGCGCATCGGGGTCTTCGAGGTCCTGGCGATGAGCGAGAAGATCCGCCGTCTGGTATCGAACCAGGCGCCCTCGCCCGAGATCTTCAAGGCGGCGCGCGAGGAGGGGATGCGGACCTTGCGCGAGGCGGCGGTCGAAAAGGTGTTCCGCGGGATCACCACCACGACCGAGATGGTGCGGGTGACCGGGAAATGACGTCCGCGGAACCCACCGCCGACCGGCAGGTCGCGGACAAGGTCGTACTCGTCACCGGCAGCGGCCGCGGCCTGGGAGCGAGCCTGGCGCGGGCGGCGGGCTCGGCCGGAGCGCGTGTAGTGGTGAACTGCCGCCACGACCAGCGCCCGGCGGAGGCTCTCGGCGAGCAGATCCGGCGCGAAGGCGGGACGGCCCTCGTCCATCGAGCCGACGTGCGCGAGTTCGAGCAGGCCCGGGGGCTGGTCGAGGAGACCTTGAAGGCCTACGGGCGCGTCGACGTGCTCCTGAACACGGTCGGAGGTTTCGCCTGGAAGCCGGTGGCCGAGACGGAGCCCGCGGAGTGGCGGGGGATGATGGCCTCGAACCTCGACTCCGTGTACCACATGTGCCGCTTGGTGATCCCCCACATGAGGCGCCAGCACTGGGGACGCATCGTCAACCTCGGCGCGGTGGGAGCGGAGAGGACTCTCGGCCAGCCGAAGGTCGCCGCCTACTCCGCGGCCCAGGCGGCGGTGATCGCTTTCTCGAAGGCCCTCGCCCTCGAAGAGGCCCGCTCCGGCATCACCGTGAACGTGGTCTGTCCCGGGGTCCTGTCCGATGGAGGTGCCCTCCCGGAGCAGCCGGGAATGAGCCTGGGCGACCGCGTGCCCGTCGGCCGCCCCGGGACCCCCGACGACGTCGTCAGGGCCGTGCTCTTCTTCGCCTCCCCGGCCGCCGGGTTCGTGACCGGCCAGGTGCTGGCGGTCGCGGGCGGCTGGAGGCTCTAGCGTCTTCAGTCGCGCCGCTCTCCACGACCCGGCGGCGTGGGCTCGTGGAGCACCGACGCGGTGAAGCCCAGCAGTTGGCAGCCTGGATCGCGCCAGGCTCCCGGGGCGAGCCCGGCCTTGCGGCAGGTCTGCTCCAGGAACGTCTGGCGGTCCCAGCCCCGCTCGGCCGCGACCTGCGGCAACAGGAGACCGCCCTGGCCGCCCTGTCGCACGATCAGGCCGTGGGTCCCGACCAGGACGTCCTCGGGACGGATCGTCACCGGCCGGCCGAGGACGGAGATCTCCACCTCCAGCAGCGGCAGCTCCTCGGCGGTGACGGGGTCGAACCGGAAGTCCCCCAGGGCGGCCGCCGCCGCGCGGGACACCGCGCGCGCCAGCGGCTCCCGCGGCTCGACGAACCCGATGCACCCGCGTAGCTCGTGGTCGGGCCGGCGGCGCAGCGTTACGAACACGCCGCGGGACTCGGCCAGCTCGCCTTCGGCCTCTCCAACCTCGAACGCCTGGTGTTGCAGCTCGGCCTCGATGGCTCGCCGCGCCAGGTCGAACAGCCGCCGCTGCGCTTCGGGGGAGATGGGACTCTCCGTCTCCGTCCCGGTCACGGCCGCTCCGGAGCGCTGAGCGCCGCGGCCAGGTACCCCACCACGCGGCTCTTGTCGCGCTCTCCCGCGTCGCCGCTGTCCGCGTAGCGCAAGATGGTGGCACGGTCCGCTCCCAGCGCCCGCGCCGCCGACAGGACCGCCACGATCGCGCCGCCGCCGCAGGCGTGCTCGGGGGAGGACTCGAGCCTCCGCATGAGCCCCTCGGCGTCGAGGCGCTCGACGTCCGACACGACCTCGGCGTCCAGTCGGTTCGCGACCGGCGCGGGGTGGTAGTGGCTGAGGTCGCTGGAGGCGACGAGCACGGCCTCGCGGGCGGCCAGGCTGGCGGCGAGCGCCCGGCCCAGCCCCTCCGCCTCGTCCCGGACCTGGCTCCCCATCAGCAGCGGAACGATGCGTACGCCGGCCATCACGACCTGCAAGAACGGGAGCTGCATCTCCAGCGAGTGCTCGTCGCGGTGAGGTGAGGGGAAGTCGACGAGCGGCGGACCCTCCGCGAGCAGCGCGGCGGCGGCCTCCTCGTCCACGGGGATCTCGCCCAGGGGGGTCTCGAAGGCTCCGCGCGCGTAGACGCTCACCCCCTCGAAGGCCACCCGGTGGGAGGGCCCCACCAGCACGACGGTCGACGCCGGCTGGCCCCGCAGGCACGCGTAGGCATGGGCGGCGACACCTCCCGAGTAGACGATGCCGGCGTGGGGGCTGACAAGGCCTAGGACCCGCCCGGAGACGCGCACGACCCCGGCGGGGGCCAGGCACCGCTCCACCGCCTCCCGGAGCGCCGCCGCGCTCCCCGGATACCAGGACCCCGCCACCGCCGCTCGCCGGACCGGACCGCTCGTCGCCACGCCAAGCTCGCTACCGAAGGATAGCGCCGTAGAGCGCCGGCGGCTAGGCGTAGACGCGGTAGTCGATCCCGGGGAAGATGTTGTCCCGCTCCTCGAACTCCCGCAGGATCGGCTCCTCCAGCCCGCCTTCGCTGAGAACCCGGTGGAGGTAGGTGAAGCGGGCGACGTGGTCCCGGGTGCGCTTCTTCGCGTACTCCACGGTCGTCCCGGTCTTCATGATGAAGGCCCAGTCCGACGATTGCGCCAGGAGCAGCTCGCGGGCCGCCTGGTTGAGCGCGCGCCGCTGCAGGTCGTCGGGCCAGGGATGCCGCCGGGCCAGCTCCACCATCCGCTCCGCGGCCATCTCCAGGTGGGGATAGATCCAGTCGTTGCCGGCGTTCAGCCACACCTCGGCGTAGCCCTTGGCCCCCCAGGTCGAGAGCGGTGGCTGCGCCACCTCGCAGTCCGGGTGGCGGTCCAGGTACTCCGACGGGGTGATGGGCTTTACCACGTCCTGGTCGTGGTGCATCTTGCGGAACAGGAAGTCCAGGAAGGCCGGCCCCTCGTACCACCAATGGCCGAAGAGCTCGGCGTCGTAGGGGCTCACGACCACCGGGGACCGGTCCATGTGCGGCGCGTGGTGCTGCACCTGGAGCTGGCGGTTGTGGAGGAAGTGGCCGGCGTGGCTGGCCGCCTTCTCCAGCGCCCAGTCCCGGTGGTAGGGCTGCTTGTCCCCGAGGCCCACCTTCCCGGTAACGCGGTGGTACTTGATGCCGACGTTCTTGCGCAGCCCGTCGGGGACCGCGTCGCCCAGGTAGTCGAGGGGCAGCTCCCAGCCCACGTCCTTGTAGAACTCCCGGTAGTCGTAGTCCCCCGGATAGCCCGACTCCGCGCTCCAGACCTGCCGCGACGACTCCATGTCGCGCCCGAAGAACGCGATTCCGCCCGGCGAGATGATCGGGGCCAGGACGCCGTGGCTCGGCCGGGGCTCGGCCTCCGTCAGGCCATGGGATTCGAGGAAGCTGTAGCGCAGCCCCGCCTCCCGGAGGTAGCCCTCGTGGCCCGGCATGTAGCCGCACTCCGGAAGCCAGACCCCTTCGGGGTCCCGCCCGAGGACCGTGCGGTAGTGCTCCGCTCCCACGTGCACCTGGGCCCGCACCGCGTTCGGCACCACGTCCATCAGGGGAAGGAACCCGTGGGTGGCCGCGCAGGTGAGGATCTCCAGCTTCCCCGCATCACGGTGCTTGCGGAACGCCCCCACCAGATCCGAGGAGTAGGTTTCGCGGAACGCGTGGCGGATCTGGGAGAACTCCCGGACGTAGAGCCGCGCCAGCCCGGCGAAGCGGGGATCGTCCCGCGTCCGCTCGACCTCGCGGTGGGACAGGCGCAACAACCGGTCGAGATAGCGGTGGTAGCGCTCCAGCAGGAGGCCGTCGGTCATCATCGACAACAGCGGCGGCGACAGGGTCATCGTGAGCCGGTAGTCGACGCCGTCGGCCAGCAGGCCGTCGAGTACCAGGATCAGGGGGACGTAGGTTTCGGTGACGGCCTCGAAGAACCAGTCCTCCTCGAGGAACTCGGGGTGCTCCGGATGCCGGACGTAGGGCAGGTGGGCGTGCAGGACCGGACACCAGTATCCGACGGGCATGCGTTCTCGGGCCTCCACCGTGCCCGTTCGGGCGCGCTAGCCGTGGTCGCGGTCGCGAGGCCCGAAGGCGTCGCTGGCGCCGGGACGGAACGCGTCGCTGGCTCCGGGGCGAAAGGCGTCGCTCGCCCCGGGACGGGCCTCCTCACGCCGCTCGCCCGGCCGGGCGGGACCGAAGACGTCGCTGGCTCCACCGCGGGCACCGCCCTCTCCCTCGCGCTCGACACCCGCCTCGACCAGCGTGATCGGGGCGCCGGGGCCGGATTCCGGCGTCGGCGCGGCGCCTTCCGTGGGCTCGGCGACGGCGGCCCCACCGCGGAGCTGCTTGTAGCTGACCCGGCGGGCCGCGCGGTGGCGCGACGGCCGGCCCCGCGGCGTCGTGACGACGTTGCTGACGGCAAGGCGCCTGAACTCTCCCGACGGCAGCGTGAAGCCCAGCTCCGCCCGGTACCTCCGCCGTGAGGGATCCGTGCGCACGTACCATCCCCGCGCCCTGTCGGGCAGGAGGATCACCTCGGTGCCGCCGTCCTGCGGATCGAAGATCCGGAGGCTCAACCGTGAGAGGGTCCCGGCACGCTCGCCCAGTTCCCTCCGCAGCGCCGCCCGCGAGCGGGGGTCGATGTCCCAGTGCGCGAAGAGCCACTCCGGATCCCTGACCAGGAGCCGGACGCGGTCGACGCCGTAGGTCTCGGGGAAGAGGAACCGCTCCTCCTCGAAGAGCCGCGAGGGCAGATCCCGAGGCGTGTACTTCGCCGAGCCGATCTGCTCCTCCTCCGTGAGCGCGACCGCGGCGGGCACGGAGCCCGTCGTCTCCGGACCTGCGGCCGCCGGACCCGGCACCTCCGGCGATGCCGGCTTCGGCTTCGGCAGGCCGGGCGCTTTGCGCCGCGCCGATCGCGAGCTCCGCTCGTCCTCTGCACGACGTGCCCGCGCCGGAGCCGCGCCAGGAGCCGGAAGTGCGGTCTCCGCCTTGCGGGCGGCCTTCTTCCTCGCTGGCGATCGGCGCCCCGTCGGGGTGGCGGATCCTGGCGGCACCTTGACGGCGGTCCGGGGCCTCGCTTCGGGAGCCGCCGTCTTCGCCGGGCGCGGAGGGCTCGGCCGCCGGCGCGGAGGCTCCGGCGGCGGAGCCGCCTTGCCACGCCCGCCGGCCTTGACGCGACCGCCGGAGCGCGTGGACACGGGCCTGGTCGAGCTGGAGGCCTTCTTTCGAGCGGAGGCCCGTCTGCCCTTCGAGCCTCCCTCGCTGCGTTGTGACATTGAGGAAAGTATAGGGGCGCCGTCCAGGGCGGGCAAGGTTCCGCGGATCAGGGCTCCGGCCGATCTCCCGGCCTGCGGCGCGGCCTGTTCGTCTGCCGCTCCTGGCGCAGGCGGTTCACCAGCTCCCTGAGCTTGCGCTCCACCTCCGCCTCCAGCACGCGGAACTTCGCCTCCTGGACGGGGTCCAGGGCGGCGTCGATCGCCTCCATGCCCTCGCGGAGAACCGCGGGCTCCTCCTTCTCGACTGCCTTGATCTCCGCCAGGAGCTCGGCGACCCGCGGCTCGGTCGCGCCGCCGGACTGCAGCAGGCGCCGCAGCTCCGCCATGGCCCTGTGCCGGCGCTGGGCGAAGCTCCGCCGGTCGCTCTGGAGGCGCTTGACCAGGGGGAGGACCTTCACGAACTGATCGTCGGTCAGGCCGAGGCCCTCTTGCAGGTTGCTCACGATGTAGGCGTCGACCATCTTGAACATCTCGTCGCGCCCGCGCCGAGCCCCCTCTCCCTCTCGGACGCCCGGAGCCTCCTGGGCCGCAGTCGACGCCGCCGGCACCATCGCGAGCACCAGGCCGAGCGCGGTCAGCAGGCGTCTCACGACTCGCTCCTGCCCGCGTCGGCGTCCGGGAGAGAGGTGCGAAGCTCCTCCGCCAGGGCCTGGCTCTCCTCGTCCGAGAGGGCGACGAGACACTCCGCCAGCCGGCACTCCGACCCGAACCCCGCCTCGTTCGAGGCCGCGAGGGCCTCGAGGATCCGGAACCCCGTGTCGTCCTGGGGATCGGGAAGGGCGGACCACGCGGGTAGCACATCGGCCTCCGGGACGGCCGTCGGATCGGCCGTGCGTTCTCCGCCTCGCCACGGCGCGAGGAGCGCCACTCCGGCCAGCACCGCGGCAGCGGCGAGGATCGCCCCCAGGCGCATGGGCGTCCGTGAGGCCGGCGACTCGTCGATCCGCCGCCCCACCTGCCGCCGGAACGACTCCCAGTACAGAGGCGGGGGCTCAGGCACGTCGGCTTCCTCGGCCAGACGCCAGCCCTCCCGGACCTCGTCCACCCGACCGCGGCAGGACGGGCACGTGAGCAGGTGGTCCTCGACGTCGAAGCCCGCCGAGCCCTCCGCCGCGTCCAGGGCCTCGGCCTCGCCCAGATGCGATCGCCCGCGGATCACGGCGCCACCTCCGTGTTCAGGAGCTTCCTCAGGTTCCCGAGGGCATGGAAGAGATTCGCCTTGACCGTTCCCACGCTGGCCCCCAAGACCTCGGCCACCTCTTCGTGAGTGAGGTCGTGGTAGACCTTCAGGATCACGGTGGCCCGCTGCTTCTGCGGGAGCCGGCTCACTGCCTCCCGCACTCGCCGGGAGCGCTCCTGCTCCAGCATCCGCTCGCCCGCCCCCGCGGACGCGTCGACGAGGAGGTCGTCGGGCAGCTCCTGGAAGCGCGGACGCCTCGCCGCGCGGAAGTTGAGGCAGGCGTTCACGGCGATCCGGTACAGCCAGGTCGAGAAGGAGCTGTCGCCGCGGAACCTCCCGATGGCGCGGTAGGCCCTGAGGAACACCTCCTGGGCGATGTCGTTGGCGTCGTCATGGTTGTTGACGTAGCGATAGCAGAGCCGGTACACGTCCCTTTGATAGCGCTCCACGAGGCGGTCGAAGGCCTCGCGCTGGCCGCCCTGGCACGCCAGCACTGCCTCCCGGTCGGCCTCCCTGAGAGGCGACTCCCGGCCACGTGTCTCTTCCCGGGAGGCCGCCAGCACGAACGGGAGGCGCTGGGTGTCGGCAGTCATGACTCGGAGGTTGCCAGGCTCAGCGGCCCCGCCTCCACGCCGGCCAGCCCGTCATGCGGCTCCCCCATCAGCAGTTTAGACCGGGAGGTGCCGCGAGGGTTGAATGCCTCGAGCCGGAGGCCCTTCAGCAGGAAGGGACCCCCTCCGGTCACGGCCAATGTGACCTCTGCTTCGCCCGGACGGATGTCGAAGACGCATTCGCGCCCGCCGCCGTCGCGGACCAGGGAGGCGATTCTCGCCGCCGCCAGCGGCCTGACCTGTAGTACGGGATCGGTCGCCGATCCAGGCGGCTCTTCGACCAGCAGCCGGAGGCGGTAGCGGCCGGGCGGAAGCGGGAGCCGGCTGCCCACCACGGCTCCCCCCGGATGGCGGTGGGGCTCATACAGCGGTCCCCAGTCCAGGTCGGACGGTCCCCAGACCGCGGTCAGCGCGGGCTCATAGCCGCCCCCGGGAAGGAGCACGCCGGGCCTCCCTACGATCCGGACGGCGTCTCGGGCTCCCGTCCGGGCGGTGGAGAGCGTCGAGGCCGTGGCCGCCGCCGCGACAAGCCCGGCGAGCGCCAGGCTCCACCGGCCCGGCCCGCCGCCTCCCCGGGCGCTGGTCGCGGCCGCGACCAGCGCCACACCCCACACCGCGGCCAGCGAGCGCCGGTCGGGCGCGGACTCCGCCGTCACGAAACCGGGCAGGAGGCGCGTCCACTCTTCCGCGCCCGAGAGCCTCCGGAAGAACGGCGCCGTCCCGTCGCGGTCGCGGTGGACGAGCTGCGGCTGGGCTCCGCCGGCGAGCCCCGTCCAGATGCTCCAGCCAAGGAGGAGAGCGCCGGCCGGCGCCAGCCCCCGAGACAGCGCTCCGGCGACCCCGAGCGCCAACGGCGCCAGAACCGGCACCAGGAACCGGGCCGGGGGGTTGAAGCCACCCCGCCACAGGTGCCATGAGCCCGCCACGACCAGCACCACCGCGACGAGCGCCAGCGATGCGACGGCACGGCGGTGGTCCCGCCGGCCGAGCAGGAAGAGCCCGGGAACCGCCAGGACGAACACGGGCGCATAGACGAGCAGGCCGAACTCCTGGTCCAGCAGGAGGCCGGCCGTACCCTCGGGAAGCGAGGCGAGCGACAGCTCCGGGCGGCGTCCGTAGACCCGGCGCGGATCGAAGAAGCCGTAGAGGGCCTGGTGGAAGAGGGCCAGGCCGGCGGCCGAGACGATGGTCGGAACCAGCAGCCCCCAGAGCAGGCGGAGCGCTGGGCGCCGCCAGGCGAGGTAAGCCAGGAGCAGCACGGCCAGCGGCGCGTAGCGGACGTTCAGCCAGGGAAGTACCGCCAGGGCCGAGCCCTCCAGCAGCCACCAGCGCCGGGGATCGTCGGCAGCTCGGCAGCGCAGCACCACGGCCACCGCCAGGGCTGCCGGCACCTCGGTGAACACCAGGCCCGCGTAGTGGATCAACGGCGGCGACAACACCGCCAGCCACCCCACTCCCTCGGCAAGCCCCGCAGAGCCTGTCGCGGCGCGAACCAGCTCGCGGACCTCCCGGGCGAGCAGTGCGGCCAGGAAGGCCATGAAGAAGGACGCGGCCGGGTAGCCTCCGATCGCGTACGCCGGCAGCACGAGCAGCGACAGGCCCACCGCGTGCAGCGAGTAGATCTCGCCGTTCCGGCCGCGCACGCGGTAATGGGGCGCCAGCTCGCCGGCGTGGAAGGCACGGTACCGTCCCCGGGCGTAATCGTCCTCGAGGGAGAGGTCGCCGTCTCGGAGCAGGCTGTCCGCGACCATCAGGTAGTGCGGCTCGTCGCCTTCGGGGCCCACCCGAGACTGCACGCGAGCGGCGACGCCGAGATAGAGGAGGAGCGCTATCGGGAAGAGGATCCGGGGCCGCCAGGTCGGCACGGGCGCTCGGACCACGGCCAGGGCCAGTCCCGCGAGGACGAGGGCGAAGAGCGGAGGCCCGGTCAGGGCCCCGATGCCCGGGATGGGCAGGCCGGTCGTCGCCAGCACCGCCGGGGCCGCCACCAGCGCGACACTGGAGCAGGATGCCATCAGGCCCGTTCGGGCCAGTGCCACCGCGGCCGCCGCCACCAGGACGATCGCCGCCGCCGAGGGCACGCCCTGCGCGGTCCCCTGCGGGCGATCGGCGGCCCCTCCCGTGGCGAGGAGCGCGACGACCGCCACGGACGCCCATGCCACCCTGCGGCTCCACGGCTTCTCCGACATGGATTGCGGGCATTCTAACCGCCGGCTCCTTGACGCTGCCCGGGCACGGGTCCATAGTCACCTCGAGGGGGC